>Ga0207427_100403_pt1 | contig 25278 bp, 25 predicted proteins | sample AraplaCL_Cvi_mMS_FD_184268 | JGI IMG/M metagenome (GOLD analysis project Ga0207427, IMG submission 184268) | Arabidopsis root microbial communities from the University of North Carolina, USA - plate scrape CL_Cvi_mMS (SPAdes) (version 2) | ecosystem: Host-associated > Plants > Roots > Endosphere ... | reverse complement strand
AGCTCGCGCGCGGTCATGCCGAGCGCGCGCGCCGACGTCACCGCGAACGCGAAGTGCTCGCCGTCGGGCGCCAGCTGCGGCATGTCGTCGACGGCGCCGACCAGCTCGATGTCGCAGCCTTCCCAGGCGGGCGCGAGCGCGTCGGCCAGGCGCATGTCCGCGCGCCAGCCCGCGTAGGCGAAGCCGGCGGCGAGCAACGCGAGCCAGAAGACGAATCGGGCACGCACCGGACGACCGGCCCGTCGCAGGACCCGCGCGACGAGCCACGCCGCCAGCGCGCCGGCCGCGAGCAGCGGATAGATGGCGCCTTCCCACAACGCCCGCTGCTGCAGCTGCAACGCGACTCCCCCGACCCACGCGAGCACGCCCGCCGCGCGCCACCAGGCGCCGGCGATCTCGGGGTGGGTGCCGCTCGATGTCATGCGAACCAGTCTAGGAGCGCGTCGCGGAAATCCCGTGCGTCAAACGGCCCCGTTTCAGCCCCAAATGCCGCGGGCATCGGGCGACCCGATCCGAGGCCGCGCGAGCAACGCCAGGCGCACGCGCCGCACGCCGAACGCCGCGCGCCACGGCGCCAAGCGCTGTCGCTTCGACACGCGACGAAGCGTCGCCGCCACGCGCCGCCCTACGCTGCGACGCCACCTCCCCATCACGCCATGCCCCGCCACGACGCCATCACCCTGCGCCCGTCCGTCCTCTACTTCGGCACCCCGGTCGCGCTCGTCACGACGCAGGACGAGCGCGGCGCCGCGAACATCACGCCCATGTCCTCGGCCTGGGCCCTCGGCGACCGCCTCGTCCTGGGCCTGTCCGCGCAGAGCCAGGGCTGCGCCAACCTGCTGCGCGGCGGCGAGGCCGTCGTCAACCTGCCCGACCCGCCGCTGCACGCCGCCATCGAGCGCATCGCGCGCACCACCGGCCGCGACCCGGTGCCCGCCTACAAGCAGGCGATGGGCTATCGCCACGCGGCCGACAAGTTCGCGCTCGGCGGCTTCACGCGCGCGGCGTCGCAGGCGGTCGCGCCACCGCGCATCGCCGAATGCCCGCTGCAGCTGGAGACGCGCTTGCTGCACGCGCGCCGTTCGACGCCGGCGGCCGGCGAGGACGCGGACGACGACCCGGGCTTCATCGTGCTCGAACTCGACGTGGTGCAGGTCCATGCGCACACGGACATCGTCCTCGACGGCACGCAGCACATCGACACGTCGCGCTGGAGCCCCCTGCTCTACGTGTTCCGCCACTACTTCGGCACGGGCGAGCGCCACGGCCGCAACTTCCGCGCCGAGACCTGAGAGCCGGCGCCTGCCGACGCTTCGTCCCGCCGCGAAGCATCGGCGCCCCCGCTCGCGCGAGACTGCACGAATCGCCTGGAGACACCATGACCCTGACCTGCTTCATCCGCTACGAGATCGACCCGTTCAAGCGCGAGCTCTTCCGCCAGTACTGCGAGGCCTGGGGCCGCATCATCCCGCGCTGCGGCGGGCACCTCATCGGCTACTTCCTGCCCAGCGAAGGCACGAACTACGAGGCCTGGGGCCTGATCTCGTTCGACAGCCTGGCCGCCTACGAGGCCTACCGCCGGCGGCTGCGCGCCGATGCCCAGGGCCGCGCCAACTTCGAGTTCGCCCAGCAGGAGCGCTTCATCGTCCGCGAGGAACGCACGTTCACCGAGGTGGTCGACGCGGCCTACCTGCGCGCTTCGGAATACAGTGATGCCACCGCAGCCTGACACCCGCCGCATGCCTGCCTCGCGCCGCGCGCCACCGCCGCCTTCCGACGCCCCGCACGAACCGCGCCTGGCGCGCGTCGCCGCGCTGGTGGCCGACCCGTCGCGCGCCCGCATGCTGGCCTTCCTGCTGTCGGGCGAGTACGCCAGCGCGGGCGAGCTCGCGCGCACCGCGTCGGTGAGCGCGGCCACGGCCAGCGCGCACCTGGTCAAGCTGGTCGACGCGGGGCTGCTCGTGTGCGAGCCGCGCGGGCGCCACCGCTACTTCCGCATCGCCGATGCCGACGTCGCGCACGCGCTCGAGGCGCTCGCGATGGTGGCCGAGCGCTCGTCGCACGACCGCGCCTGGTCGGCGCCCGCGCGCCAGCGGCTGCGCGAGGCGCGCTGCTGCTACGGCCACCTGGCCGGGCGGCGCGGCGTCGCGCTGTTCGAGCATCTGGTCGGCCAGGCCTGGCTGGTCGACGCCGCGGACGGCTACGCGTTGACGGATGCGGGCGTCGCGGGGCTCGGCCAGCTCGGCTTCGACGCCACGGCCCTGCGCGAGACGGCCGCGCACCGCATCGCCTACCCGTGCCTGGACTGGTCGGAACGCCGCGACCACCTCGCCGGCAAGCTGGCCAGCGCGCTGCTGGACCACTTCGTCGAGCGCGGCTGGCTGCGTCGCATCGGCAGCGAGCGCGCGCTCGAGCTGACGCCGCCGGGCCGCCAGGCGCTGGCGCCGCTGCTGGCGCTCGATTGATGCGTCCTGTCTCGAGGGGCGGGCGGGCGGTGTCAAGGCCAGGTGGGTCGCCGGCGATGATGGCGTGCACCGGACGGCCCCGTGGCGCCAGGTGCGCGGGTCAGACGACCCGCCCTGCGAGAACGCAACCGGCGCGCGTGGTCGTTGCGTGGAACGCGCCTGGCCGCCGCTCGTCCCCTCCGCGCCGCCGCCCGCGTCCCGCACGCGGACAGGTGATTGCGCGGACGTGTAGCATCCGTGCCCATCACGGGGCCGCCCGCCCCCGCACGGAGACTTCCATGACCATTGCCGCCCGCCTGCAAGCCCTCGGGATCGAGCTCCCGCCGCTCGCCATCCCCGCCGCCGCCTACCTGCCGTTCGTGCAGACCGGCTCGCTCGTGTTCATCTCGGGCCACATCGCCAAGAAGGACGGCAAGCCCTGGGTCGGCCAGCTGGGCCTGACGATGAGCACCGAGGAAGGCAAGGCCGCCGCGCGCGCGATCGCCATCGACCTGATGGGCACGCTGCAGGCCGCGGCCGGCGGCGACCTGTCGCGCGTCAAGCGCATCGTCAAGGTGATGAGCCTGGTCAACAGCACGCCCACCTTCACCGAGCAGCACCTGGTCACCAACGGCTGCTCGGAGCTGCTGGGCGAAGTGTTCGGCGACGCCGGCAAGCACGCGCGCAGCGCCTTCGGCGTGGCGCAGATCCCGATGGGCGCGTGCGTCGAGATCGAACTGATCGCCGAGCTGGCAGCATGAGGATCGTGATCCGCCTGCCGCAGGTGCTGGTCGCGATCGGCCTGGTCTCGCTCGGCGCGGTGGGCCTGGCCGCGATCGCGCAGCACGTGTTCGACATGCAGCCGTGCCCGTGGTGCGTGCTGCAGCGCCTGATCTACATCGTGGTGGGCGTGCTCGCGCTGGTGGCCGCGGCGCTGCCGGGCCTGGGCCGGCGGCTGTTCATCGTGCTGGCGCTGCTGGGCACGCTGTGCGGCCTGGCCTGCGCGCTGTGGCAGCAGTTGCACGCGGTCAACGAGGCCTCGTGCGCGATGACGCTGGCCGACCGCATCATGACCGCGCTGCAGCTGGACAGCCTGCTGCCGCAGCTGTTCACCGCGTACGCGTCGTGCGCGGATGCCGCGGTGTCGGTGCTGGGCATCCCGTTCGCGGTATGGAGCTGCCTGCTGTACGCGATCCTGGCGCTGCTGCTCGTGTGGTCGCTGCGGGTGTCGCTGCGCACGCGCTGATCCGTCCGTGGATCCGACGACGTACTACGCAGCGAGCGCGGGGCCCGCGCCCGCGCGTGACGCGCTGCGCGGGCGCGTGGACGCGCACGTGTGCGTGGTCGGCGGCGGCTTTGCCGGGCTGGCCACGGCCATCGGCCTGATCGAGCGCGGGCAGCGCGACGTCGTCGTCGTCGAGGCCGAGACCGTCGGCCACGGCGCCTCGGGCCGCAACGGCGGCTTCGTTTTCGGCGGCTTCAGCCTGGACAACGCGCAGTTGCTCGCCGACCAGGGCCGCGACGGCGCCCGCGCGTTGTACGGCCTCACGCGCCAGGCGGTGCAGACGATCCGCCGCCGCATCGCGCAGTACGGCATCGCCTGCGACGCGATCGAGGGCGGCGTGGTGCTCGCCAACTGGTTCGACGACGACGCGATCCTGCGCAAGCGCCAGCAGTTCATGGCGCGCGAGTACGACGTGCACTGGCAACTGCTGTCGCACGACGAGCTCGGCGCGTTCACCACGTCCCGGCGCTATGCCGGCGGCCTGCTGGAGCCCGACGCGTTCCACTTCCACCCGCTGAAGTACGCGCGCGGCCTGGCCGCCGCCATCGAACGCGAGGGCGGCCGCCTCCACGAACGCTCGCCCGTCGCACGCGTCGTGCCGCCACGCACGCCCGATGGCGGCTTCGAGGTGCACACGGACGGCGGCGTCGTGCAGGCGCGCCACGTCGTCATCTGCGGCGGCGGCTACCTGCGCGGCGTGTCGGCGCCGCTGGAGCGCGCGATGCTGCCCATCGCCACCTACGTGATGGCCACCGAGCCGCTGGGCGAACGCCTCGCGGCATCGATCCCGGGCCGCGCCGCGATCTACGACACGCGCTTCTCGTTCGACTACTACCGCGCGCTGCCCGACACCCGCATCCTGTGGGGCGGCCGCATCTCCATCCTCGACCGCGGCGCCGAGCCCATCGCCCGGCTGCTCAAGCGCGACATGCTCAAGGTCTATCCCGAGCTGGCCGACGCCAAGGTCGACTACGCCTGGGGCGGGCTCATGAGCTACGCCCGCCACCAGATGCCGCAGGTCGGCCGCCTGCCCGACGGCAGCTGGCACGCGCTCGGCTTCGGCGGCCACGGCGTCGGTCCCACCACGGCGGCCGGCGAGCTGCTCGCCGACGCCATCGCCGCGGACGTGCCGATCCCGCGCGGCTTCGCCGACTACGGCCTGCCGCGCGTGTGGGGCAAGGCCGGCATGCTGGCGGCCCAGATGACCTACAACTGGGCCGAGTTCAAGGACTGGCTCAAGGAGTGACGCGCCGGCGGCCTGCGGCTTCATGAGGGCGCAGAGCGATCGGGGCCAGCGCGCGCACCCGCACGGCGGGCGCGGCGTCATGCCACGGGATAGACCGCGATCGTTTCTCCGGGGGCGGCCGCGATCAGGCGCACGCCCCACTCGGCGTGGGCCATCGATCCCGGCAGGTGGCGCTCGATCGCGTCGCCGGCCGCTTCCCAGCCCGGCGCCGACTCGGTGATCTCGATCACGCGGCCACCGGCGTCGAGGATCGCCAGGCACAGGCAATCGCCCACGTAGGCATCGCGCTTGTAGGCCTGCAGCCGGCGGATGTCGCCCCACGCGACGACGGCGCCGCCGATGTGCAGGCCGGCGGCGTCGGCGACGACCGCCGGTGGCCCGGGGTGCCGGCCCTGGAGGCGGGCCGCCAGGCGCGTGAAGTAGCGCGAGATCACTCCCATCGGACCGTCGTCACGAAGTCGTACAAGGTCTCGCCCGTCTTCTTGCCGGCCTCGCGGCTGAGCCAGCCCACGCCCGCGCCGCCGAGGATGCCGCCGACCAGGCACAGACCGCCTTCGGTCACCTCGCCGACGATCGGCACCACCAGGCTCGGCGAGCCGAACGCCGCCAGCGTCGCGCAGCCGGCCCATGCGCCGCCGGCGCCGCCTGCCACCCCGAAGCCCAGGCCCGTGTACTCGCGCGCCGCCGTGCGCGCCCGCTGTTCGGGCGGCGCCTTCATCACGACCATGGTCGTGACGGTGATGTCCAGCACGACGAGCGCCGGGCCGGCGACGCGAAAGACCATGCTGAGCCGGTTCACCGATGCGCGCGACTTGCCGACGCTCTCCAGCACCGCCTCGATGCTGCCCTTCTTCGTGAGCAGCTCGCCGGGCTGCGGCAGCTTCGTGCCCGGCTTGAGGATCTCCGAATACGCGCGGCCGAACGGCGACAGCGGCTTGCGGAACTCGACCACCAGGTCGTTGCGCGCATTGACCAGCGCGTCGTACTCGAGGCGGGTGATGTTGCCGCGCTTGAGCAGTTCGTTCGCCTGCGCCTGCAGCACCTTGTCGGCGTTGCCGTAGGCCTGGCGCCAGAACGCGTCCCAGGTCATGGGCGCTGACAGGTTGTTGGCGACCTGCACCGTGTTCTGGAAGGCCGGGCTGATCAGCACTTCCATGGGCGCACTGGACGCGGGTTGGCCGATGGTGCCGGGCAGCGGCGACTGCACGCGCATCATCGTGCCGTCGTGGACGTCGTGTTGCTGCGTGGTGGTGTCCAGGACACCGGGGACGCGTGCATTGGCCATGGAGCTTCCAGTACGGTTCGCGGGCTGGTGGGGCGCGCGCCGCATCGCGCCTTCGACGCGTCACCCGACCTGCGGACGAGTGTAGCGGCGGCGCTCGCGGGCGCAACGCGCGAATTCGGGGGTTTGCGGCCGAGCGGCGCGCCGCGCAGCGAACCCTCGGCCAGGCGGGCCCTGCGCGTCGATCACCCCGCCTTCGCGGCCTTGCCGTCCCGCGCGGCATCGAACAGCACGCGCCCGTTGCGAATGGCATAGCGGACGTCGGAGAACGCCCCGACGCCGGCGGCCTTCGGATCGGCGCCGAGGATGGTGAGATCGCCGTCGTCGCCGCGCACGACGCGTCCCGCATGGCCATCGACCTTGAACAGCGCGGCCGGCGTCGTGGTGAGCATGGCCAGGATGTCGTCGACGCCCAGGCCGGCCTGCGACAGCTGGCGGAACTCCTCGGAGACGTCGTAGTCGGTCTCGAAGCCGGTGTCGGTGCCGAACAGCAGCCGGATTCCCGCACGGTGCGCGTCGAGCAGGAAGCGGCGGATGTCGGCGATGTTGTCGTCGCGCGAGAACAGCTTGAGCGTCGGGATGATCACGAGGTGCCGGTCGGCCATCTCGCGCACCATCGCCGCGTCGATGCCGTCGACCAGTTCCGGGGCGTGGGCCAGGACGTCGACGCCGCTGTCCAGCGCCACGCGCACGCCGGCAAGGTTGGTTGCGTGCGAGAACACGAGCACGCCGCGACGATGCGACTCGGCCACCGCGGCGGTGGCGATGTCGGTGCGCATCGGCTGGATCTGGTTGGGCTTGACGATGGAGCCGGTGAACAGCTTCGTGATGTCGGCGCCGGACGCCAGGTTCCGGTCGACCACCTCGCGCGCCGCGTCGGGCGACGCGGGCTGCGGCAGCGCCGCACGCAGGGCCTCCGGCAGGTCGTCCAGGTAGTAGGGCAGCGCGTGCTCGGGATACAGCGGCAAGGTGGCCGTGCGGATGCGCGGGCCCGCGAGCTCGCCACGCTCGATGCGGCGCCGCAGCTGCCCCGTGACGCGCGGATCCGACCCGGTGTCCACCACCGACGTGAAGCCCGAGTGCGTGAGCATGTCCTGCACCTGGCGCTCGAGCGTCGCCGCGGGCAGGGTCGCGACGTCGGCCCGTTTCGGCTCGACGAAGTGCACGTGCGCGTTCCAGAAGCCCGCCATCACGACGCAGCCCGCGCACGGCAGCACGGTCGCGCCCTTGGGCAGCGCGACGTGCCGCCCGACCGCGGCGATGCGGCCGTCGTGGATCAGCACCGTGGCGTCGGCGAGCGGCTTCGCGCCGGGCGCCGGGTAGACCTTGGCATGGACGACGGCGACATCGGCGGCCGGGCTCGCCGTGCCCGTCAAGCCCAGGATCGCGGCCAGCATCATCGCGCGCAGCGTCGTCACGTTCTTCCTTTCGCGCCGCGGCGCCTCGGTCGGATGGGTGGCGGCCGGAGCCGCCGTGATGCGGCTCATGGTATCGCGCGCCGGAGACGCTTCCCGACGCGGCGCAGCGGCCGCGCGCCGCTCATCCGACGCGCGACATGATCGCCAGCGGCCGGCCTTCGTTGTCCTCGAAGAAGGCCATCCACTCCTCCTGCCCGTTCGCGTGGCGATGGATCAGGTGCGGCGCGTGCGTGAAGCGGACGCCGCGGGCGGCGAGCGCGGCACGGATGTCGCCGACCTCGAAGTAGAGGATGGATTCGGCCGGGGTCCGCTCGCCCTGCGACAGGCACGGCCGCAGGCCGCCGCAGTCGAAGAACGCGGGTCGCCGAACGAGTACAGGGTCGGCAGCCCCAGCACGTCGCCGTACCAGGCGCGCGCCGCGGCGATGTCGTCGACGGTGCGGGCGATCTGGCCGATCGCGCCGATCGGATGTCCTGCTCCAGGATGCGCTCCTGGTCGTGCAGCCGGCTGTCGCGGCGCACGCCGTTCCAGCGCCGCAACTGGGCACGGCTGGACAAGCCGAGCTTGTGCAGCGCTTTGGCCACGTGGTACTTCACCGCGTCGAGGCTCACGCCCTGGCGTGCGGCGATCTCGCGGTTCCCAAGCCCGTGCCGCACGGCCTCGACGACGCGCCATTCGCCCGGCGTCAGCACATCGGGTTGAGGCGGGCGTCCGCGGTCTCGGGGGCTGGGCATGGGGCGCAGCTCAGCGCCGTGCGTCGCGAATTCCCTACCTGTGCGCGCCGCCGTCGACTACTTCGCCGGCTTGCGCGCCACGATCTTGATCTCGGTGATGCCGTTGTCCGGGATCAGGCGCGCGACCTGGATCGCCGTCCAGGTCGGGAACGGCGGCTTCACGTACTGGTTCTTGACGGCGACGATCGCAGGCATCTGCGTCGTGAGGTCGGTGTGGAAGCTGGTGATGTCGACGACGTCGTCCCAGGACACGCCCGCGCGCTGCAGGATCGCGCCCAGCCGCTCGAAGGCACGCGTGTAGCCGGCCTTCAGATCCGTCTCACCGGGCCGCACGCCCGCGACGACACCGGACAACGTGACCAGGTCGCCGCTGACGACCGCGTCGGCGTAGCCCCACTCCTGCTGGAACTTGCGCTCGGCCGCATCCGGGGCCATGAGGACCTGGGCATCCTCACGCGCGCCGGCGTGGGCAGGCGGCGCGACGGCGAGGGGAACGGCGGACAGGCAGGCGACGAGCAGTCGAGTCTTCACGGGCAGCTCCGGCAAGGCGGCCGCCGAATCGGGCCGCGGTGAGCCGATGCTACGGCCCGCGCGCCCGCACGCAAGCCCGCGCGGGGCGAGCGACGGTTTCGCGGGCGCGAGCGGCAGAGCGCGAAACGACAACGCCCGGCGAGCCGGGCGTTGCGTCGAACGAAGGCGCAAGGCCGGTTCAGAGCGCCACGACGCGCTGCCCCTTGATCGCTGCGTCGATCGCCTTGCCCTTGCGCGCGCGCTTGCCCACGTGCGAGGCGAGCGTGGCGCCCTTGAGGTCTTCCTCCTTGGGCTTCTGGCCGCGGCCCAGGCCCAGCACCTTGACGGCGTTGGCGCAGGTGGCCACGGACACCAGCGGATCCTTGGCGTCGACGTCCATCAGCGTCAGGCCCTTGCCGCCGTTGGACTGCAGCTTGAGCTCGTCCAGCGGGAACACCAGCAGGCGGCTGCTCATGCTCAGGCAGGCGACCTGGGTGTGGCTGGCGTGCAGCGGCACCGGCGGCAACAGCCGATCCGCGTCGTCGATGCTCAGGAAGCTCTTGCCGCCCTTCTGCCGGCTGGTCATGTCGCCGACCTTGGCCAGCAGGCCGAAGCCGCCGGTGTTGGCCAGCAGCAGCGTGACGTCGGCCGACGCGGCGAAGTAGTGCAGCGGCTGCGTGCCGGCTTCCAGGTCGATCAGCGTGGTAATGGGCGCGCCGTCGCCGCGCGCGCCCGGCAGCGCGCTGACGGCCACCGTGTAGACGCGGCCCGTGCCGCCCTGGTTGCTGCCGAACACCAGCAGCGTGTCGATGCTGCGGCACTCGAAGGTGCCGTACAGGCCGTCGCCCGACTTGAACGCGAAGCCCGCGGCGTCATGGCCGTGGCCCTTCTGCGCGCGCACCCAGCCCTTCAGGCTCACCACCACCGTCACCGGCTCGTCGACGATCCTGACCTCGACGACCGCGCGCTTCTCGGCCTGGATCAGCGTGCGGCGATCGTCGCCGTGCGCCTTGGCGTCGGCCTCGATCTCCTTGATGACCGTGCGCTTGAGCGCGGCCGGGCTGGCCAGGATGTCTTCCAGCTTCTTTTGCTGGTCGCGGAACTCGGCCAGCTGCTGCTCGATCTTGATCGCCTCCAGGCGCGCCAGCTGGCGCAGCCGGATGTCCAGGATGTCCTCGGCCTGGCGGTCGCTGAGCTTGAACTCCGCGATCAGCGCGGGCTTGGGCTCGTCGCTGTGGCGGATGATCTCGATCACGCGATCGATGTTCAGCAGCACCAGCTGGCGGCCCTCGAGGATGTGGATGCGATCGAGCACGTTGCGCAGCCGGTGCTCGGTGCGCAGCTTGACCGTGTGCTGGCGGAACGCGATCCACTCGGTCAGGATCTGGCGCAGGCCCTTGAGCGTGGGGCGGCCGTCGCCGCCGATCATCGTGAGGTTGATCGGCGCGGAGCTCTCGAGGCTGGTGTGGGCCAGCAGCGTGTTGATGAGCTCCTGCTGCTCGATCGCGCGGCTCTTGGGCTCGAAGACCAGGCGCACGGACGCCTCGCGATCCGACTCGTCGCGCGCGCCATCGAGCACCGCGAGGACGGTCGCCTTGAGCTGCAGCTGTTCGGCGGTGAGCGCCTTCTTGCCTGCCTTGATCTTCGGGTTCGTGAGTTCCTCGATCTCCTCGAGCACGCGCTGGGAGCTCGCGCCGGGCGGCAGCTCGGTGACCACGAGCTGCCACTGGCCGCGCGCGAGGTCCTCGATCTTCCAGCGGGCGCGCACCTTGAGGCTGCCGCGGCCGGTGAGGTAGGCATCGCGGATGTCGGCTTCGCTCGAGATGATCTGGCCGCCGCCGGGGAAGTCGGGGCCGGGCAGCAGGCCGAACAGCTCGTCGTCCGGGAGCTTGTCGTTCTTGATCATCGCGATGACGGCCTCGGCCACCTCGCGCAGGTTGTGGCTGGGCACTTCCGTCGCGAGGCCGACCGCGATGCCGCTCGCGCCGTTGAGCAGCACGAAAGGCAGGCGCGCGGGCAGCAGCCGCGGCTCCGTCGTCGTGCCGTCGTAGTTGGGCATGAAGGCGACGGTGCCCTCGTCGATCTCGTCGAGCAGCAGGCGCGCGATCGGGTTCAGGCGCGCTTCGGTGTAGCGCATCGCGGCGGCGCCGTCGCCGTCGCGGCTGCCGAAGTTGCCCTGGCCGTCGATCAGCGGGTAGCGCAGGCTGAAGTCCTGGGCCATGCGCACGAGGGCGTCGTAGGCGGCGGTGTCGCCGTGCGGGTGGAAGTTGCCCAGCACGTCGCCCACCACCTTGGCGCTCTTGCGCGGCGCCGGGCCCGCGGCGCTGGCGTTGGTGAACGACAGGCCCATGCGGTGCATGGTGTAGAGGATGCGACGCTGCACGGGCTTGCAGCCGTCCGAGACATCGGGCAGCGCGCGGCCCTTGACGACGCTCAGCGCGTATTCGAGATAGGCGCGCTCGGCATAGTGGGCGAGGGTCAGCGATTCGCCGCCGCCGTCGCCGCCGCTGAACGCGAGGGGAGTCTGTTCCATGGTCAAGCCGGAGTTCCTTTTTTCGCTCGCGGACGCCGACGACGGCGCGTGCAGCGGCCCGCGGGACGCCATTGTCCGCGCTCGCGCCACCGCCGCCGGTGCGCAATCGCAAATTTCCTGGGGTTTTGTTCAGCCCGGACGGCTGGGCCGCGGTTTCAGGCCCGGCGCGGTGAGCCTGCGCTCACTGCCGAGCGACCGGCATGGCGGCGGACACCACTTCGACGCCGTGGGCGTGGCGCGGCAGCTTGCGCTGCAGCAAGGCCCAGTAGAGCTCGAGCACCATGTGCACGTGGGCCTCGGTCTCCGCGATGGCCGGCATCTGGCCGCCGGCCTTGCGCACCGTGCCTTCGCCCGCGTTCCAGGCGGCCAGCGCGATGTCGATGCCGCCGTAGCGGCGCGTCAGGTCGGCGAGCATGCGCGCGCCGGTGAAGATGTTGGTGCGCGCATCGAGCAGGCGGCGGGACGCCGGCACCTGGCGCTCCTCGCGCGTGCCGTAGCGGTCGGCCGTCACGGGCGTCAGCTGCATCAGACCGACGGCGCCGCGCGGCGACACCGCGTGCGGGTTGTAGTTCGATTCGACCGTGATGACCGCCTTGAGCAGTTCCTCGTCGACGCCGGTGGCCTGCGCGGCTTCGTCGAGCACGGGCTGCAGCGCCTTGACGTCGGGCGAGATCTCGAGCCAGGTCAGCAGGCCCGCCGTGCCCTGGGTCTTGCCCGGCACGCGCCGGCCGTCGGTCTCGCGCAGCACCTGCTCGTAGCGGCCGTCGACCTGGGTGCTGGCGAAGTGCGCGACCCCGGCGCCATCGACGTAGCCCCACAGCACCGGCTTGCCGGCCTCGGGGACGATGGGCGTGCTGGGTATGATCGCCGGCGTTTCTTTCGGGGCCGGCGGCATCGCCACGGCCGCGAGCCCGCGGGCGCCAGGCCGCTCGGGCACGGAGTCGCAGGCCGACATCGAGCCCGTGGCGAGCACGATCGCGGTGGCCGTGTTGAGCAGCGAACGCCTCACGCGCCGTGCCCCGAAAACGCCGTCTCGAGACCGGCCTCGGCACGCGCCTGGTACTCGCGATCGAGCAGCGACATCACGACCAGGCTCTCCCAGCCCGCCGTCTCGCCGGTGCCCACGCGCACGCTCTCGCGCAAGCGCCCTTCCTCGACGAAGCCTTCGCTGGCGTACAGGCGCAGCGCGCGCGCGTTGAGCGACTTCACGTCCAGCCAGAAGCGGTGCGCGCCGAGGTCGCGGAAGGCCAGTTGCTTGAGCATGCGCACGCAGGCACGACCGAGGCCGCGCCCCTGGGTCTGCAGCACGATGCGCTTGAGCTCGACCGACCGGTTCGGGTTCCGGCAGCCCTGCAGGATGACGAAGCCGACCGACGCCCACTGGTCGCCGGCCTCGACGATGAAGTGGCGCGAGTCCGGGAAGCGGATCGCGCCCTCGTGCTGCGTGCGCTCCCACGGCGTGATGAACACCAGGTTGCGCGCGTCCTGTTCCACCGACACGACGAAGTCGAGGTCGGACAGCATCGTCGGACGAAGCCGCAGATGGGCGCTCTCGGCGATCTCGGGGGTGGGCATCGACAGGACGGATCTGGGACGACGACGGTCGGTTCGGTAGGCGGCCCGCGCGACGGCCGAGCCCTGCTCGACCGCGGGCCTGGCCACGGAGCGTGGATTATGGAAAGGATCGCTCAGGCACGTGCCGGGCAATCCCCGAAGAACGCGGGATTTCTGCACGTTTTGCGTCCCTGGCTGGATAAGGTGCGCTCGGGCGCGCCAGGTTCCCGCCACCGAGTGGGTGGTTATGTAAGCGGATGATTCGACCTCGCGAGGCTGGCATGGATGGGGCGTCGCAGGCTCGACAGGGATGCCGCGCCGACGGCGGAAAAGGGGGCCTGCGACGCCGGCGTCCGGTCCCGGGAACGCGCTGCAGGTTCGCGTGCACTCACCTCATTGCGTAGGCGGATAGGTGTGCGGAGCCAGCGAACCCCTGCGGCCGCTGTCGCGTTGCTGGCGGTGCCTTGGCATCGCCGGGGTGGATCCTGCGACTGCGCGCAGGATGACGGGGAGGCGTGGCGGCGCGCATGGCTGGCTGTCAGATCGGCGGCGCGACACGTTGATCGGCACCGCGAAAGGGGAGGCGGGTCGAACGACCCGCCCTACGAAGGCCCGCCGCGATGCCCGCTCAGATGTCGATCTCGACCGCGTCCCCGCGCAGCTCCATCAACTCGCGCCGCGCATGTGCCTCGCCCTTGCCCATCAGGCGCGTGAACGAGCCTTCGGTCTGCACGAGATCCAGTTGGCCCAGCTCGACGCGCAGCAGGCGGCGCGTCTCGGGATTCAGCGTGGTCTCCCACAGCTGGTCGGCGTTCATCTCGCCCAGGCCCTTGAAGCGACTGATCTTCCAGCTGTCCTCGCGGGCGCCTTCCTTGCGCAGCTTGTCGAGCGTGGCTTCGAGCTCGCCGTCGTCCAGCGCGTAGATCTTGGCGGCGGGCTTGCGGCCGCGCGCGGGGGCGTCGATGCGGTACAGCGGCGGCTTGGCGACGAAGACGTGGCCGCGCGCCACCAGCTGGGGGAAGTGCCGGAAGAACAGCGTCAGCAGCAGCACCTGGATGTGCGAGCCGTCGACGTCGGCGTCTGACAGGATGCAGACCTTGCCATAGCGCAGGCCGGAGAAGTCGGGTGTGTCGTTGGGCCCGTGCGGATCCACACCGATCGCCACCGCGATGTCGTGGATCTCGTTGTTGGCGAACAGGCGGTCGCGCTCGACCTCCCAGGTGTTGAGCACCTTGCCGCGCAGCGGCAGGATGGCCTGGGTCTCCTTGTCGCGGCCCATCTTGGCCGAGCCGCCGGCCGAATCGCCCTCGACGAGGAACACTTCGTTGAGCGTGAGATCGCGGCTCTCGCAGTCGGTGAGCTTGCCGGGCAGCACGGCCACGCCGGACCCCTTGCGCTTTTCCACCTTCTGGCTGGCCTTCTGGCGGGCCTGCGCCTGGCGGATCACCAGCTCGGCCAGCTTGCGGCCGTACTCGACGTGCTGGTTGAGCCACAGCTCGAGCGCGGGCTTGGTGAACGCGGACACGAGGCGCAACGCGTCGCGGCTGTTGAGACGTTCCTTGGTCTGGCCCTGGAACTGCGGGTCGAGCACCTTGGCCGACAGCACGAAGCTGGCGCGCGAGAACACGTCCTCGGGCATCAGCTTGACGCCCTTGGGCAGCAGGCTGTGCATCTCGATGAAGCTCTTGACGGAGGTGAAAAGGCCGTCCTTCAGGCCGGACTCGTGCGTGCCGCCGGCCACCGTCGGGATCAGGTTGACGTAGCTCTCGCGCACCGCCGCGCCGTCGTCGGTGAAGGCCACGCACCAGCTGGCGCCCTCGCCTTCGGCGAAGTTCTCGGACTCGTTCGAGCCGGCGAAGCGCTCGCCCTCGAACAGCGGCACGATCGGCTCGCCCGCGAGCGTCTGCTGCAGGTAGTCGCGCAGGCCGCCCTGGTACAGCCACGTGAGGACTTCGGGCTCCTTGCCTGCCTTTTCGATGGTGAGCGTGACCGTGACGCCCGGCATCAGCACGGCCTTGCTGCGCAGCAGGTGCACCAGCTCGACGCGCGGGAACTCGACGCTCTCGAAGTACTTCGGATCGGGCCAGACGGTGACGCGCGTCCCGTGCTTGCGCTCGCTCGCCGCGAGCTTGCGCACCTCCAGCGGCACGACGACGTCGCCGCCCGAGAACGTGAGCGACGCGAAGTGGCCGTCGCGGCTGACCGCGACCTCCAGCTTCCTGGCCAGCGCATTCGTGACGCTGACGCCCACGCCGTGCAGGCCGCCGGAGAAGCTGTACGCCCCGCCGCTGCCCTTGTCGAACTTGCCGCCCGCGTGCAGGCGCGTGTAGACGATCTCGATGACCGGCACCTGCTCCTCGGGGTGCAGGCCGTAGGGGATGCCGCGGCCGTCGTCGTCGACCGTGACCGAGCCGTCGGCGTGCAGGACGACGGCGATGCGCTTGCCGTGGCCGGCCAGGGCCTCGTCGGCCGCGTTGTCGATGACTTCCTGGACGATGTGCAGCGGGTTGTCCGTGCGCGTGTACATGCCCGGCCGCTGCTTGACGGGCTCGAGCCCCTTCAGGACGCGGATGGAGGCTTCGCCGTACTCGCCGGCTTGCTTGGATTTGTTGGCGCCCGCGGCGCCCGGTTTCGTGGCCATGGCGTGATTCTAGGAGCGAAGCGAGACGGCCCCGCACGGAAAATCTGTAGATAAACACAGGATTTTCCGCGCGGGAGTTCCGGACGCCGGCCGTAGAGTCTCGGGCATGGAATCGCCGCCCCCTCCCCACGCCGCCCCGCCGTCCGACTGGATCGTGCGCTGGACGCCCCTGCTCCCGCCCGGCGCCCGCGTGCTGGACGTCGCCTGCGGCCACGGCCGCCACGCCCGCTGGCTGGCCGCCGCCGGCCACCGCGTGACCGCCATCGACCGCGATGCCGACCTGCTCGCGCCCCTGGCCGGGCTGGCCGAGACGGTGCAGGCCGACCTCGAAGGCGGGCCCTGGCCCCTGCCCGGCCGCCGCTTCGACGCCGTCGTCGTCACCAACTACCTGTGGCGGCCGCTCTTTCCGGCCCTGCTGGACGCCGTGGCACCGGGCGGCCTCCTGATTTACGAAACCTTTGCACAGGCGCACGCCGCCCTCGGAAGGCCGCGCCGGCCCGAATTCCTGCTCCGGCCGGGCGAGCTGATGGACGTCCTGCGCGCCCCCGCGGACACCGTCGGGCAAGGGCCCGCCACCTCTGGAGAATGGCGTGTCGTGGCGTTCGAGGAGGGGCGCCTGCCGGCCCGCGGCGACAGCCCCGAACGGGAGGTGCAGCGCATCGTCGCACGGCGTGGCGGCGCGGCATCGTCGGGCGCCGATCTTCTGGCGTCGCCGGGCTAAAATCGTCGGATTGCCGGCGTCGCGCACGCCGGCCCCAGAACCTGGCGAGGAATGCGAATGGAAAGAATTGTCGGCAGCATGGTGGCGCTCGTCACCCCGATGCACGAGGACGGCAGCGTCGACTACGACATGCTGCGTGCACTGGTCGACTGGCACGTCGCCGAAGGCACCGACTGCATCGTCGCCGTGGGCACCACGGGCGAATCGGCCACGGTCAACGTGGAGGAGCACGTCGAGGTCATCCGCGTCTGCGTCGAACACGCCGCCGGCCGCATTCCCATCATGGCCGGCGCCGGCGCCAACTCCACGCAGGAGGCCGTCGAGCTGTCCCGGCACGCCAAGCGCGTGGGCGCCTCCTGCACGCTGCAGGTCGTGCCGTACTACAACAAGCCGTCGCAGGAAGGCATCTACCGCCACTTCGCCAAGATCGCGGAATCGGTGGACATTCCGGTGGTGCTGTACAACGTCCCCGGCCGCACGGTGGCCGACATGCAGCACGACACCGTGGTGCGCCTCGCGCAGGTGCCGGGCATCATCGGCATCAAGGAGGCCACGGGCAGCATCGAGCGCGCGAGCTGGCTGCTGCGCGCGGTGCCCAAGACGTTCTCGGTCTACTCCGGCGACGACAGCACCGCGGTCGCCCTGATGCTGATGGGCGGCCACGGCAACATCAGCGTCACCGCCAACGTCGCGCCGCGCCTGATGCACGAGCTGTGCGCCGCCGCGCTGGCCGGCGACGCGCGCCGCGCGACCGAGCTGCACCTGAAGCTGCTGCCCCTGCACAAGAACCTGTTCTGCGAGCCGAGCCCGGCGCCCGCCAAGTTCGCGCTGTCGCGCCTGGGCCGCTGCCGTCCCACGCTGCGCCTGCCGCTGGTGGAGATGACCGACGCCGGCAAGGCGATCATCACCGCCGCCCTGGCCGACTGCGGCATCGCCTGAGCCGCAGGCGCCACCACCGACACGAGCCGGCGCCGCGCGAGCGCCGGCGCCCCCCGGCCCGCGGGCGCGCCCGCGGCCCTCGCGACCTCTGCGACAATCCCCGGCCCGGAACTTCCGGGCAGACCTCGACCCTGATGCACATGACCACCCACTCCCCGACGCGCCTGCTCCATCCCACGCCCCTGCGCGTTGCCACCGTGACGCTGTGCCTCATGCTGGGCGGATGCACGGTCATCGGAGACTGGTTCTCCCACGGCGAGACCGACTACAAGGGCGCGTCCAAGCGCACCCAGCCGCTGGAAGTGCCGCCCGACCTGACGCAGCTGCAGCGCGATTCGCGCTACCTCCCGCAAGGCGGCGTCGTCACCGCGTCCGACCTGAACAAGCCCGCCGGCTCCGCGCCGGCCCAACCGGGTATCGCGCCCGCGCCGGCCACCCCGGAAGTGGCGCTCGCCGCCGCCGGCAACCTGCACCTGGAGCGCAACGGCGACCAGCGCTGGCTGACCACCGCCGAAGCGCCCGAGAACGTGCTGCCGAAGGTGCGCGCCTACTGGCAGTCGCAAGGCTTCGCCATCAAGACCGACGAGCCCAAGACCGGCATCGTCGAGACCGACTGGAAGGAAGCCCGCAACAAGCTGCCGCAGGAAGGCATCCGCGGCGTGCTGTCCAACTTGCTGGACAACCTGTCGGACTCCGGCCTGCGCGATCGCTACCGCACGCGCCTGGAGCGCCGCGCCGACGGCGGCACCGAGATCTACGTCACCCACTTCGGCGCAATCGAGCAGTCCACCGGCAAGACCAACAGCGTGCAGTCGGCTGACGTGCAGTGGCTGCCGCGTCCGTCGGATCCGGGCCTGGAGGCCACGCAGCTGAGCCAGATGATGCTGAGCCTGGCCGGCCTGGTCGACACCAACGTCGCCACGCCGCCCAAGAGCGGCTTCACGTTCCACTTCGGCGAGGACGACACCCCGGCCAGCGCGCCGGTCAGCGGCCGTCCGGTCCCGAGCGCCGCCATCAGCCGCCCGGCCGACACCGGTGGCTCGGCGCGTGCGCGCGTCGTCGCCGGCCAGGGCGCAGCGACGATGCAGGTCGACGACAACTTCGACCGCTCGTGGCGCCGCATCGGCCTCGCGCTGGACCACGGTGGCTTCACCGTCGAGGACCGCGACCGTGCGCAAGGCCTGTACTACGTGCGTTACGTGGACGCCAAGGAAGCCGCCAAGGACGAACCGGGCTTCTTCTCGAAGTTCACGTCGTGGTTCGGCAAGAGCGGTCCGTCGCCGGTCGGCAAGTACCGCATCCAGATCAAGGCGCCGGGCGACCAGGCGACCGTCACGGTGCTGAACGACCAGGGCCAGCCCGACAACAGCGAGAACGCGCAGCGCATCGTCGCGCTGCTGGTCGACGAGCTGAAGTAGGCTCCCGCACCCCGCAACAGGAAGGCCGCCCTCGAGCGGCCTTCTGTCGTTTGGCGGGCTATGCCTCGCAGCCCCGGCACGTCAATCCCATCGTGACCCCTTGACAGCGTCAAGCAAGGATTTCGATACCGCTTTCCGGGGATTCAACTTGGCGTCAGCAGACAGACACGAACGCGCATGAAAAAGCCGCCCGAAGGCGGCTCTTCATAACTCGGGACGCGGCGCTCGCGAAGAGCGCCGTTCCGCAAATTACTTGCTGGCAGCGGTCATCGCCGACGAAGCAGCGGCCATCGCGCCCGTGGCGGCAGCCGAAGCGGCGTCGGTGGCCGACGAAGCGGCGGACATGGCGGACGAAGCCGAGGTGTCAGCGGCCGAAGCGGCGACGGCGGCCGACGAAGCGGCAGCCGAGGCGCTGTCAGCGGCGGCCGGGGCGGTGGGCTCGGCCGGCTTGTTGCAAGCGGCCAGAGCGGCGACGGCGATCAGAGAGGCCAGGAGCGTCTTGTTCATGAATTTCCTCGAAGAAAAATTTTGGGTTCGAACCATTACCAGTAATCCAGATACTCGCCCTCACGGCAGGTATCCGAGCAAAAGACAGCAGGCAAGCTCGAGCATTTCCTGTGCCTAGCCCGCCATTATACCCATCAATACGGAACCTTTTCAGAGTCCCAGTGTCCCTGCTGCAAAACCGGGGCTGGCTCGTTGCGAAATCGCATCAAAGTCCTCCCGCGCCCGTTGGCGATCGGCGCGGTCGAAACCGAGGCGACCGCGCAGGTGGTCAGGGTCGAAGACGCGCAGCGCCTGGTCGTCGGAGTCGATCCAGATCGTGGGCAGCTCGGCCGTGCGCGATTCCTCGGGCACCAGGCACTGGACGACGTGCGCCCAGTCGCGACGCCACGCCACGAAGCGCGGGTGGCGGCGCTCCACGACCGCCCAGTCGCGCGCGATCATCACGAGCTCGCGCCCGGGCTGGCGCGACCAGTGCGTCAGCGCATCGATCCAGTCGGCCTCGCCGATCGGCCAGCTCTCGAAATCGTCGTCGCACCAGCACAGGCGGCGCGTGCCGTGCTCGCTCGCGTTGATCATCGCCTCGCGCAGCGCCTGCGCGAATTCCGGCGCGCCCTCGAACGTGCGACCGCCCGCGGCCGCCTTCGCATCGCGCAGGCCCGCGTCGTCGCTCATCGCGGCCGGTCGCTGCATCGCGTCGTCACTCGTCATGTGCCCATCCTTGCGCCACCCAGTCGGCCACGACGGCCTGTGCATCCGGCGACAGCTTGGCACAGTCCCTGGCCGCCAGTCGCCGCGCGTCGGCCAGCTCGCGCATCAGGCGCGCATCGCGGCCAGCCGCATCGAACGACTCGCCGTTGATGAAGACGTGCCGATCGTCGTACATCATGCGCGAGCGCCGATCGAGCCGCAAGCCGGTGCCCGCGCCGCGCGCCGCGCCCGACTCGAACCACACCTGCGGCTTGGGCTCGGTCATCACCTCGCCGAGCGCGCGCGCCAGCTGCGACGGATCCTTCAGCAGCCGATCGACCGCCCTGCGCGCGAACGCGTCGAGCGCGGCCGGCATGCGCGCGGGCGTCTCGGTGGCGCTGCGCGGCGGGTCGCGGAAGTGCGGCTCGTCGGGCTCGGCCTCGACGTCGTCGAGCACGCGCTGCAGCAGCTCGCGCGCCAGCTCGGTGCCCATGGGCGTGCGAAAGCCGATCGAGCAGGTCATGCACTCGTCCTCGGCGACGCCGTCGTGGCCCCAGCGCGGCGGCACGTAGAGCATGTCGCCCGGGCCCAGCACCCATTCGTCGGTGGGCTCGAAGCGCTCGAGGATGCGCACCGGCAGGCCGTCGACGAAGGACGGATCCTCCACCGGTCCGACGCGCCAGCGCCGATGGCCGTGCACCTGCAGCAGGAACACGTCGTAGGAATCGATGTGCGCGCCGACGCCGCCGCCGGGGCTCGCGTACGAGATCATCAGGTCGTCCACCCGCGCGTCGGCGACGAAGCGGAAGCGCTGCAGCAGCTCGTGCGCGGCCTGCACGTGCAGGTCCACGCCCTGCACCAGCATCGTCCAGCCGCGCTGGGACAGCGGTGGCAGCGCGCGGCGCGCGAACGGGCCGTGCTTCAACGCCCAGGCATCGGGCGACGGCGCCCTGGCGCGCGACGTCGACCGGGCCGGCGCCGCATCCTGGATCACGAGCCGCGACTCGACGTCGTCGCGCGCGGCGAGCTCGAACAACTGCGCCGGCGTGACGGGCGCCAGCGGCGCGCCGCCCTCGCCCACCAGCGGGAAAGCGTTGCGGATCAGCAGCGGGCGCTTCTGCCAGACGTCGCGCATGAAGGCCGCAGGCGACAGGCCGCCCAGCAGCGCGAGGGGTTCACGGAGGTTCATCGCGCCATTGTCCCTGCTGGCCGACCGGTGCGCAGCGACCCGCGTCGATACGGCCCCGCGCGCCTCGTAAAATTCGGCCATGAACATCACCGCCCCTTGCGTCGTCTCGCTCACCTGGCAGCTCTCGGACGCCCAGAACGCGCCCATCGACGAGCTCACCGAGCCCACCGAGTTCTTCTTCGGCGGCGACGACCTGCTGCCCAAGGTCGAGGAGGCCCTCGAAGGCCAGGCCGCGGGCTACGACCTGCAGATCCAGCTGGAGCCCGAGCACGCCTTCGGCGACTACCACTCGCAGCTCGTCTGCTTCGAGGACCGCGCGCTGTTCCCCGAAGGCGTCGAGGTGGGCATGCAGTTCGAGGGCCTGCCCGACGGCGCCGCCACGCCGGACATGCCCGAGGACGCCGTCTACACGGTCACCGAGGTCTACACGTCGCACGTCGTCCTGGACGGCAACCACCCGCTCGCGGGCATGGCCCTGCGCATGCACATCCAGGTGCGCGGCGTGCGCGCGGCGACCGCGCAGGAGATCGAGGACAAGAGCGTGCTGGACGACGCCGCGGGACTGCTGCAGGTGCTGCCGCCAAAGGACAAGTCGCAGTTGCACTGACGCGACGTCGGGTCACTTGCGATTGACTTGGCAGGCCGCATGACGCGCCGACTCTCGCGGCCGCTCGCCAACGCGCACTGGTCGCTGCCGGCGGCGATCGTCGCGAGCTGGTGCCTGGTCGTCGCAACGCGAACCTGCGCGCCGGCCGGGCACGACGTCCAAGCCGTCCTGCTGACCATGACCGTGCTCGTCACGGCCTGGGCCAATCACTTGCGCGTGCACGCCGTGGCCGGCTGGCGCAAGCTGGCCAAGGTGGTGACAGGCACGCTCGCCGACGTCGCATGGCTGGTGCTCGCGTTCGTCGCCTGCATGATCCCGATCGCACTCTTCTTGCCGACGTACGACTGCATGACGCCGAGGGTGCGCAGCACCGAGGTCCTGCTGTCGGGGGGCCGGGCACGCGTCGAGATCGGCGAGCGCGCCGAGCGCGCCGGCAGCCTGAAGGGCGCCGGGCTCGGTGTCACGGTCGATGCGACCAGCCAGTCCACAGGATCGATGGTCAGCGACGACGGCACGATCATGGTGACGGGGGGCGACCCGTTGGTTGTCTACGTGCTCCAGCCAACGCTGGCGGACGGCCACGTCACATGGCACTGCACCGGCGTGCCCAAGGCGCTCGTGCCGGGCGCCTGCAGGTAGTCGACCGAGCGCCGCAAGGCCGCATGCGCCTCGCCATGCCGCATTGGCGTGCAATGCCCGGACGGTGCACGAACTCGGTGGGGTGGGCTCTCAGTGCTTGCCGGTCGACCCGAACCCGCCCTCGCCCCGATGCGACGCATCGAAGTCCGCGACGACGCGGAACGTCGCCTGCACCACCGGCACGATCACCATCTGCGCGATGCGCTCCATCGGGTTCACGGTGAATTCGGTCTGCCCGCGGTTCCAGCAGCTGACCATCAGCTGGCCCTGGTAGTCGGAGTCGATCAGGCCTACCAGGTTGCCCAGCACGATGCCGTGCTTGTGGCCCAGGCCCGAGCGCGGCAGGATCATCGCGGCCAGGCCGGGGTCGCCGATGTGGATCGAGAGGCCCGTGGGGATCAGCGCCGTCTGGCCCGGCGCGAGGACGACGGGCGCGTCCAGGCAGGCGCGCAGGTCGAGGCCGGCGCTGCCGGGCGTGGCGTAGGCGGGCAGCGTCCCGGCCATGCGGGCGTCGAGAACCTTGAGGTCGATGGTCGTCATGAGATTTCGGGGTCAGGTCTTGAATCTTGCACGAGGCAGCGTCGGCGGCGGCCACGGTCTCGAACGTGCACGATTCGAGACCTGACCCCGACGGACTAGGACGGGCTCGCGATTCGCCGTGCGATTTCCGTCACCAGTTGCCGCGCCAGCGTCAGCTTGTCCGCATTGGGCAGCTCGCGCTCGCCCTTCGCGTCGACCAGCACCAGCGCGTTGTCGTCGCGGCCGAACGTGGCCGGGCCGAGGTTGCCGACGATCAGCGGCACGTTCTTGCGCTGCAGCTTGTCGCGGGCGTGCTTGAGCAGGTTCTCGCTCTCGGCGGCGAAGCCGACGCAGTAGGGCCGCGGCGACAGGCGCGCGACGTCGGCCAGGATGTCGGCGTTCTCGGTCAGCTCGAAGGTGGGCGCCACCTTCTTGCCGTCCTTCTTGATCTTGTGCTCGTTCATCTGCGCGGGACGCCAGTCGGCGACGGCCGCGGTGGCCACGAACACGTCGCTGGACTGCGCCAGCGGCAGCACGGCCTCGTGCATCTGGCGCGCGCTCTGCACGTCGACGCGACGCACGCCGCGCGGCGTGGGCAGGTGCACCGGGCCGGCGACGAGCGTGACGTCCGCGCCCGCCTCCTGCGCGGCGCGCGCGATCGCGAAGCCCATCTTGCCGCTGGAGTGGTTGGTGATGCCGCGCACCGGGTCGATGGCCTCGAAGGTGGGGCCGGCGGTGACCAGGATGCGCCTGCCGCGCAGGATCTTGGGCTGGAAGAAGGCGATCAGCTCGTCGCGCAGGTCGACGGCCTCGAGCATGCGGCCCTCGCCGAATTCCAGGCAGGCCTGCTCGCCGACGTCCGGGCCCAGCAGCGTCGTGCCGTCGGCCTGCAGCTGCGCCACGTTGCGCTGCGTGGCCGGATGGGCCCACATCTCGCGGTTCATCGCCGGCGCCACCAGCAGCGGCACGCGGTCGATCGGGCGCGCGAGGCACAGCAGCGACAGCAGGTCGTCGGCGCGGCCGTGCACCAGCTTGGCCATGAACTCGGCGCTGGCCGGCGCGACGAGGATGGCATCGGCCTCGCGCGACAGGTTGATGTGCGCCATGTTGTTGTCGGGCCGCGCATCCCACTGGCTCGCGTAGACAGGGCGGCCCGTCAGCGCCTGCAGCGTCACCGGCGTGATGAACTGCTCGGCGCCGGCGGTCATCACCCCCTGCACCGTGGCGCCGGCCTTGCCCAGCAGGCGGGCGAGATCGGCCACCTTGTAGCAGGCGATGCCGCCCGAGAGGCCCAGCACGATGTGCTTGCCTGCGAGATCCTTGCGTTGAGTCATGGGCGCAATGTAATGCCAACTCCGACTTGGCGTTCTCTCAGGGGTGGATCCTGCGACTGAACTTCGCTCCGCGCAGGACGACACGTTGTTGGAGCTGCGCTGGCACGTCCGAGTCGAGCACCGCTCATCGCAAGCCGCATTCGCCCCGCCGGTCATCCTGCGCGAAGTCGCAGGATCCACGCACCGCGCAATGCCGCGCCGCACGGCCAGCGGCCAAGGCGCGCCCGGGCCGCCGGCTCACGCTCCGTGGCACTTCTTGTACTTCTTGCCGCTGCCGCAGAAGCACGGATCGTTGCGACCCGGCAGCTTCTCGGCGACGCGCGTGACCGGCCTGGGCGCGTTCTGCACCCAGTAGCAGCGCAGGTCCTGCACGGCGAACAGCGCCTCCTGGATCAGGTCGTCGCGCTCCAGCTTCTCGCCGGGGAACATCTCCTCGCGCAGCTTGTCGAGCTCGGCCGGGTCGTGCAGCGTGAGCATGACGATGCGCATCGTCGTCTCGTCGAACAGCTGGCCGGTATCGGTCTCGACGTCCTGCTCGGGCCATTCGTCGGTGAAGTTCTGCAGCACGTCCATGAAGCCGTGCGCCCAGACCTCGCCGGTGAGCGGGATCTCCTCGTCCTCGGTGCCGGCGGCAATGGTGCCGTCCTCGACCAGCTTGGCCTTGTCCTCGTCCGTCCACTCGAGCATCACCGGCGCGAGGCGCAGCTCGTCGACGGCGTCCATCAGCAGCTCGGGGTCGAGCTGCTTGAGCAGCACCGTCCAGCGCGCCTGCAGCACGGCGGTGGCCTCGCGGTCGGCCTCGGGGTCGCCGAACGCGCGGCTCCACGAGTCGCCCAGCAGGCGGTCGCGCCAGTCCATCACCGCCAGCGCGCGCGGGCCGGCGGCCAGCGCGGTCATCGCGCCATCGAGCCATTCCAGCGACACGTGCTCGTCGAAGCCGGCGAGCTGCTCGCACAGCTGCTGCAGGCGGTCGAGGTCGGCGTCGGTGTTGGTCGGGTAGTGGACGAGGTGGGTCAGGGGCGTGGTCATGTCGCGCAGGAAGGAGGCGGGAGCGGCCGGCATTTTCTCATG
>Ga0207427_100400_pt1 | contig 25445 bp, 20 predicted proteins | sample AraplaCL_Cvi_mMS_FD_184268 | JGI IMG/M metagenome (GOLD analysis project Ga0207427, IMG submission 184268) | Arabidopsis root microbial communities from the University of North Carolina, USA - plate scrape CL_Cvi_mMS (SPAdes) (version 2) | ecosystem: Host-associated > Plants > Roots > Endosphere ... | reverse complement strand
CCAACGCCACGGTCATTAGCCAGGCCACGACGCCGGTGCTGCCGTCGTCGCCCAAGGTGCCGTCGGTGCTCGCGCTCGGCCTGGTCGCCGCGCTCGCGCTGGGCATCGGCACCGCGCTGCTGCAGGAACAGTTCGACAAGCGCATGCGCACCACCTCGGACGCCTTCGACTTCCTCGGCCTGCCGGTGATCGGCATCATGCCGAGCCCGAACATGAACCGTCGCCTCAAGGGACAGATGGCCATGATCCAGGATCGCGTCGTTTCGGGACGACGACTTCCCGCGCCAGAAAAGGGGCAAGCATGAACGCCAAGATGGAAGCACCCGACCTTTACCTCGGCGAGCAGAGCTTCGAGGGGGCCGGAAAGACCAAGTCGATCGGCGAGCTGATCCAGGATGCCCGCAACCTGTCGGCCGACGACCTCGACCGCATCGGTCGCTACCAGCGCGAGAACGACATGCGCTTCGGCGAGGCCGCCATCGCGCTGGGCCTGGCCGACACCGAGGACGTCCTGCAGGCGCTCGCGCAGCAGTTCAAGTACGCCTATGCGGACGAGGACGCGCGCAAGGCCGCGCCCGAACTGGTCATGCTGAACCAGCCCTTCGGCCACCAGGCCGAGGCGTTCCGCGCCATCCGCAGCCAGATCCTGATGCGCACGCAGGGCGAGAAGGGCCAGCGCCGGCCGTTGGCCGTCGTCAGCCACGACTCGGGCGACGGCAAGACCTTCTTCTGCGCCAACCTGGCGGTCGCGCTCGCGCAGCTGGGCGGCAAGGTCGTGGTCATCGACGCCGACATGCGCGGCGCGCGCCTGGACCAGGTCTTCGGCGTGCCGGGCGGGCTGGGCCTGTCGGGCGTGCTGTCGGGCCGCGGCGGCAAGGGCGTCGTCAAGTCGGTGCCGGGCATCCCGAACCTGTACGTGATCCCGGTCGGCGTGCAGCCGCCCAACCCGCTCGAGCTCGTCGAGGGCCCCAGCTTCGGCATGCTGCTGCGCGAGGTCTCGATCAAGTTCGACCACGTCATCGTCGACACGCCTGCGGGCTGCTTCGGCTCGGACGGCGTGGTGATCGCGTCGCGCTGCGGCTCGGCGCTGGTCATCTCGCGCAAGGACGCCAACAAGGTCTCGCGCCTGCAGGAGCTGGTCGGCTCGCTGCAGGCCGGCAACGTGCGCCTGGCCGGCGTGATCATGAACGAACTGTGATCCTGCGATGACGCATGTCGACCGGCTGACGGCACCACGCACCTGGCCGTGGTGGATCTGCGCGCTGGGCCTGCTCGCGCTCTACGTCCCGACCCTGTGGGACCTGAGCGTCAACATCTGGCTCGCCAGCGACGAGCAGAGCCAGGGCCCGATCGTCCTGGGCATCTGCGTCTGGCTGATCTGGCGCGCCTGGGGCCGCATCGACGACGAGTCGGCCAGCCGGCCGCGGCCGGTGCTGGGCTGGGTGCTGGTGGCGCTCGCGCTGCTGTTCTACACCTTCGGCCGCTCGCAGCGCATCCTGAGCTCGCAGGCCCTGTCCGCCATCTTCATGCTGCCGGGCCTGGTGCTGCTGCTGCGCGGGCCGCGCCAGCTGCGCGCGGCCGGGTTCGCGATGTTCTTCATGATCTTCATGATCCCGCTGCCGGCCACCTTCGTGGACGCCATCACGCAGCCGCTGAAGCTGGCGGTGTCGAGCGTCGCGTCGCAGGTGCTCTACGCCGCGGGCTACCCGATCGCGCGCACCGGCGTCATCCTGCAGATCGGCCAGTTCCAGCTGCTCGTGGCCGACGCCTGCTCGGGCCTGCACACGCTGTTCTCGCTGGAGGCGATGGGCCTGCTGTACCTGAACGTCGTGCGCCACACCTCGCTGATGCGCAACATCATGCTGGCGATCCTGATCGTGCCGATCTCGTTCACCGCCAACGTGATCCGCGTGATCGTGCTGTCGCTGATCACCTACTACTTCGGCGACGAGGCCGGCCAGGGCTTCCTGCAGCACCAGGGCGCCGGCATGGTGCTGTTCATGACGGCGCTGATCTTCATCATTGCGGCCGACAGCGGCCTGCGCTGGATCTCCGCCAAGGCGGCATCGAGGCCCCAAGTTGTCTGACGCCAAACTCACTCGACGCGCCGCGATCGCCGCGGTGCTGATGGTCGCCGCCGCCGGCGTCGGCCAGGCGATGGTGCCCACCCGGCGCATGGCGCTGCTGCGCGGCCCGTTCAAGCTCGACGACATCGTGCCGTCCACGTTCGCGGGCTGGCAGGTCGACAACCGCGCCGTCGGCGGCATCGTCAACCCGCAGACCGAGGAGCTGCTGAACAAGCTGTACAGCCAGATCCTCAATCGCGTCTACGTCGATGCGGACGGCCACAGCATCATGCTGTCGATCGCCTACGGGGCGGACCAGGCCGACGACGACGTGCAGCTGCACTACCCCGAGGTCTGCTATCCGGCGCAGGGCTACCGCATCAACCGGAGCCAGCTGGCCGAGGTCGCGACGACGGACGGCGTGGTGCACGTGCGCCGCCTCGAGACCCAGCACCTGGACCAGTTCTTCGAGCCCGTCACGTACTGGACGGTGGTCGGCGACGAGCAGAGCCTGAGCGGCTGGGACCGCAAGATCTCGGAGATCCGCCACGGCCTGAAGGGCGAGATCGTCGACGGCCTGCTGTTCCGCGTCTCGAGCCGCGACCGCAATTCCCAGCAGGCCTTCGCCCTGCAGGCCGGCTTCATCCGCGACATCGTGCAGGCGATGACGCCCCAGGCCCGCCGCCAGCTGGCCGGGCTCGCCTGAGCCGGCGCGAGGTCGCATGAACATCGTCTACGCCGTCAAGATCTTCGGGGCGCTGCTGATCGTCCTGGCCATGCTGCGCCTCGTGGCGGGCAAGGGCCTGAAGCAGGTCATGTCCCCGCAGGACTGGAAAGCCGTGTGGCCCGTGGTCATCGGCACGCTGTTCGTGTCGTGCTTCTCGTGGACGCAGCCGCTGTTCTTCATCACCTTCACGCTGTGGGCGATCTTCGCGCCGCGCTTCTTCGGCAAGGGCGGCCAGGGCCGGCTGCCGGCCTACGTGCTGCTGGCCTGCATCAGCCCGCAGTTCTCGATGGAGCTGGAGAACGTGGCGGGCCTGCGCGACGTCATGCGGCTGGACGCCTTCCGCATCATCGAGCTGTTCATCCTCGTGCCCGCGGCCGTGGCCCTGATCGCACGGCGCGAGCGCGCGCCCTACCCGTGGTGGATGATGGTCAGCGACGCGGCCACGGGCCTGTACGCCGCCTACTGGATCGGACAGATCTTCGGGCACCTGAGCACGACCGCGCTGTCGCGCGAAGCCCTGCAGGTGCTGCTGGACACCGTCCTGCCGTACTTCGTGATCTCGCGCGGCTGCGTGCAGCCCGAGATGCGCCGGCGGGTGCTGTCGGTGCTGCTGTTCGGCGCGGCCTACGAGAGCATGGTCGCCATCGCCGAGGGCCTGTCGCGCCACGTGCTCTACGGCCAGCTGCAATACCTGTACGGCACGCGCTGGAACCTGCTGGGCGCCATGACGCGCGGCGACTGGGTGCGCGCGCAGGCGGCGTTCTCCGGCCCGCTGGTGATGGCGATGCTCGCGCTGTTCGCGATCGGCGTGTGGTTCGCGCTGCGGCCCGTCGCGAAGTCGCGCGCCTACACGCTCGTCGGACTGACGCTGCTGGGCGGCCTCGTCCTGACCTTCAGCCGCGGCCCGCTGCTGGCGCTGGGCATCCTCGTGGTCGGCCTGACCTGCCTGCGCTTCCTGACCGCCAAGCGCTTCCTCCTGCTCAGCGCCATCGTGCTGATCGCCGCGGCCGTCGCGTGGAGCGCGGGGCTGGGCGATTCGCTGGTCGAGGCCATCAACAACACGACGGGCGCCGACAAGCAGGCCGACTTCAACGTCATCTACCGCCAGCAGCTGCTCAAGACCTCGGTGGCGCTGATCCAGCAGAGCCCGTGGTTCGGCGTGCCGAACTACCTCGACTACATGGCCGACCTGAAGCAGGGCGACGGCATCGTCGACCTGGTCAACACCTACCTGATCGTCGCGCTCAACGTGGGCGTGGTGGGACTCCTGCTGTTCATCGTGCCGTTCCTCGTGACCCTGGGCGGTCTCGCGGGCCGCCTGCCGATGGAGCCCGGGCCGCTGCGCCGCGAGCGGCTGGTGTGGATCCCGCTGACGCTGGCGGTGATGGCGGCGGTGTTCACCGTCTCGCCGGTGTCCATCATCCGGTCGCTGCTGGTCTGGACAGTCGCCATCGCGCTGGCCAGCCTGCAGGAAGGCCTGCCCGCGCGCCGTCGCGAGGCGCTGGAGATGGCTCCCATCGTCCCCGCGGAGGTCTGATGCAGGCCGAAGCTGGCCGCCCCGCGGCGCCGGGGCCGCACGCGCCGCTGGTCAGCGTGCTCATGCCGATGCGCAACCCGGGCCGCTTCGTCGAGGCGGCGGTGCAATCCATCCTGTCGCAGGACTGCGTCGACCTCGAGCTCGTCATCCTGGACGACGGATCGACGGACGGCAGCCGCGTCTGGGTCGATGGCCTGGCCGACCCCCGCGTGCGCGTCGTCGACGGCCCGCGCAGCGGCATCTCCGCCTGCATGAACCGCGGCCTGGCCCTGGCGCGCGGCGAGATCGTGATGCGCTGCGACTCCGACGACCTGTTCCCGCCCGGCCGCATCGCCGCGCAGGTCGCGTTCCTGCAGGCGCATCCCGGCTTCGTCGGCGTCTGCAGCCCGTTCTCGTGGATCGGCCCGGATGGCCGGCCCGTCGGCTCGCCGGGCATCGCGCCGCAGACGACGGGCGCGGACGTCGCCGGCGACATCCTGGCCGGCCAGCTGAGGACGCACCTGTGCGCCTTCGCGTTCCGCCGCGCCGTGCTCGCGCGCGTCGGCGAGTTCCGCCCCTTCTTCCAGACGGCCGAGGACATCGACTTCCAGCTGCGCCTGGCCGCCGCCGGGCCGGTGGGCTTCCAGCCGGCCAACGCCTACGTCTACCGCCTGCACGATGCGTCGATCACGCATTCGCAGCCCTCGGTGCTGCGCCAGTTCTTCGAGGCGACGGCCCATGCGATGGCGCGCGAGCGCCTGGCGACGGGCTCCGATGCGCTGATGCGCGGCGAGACGGTGCCGCTGCCGGCGGTGACCGACGGCGCCCACGCGCCGGACCGCTCGGGCCGGCAGATCTCGCAACTGCTGGTGGGCGAGGCGTGGCGCCGGTTCCTGGACAAGGATCGCTCCGGCGCGCTGCACACGGCCTGGCGCGCGGTGCTGGCCAGCCCGGGTCACGCCGATGCGTGGCGCTCGCTGCTGCTGGTGGGCATCAAGCCGCACCGATGAAAAAAGGGGCGACCGCCGGCGGCGTCGCCCCTTTTGCCTTGAACGGACCGGAGGGTCAGTTGAAGTGCGTCGCCTTGACGGCCGTCGCCTTCAGGATGGGCACCACCACCTTGCCGAAGGCCGTGAGGTCGGCGTCCGTCTTGTACGTGCCGCACTTGGTCGTCATGCTGAAGCCGTTGTCGTCCGACGCGCAGCTGGCCAGGTTGTTGTCGTCCCACGACCAGGGCATCCAGCCGAAGCCGTTGGCCTCCGCGTCGGCGATGATCTTCTGGGGCGTGACCATCGTCGGGCTCGGGCCGATGTTCTTGCCGGGGCCGAACTCGCCGATGATCAGCGCCAGGCCGGTGGCCTTGAGCTGGCTCATCGCGGTGGCGTAGTCCTGCATCCAGGAGGCGGTGGCCGGGTAGTGGAAGCCGCCGTACACGTGGATGTCGAACAGGATGTTCTTCTGCGGGTCGGCCGCGAGCACGGCGCCGGCGTACTTGATGATGTCCTGCGCGTCCTGGCCGCAGCCGCCCGAGTCGATCACCAGCGTGCCGGTGTAGCCGGCCGCGCGCATGCGGCCGACGGCGGTGACGTAGCTGTCGCGCCAGACGGTGCTGTTGGCCGGGCCCCACTCGTTGGCGATGTTGATCAGGCCGGTGTTATTGAGCTGCGTCCAGGTGGCGGCCTGCGCGACCCAGGTGTCGACGATGGCGGTCAGCGTGGCCGGATCGGCCTTGCAGGTGCCCGTCCAGTTGCCGGGGATCGGGACGATCTTGTTGGCCAGCATCTCCTTGGAGACGATGTTCCAGTTGTAGTTCGTGTCCTTGGCGAAGCTCAGGACCACGCGCTCGGTGTTCGCGTTGCTGAGCGGCAGGCCGGCGGGCGTGCCGTAGCTGTCCCAGTGGTTGCGGTTGACGCCGCGGATGCGGAATTCCTTGCCGTTCGGGTCGTACAGCTTGTTGCCCAGAACGAAGAAGCCCTTGCCCGTGTTGCCGATGGGGCGCGCCACGGTGGTCTGCGAGATGGCCTTGGTGACCAGCGGCTGTGCTTCGTCGGCGCTCGCCACCACGGTGCCGCTGTCGGTGCTGCTGCTGCCGGTGGACGGCGTGGCGGGCGGCGTCGACGTCGTGTCGGTGGTGGGCGTGGACGGCACGGGCGCGGGTGCGGGCACCGGCGACGTGGCGGTGTCGGCGACCGAGGCGACGGCCGCCTCGTTGGTGGTGGCGTAGGCCTCGCCCGGCGTGGCGGACGACGCGGCATCGGACGCGCCGCTGACCGTCGCGACCGGGTCGGGCGACGACGTGCCTTCGGCGTTGCCGCCCCCGCAGGCGGTGATGGCGGCGGTGGTCAGGGCCAGGGCAATGCAGGTTGCCATGCGGAGACTGGGATTGCTTTGAGACATGGAGATTGTGGTCTGAATCCAGGCGCGGTGCAGGTATCCCTGCAAGCGTTCTCAGGCGGCCGTACGGCATGTCGTGCTCATCGGTCTTTCGACGGTCCGACGAGTTCGTCATGTAACGAGATGTCTTTCGGATCACTCGTGCCGGCTTGGAAACCGAACGTGTTTCCGTGTCGCCATTGCCCGTTACTTCGGCGGCGACGCAGGCGCGTTGAGTCCATCGAACATGCGAGAAACGCGGTGTTCGAGAACTAATTCGGGCCCAGGCCCGGGTGAACGCTCGACCATGGGCCAGCGATCACGAACTCCCTCCAACTCCGTTCGAATAGTGCAAGCGCATGGTGCCCGTCCCTGGGCTTCGTCGACACCCGTGGAGGTATCTCGATGTATCCATTGGACACGCGATCCTGAACGCGTGCCCAGCGCCGTTCGGCCTATTTCACCCCACGAATGCGCGCGATGGACATCCCACACCCACGCGCGCTCCTCGACGCGCACGGCATGTGACGAACGCGTGACGCGGCAGCGCGCACCCGCGCGATGCGGCGCAGCGCATCAGGCCGCCGCTATCTTTTCGTTGCGATTTAGTGCGGCCTCGAAGAGCCGCGCCGAGCGTTCCCAGCTCGAATCGGCCACCGTGCGCGCCGCGCCCTCGGACAGTGCACGCCACTGCGCTCCATCCAGGTGCAGGATCCGCAGCAGCGCCGCCGCGAGCCCCTGCACGTCGTCGACGTCCGCCAGCGCGCCGTTGACGCCCTCGGCGATCGCCTCCACCGGCCAGCCGGTGCGCGTGGAGACCACCGGCGTGCGGCAGGCCATCGCCTCCATCGCCATCAGGTTGAAGCCCTCGGTCTTGCTGCACGTGAGCCACACGTCGCAGCTCGCGTAGACCTCGCGCAGCTTGGCCTGCGGGGCCTGCAGGGTCAGCGCGATGCCGTCGAGGCGGTCGCGGTACTTGACGGGCGCGTCGGCGCCGAGCGCGACGACCTCGACCTGCGGCAGCGCCCGGCGCACCAGGTCGATGGCTGCCAGCGCGATGTCGAAGCTCTTGTTGTCGTTCTCGGAGAACAGCGTGCCGAGCCGCGGCCGCGCATTGCGCTCGCGGGGCGGGGCGAAGAACAGCGAGCGGTCCACCGCGTTCGGAACGATCGTGCAGCCCTGGCGGTTGCCATCGCGCTCGATCGCGTCGGCGAGCCAGCGCGCCACGGCGATCTTCTGCAGGTCGGAGCGGTAGGTCGCGACCACGCGATCGACGGGCTGGTGCGTGAACACCTCGTGGCCTTGCACGAAGTAGACCTGGCGGCCCTTGGCGGCCGGCATCGCGGCGACCATCTCGGCGGTCTCCCACCACGTGGCCACGATGACGTCCGCGTCGGGGACGTCCGCGGCGAGCACGCGGCGCGGACGATCGAGCAGGTGCACCGCCACGCCGGTGCCATCGAAGTGCGACGGCGGCTGCGGGCGCATGGCCACCGGCGGCAGGCGCAGCTTGCGGCGCAGGTCGGCCCAGCGACCGCGCATGGCGCGCGGCGGCGCGACCACGTGCACCTCGTGCCCGAACGCCTGGAGGTACTTCGCATGCAGGGCGACGACGCGGATGCCGCCGGTCATGTTCAGGGGCGGACAGACAAAGGTGATCTTCATTCGTGGGGGACGCGGAAGGCAGGGCAGGGGCGCACGATGCGGGCGCCGCGCGGGAAAGCAAGCGGCGTTCCGCGCGCGGGCCTGCGAGCGGGGCGGGCCATCGTATAGGATGCCGGGCCTTGCACGCGCCACCCGCCGCCGCGCGCCCGCAAGAACGCTCCCCGGAATCGGGGAGCCCCCGCCGGCCCGACGCCCCGCCGCGCCAACTCGGCCGCAAAATTGCTACCGGCAGCCGGACAGACGGCGAACGTGCCGTGCCGGATCCCGATTCCCCCGCCTCCATGACCCCAGCTCCGACGATTCCCGCGACCGGCCCCGGCGCATCCCCGCGCCCCGCCGAACGCGTCGGCATGGTCGTCATCGGCCGCAACGAGGGCGCCCGCCTCGTGCGCTGCCTGGAGGCCTGCGCGCGCGCGGGCGGCCCCGTCGTCTACGTGGACAGCGGTTCCACCGACGGCTCGCCCGAGGCCGCGCGCCGGCTCGGCGCCGCCGTGGTGAGCCTGGACATGTCCATCCCGTTCACCGCGGCGCGCGCGCGCAACGAAGGCTTCGCCGCGCTGATGCGCCTGCACCCGGCGACGCCGCGCGTGCAGTTCCTCGACGGCGATTGCGAACTCGCGGCGGGCTGGTTGGTCGCGGCCAACCTGTTCCTGGACGAGCATCCCGAAATTGCCGCAGTGTGCGGCCGCAGGCTGGAAAGATTTCCAGAGGCCTCCGTCTACAACCGCCTGTGCGACATCGAATGGAACACGCCGGTGGGCGAGGCCCTGGCCTGCGGTGGTGACGTCCTGCTACGTTCGCAACCGTTTGCAGCCGCGGGCGGCTATCGCGACGACCTGATCGCCGGCGAGGAGCCCGAGCTGTGCGTGCGCCTGCGCGCCGCCGGCTGGAAGATCTGGCGGCTGGGGCACGACATGACCTGGCACGACGCCGCGATGACGCGCTGGCCGCAATGGTGGCGCCGCAACGTGCGCTCGGGCCACGCGTTCGCCGAGGGCGCCGCGCTGCACGGCGCGCCGCCGGAGCGCCACTTCGTCGCGCAGTCGCGGCGCGCGCTGCTGTGGGGCGGCGCGCTGCCGCTCGCGCTGCTCGTCGCCACGCTGGCCTGGTGGCCGCTGGCGCTGCTGTGGCTCGTCTATCCGCTGCAATGGCTGCGCATCGCGCTCAAGCTGCGAGGCGCCGGCCAGCCGATTCCCTGGACGCAGTCCGCCTTCTTCCTCCTGGGCCGCTTTCCCGAGGCGCTGGGCGCCCTGCGGTTCTGGTGGGGCCGCAAGACCGAACGCAGGAGTGCGATCATTGAATACAAGTGAAACGGGGGTGGCGCGATGAGCGTGCTGGCCTTCATCGCCTGCTGGATCCTCGCGGTGGCGGCGTTGCCGCTCGCGCTGATGGTGGGTGTCTTCGTGCTGCAGATCCTGGCGGCCGCCTGGACGCGCTCGAGTTCCACCGCGCGCAGCCGCCAGCACGTCGTGCGCGGGCGCGTCGCCGTGCTCGTGCCGGCGCACGACGAGGCGGCCGGCATCGCGCGCACGCTGGACGCGGTGCTGCCGCAGCTGCGCGAGCACGATCGCATCGTGGTCGTCGCCGACAACTGCAGCGACGACACCGCGGCCATCGCGCGCGCCGCGGGCGCGCAGGTGCAGGTGGTCGAGCGCGCGCACGCGACCGACCGCGGCAAGGGCTTCGCGCTGGCCTTCGGCGTCGACGCGCTGCGCGCCGATCCGCCGGGCCTGGTCGTGATCCTGGACGCCGACTGCGACCTCGCCCCGGGCGCGCTCGACGCGCTGTGCGACTGCGTCGTCAACTACGACCGCCCCGCGCAGGCGCTGTACCTGATGAACGCGCGTCCCGACGCGCGCCTGCCGCGACGCATCGCGCAGTTCGCCTGGCGCGTGCGCAACTGGGTGCGCCCGGCGGGCTGGCGGCGCCTGGGCCTGCCCTGCCAGCTGATGGGCACCGGCATGGCGTTCACGTGGCCGATGCTGCGCAACGCGCCGCTGGCCAACGCCTCGATCGTCGAGGACATGAAGCTGGGCATCGACCTGGCCATCGCCGGCAAGCCCCCGCTGTTCTGCCCGCGCGCGCTCGTCACCAGCCTGTTCCCCGACACCGCCGCCGCCACCAGGACGCAGCGCACGCGCTGGGAGCACGGCCACCTGGAGATGATCGGACGCGAGGTGCCGGGCCTGCTGGGCGCGGCGTGGCGCCAGCGCGACCCGCGCCTGGTGGGCATGGCGCTGGACCTGTGCGTGCCGCCGCTGGCGCTGCTGGCCGCGCTGCTCGTCGTGGGGACGATCCTGGGCGCGCTGCTGTCGTGGTGGATCGCCGACATCGGCCCGGGGCTGGCCTACGGATTGCTCTTGGGGAGCTTCGGCACGGCCGTGCTGCTGGCCTGGTGGGTCCGCGGGCGCGACATCGTGCGCCTGTTCGAACTGCTGTCGATCCCCGTGTACATCGCGGCCAAGCTGCCCGTCTATGCGCGGTTCGTGGTGCGGCGCGAACGGCGCTGGGTGCGCACCGACCGCGATTCGACATGAACGCCACGCGGCCCGGCCGTCCCGAATCCGCCATGCCGCCGTCGCGATCGCCGCGGGCGCGCATGGCAAACTGTCCGCCCCGTGGCGGACGCGCCGTCCCGAGCGAATGCCAGCCTTTCCCGATGATCGAACCACCGAGCGCCGCCATGAACCCCACCGCCCGCCCCTGGCCGGCCCCCTTGCCGCGCGCGGCTCGCCGGGAGCGCTTCCATGGCTGACGTCGCCACGCAGTGGCCCCGCCAGCCCTTGCTGAACGTGTGGGCCGACGACCTCAGCATGGACGACCTGCTGGCGCGCCTGGCCACCACGGGCGGGGTGGTGTTCACGGTCAACCCCGACCACCTGTACCACCTGCAGTACAACCCCGAGTTCCTGCGCGCCTATCGCACGGCCGACATCATCACCGTCGACAGCCACTACGTGCGCCTCGCGCTGCGCGCCCAGGGCCGCGCCGTGACGCACCGGCTGACCGGCTCGGACATCGTGCCCGCGTTCTGCGCCCGCCAAGCCGGCGATGAAGGCACCCGCATCTTCCTGCTGGGCGCCAAGCCCGGCGTCGCGCAGGCGGCGCGGGAGGCGCTCAACCGCAAGGCCGGCCGAGAGCTGGTCGTGGGGGCGCACGGCCCGTCGATGAACTTCGTCGAGGACGCGGCCGAGATCGACCGGGTCCTCGAGATGATCCAGGCCAGCGGCGCGAACGTGCTGATGGTGGGCCTGGGCGCGCCCAAGCAGGAGATCTGGATCGCCAAGTTCCGCCATCGCCTGCCGCAGGTCAAGGTGATGCTGGGCGTCGGCGCGACGATCGACTACGAGGCCGGCGCCGTCAAGCGCGCGCCCGAGGTGTATCGGCGCATCGGCCTGGAATGGGCGTACCGCGTGGCCTCCGAGCCGCGTCGGTACCTGATGCGCTACGTGCGCAGCTCGAAGTTCCTGTGGTGGATGCTGATGGATCGACTGGGTCGCTACAAGGACCCGTTCGCCGCCACCGCCACCCCGCAGGCGCGTTGAAGCCACGCCGTCCCCGAGACGGCAGGAGAAGACATGAAGAACAAATCCCTGGCGATGCTGTCGCCCCTGTGCCTCTGCCTGGTGGCCGCCGGCGCCCGTGCGGCGATCGAACCCTTCACGCTCGATGCGAGCGAGTCGGTCAAGCACGAGACCAACATCACCCACTCGGCCGACGGCGGCCGCTCGGACTGGGTCTCGACCACCTCGTTCAAGGCCGGGGTCGACCAGCCGCTGGGCCGCGACAAGTTCGTCGCCGACGCGGGCATCAACTACACCGGCTACGGCAAGAAGGAAGATCGCCGCACCCTCAACTCCTGGGGCTACCAGGCCGGCGCACAGCTGGACTGGAACACCATCGGCGACCTGTCCGGCGCCTTCGGCGCGGACAGCAGCCGCCGCCAGTACATCTACGGCGTCACCTCCGAGCCGCTGCCGCTGCCCGGCCAGCCGCCCGCGACCCCGGTGACCGAGCGCAACATGCAGACCGACAACCACGTGTTCGGACGCATCCTGCTCGGCGGGCCGTCGCGCTGGCAGCTCTTTGCCGGCGCCGACGGCAGCCAGCGGCGCTATTCGGCCAGCAGCTTCCGATCGAACGACGAGAACCAATGGTCGAGCAACTTCGGCACGCGCTATTCGACCAGCCCCGACCTGACCTTTGGCCTGGTGGCCAACTACGGGCACGGCGAGTTCCCGCACGTGGAAACCTTCTCGTTCGGCGGCCAGACGCAGACCAAGGTGTCCCGGTTCAACACGCGTTCCTTCAACGGCACGGTGCAGCTGCGGGCCACCGGCAACAGCGAATTCGACGCCGGTGTCGGCTACACGACGGAGACCAGCGACGCGCTGGACGACAAGCTCCACTTCGTCAACGGGTCGCTGAACTGGACGTGGACGCCTCCGTCGCACTTCACCGTGAAGGTCGGCCTCAAGCGCAGCACCGACATGGACAACTCGTCGACGGCGGCCAACGCCGGCCTGCGCTACGCGAACAGCCTCAGCGGGCCGTCGATCAACAACCTGGCCCTCCTGGACGTGGGCTACGCGCTGACCGCCAAGATCAGCCTCGACGCCACCGCCACGTATTCGCAGCGCAAGTACACGCACCTCTCGCTGGTCGATGCCAACGGCAATCCCGTCCCCTCGGGCACCATGAACACCGCCAGCTACTATCTGTCGGCGCACTACCAGCCCACACGCACCACGGACGTGAGCTGCGGCGCCGGGCACGAGCAGCGCCGCGCCGCCGCCACCTTCGCGGCGTACACGTACACCGACAACACGGTCCGCTGCACGGCCGCGATCAAGTTCGACTGAGCCTTCGATGAACATCCTGGTCACCGGCGCCGCCGGCTTCATCGGCATGCACGTGGTGCAGCGCCTGGCTGCCCGGGGCGACCGCGTGGTGGGCATCGACAACCTCAACGCCTACTACGACCCGGCGCTCAAGGAAGCGCGGCTGGCCCGGCTCGCCGGACTGCCCGGCTTCCGCTTCGAGCGGCTGGACGTCGCCGACGGCCCGGCGCTCGACGCGCTGTTCGCACGCGAGAAGTTCGACCGCGTGGTGCACCTGGCCGCCCAGGCCGGCGTGCGCTACTCGATCGAGAACCCGCTGGCCTACGGCGAAGCCAACCTGTCGGGCTTCCTGAACATCCTCGAGGCCTGCCGGCGCCACCCGGTGTCGCACCTGGTCTACGCGAGCAGCTCCAGCGTCTACGGCGGCAACGCGAAGATGCCGTTCTCGGAGGCCGACAGCGTCGACCACCCGGTGAGCCTGTACGCCGCCACCAAGAAGGCCAACGAGCTGATGGCGCACACGTACAGCCACCTGTACGGCATCCCCACCACGGGCCTGCGCTTCTTCACGGTCTACGGGCCCTGGGGCCGGCCCGACATGGCCTACTTCTCGTTCACGCGCGACATCCTCGCCGGCACGCCCATCGCGGTGTTCAACGACGGCAAGATGATGCGCGACTTCACCTACATCGACGACATCGTCGACGGCGTCGTGGCGGTGCTGGACACGCCCGCCACGCCCGATCCGGCGTTCGACGCGCTCGCGCCGCACCCGGGCCGCGCGCGCGTGCCGTACCGCGTGTTCAACATCGGCAACCAGGATCCGGTGCAGCTGGGCGCCTTCATCGAGACCATCGAGCGCGCCCTGGGCGTGCAGGCGGTCAAGGTGTACAAGCCGATGCAGCCGGGCGACGTCGTCGCCACCTATGCCGACGTGTCGGCGCTGCGCGACTGGACGGGGTTGTCCCCGCGCACGCCGCTGGCCGAGGGGATCGGGCGCTTCGTCGACTGGTACCGCGGCCATTTCGAGGGGCGCTGAGGCCCGCCGCGACGCTGGCCAGCGCTGTCGTCCCCCTTTATGGTGAGGCGATCCGCCACACCCCTTGAGCGATACTTCTGCCCAACAACGGCCGGCTGCGCGCCGCAGTTTCCGGCAAGGAAAACCAGGAAATCCCATGATTCTCGTCACCGGCGGCGCCGGCTTCATCGGCAGCAACTTCGTCCTCGACTGGCTCGAGAACCACGACGAGCACGTCGTCAACCTCGACGCGCTGACCTACGCCGGCAACCTGGCCAACCTCGAGTCGCTGCAGGGCGACCCGCGCCACGTGTTCTGCCACGGCGACATCGGCGACCGCGCGCTGGTCGACCAGCTGCTCCGGACGCATCGCCCGCGCGCGATCGTCAACTTCGCGGCCGAGAGCCACGTCGACCGCTCCATCCTCGGCCCGGGTGCCTTCCTCAAGACCAACATCGAGGGCACCTTCACGCTGCTGGAAGCCGCGCGCGCCTTCTGGTCCACGCTCGAAGGCGAGGACAAGGCCGACTTCCGCTTCCTGCACGTGAGCACCGACGAGGTCTACGGCTCGCTGACGCCCGACGCCGCGCCGTTCACCGAGAGCCATCCGTTCGAGCCGAACAGCCCGTACTCCGCGAGCAAGGCCGCCAGCGACCACCTGGTGCGCGCCTGGCACCATACCTACGGCCTGCCGGTGCTGACCACCAACTGCTCGAACAACTACGGCCCGCTGCACTTCCCCGAGAAGCTGATCCCGCTGGTGATCGTCAACGCGCTCGCGGGCAAGGCGCTGCCGGTCTACGGCGACGGCCTGAACGTGCGCGACTGGCTGTTCGTCAAGGACCACACCGCGGCCATCCGCACCGTGCTGGCCCAGGGCCGCGTGGGCGAAACGTACAACGTCGGCGGCCTCAACGAGAAGACCAACATCGACATCGTGCGCGGCATCTGCCGCCTGCTCGACGAGCTGCGCCCCGACCCGGCGGGCCCGCGCGAGCGCCTGATCACCTTCGTCAAGGACCGCCCCGGCCACGACCGCCGCTACGCGATCGACGCCACCAAGCTGTGCACCGAGCTGGGCTGGCGCCCGAACGAGACCTTCGAGACGGGCCTGCGCAAGACGGTGGAGTGGTACCTCGCGAACGCCGAGTGGGTGCAGGGCGTGCAGAGCGGCGCCTATCGCGACTGGGTCGCCACGCAGTACGCCAAGGCCTAGAGAGCCTGCGAACGAACCCGACATGTCCGCTCGTCCCTCCAAAACGTGCCCGGCCTGCGTTGCAAACGCTCGCCGGGCCAACCAGCCCGACTCGCCTTTGCGCCTTGTCCGACCACGTTGTGGCGGGCCGCTCGGACACGCCGGATTCGTTCACAGGCTCCCAAGATGAAGATCCTCCTGCTAGGTTGCGACGGCCAGGTCGGCTGGGAGCTGCAGCGCTCGCTGCAGCCGCTGGGCGAGGTCGTGGCGCTCGATTTCCGGAGCCGCGAGCTGTCGGCCGACTTCTCCCGGCCCGATTCGCTGGCGGCCACGGTCGCGGCCGTCAAGCCCGACCTCATCGTCAACTCGGCCGCCCACACGGCCGTCGACAAGGCCGAGTCCGAGCCCGCGCTCGCGCAGGCGATCAACGCCGATGCCCCGGGCGTGCTCGCGCGCGCGGCGGCCGCCTCGGGCGCCTGGCTCGTCCACTACAGCACCGACTACATCTTCGACGGCTCGGGCGACCAGCCGCGCACCGAGGAGGCTCCGGTCAATCCGCTGTCCGTCTACGGCCGCACCAAGCTCGATGGCGAGCGCCAGATCCGCGCCAGCGGCTGCAGGCACCTGATCCTGCGCACCAGCTGGGTCTATGCGGCGCGCGGCGGCAACTTCGCCAAGACGATGCTGCGCCTGGCCGGCACGAAGACCGAGCTGAACGTCATCGACGACCAGGTCGGCGCGCCCACCGGCGCCGACCTGCTGGCCGACCTCACCGCGCTGATGGTGCGCAGCGCCGCGGCGAGCCCGGAGCTGTCGGGCACCTACCACGCGGTCGCCGCGGGCGCCACGAGCTGGCACGGGTACGCCCGGCTGGTCATCGAGACCGCGCGCGAGCACGGCGTGCCGCTGGCCCTGCCGGCCGACGCGTTGCGCGCCATTCCCACCAGCGCCTACCCGACTCCTGCGGCCCGGCCCTTGAATTCCCGCCTGGACACGCGCAAGCTGCGCGACGCCTTCGGCGTGCACCTGCCCGACTGGGCGCTGGGTGTGCGGCGCATGCTCACCGAAATCCTGCCCGTCTGACGGCCCCACGCAAGGAGTTCCCTTGAACCGCAAAGGCATCATCCTCGCCGGAGGCTCCGGCACCCGGCTGCATCCGGCCACGCTCGCGATCAGCAAGCAGCTGATCCCGGTCTACGACAAGCCGATGATCTACTACCCGCTCAGCGTGCTGCTGCTGGCGGGCATCCGCGAGATCCTGATCATCAGCACGCCCCAGGACACGCCGCGTTTCGAGCAGTTGCTGGGCGACGGCAAGCGCTGGGGCCTGGAACTGCAGTACGCGGTGCAGGACCGCCCCGACGGCCTCGCGCAGGCCTTCCTGATCGGCGAACGCTTCATCGGCGGCGAACCCAGCGCGCTCGTGCTGGGCGACAACATCTTCTACGGCCACGACCTGGGCACGCGCCTGACCAAGGCGTCCGCCAACCCCGACTGCGCCACCGTGTTCGCCTACCCCGTGCACGACCCCGAGCGCTACGGCGTCGTGGAGTTCGACGGCAGCGGCAAGGCGATCAGCCTCGAGGAGAAGCCTGCCAAGCCCAAGAGCCGCTACGCGGTCACGGGGCTGTACTTCTACGACGAGCACGTCGTCTCGCACGCCAAGTCGCTCAAGCCGAGCGCCCGTGGCGAGCTCGAGATCACCGACCTGAACCGCATCTACCTCGAGAACCAGAAGCTCGACGTGCAGATCCTGGGCCGCGGCGACGCCTGGCTGGACACCGGCACGCACGATTCGCTGCTCGAAGCCAGCCAGTTCGTGCACACGCTGGAGAAGCGCCAGGGCCTGAAGGCCTGCTGCCCCGAGGAGATCTGCTGGCGCCAGAGGTGGATCGACGACGCGCAGCTCGCCGCGCTCGCCGCGCCGCTGGCCAAGAGCGGCTACGGCCAGTACCTGCAGCGCGCGCTCGCCGACCGCGTCTTCTGAACACATTCCGACCCGGCCCGTCGCCCTCGAAGGGCTCAGGCCGGCTTGTTCCGGAGCACCGGGCGCGGGCCGGCCAGGGACGCGATCGCTGCGCCCGCGTCCGAAGCCAGAAAAAAACAGATTGACGCCAAATGCAAATTGAAAAGACCGCCATCGACGGCGTCCTGATCCTGCAGCCGAAGGTGTTCGGCGATGCGCGCGGGTTCTTCCTCGAGAGCTTCAACCAGACCGCCTTCGACGCGGCGGTGGGCCGCCACGTCGCCTTCGTCCAGGACAACCATTCGCGCTCCGCGCGCGGCGTGCTGCGCGGGCTGCACTTCCAAAAGGCGCCCAAGGCGCAGGGCAAGCTGGTGCGGGTGACCGCCGGGGCCGTGTTCGACGTGGCCGTCGACATCCGCCGCGACAGCCCGACGTTCGGCCGCTGGGTGGGCGTGGAGCTGTCCGGCGAGAACCACCGCCAGCTGTGGATCCCCGCGGGCCTGGCGCACGGCTTCCTGGTGCTCAGCGAGACCGCCGACTTCCTCTACAAGACCACCGAGTTCTATTCCCCCGCCGACGAAGGCGCCGTGCGCTGGGACGATCCCGAGCTCGCGATCGCCTGGCCCGACGTCGGCCAAGCCCCGAAACTCTCCGCCAAGGACGCCGAGGCCGGGATGTTGCGGGACCTCGCCTAGGACGGGGTTTCGGCCTACAAGGAGGGGGATTCCGGGCTGCCAGAATCCACCCAGAGTGTCACGAACGCCCGTTGGCGTGTCGTGCCTGATCGACGCGAACCCCGCCCCACGACGGCGGGGCCGGCGTCGTGCGAATTTCAAACGATCAAAGGAACTGCGATGGCGAAAGCCATGATTCTTGCGGCCGGCCAGGGCACGCGCGTGCGCCCGCTGACCAAGTACATGCCCAAGCCCATGATCCCGATCCTGGGCAAGCCGGTCCTCGAATACCTGATCGAGCATCTCGCGCGCTACGGCGTCAAGGAGATCATGATCAACGTGGCCTATTCACACTGGAAGATCGAGAGCTATTTCGGCAACGGCAGCCGCTGGGGCGTGGAGATCGGCTACTCGTTCGAAGGCAAGCGCGACCACGGCGAGATCGTGCCCAACCCGATGGGTTCGGCCGGCGGCATGCGCAAGATCCAGGATCACAGCGGCTTCTTCGACGACACCACCATCGTGCTGTGCGGCGATGCCGTCATCGACCTGGACATCGGCGCGGCGCTGCACGAGCACCAGAGCAAGAAGGCGCTGGCCAGCGTCGTCACGCTGGAAGTGCCGCTGGACGAGGTCAAGAACTATGGCGTGGTGGTGAGCGATTCCACCGGCCGCATCACCGAGTTCCAGGAAAAGCCCTCGCCCGAGAAGGCGAAGTCGCGCATGGCCAGCACGGGCATCTACATCTTCGAGCCGCAGGCGCTCGACCTGATCCCGTCCGGCCAGGTGTTCGACATCGGCGGCCAGCTGTTCCCGCTGCTGGCCGAGAAGGGCCTGCCGTTCTACGCGCAGAGCCGCTGGTTCAACTGGATCGACATCGGCCGCGTCACCGACTACTGGGCCGTCACGCAGCGCGTCCTGCGCGGCGAGGTGGCCCAGATGGACATGCCGGGCCGCGAGGTGCGTCCGGGCGTCTGGGTGGGCCTGAACACCAGCATCGACTTCGACAAGGTCGACATCACCGGACCGGTCTACATCGGCTCGTCCTGCGAGGTCGAACCGGGCACCACCATCGTCGGCCCGGCCTGGCTGGGCAACGGCTGCGTGTTGCGCCAGGGCAGCAAGCTCATTCGCAGCATCCTGTTCGACTACACGCGCCTGTCCCAGGGCGAGACGCTGGAAGATATGATCGTCTCGCCGCACTACTGCGTCGACCGGCACGGCAACACCACGTATCCCGGCGACGAGGGCACCGTCCTGCGCTGGGGCGACGCACGCGCCTGATTCGCCGAAGGCAGCCGCCGCGACACCCGTCAGCGTGTGTCGCGCGCTCGCCTCTTTCCTTGACGAAAGCGTCCTCATGGCAGCGTCGATCTCGATCCAACCCGTCATCATGGCCGGCGGCAGCGGCACACGGCTGTGGCCGCTGTCCCGCTCGGGCTTTCCCAAGCAGTTCCTGTCCCTGGGCAGCGACGAAAGCCTGTTCCAGCAGGCCATCGCGCGCCTGATGGGGCTGGCCGGCGACGGCATCGGCGTCGAGGCGCCGCTGATCGTCGGCAACGCCGAACACCGCTTCCTGGCCCTGGAGCAGATGCGCGAGATGCGCGTCGAGCCCGCGGCCGTCATCCTCGAACCCGTGGGCCGCAACACCGCGCCCGCGCTGACGCTGGCGGCGCTGGCCGCGCGCGAGGGCGGCGCCGATCCGGTGCTGGTGGTGTCGCCGGCCGACCAGACCGTCACCGACCGGGCCGCGTTCACCGCCGCCCTGCGCCGGGCGATCCAGGGCGCGGCCGATGGCGCGATCGTGATCCTGGGCATCACGCCCACCAGCCCCGAGACGGCCTACGGCTACATCCGCAGCACTGCGACGGACGGCCTGCACAAGGTGGCGCAGTTTGTCGAGAAGCCCGACGCCGCCACCGCGGCGCGCTACCTCGCCGAGGGCGGCTACACCTGGAATTCGGGCATGTTCGTGCTGCGCGCCTCGGTGTGGCTGGACGCGCTGCGCGAGTTCCGCCCCGACATCCTCGCCGCCACCGAGGCCGCCTGGAGCGGCCGCACGCCCGACGAGCGCTTCGTGCGCCCCACGCGCGAGGCCTTCCTGGCCGTGCCGTCGGAGTCGGTCGACTACGCGGTGATGGAGAAGTGCCCCGGCAGCCGGTTCGACATCCGCATGGTGCCGCTGGACGCCGGCTGGAACGACCTGGGGGCCTGGGACGCCGTCTGGCAGGTGGCCGCCAAGGACGCCGCCGGCAATTCCAGCGTGGGCGACGTGATCTTCGAGGACAGCCGCAACACGCTCGTGCACGCGAGCGGGCGCCTCGTGACCACGCTGGGCGTGGACAACGTCGTGGTGGTCGAGACGGCCGACGCCGTGCTGGTGGCCGATCGCGAGCGCAGCCAGGACGTCAAGAAGCTGGTGAGCCGCCTGGACAAGGATCGCCGCACCGAGCACGCGCTGCATCGCAAGGTGCATCGCCCCTGGGGCTGGTACGACAGCGTCGACGCCGGCCCGCGCTTCCAGGTCAAGCGCATCATGGTCAACCCGGGCGCCACGCTGAGCCTGCAGATGCATCACCACCGCGCCGAGCACTGGATCGTCGTCCAGGGCACCGCGGAGGTCACCTGCGGCGACCGCAAGATGATCCTGACCGAGAACCAGAGCACCTACATCCCGCTCGGCGAGACGCACCGGCTCGCGAACCCGGGCAAGCTGCCGCTCGAGATCATCGAAGTGCAGTCCGGCTCCTACCTCGGCGAGGACGACATCGTCCGCTTCGAGGACACGTATGGCCGTACCAGCTGAAATGGCGCGAACCTTGCATGCAATCCGGGTTCCGCGCCCGCCTGGCGTCGCCTAACCTGCCATGTTCGAAGAGCGCAGCGTCCGCAAGCAGTTCCTGAGCGCCCCACCGTCGGTGGGCAGCACGATCGCGTCCCTGCTGGAACCCGTCGTGGCCGCCGGCATGCTGGCGCTGTTCCACGAGCTGTGGGGCTTTCGCATGGACGGCGTCGCGATGGCGCTGGCCATCCTGCTGCTGGTGCTGATGTTCCCGGGCGTCAACCGCTTCGGCCGCACCGGCGTGGGCGTGGGCATCGACATCATCCTGTCGTGGGTGTGGGTGCTGAGCGTGCTGGCGCTGCTGGGGTACGCCACCAACACGCTGTCGTCCTTCGACACCGACATGCTGTTCGCCTGGGGCATCGCCACGCCGCTGGTGCAGTGGGCGCTCGTGGCCATCGGCACCGCGGTGCAGCGCCATCTTGCCTCGCTGCCGGACGCGCGCCGGCCGGCCGTGATCATCGGCGCCGGGCGCATGGGCATGCGCGTGGCGCAGATGCTCAAGCTGCGCCAGGCCTTCGGCCACGACCTGCTGGGCGTGTTCGACGACCGCTCGGCCGACCGCGTCAACATGCCCGAGGACGCCGTCCTGCTGGGCTCGCTCAAGGGCCTGCCCGAGTTCATCGAGGCGCACGGCGTCAAGGACGTGTTCATCACGTTGCCGCTCACTTCGCAACCGCGCATCCAGTCCCTGCTGGAATCCTTGCAGAACACCACGGCGTCGATCCACTTCGTGCCGGACATCTTCGGCGTCAGCGTGATCCAGGGCCGGCTCGAGGACATGGGCGGCGTGCCCGTCGTGGGCCTGATGGTGGCGCCGTTCACGGGCATCAACGGCTTCATCAAGCGCGTCAGCGACATCGTGCTGTCCTTGCTGATCCTGCTGATGATCTCGCCGATCCTGCTGGTCCTGGCGATCGGCGTGAAGATGAGCTCGCCCGGCCCGGTCATCTTCCGCCAGCGCCGCACGGGCCTGGACGGCGAGATCATCGAGGTCTACAAGTTCCGCTCGATGCGGGCGGAGGACAACGGCCCGGTGGTCAAGCAGGCCACGCGCGACGACCCGCGCATCACGCCGTTCGGCGCCCTCATCCGCAGAACTTCGCTCGACGAGCTGCCGCAGTTCGTCAACGTGCTGCAGGGGCGCATGAGCATCGTCGGCCCACGGCCGCACGCCGTGGCGCACAACGAGCAGTACCGCAAGCTGGTCAAGGCCTACATGGCCCGCCACAAGGTCAAGCCGGGCATCACGGGCTGGGCCCAGGTCAACGGCCTGCGCGGCGAGACCGACACGCTCGACAAGATGGCCGCGCGCGTCGAATACGACCTGGAATACCTGCGCAACTGGACGCTGGGCCTGGACCTGCTGATCATCGCGCGCACCGTCAAGCTGGTCTTCCTCGACCGCAGCGCGTACTGAGGCCGGCGCCGCTCAGGCCTCGCACGAAACTTGCCGCTTCGCGCGGCCGCAGTCCCGCTTCTCATCCATGACCTCCCTCGCCGACGCCGAACCCTCCGCCCTGGCCTCCGTGGCCGCGCCGGTCGCCGCCACCCTGCCGGCGGTCGACGTCGCCGTGTCCGCCACGTTCACCGCCGAGGGCCTCGAGGCGCCGCTGGCGTTCATGCTGGACGCCGCGGGCCTGGCCGGACGCATCGCGTTCGCGCCCTACCACCAGCTGTTCCAGGAACTGCTGACGCCCGGCAGCGCGCTTGCGCGCAACGCCGCCGGCAACGGCGTGGGCGTGGTGCTGCTGCGCCTGGAGGACTTCGTGCGCGACGCCGAGGCCGGCGCCGACCTGGCGGCGGTCGTCACGCGCGTCGCGGGCGAGCTCGCGGACGCGTTCCGCCAATACCGCCAGCGCGCGGCGCAGCCGCTGCTGGTGTTCGTGCTGCGCGCCTCGCCCGGCGTCGAGCCGGCGCTCGCGGCCGTCGTCGACGCGTGCTCGGCGACGCTCGTCGCGGCGCTCGAGACGCTGCCCGACACCGCCGTCTTCGGCGACGCCGCGATCGACGCGCTGTGCCCCGCCACGCGCCACGACCCGGTCGCCGACAAGCTGGCCCACATCCCGTACACCGACGACTGGTTCGGCGCGCTGGCGCTCGTCGTCGCGCGCCAGGTGCACATGCGCAAGGTCGCCGCGCACAAGGTGCTGGTGCTCGATTGCGACAACACGATCTGGCGCGGCGTGGTCGGCGAGGACGGCGTGGCCGGCATCGCGCTCGACCCCGGCTTCCTCGCCGTGCAGGACTACGCCGTCGCGGCGCAGTCGCGCGGCGTGCTCGTGTGCCTGGCCAGCAAGAACGCCGAGGCCGACGTGATGCGCGTGTTCGACGAGCGCCCCGACATGCGCCTCACGCGCGAGCACATCGTCGCGCATCGCATCAACTGGGAGCTGAAGTCGGCCAACCTGCGTGCGCTGGCCCGCGAGCTCAACCTCGGCCTCGATTCGTTCGTGTTCCTCGACGACAACCCCGTCGAGTGCGGCCTGATGCAGGAGATGCTGCCCGAGGTCGTGACGCTGCAACTGGCCTCGCCCGAGGCGGCGCCGTCGCTGCTGGCCAACCTGTGGGCGTTCGACAAGGTGTCGGTCACGCAGGAGGACCAGCGTCGCACCGAGATGTACCGCCAGAACGCGGAGCGCGAGCAGCTGGAGGCCTCGGCCTCGGACATCGGCGCCTTCCTCGCGTCGCTGGACCTGAAGATCGACATCTCCGCGCCCGCCGAGGGCGACTGGCCGCGCCTGTCGCAGCTGACCCAGCGCACGAACCAGTTCAACTTCACGACGCGCCGGCGCGGCGAGCCCGAGATGCGGGCCCTCGGTGGCGACACCACCGTGCAGGCCGTGCGCGTCAGCGACCGCTTCGGCGACTACGGCCTCGTGGGCCTGGTCGTCGCCACCGACGCGGCCGATGCCGTGGAGGTCGACACGCTGCTGCTGAGCTGCCGCGTGCTGGGGCGCGGCGTCGAGCACGCGATGCTTGCCGCGCTCGGCCGGCTCGCGCAGTCGCACGGCAAGGCGCTGGTGCGGCTGCACCTGATCCGCACGCCCAAGAACGAACCGGCGCTGGCGTTCGCCGACGCCGCGGTGGGGGCGTACCGGCGCGAGGTCGACGACGGCGTGGTGTGGGAGGTGCCGGCCGACGTCGCCGCCGCCATCGTGCACCGCGCAGGCGAGGACGCCCCCGAGGTGATCGCGGCGCGCAAGGCCGACGCCGCCAAGGCCCCCAAGGCCGCCGCGCCGTCGCTGCGCGGACGCTCGGCACGCCATGCCCGGCTGGCCACCGAGCTGACCAGCGGCCCGGCCGTGATGCGGGCGCTGCGCGCCGCCACGCGCGCGGTGCGCGCGCCCGCGGACGCGAGCGCGCAGCCGCGCACGGCCACGGAACGTGCGCTCGTGTCGCTGTGGGAGGAGTTGCTGGGCGTGTCGGGCCTGGGCATCGACGACGACTTCTTCGCGCTGGGCGGCACGTCGCTGCTGGCCGCGCGCATGATCGCGGAACTCGCGCATCGGCGCGGCGTGGCGCTGCCGCTGACGACCATCGTCGAGGCGCCGACCATCCGCGCGTTCGCGCAGCGCGCCGACCAGGGCGCCGCTGCCGCGCCGAACAGCCTCGTCACGCTGCGCCGCGCCGGCGAGCGCCGCCTGTTCCTCGTGCACGACGGCGACGGCGAGACGCTGCTGTACCGCAATCTCGCGCATCGCCTGCCGTCCGCCCTGAGCGTCTACGGCATCCAGCCCGAGCGCCGCGCGCGCATCCCGCTCGCCCACCTGTCGATCGAGGAGATGGCCGCGTCCTATGTCAGGACGGTGCGCGCCGAGCAGCCCGACGGGCCCTACCTGCTGGGCGGCATGTGCGCCGGCGGCCTGATCGCGTTCGAGATGGCGCGCCAGCTGCAGGCCGACGGCGCCGTGGTCGAACGCGTGCTGCTGATGGATTCGGCCACGCCGCAGGCGCAGCGCCGCGACATCGAGAACGCGCAGCGTTCCTCGCGCCTGCGCGGGGCCGTGGCCGCGGCGCGGCAGGGGCGGGGCGCGCTGGCAGGGCTCGTCGCCGCGGCGGGCGTCGTCGTGCGCAAGGTCGCCGGACGCATCGAGTGGGAGCTGCGCAAGCGCCGGATGCAGTCGGACGACGACCGGCGCCTGGCCACGCTGCGCCAGGTGCTGGCGGGCCAGGGCGAGTGGCCGGCGTCCGAGCCCAGCCTGGACTTCCGCGCCATCTACAACCACGCCGAGAACGCCTACCGGCCACCGCCGTCGGCCATTAGCGCGGTGCTGCTGCGGGCCACCGCCGGCAGCGGCAACGACATTCCCTATCGCGAAGTGTTCGCGGATCCGACGCTCGGCTGGGCCGGCGTCGCGCACGACCTGGTCGTCGTCGACGTCGAAGGCGGCCACGCGAGCATGCTGCAGGAGCCACAGGCCGCGTCGCTGGCCAGCGCGATCCTGCCGCACCTGGCCGGCCAGCCGATGCGGGTGGCGGCATGAGCGCCCGCCCGGCCGCTCCGAAGGGCGCTCGCACCGCAGCCCGCAGGGCGGAGGTTGCCGTATGAGCGCCCGCCC
>Ga0207427_100398_pt1 | contig 25631 bp, 27 predicted proteins | sample AraplaCL_Cvi_mMS_FD_184268 | JGI IMG/M metagenome (GOLD analysis project Ga0207427, IMG submission 184268) | Arabidopsis root microbial communities from the University of North Carolina, USA - plate scrape CL_Cvi_mMS (SPAdes) (version 2) | ecosystem: Host-associated > Plants > Roots > Endosphere ... | reverse complement strand
CCGCCATGACGGCTGGCGCCGCGAACGGAGCGGCTCGTCGCAAGCCGCTGGAGGCTCGTCCCGCGAACTCCGATAGTCCACCCATCGGAACACGAAACGCGGTTCCGAACCAACCACCCCAGGAGCCCGCCATGACCAAGACCACCGCCCAGTTCGCCGCCTTCGCCCTCGCCGCCCTCATGACCTTGGGCACCGTCGCCGGCATGAACGGCATCGCGAGCAAGCAGTACGCAGCGGCGGAGCGCGTGGCGCAGGCCGGCACGACGACGCAGGTCGCGGCGCTGCAGCACCCGGCCGCGCATCGCGCCGCCTGATCCGCTCCCCCGCTCCTTTCAAGCCCCGCTTCGGCGGGGCTTTTTCATTCCGGTGGGTGTTATCACGCAGATGACCAAAGTCTTTGTAAATCAAAGACTTAGCGTTCTCGCGAGGACGCCGGACAAGCAATCGTAGGCCGCGCCGCCGGCTTGGGATTTCGGCGGATAAAGACGCACGACGGCACTCCGCCGGGCGCTTTGCGGGGGACAGCCTAGGTCAACTTGCCTGGGTCGAAGCCGTCAGACTCAGGCGTAAGTGGCGACCAACCCGGCTGCCCGTTACGCCAAAGAGATGCTTTCGTGGCTCTGCAGCTCTTCCACCGCGGTGTTCGAAATGGAAATGGTGGGCAAAAACGCTGGGTTTCCCGGGGCCGATTCGTAGCAAATGACCTGGGCGTGATTTCGGGCCTGCAGCTTTTGACCGATGCGGAAACACGCGCTTGCCGGCGCCCCAACAATGAGGTGAACCCGTTTTACTTGCCATTGGTCTTGCAGCGTGCGCAGCGCCTCTTCAAGCTTCAGCGCAAAGTAGTCGATGTCATCTGGATGTTCCAGGATTCCTGCCCTGAGAGCCGCCTCATCAGTCGCAGTCACTTCGAGCGCACCCATCGTGAACCCTCCTGAAGCGTAAAGCTCGGATGGCAGTCTAGCTGGGTCAATTTTGTACGTCATTGACACGAGCAAGCACGCTTCATCACCCCGATGATTTTGATGCGGTATGACGCGGTATTTGTCCGGAAGTGGACGAGGGGCATCATCGTCGAAAGCCCATTTACCCCCGGGCAGATGGGCGGGCCTATCGCGGTTGTACTGGAATAGCGTCACAGGACTGCCCTCACCAACGATTCGGCCTGCCAGCACCAACACCGACGTTCCGTGAAGAGGGAACACCGCCAGAGGCACCTTTGTGCCGTCCCCACGAAGCGTTCCGTTCAAGCGCTTCCTGAGAACAGGGATGTCATCGGCCAACGCTGCGAAAAGGGAGCCCCAATAGTGCGGAGCGTGCGGGTTGTGAAGGTGGCCCCCGTTGTAGAAATAGTGCTCGGGCCCGGTAACGGCCATCCTAAGCTTACGTGTCCACATCGCCTCTTCCGCATCCCGCTGCACAAATCGAGGTGCTTGAGCCGAAATGTTTCCCATAACTACGACGGGGATGGCGTCTTGATAGCGAAGAGAATCGAGTAGCCGACGTACTTCATTGATGCTTTCTTGACGCATCGTCCGAAGAACATCAACAGTAAATCGCTCGGGGTCGACACGGTCGATGCGCCGATGACACTCGTCGCACAACAACAAAACGTTTTCGACATCAGCGGTTCGCTGCCCAGATAGCAGCTTGTCCCCACGCGGGCCAATTGGTGACGACGCAATGATGTGGGCAAAGTACGAGAAGACACCTGCAGTGCCGCTGAGGCTTTCACGTTTCAGGTCTTTCCCGCAGCCAGCAAATTGGCATCGCCAACCGGCCAAGTAGCCGAGGTAATCCAGGTCTTCGCGCTTGGGCATGTCGCCGCGCCCGACGGGGCGCGTCAGTTTTTCCGCAGCGTCAAGCCACAGCTTCACGTGCCTCGACGAGGCAGCACTGCAAGCATTCTGCTGAAGGTCGACGTTTATCGGTGAGCCCGCGACGCTTTGCCAGAATAGTTGGCCCCTAGCTGCGGCTGCCTTCGCGGACTCACCGCTCTTAAGACCAAAGTCACCACGACATTCCGCGGTCCAGGCACCGCCGTTCACAGAACTGGCTAACAGTGCGGTGAATGCATTTGCCACGACCAAAACGCGATTGCCTGCCGACGTTTGCTGCTCGATAACTTTCGCCATCGCAACATCACTCAGCGGCACGAGACAGTTCTGTGTTTGAACACTAGCCATTTCTAGTCTCTCTACTTAACCGATGTTGACTACGAAAGCACCGCTGCGCGCAAGAAGGTACCCATCTTTGACGATAAAGCATTCAATCGTATGCGCACCTGTGTACCCTGTCGATTCCTTATGCGTGAGTCCTCCTCGACCTACTGCACCTTGGTCAAATCCGCCTCGGAGTCGCCCGAGTCGTTCAGCCTCCGCGCCGCTGTTCACAATCTGCCAGTGCACCTCGTAAGGAGCGGGAACATCCGTGCTCGCTTCAAACGTCAAGCTCATTTCTTTTCGAAGAGGTGCTGAGTCGCTGTAAAACCGCACGGGCCGAGAGAAGCCCTTGCCCAGCCACGTGGCCTTGGCAATATGAACTTCGCCCTTTCGGATTGCAGGCAACCAGGGAGCCGCTTGTTTATGGGAAGCCGTCAGCAAAGCTGCTCGTCGGGGCAGCAGCGACATCAGAGTTCGAGCTGAAGGAGCAGCCGCCGACCCCGCGCGAGCTGCTGCCCCTGGGCCCGCGAAGCGCTTCGCTGATTCGATAAGCTGGGCGGGCTGCCACTGCGTGGCGAGATGCGCAAAATCCATGCGTGCGCGCTTGAGCCAGGCAGTGAAATTCTCTCGGCGCTGAGGGTGCTCGCGCCAACGGTCCGCAAAGTTTTCTGCCGGATTGGTTGGGTTAAGAATGACTGGAAAGCCCTGAGCATCTGCCCCGACAAATGCGTCCATGCGCTGGAGAATCGACTCAAGCGCCTGTCCAACGGTCGGCTCGTTTTGATAGGCGAGCCCCGCCAGTGTCGTGAGAATGACTGAAATCGGTTTGTGAGTCGGGTCCTCACCAAACATTTGGTCTCGATGCCGCTTTAAAATCTGCACTGCCTGCTGCAGCGGCGTTTTGACTCGGTATGACGGGATGTCCTCGACGGAGGCCTTTGCCTCGAGCGCCATCGCCCCACGGCGCGTTTCAAAGGCAACCTTCATCCGACTCCGAAACCAGTTTTTGAAACCCCTGGGATTGCTATGGGGCCACGCATCGGTGACACGCTCATACATCGGGTGGTCGATGTCGGTGATAGCAATCGCAGTTTCGGACCAGTTGGAGACCAAGCCACGAGCCGCGAGCACGCGACGCTGTCCCTCTCCATCCGGAATAGCCGGAAGCGCATCCAAGTGAAATTGCGCGCCTTCTGCGTAGTCCAGAGTCCAGCAACGTCTGCTCTCTCCGATTTCCTGCATTCCATGCGCTTTGGCGTACAGCGCAAGCTCATAACCGAGGAGAGATTTGAGATGTTGCTGGGACTGATGTTTACTGGCGCCTCTCAGTTCACACACAAGGTCCACGTCGTAGTGCTCGCCGTCATTGACGGGCCGGATGGGGATGCCAAGACTGAAAGAGCCCTGAACATAGACGTCGGGGTCGAGGTCTTTCAAGGTGGATTCTTCACGGCCCAGCCATTCGCCCACCGACTTGAACCTGCGCTTGGCCTCTTCGTAGCGGGACGGCGGCACATCGAGCTCTACTGCAAGTCGCTCAAGATAACTCGATGACGCCGTGGTGAGCATTGAGGGAGTCAGGTTGGTTGCCGTCATTAACAAATGGCTTTCAGAGTTTGAAATTCCCGCCATCGTTGACGGAGACGTCTTCAGGTCGGTCAGCGACCTGCTTTCAAGCAGGTCGCTGGAACTGCTGCCAGACCATCTTGGCCAGCATCCTCTGCATGACGCCGAAGATGCGCTCATCCTTGAGCAGCTGGTCCGCGATGTTGTTCTGTGCATCCTGGGCGTCGATGACGATGCCAGTCAGCACGTCCTTGAAATCACCCATCGCAAATTGTTCTTCGGAGTTGTTGCGAGCCTGCTCTGCGATGGCTTCGTTTGCAACAAGGTGGCCCTTCCAGGCCGTCAGCGCGCCCAAGAAGTCGGCTTCGCTGATGTTGCCCGGAGAAGAGGTCATTCATGCGCGACACGATTTCGCGCAGGTCCTTACGCTCATCTTCAGGTGCTGCGCCTGAGCCGGCGTCCTTGATACCAGGCAGTTTGATGACTTCCGCCTGTTCAAGGCTCAGCTGTTGCTCGCCCATCTTCTGCAGGCGGTAGTGCGTGAGTCTGACATCGGCATCCAGTTGCAGCAGTTCGCCTCGTGCAGACTCCGCGAGGCGGGGCATCAGGCTCTTCGAAAAGACGAACAGTTTTTCCAGCTCCGGGTCGTTGTAAGGAATGATTTGCGACAGGAACTCGTACAGACGTATGAAGGAGGCCATGTCCTTGCGGAACAGTTCCTGCTGCTCCTCTTCGAGCGCCTCGAACCGGTGGAAGGCAGGGACGATGTGGGACTGCACAGCCGCTTGCGTCTTGAGCTTCGGATTAAAGAAGGCCGCTGCAAGCGCCTCCACCTCAGTCCAGAAGTAGACATTTGCCTTGTTGAGCTTGGTCATGAGCTCGTGGACAAGGTTCGGGTCAGTGACATCTTCGAGCTGAGCCGTGCGGTAGTAGGGCTGGAAGCTCTTCAGGATTTCGCCCGGGTCATTCACGAAGTCCAGGACGAAGGTGTCCTCCTTGCCCGGGTACATGCGGTTCAGCCGCGAGAGGGTCTGCACTGCCAGCACGCCTGACAAGCGCTTGTCGACGTACATGGCATGCAACAAGGGCTGGTCAAAGCCGACCTGGTACTTGTTCGCGACCAAGAGGATTCGGTATTCGTCGTCCTTGAACGCCTCGGACGGCTCCATGCCCTTGATGTCAGGGTTCAGGTTGCCCTCGTTGAACTCGCCAGGCCCCGTCTCCTCGTCTTCGACAGAGCCAGAAAAGGCGACCAGCGTACGAAGGTCGTAGCCTTGCGCCTTGATGTATTTGTCAATGGCCAGCTTGTATCGGAGTGCCGCCTTGCGGCTGTCGGTCACCAGCATGGCCTTGGCCTTGCCGCCAATCTTCGCGGCGACGTGCTGCCGGAAGTGCTCGACGATGACAACAACCTTTTGGCTAATGTTGTGCGGGTGCAGCTTTGCGTAACGAGCAAGAGCCTTCTTGGCCTTCATCTGCGGAACCAGCTTGCCATCGGACAACGAACCCAGCTGGTAGAACGTGGCGTAGCTGGTGTAATGCTTCAGCACGTCGAGAATGAACTCTTCTTCGATAGCTTGGCGCATCGAATAGACGTGGAACGGGATGGGCCGGCCAGTTTCATCAGGACGACCGAACAGTTCGAGAGTCTTGTTCTTCGGTGTCGCGGTGAACGCAAAGTAGCTGACGTTGGTGGGCCGAACGCGCCCCTGCACGACGCCGTTGATGATGTCCTCGGAAGTCAGGTCATCAGGGTCAATTTCGACGTCAGCATCGACCTCAACGGTCTCACCGTCGATATCCGCGATGAGCTTCTTCTTGGGTGCACCCTTGGTCAGGGCCTTGCGGACCTTGGTGGCCGCGGAGCCCGATTGGCTCGAATGCGCTTCGTCCACGATGAGCGCGTAGTTGCGCTTACCAAGGTCGTTCACGGTGTCGAGGATGAAGCCGAACTTCTGAAGGGTCGTGACGATGACCGGCACGCCGTCGTTCAGCGCTTTAGCGAGCTGAGCAGAGTTGTCGCTGATGACCTGGACGACCCCCTTCTTGTGCTCAAACTGACTGATGGTGTCCTGGAGTTGTTTGTCCAGCACACGGCGGTCGGTCACGACTACGACTGAGTCGAACACCTTTTTGTCGCCAGCGTCATGCAGGTTAGACAGGCGGTGTGCTGTCCAGGCGATGCTGTTGGACTTCCCCGAGCCAGCAGAGTGCTGGATGAGGTAGGTCTTGCCCGGCCCTTCAAGGGCCGCGTACTTGATGAGTTCCTTGACGGCGACGAGTTGGTGGAACCGCGGGAAGATAAGCGATTCTTTCGTCATCTTCTTACCCGCGACTTCCACTTCCTTGGTCTCGAGGTGCATGAACTCACCGAGGATTTCGAGGAGCGTGTCGCGCTTCCAGACGAACTCCCAAAGGTAGTAGCTCGGGTAGCCCTTCCCATCCGGCGCGGGCGGGTTGCCGGCGCCAGCGCTGAAGGCGTCGACTCCGTCAGGGCGGCCGATGTTGAAGGGCAGGAAGTGCGTTGCTTCCCCCGCCAGCTTCGTGGCCATGAACACCAGGTCGGTAGACACCGCAAAGTGGACGAGCGCGCGCGTCTTGAACTGCAATAGCGCCTCGGGCTCGTTGTGTTTCGCGTCCTTGGGCAGTCGGTCGAACTTGTATTGGTTGATGGCGTCTCGAACGCTCTGGGTCATGTCCGTCTTGAGTTCGGCGGTCACGACGGGCAAGCCATTGACGAACAGCACGACGTCGATGCTGTTTTCGTTGTGCAGGCTGTAGTGCAGCTGGCGAACCGCCGTCATGCGGTTCTTATCGTAGGTCTCCAGCAGCTTGGGATTCTTGCCATGTGCCGGCTTGAACTGGCAAAGGAAGAACTTGGCGTCAACGTCCTTGAAGCCGTGCCGCAGCAGATGCAGCGTGCCGTGCGTGTCCAGCTGCTTGGCGACGCGCTTGACGAACATCGCTTCCGATTGGCCGTTATGCCAGCGCTTGAACTTGGCCCACTCAGTCGGCTGCGTTTCCTGAACGAATGCCAGCAGGTCCTCGCTCAGGATTGCGAGTTCTCGAGAGTAGGTCGCCTTGGTACCCACGTCCTTCAAGTGGGTCTTCACAGCCCACCCGTCCTCCACGAGCTTCGCGCAGAGTTCGTCTTCAAAAACGCGTTCGGTGTGGATGTTGGATGTGGTTGGCATGTTCTCCCTCTTGGTGCTGTCCTGCTTATATCGACGACTGTTTAGTTCTGCGTGCCGTCGGCCGGAACGACGCGCTTCAACTCATTGAGCGTCTTTCCCGCAGCGTTCTTCCACTCGTTCCAGCCGTTCGCCGTACGCCCGGTCAATGCCAGCGCAGCCATGCTTGGCGACCCGAAAAGATGGTCCTTGGTCACGACCACTCGGTCACCCTCGACGCGCAGGACTCCGCTCTCAATAAGTCGGTCCCGGAATCGACCTTCACCAGTTTTCTGGATGGATGCGACGTTCTCGCGTCGTCCGGTCGAACCGGCAAGCACCACGAAGCCTTCCTCGGTGTAGTAGCCTCTTCCGTCGGCAGTCGACCCCTTGCAAAACAAAAGCTCGGGCTTGTCGCCTTGTTGCTGCTCGACCCGGACCACCGGCTCGAACAGCGGAAATCCAAGAGTCGCCAGCAGCGTACGTGCAGTGTCGTAGACCTCGTAGCAGTCTGCTTCAAGCGGAGCAGGCGTGTAGGGTCGGCTTGCATTGTTGCCATTGGTTGTGGCGTAGCGGCCGGCCTTCTTAGCTTCCTGGAGGCAATGCCATTCCAGAAAGAGCGCGTGAGTCTGCGTCAGGCTCTGGGTTTTGGAAATGAGCACCAGCGCACGCTCCCAAAAGTCCTTCTCCGCGTTATGCCGAGGGAAGCGCATGGGCATGTCACTGGTCTGACCGATGTATGCCTTCGGGTCTTCAGCGTCGTCCCCTTGGCCAACAAGAAAATAGACCGCTACTTGCTTGCTCTCCGGCATCTTCAGAAACTCACCCAGCAGCGCACGCGGGACCTCTAGCACCTGAACGATTCGAGTGGTGAGCTCGGCGACACGGATTCCTCGGGGGTCACCGCCAGGCAGATAGATTTGGATGGTCTGAGGACGGGCACTCATGACTTCGCCTCGAACCTGCTGACGTCCAGTTGGCCGGTGACGGCGGCGGTGACGAGCGAGGAGCGGTACTCGCGCAACCGGTCGCTATGGCTGACTGCGTGCACCGCGAGCTTCCGCAAAGCCATCTGCTTTTGATTTATCCTCTCCAGGTCGAGCGCCTGCTCGTTAGGCGGCGAGTCAGGGATGCGCAGCTCTCGCGCACTTGAGACGTTGAAATGCTGCTGGATTGCCCCTTCGGATGCGTCGGTGACTTGCTCCAACGCTGGAGCCGAGTTCAGGTACGCACGCAGCCAATCAGAGTTCAGTTGAGACGAGCGACGGATGATGACAAGGTCAATGCAGTTGCCTCCGTCGAATTCCTTCGTGACAACTGCTGCCGCGCCCGGTTTGCCAGAACGGACGACCACCAGGTCCCCTTCGAAAATCTTGCTCTTCGAGTGAAGCTCGTTCGCTTCTGGCGAAATGAACACAAGCGACTCGGAGTTGAGCTCGCCCTGCCCAACATTGAGCGACCGAAGGCTCGGAATCCCAGCGTCAACGTAGTACTTCGCCGGCGTGACTACGATGCCCACCGTAATCTGAGGTGAGCGGTACTTCAAACGCACACTGCCCCTCTCGCGGGCACGGCGCCGGAAGAGTTCGTCGCCGAAAGAGTGTTCGAGTTCAGCAAGCCGTTCGACCAGCCGCTCTTTCTCCGCAATCAAGGCATCAATCCGTGCCGTCTGCTCGTCGAGGAAGTTCGCGATGCGAATTTGCTCCGCCCATGGCGGTACGACAACGTGCAACGAGCCTAGGACAGTGGGGTTAATAGCTGGATAGCTGACGCCGTCTGAATGAGCTACCACGGCTTCAATGAACGGTTCTGAGAGCATTGCCCAGTAGGTGAAGCGCGGGTGCATGCGGCCGTTAGGCCTCGCTACGGCAAATCCGGTCGAAGCAACGAGGTTGGACTTAACGACTGGAAAGTTTGCGACAGCCTTTAGATAAGTCCGCACCGTTGAAAGAATAGTGTCGCCACTCCGCAAAACCCGGCGGGCACGACTGGGCGCTTCGCCGAACAAAATCGTTTTGGGAGAAAATTCCGCTTTTCCTCCTTCGAGTGCTGCGATATCAACATAGTCGATTTCGGCATCCACTGCGGTCGTTTCCGGCAGCACTTCAGGGTTCAGTTGGCAAGCTCGCTTGAGCGCCGACCGCGTCCAGGCAACGGGGAGAGTGGGCAAAAACTCTTGCATCACGCCAGCACCCCCTTCATCAGCTCCACGAAACGCTTTTCCATTTCGCGGATTTCCTCAGCGATTACGTGTGGCGCTCGAGGCGCTTTGTAGACGTAGAAGTAGCGGTTGAAGTTGATTTCATAGCCGACCTTCCCGACCTTGCCATCCTTCTCGTCACAGATGTCTTCAGTCACGAAAGCATCCGGCGCGTACGGCAGGACTTCGCGCTTCAAGTACGCGGTGATGTCGTCGGTCAGCGGCACGTTCTCGGTATCGCGGAGGTCCGGGTCGTAAGGCTTCTGCCCCTTTTTGACCTTGACGACTTTGCTGCCATCGGCGGGCGGCCGGTCCACCGTCACCTTGCGGTAGCCAAAGAACTTGGTCTCAAAGACCTTGGACACGATGCGCGGCTGCTCTTCTTCGCCGTTGCGAGCCGCAGCCTCCTTGAGGGTCTCGGCGACCTCGTTCTTGAAAACAGCGTCCTTGGCGTTGCTCGCGTAGACCTGAACGATTTCAGCAATCTGCTCGTCAGTGATGAGCACACGCTTGTTGCCCAGCGACTTCTTCATCTTCGCGTACATACGAGTAGCGTCAATGAGTTGCACCTTGCCCTTGCGCTCGCCCTTCTTCGCGTTGTCCAGAATCCAGACGTACGTGGCGATGCCCGTGTTGTAGAACAGGTCGTTAGGCAGAGCGATGATGGCGTCGAGCATGTCGTTCTCGAGAATCCAACGTCGGATTTCCGACTCTCCCGACCCGGCGTCACCCGTGAAGAGCGGAGAGCCATTGAGCACAATGCCGACGCGACCTCCACCGTCAGCGGTAGGACGCATTTTCGAGATGAGGTGCATCAGAAACAGCATCGAGCCATCCGAGATACGGGGCAAGCCGGGCCCGAAGCGACCGCCGAATCCCTTCTTCTCGTGCTCGTTCTTGACGACGTCCTGCACCTTCTTCCAGTCCACACCGAATGGAGGGTTGGATGCCTGGTAGTCGAACTTCTCTCCCGCGAAGCCGTCCTGCGAGAGCGTGTTGCCCCGGATGATGTTCTTGGGGTCTTGCCCCTTGATGAGCATGTCGGCCTTACAGATGGCGTAAGACTCATCGTTCAGTTCCTGACCGAACAGCCGGATGACGGCGCTCTTGTTGATTTGCTTGGCCACGACCTCGCCCACCGAGAGGATGCCGCCGGTCCCGGCGGTGGGGTCGTAAAACGAGCGCACGACGCCCGGCTTCGTGAGCGCTTCATCGTCACCCGCAAAGAGACAGTGGACGATGAGCTGGATGACTTCCCGGGGAGTGAAGTGTTCACCGGCTGTTTCGTTGGACGCTTCCGCGAACTTGCGAATGAGTTCCTCGAAGACCAGGCCCATCGTTTCGTTGGGGACAACGTCAGGGTGGAGGTCGATGGTGGCGAACTTCTGCGCAACTTGGAACAGAAGGTTCTTGTCCTCAAGTTCGGCGACGCGCTCGGTGAATTTGAAACGCTCGAAAACGTCGCGGGCGTCGTCCGAGTAGTCGCCGATGTACGCAACCAGATTGTGCCGAATGTGCTTTTGGTCTGCCAGCAGGCCCGGCAGTGTGAAAGGACTCACGCAGTAGAACGCCTTATTGCCCGCCTTGCGACGCAGGAACGGGTCCAGGTTGACCCCGCTGTCCTTGCGTTTCAGGTATTCCGCGTGCACCGCTTCCCGGCTGTCGTCCAGAACACACTCGAGGCGTCGAAGGAGCACAAACGGAAGGATGACCTTGCCGTAGTCGGCCTGCTTGTAGTCGCCGCGAAGCAGGTCGGCCACAGACCAGATGAAGTTTGCAAGTTCAGAGAAGTTTTGAGCCATATGGAGGCGAGTCAGTTCTTGGATTCGGGGCTTGTCGGTTCAGGAGCCGCAGGCTTGAGGCCCAGTCGCTTGGCGTAGTCGAGCACCATGACTTCGAACATGTTTGTGAGCGTGCGGCGCTCTTCGCCGGCGCAGCGTTCCCAGAGGTCTCGAACCTCTGGCGTCATCTTCAACGTCGTGATGGATGTTTTGACTTTGGGGCGGGGCATGTTCAGGGGGGCGTGCGGTCTGTGCCGGACGTCTAGCGTGGTAGCTTTATATTGCTAACGGCAATACGTTAGCACCCGTTGACGCAGCTCGACAAGGAGTTCCAAGTGATTTCGTGCGAAAAGTAATTGGCCCGCTTGGCCCGCACAGCAAATATGCCCATAGCAGCTAACGTTCGTCGTGATAACCCCCGACGGGCACCCCGGCCCGCTGCGCAGTGGGGCCGCCAGTCTTCGAAAGGGTAAGCGGGATGCGCCCGTCATCGCAGAGTGCCTGCAAGGCGAGCATCCCAAGCCTCGTAACTCGACGGCTGAGCTCCATCGGCTCTATGCGTAGGCGAAAGCCTTTCGCCTGGAGCTGCTCATCAGCAGCGTGCCGCACATACACGGTCCTCAATACCCCTTGGCGGTCGACCGCTGCAGGAAGTTTCGCACCTCGTTTCAGCTGCGCCAACCCGGCCTCGAGGTACATCCGATAGGCCGAGCCGGCCGACGCACCCAGGCGCTTAGCATCGGCGAGCAGCGCTTGGTCCACATCCCTGTCTACGAAGACGGTACGGAAATCATGTCGTCGGTTTGCAAAGCCCAAGGCTCCCGTAGCCGGTGTCCAGGTCTTCTACGGCCGATTACGTAGGCTGACCGTAATTGACCATAACGGCGGACATGAGGGTTATCGCCAGCATGAGCTGAGACCTGTCCGCCTAGATGAGCCGAGCACGCACGTCGGCCGCCCATCTCCGCAGCATGGCGTGGGTCGGAAGCCCCTCGGCATCCGGAGAGTGCTCGGCCGCCACGAACTGCGTCGCCGGCTCTGAAGCCAGCGAACAGCACGCGCATTCACTGCGAATGAACTCTGCGTCAGGATGGTGCGCCACGCGTTTGCGCGCTTCAGCCGTTGCGCGCGCCAGCAAGGCGAAGTAGCCGGCATCGAACAGGCATACCCGCCTGGTGCTGACTGAAAGTTGCTCATCTGGCGCATGCGCGTCTCGCCACGCCTCATTGGAGCGGCGCACGAAGGCTGCTGTCGTGTCATTCACCATGGCCAAGTGCTCCCAACCGGCCCGGCGACCACAACGGCCGCCTAGATTCAACCGGCAGCAAGACTGTATGCAAAAACAGTAACAAACTCAAGTTACCTCATAGAGAGGCATCCAGTCACGAACGTCTCCATGTGCGAACTGCCGTTCTGTCATCGGCCCAACGAGCCCGCTCAATTGCATGCGTGAACGGAAGTTGGCGCCTAGCGCACAAGATAGGACTCATCCCCTCGGCGCTGGATTTCGGCCTGAAGCTGTTCATCCTGAAGTGCAGCCTGTCGGGACCTTTCTGCACTTTCCTGATTAGCGCGAATCTCAGCAATCCTGTTCGCTACGATGGGTGCATCATGTACGGCGCTTGACAGCCAGTTCTTGAAGTTGACGTCAGCAACCCGTTGCTCTTCCACTTGATTTGCAACTGCCGGACACGCTCGGGCAACTACGTACAGGGCTAGCCTCACGACTTCATCCGACTGGCGGTCTCTTCGCATCGCAACATCTACAAGCTTGTCGCGCCCAGTTTCAGATAGGTGCTTGTCCAAGCAGTCGCCTAGTTGAAGCGCTACTTCCCTCGAATGCTCGTAGGCCTTATGAGCCTCGGAACGTTGGACCTCTTCATAGAAGTACAGCGCTAACGCCGAAGCGGCAGCGAGAAGGCCCGCCACAAACGCGAATTGAAACAGCAGATGCTGCGCGTTGGCAAAGTGCTTTTTGATATCGGAATGCTTCAAGATGTTGAACTCTCAGGACTCGTTGAGAACAGGGTGAGCGGGTCAACTTGTCTGCGCGAATGCTTCGCGCGCCATTTCTTCAGCGACAGCATGTGCGACAGCCCTCAATGAATCAAAGTCTCCAGGAACCGGTGCCGAGACACTTGCATCATCCGGGGAGTAGCCCTGTTCGGTTTTCACCAACCGGAAGTAGCCTTTGAGCTGCTCTCGACCTGGGCGAAACGCTTGGAAGTATCGGTTGCCTCGCTTGGTGTCATCGACGAGTTCCCTGAATGACAGAGGCCTTGCCGGAGGCACCTGTGCTTCAGCGATAGCCAGCCACATAGGGCCATTCAGGCTAAATACGGTCCAGCCCTCGAAGTCAGAGCGAACCAGGCGCTGCCAGTAGGGTTGGAAGTGGCAAAGCTCCTGCTCAAGTTGGGCTTGAGCGAAGGGTTCGGGTACGACTTGGAGTAGTAGGGCAGGCATCACTCGTCTATGAAACTTTGGATTGGCCGCACTCGAAATGAGACGACTGCATTGGTGTAGCTCACGGCTTTAAGTGCCACTTCTGACGCGAATCGCCTGCTGTGAGGCGAACTGCTAGCGGCATGCAGTGGAGCCGCACAATTTCCACTGGGCATGAGCACGACTATCCGTGCAAATAGCTCGGCAGGCACCGAAGAATCCTTCCGTTCAATACCTCTGCTCCCCGAAGTGGGTGAGGCAGGCAATATCTCGCTTGCGCACGAGAACTGTTTTTGCATACAGTAGTACCGAACGAACATTCGGAGAGCCAAGTGCACGCAGCCACCACGCCAAACGACCAGCGTCACCTCGCGACGCTGCGCACGCATTGGAAGGCCAACAAGTCTTTCCCCAGCCTGGCCAAGCTGGCCGAGCTGGTCGGCATGACGTCGACCGGGTCGGCATTCGAGATGGTCGCGCGGCTCGAGGAGGCCGGCTATCTGACTCGCAGGGACGGGCGCGTAGCGCCGGGGGCCCGGTTCTTCGCCTACCCGGTGCTTGGAACAGTCCGCGCAGGCCTCCCGCAGCCTGCCAGCGACGAAGCCTTTGAGTTCCTGTCCGTCGAGGAGCTGCTCATCCGCGAGCCGAATCGGACGGCCATGTGTCACGTTCGCGGTGACAGCATGCGCGATGCGGGTCTGCTCGATGGCGACGTCGTCATCGTGGAGACGAACAGCATCGTGGAGCCCGGAGACATCGTCGTGGCAAGCGTTGACGGGCAGCTCACCGTCAAGCACCTGCGCAAGACCGCCGGCGGAGACTACTACCTCGAAGCCGCCAACCCCGAGTTCGCGCCCATCCACCCACGCTCGTCCCTGGACATCGTGGGCTTGGTGACCGGTTCGTTTCGAACCATGAAACGGCGGAGGTGACGAACTGACCGCCCTACGTCGACGCGGCTAAGCCGCGCCTCCCCCACCGTCTGTTGAGCGCGCTGACGCGTGCCTGGCGGAACCCTGTTCAATTTGATTGCAGCCCCGCTGGGCGCAAGGAGCTGTCATGCCTGTTTGGTCCCTCCCTCTCGTCGAAGAACAACCGGAAGCCACTCTGGACTCTTGGAGAGCCTTCGAAGTGCAAATCGAAAGGAAACCCGCCCCCACCTTGCACTTGGCCGGATATGCGGTAGAAGCGCGAGAAGGTCGCGTGACGTCGGCCATCGTCGACATCGACCTCCCTACTCGAAAGGTTCGCACTGCCAGCGGGCGCGTCTATCACTTGGTCGGCGGCCCTGGCTTCAACGGCGACGCCGAATACGTCTGGGCCCGCTGGCTGCGCATCAACGACGCGCAGGTACTACGAGAAGCGTCAGACGATTTCTGGACTGGGCGCTCAGCGGCGCATTGAGCAGGTGAGCAGCAGGTCGCGAATCACGTCCTTGGTTGGCTCACCGGGCCAATTTACGTCGCACCAGGTAAACCCGTTTTACTGCCTATCAAAAGCGTAAAACGAAAAGGTCCGCAACACTTGCGGTCGAAGGAATTAATGGCGCGATTGCAGCGCGTAAAAGAGCGGTGAGTGAAATGCGAGTCAGAGTTAAGCCAATGCGGAAGTACGGAAAGCACGTGACACGTGCGGAGCTGGAAGGCACGCCGCCGTTCGTCGGTATCCTCAAAGTCGGTGAGAGGCGTGACCCGGCGTTGGGTCGTCCTCTCATTCGCGCCCGTCTCGTTGACCCGGCGAACTCGCTTGAAACCGACCTTCTTCCCGAACTCGCAGACGTCCAACTGTTGTGGGCCGAAGGCGGCAAGATGCGGCTCAGTGGAATCGAGCGCCTGACGGACTTCGACGTCGCGCAGACTTGGGCTGTGGAGCTCGACTGATGTTGTCCATCCAGATTCACGCTGGCCTCTTGGCCGACCGAACCGCCCACAACCAGTTGGCGTCAATGGACATCGCCTACCAGAAGAAGGCCCCGCTCGCGGACTATTTGGCCGCCTTGACGCTTCGCCAATCTGGCGAGCTGGAGCCGCGTGTCGTTGCCAACTACCCGCGCTGGTCTGGCAGTCTGTGGGACCTCGTTGCTCGCGCTTTGACGCAGACCCTCTACAAGGACGACGTCGCGCCTCCGTCGGCCAAAGTCGACCGGCGCTGCGCGTACGCAACGAAGCTCTGCGTGGTGATTCAAGGTAGCACGCAACTGGAACTCGGTCGCCAGCTTGCCACTGCGGAAATCCTTCAAGAGGGCGGCGTTCGCGGCCGGTACACCGCCACGTTCCGAGAGGACATCTTGGGAGAGCGTGTCGTCTGCTTCGAGTACGGCTGCAAGGCGCTGAATCCTGCTGACCTGCTGCTGCGGGCCATCTGTCATGCACTGTTCGGCAAGGACACGCTGTCGAAGCGCCCGAGTCTCATCCTGCCGCCGTCGATGCTGATTGAAGGCAAGGAGCGCTTTGACGTGGAAGCCTTGAGTGAGCCGGCGCGCACGGGCTTCGCGAGATTTCGGGCCAAGGTGGCGCCGCTCGAAATGCCTGAAGCCATGCCGCTTGCTTCGCAGTACGTTCACTTCTTGATGGGCGCCTGATATGACCGCAGCAGCTATCCCGAGCAACGCCGCAGATGCCACGGGCAAGTCCAAGGGAGGCCCTACGCTCTTCCCGCTTCGCCGACGCACCGGTACCGCGGCCCATCACCTGTCCAAGCGTGCAGTCGACTTCGGCTTCGACGACTTGGAAAAGATGACGCCGCGCCAGGCGGCGATGTTCATTGCTGAAGCTCAGTGGGGTTCAACGACGTTCATGCCTTGCCCGCATTGCGGCACGCTGGATGAGCACTACTTCCGCGCGCTCGAACTTCGCTGGAAGTGCAAATGCTGTGGGAAGACCTTCTCGGTCACGTCGGGCACCGTGCTCGCTGACCACAAGCTTCCACTGCCTAAGATTCTGAAGATGGTCTTCTCGTGGGCGAACGGTGCTGCAGGCAAGCCCGCTTTGCAGCTGCGCCGAGACTGGAACGTCTCTTACCAGACCGTCTTCACGCTCCTGCACAAGTTCCGGGAAGGCCTGCTTCGCGGCTACAACGTCGGCGTGTTGATTGGTGTACAGGAGGTTGACGGCGCGGACATGAATGGCAAGCGGTACCGGGAAAAACGGAACCGTCCGCAGTCTGGTGGAAGCAAAGAGCGACCGGCTATCCCGGCGCACCTGCTCAAGCCCACGGCGGACCAAGAGACCGGAGAAATTACGGGGCCGCCCAAGCCACCTAAGCACGACAAGGCCTCACGACAGCCTGTCGACCGCCGTCTCATGCTCGTCATGCGGCAACGCGGACTTGCACGCGGTGCCGGCGCAGTGGCCACGCGCGTGAGCATCGCCCTCACCGAATCCGCCAAGACCGTCACGGCGATGGCCCAGCGATTTGCTTCGGCGGAGTCGCGCATCCTGAGCGATGAAGACCCCGCCTATGCCGGTTTCAAGAAGCTCTTCGCTGACCACCGGACGGTCAACCACTCGAAGACCTTCAGCATGCCTCAGGGCGTCAACAACAACCAGGCCGAGTCCTTCAACCGGCGCGCGAGGCGCCTTGCAGAGGGAATCTACCTGAGTCCGTCAAACAAATACCTTGGCGATTACGCCTGCGAAGCAGCTTGGCGCGAGGACACGAGACGACTCTCAACGGGCAATCGTTTGAAGCACTTGCTCCACGCGGCGCTCAGTGTCGGTGAGTCAGAGTGGTGGCGCGGCTACTGGCAGGGGCACAACCGAGTTGAGGAACTGCTCATCGAAGGGCCGCAGAAGGCGAAGACGCGCGGGAAGAAGAAGGGTTGGAAGGCGAAGCCCCCACGATAGAGCACTGCGCTATGTGATGTTTCTCAAGGCTTCTTAGAGACAAAGAAGAACGCCCCTCGATTCACGAGGGGCGCCTAAATCATCAAGCCGGGGTAGGGCCCGAATGAACAGTGGTTCCGGGGACGGCGGAGTCAACGCTCTTCTTCAGGAAGAAACAACCAATCGTAGCGAACGCCGGAAACCCTGTCAAAACATTGCGTACGGTTTCCAAGAGAGGCTTCGTGGAGGGGTGGAACATCGAAATCACAATCAGCCCAATCACAGCACATGCAGACATCATGAGACAGAAGACGGCCAGCATCGTGTTCCAGACGTAGGCCGATTTCCAGGGACTCATCAGGCTCAGGTCCTCGCGGTCTGCAACAGCCATAAAGCTAGCTCCCGCTGAAATCAGAAACATCGCCACAAGGCTGAAGAGCGCGGCGAAGAGCATTCCATGGAGAAAGCTTGCCTTCAACTGGTTGAGCTCGCCGATGTCTTCGAAAACGCTCGGCAGCACTTTGTACGCAGCGTAAGCGGACACCAATGCGATTACTCCAAGGAACGCACCGACCAAGAAAGCCGGGAGGGAGACAGAGCTCTTGGACTGGTTTCTCTCTTGATTGGAGGTCGTGAAACCAGCTTTAAATTCAAACGAAAAGTTCATGGTGTCTTTAGACGAAGTTGAGTACCTCTCCGGTGTAGTGACTTGCGCTCCGCCCTGCTTCGGCAATACATCACTGCCTTCTACGACCTCGGCTCTCGGCGAGAGATTGGCAGGAATCTGGATATTTCGCAGGCTATTGCTGCGTGAATCGTTTGACCGACCGATGAAGGGCAGACCCTGCTCGGGCGGCCCTAGCGTTGGTCATCGTCCACTAGCGATGCCAAATACCGCCTGCCACCTGCAGCGCCACGGCCGAATGGCTTCAGCCAACCGTCGGTTGAACCGATAGACGCCGGGTCGAGCTCCGCATCGAACTGTCGAATCGTGGTGTGCAGCGCGTCTCTCGAGCTCTCGAGCTGCGCTCTCCGGCGGGCAAGACCTGCCAAGAGCGCCTGTTCCTTCCCAGCGCTCGACGTCCCACTCAGCATGACGGCTTGGCTGTCGACAAACGCCAGCTCTCCATGCACGTTCGCGACCAGCGTTACCAGCTTCGTGAGCGCGGTCTGCGTTCTCGTGCGGGTCATCGTCAGCGCCATGGCTACGGCCCCGCCTCGGCGCTCAGCTCTCGCAACTTCTCCAGCGTAGGCGCGGCAACCTTCCACCGCCAGATGCCGGGCAGATGTCGGTCTGCGGTGGGGTCGTGCAGTCGTTCGACCTCATCGCGCTGGTACAGCCGGTTCAACGTGCGACCGACGCTGTCGTGGAGGAATCGTTGCCGGGCACGCGGCGTGGCGAAGGTCAGCCCGAAGTGCGCAATGACCAGGTCGGCCATAGTGAGGGTGTCGACCGCCTTCGGTTGAGCCGCCTGGAGCGCGGCTCTGACGAACCCGAACAGTCCGCCTCGCTCTCGGAAGTGGGCGTGCGCGCGAACGGGCGGGACGACCTCTGGAAGTTGCGGTACGGCGAGCATGTCTGCGACGGCGCCGAGCGCCTTTTGGACGCCTCGTAGGTGGCGCCGGCGTGCCTGCAGCCGTTTGACCTCTTGGTCGATGCGCTCGACCTCGCCAGCCATCGCAGCCAGCTCGTTGGCCAGCCATTTGATGTCAGAGGGCGTCCGCGTTAGTACGCTGCTCATCAGCGTCCTCCGCCGCAGATGACTCGGCAAGTCTCTGCAAGTCGGAGAGGGTGGGCAGCGGTTTTGCGCGCCAAACGGTTGAGGTTGCTCCCCCGCCGGTGCTCAGCACCTCGATGAGGCCGTCTCTCACCATCAGGTCTGCTAGCCGGTTGCGAATAGTCTTTCGGAAGGCGCGCTGCTCTTGCCTCGAGACGCACGCCAAGTCGAATTCGCATGTTGCTGCTACATAAAGGCTCGATACCGTGATTCCGGCTGGCCCCGACCGCAGGACTGCATCGCGCAAGAATGCAATCAGCGCACCTCGCTTCCCGTACCGCCCGGCCCAAGCCCTTACAGGCCCAACAGCATCCGGATTTGCGTCCGATTCCACGAGATTCAGCGACGCGGTGAGGGCCTCGATTTTCGTGTCTAACGAAGCCAGCGAGCGCGACAGGGGTGCCACGAATCCTGCTTCCAGCTCTAATGCCCGCCGTCGAAGACTTTCGACACTGCTCTGATGCTCGTGGATGGCGCAGCGGAGCCTGAGCGCTTCGCCGCGCAAGGCAGCGCGCTCGTTGATGAGCCATTTCACCTCGGGGGGAGTGCGGCTGCGGGGTCTTGAGACAGGAATGTTGGAGGGCATGTGGGGCGGTCATAGTTGGACGCTACATGGGCATAGCCATGCGCTCCAGCCCCTATTGCACGGACCTTCGTGCAAGTCCGCCTACGTAGCGGTCCGTTGGGTCATCAGCGTGATAACACCCATTCCGGTGTCAGGTCTTGAAACATGCACTCGCGTGGGTCTTGCCGTAGGGCGGGTCGTTCGACCCGCCATGGGTCGACGTGCGCGACGCCACCGATGGCCGGTCATGCGACCCGCCCTGCGAAAATGCAGGATCAAGACCTGACCCCACCGTTCCGGCGCGGGCTCCGCAAGATCGGCTGCGGCCGCGGCGCGACGCTGGCATCATGGCGGGATGAAGAAGCTCCTCCTGACCCTCGCGCTGTCCCTGGCCGCCGGCGTCGCCGCCGCTGCGGACAGGCCCTACGACGAAGCGGCCGATGCCAAGGCGCAGATCGCCGTCGCGCTGCGCGACGCAGCCGCCGCGCACGAGCCCGTGCTGCTGATCTTCGGCGCCAACTGGTGCGAGGACTGCCGCGCGCTGGACCACGCGCTCAAGAGCGGCCGCAACGCCGAGCTGATGGGCAAGTTCAAGGTGGTCAAGGTGGACGTGGGCCACTTCGACCACAACGTCGACGTGAGCACCGCCTACGGCAACGCGACCGTCAAAGGCATCCCGTCGGCGGTGATCGTATCGCCGCAGAACCAGATCCTGTTCATGACCAAGGCCGGCGAACTCGCCGACGCCCGCCGCATGAGCGAGGACGGCGTCTACCAGTTCTTCACCAAGGCCGAGGCCGCCAGCCACTCGCAGTGATGCGGCGTCCCCGCGCGCGTCACGCGAGGCGCGCGGGACGCCAACGGCGCAGCGTCAGCGCGTTGGTGACGACGCTCACGCTGCTGAACGCCATCGCCGCACCGGCCACCATCGGGCTGAGCAGGCCGGCGGCGGCCAGGCCGATGCCCGCCACGTTGTAGGCAAAGGCCCAGAACAGGTTCTGGCGGATCTTGGCGACGCAGCGGCGCGAGATGTCCAGCGCGTCGGCCACCAGGCGCGGGTCGGGCCGCATCAGCGTGATGCCGGCGGCCTCCATCGCGACGTCGGTGCCCGAGGCCATCGCGATGCCCACGTCGGCCGCGGCCAGGGCCGGCGCGTCGTTCAGGCCGTCGCCGACCATGGCCACGCGCACGGGCCGGCGGCGGCGCGCCGACGGCGTCGCGAGCGACCGCAGCGACGCGAGCAGCGACGCCTTCTCGCCCGGCAGCACCTCGGCATGCACTTCCTCGATGCCCAGCAGCTGCGCGACGCCTTCCGCGCTGGCGCGGCCGTCGCCGCTGACCATCACCGTGCGCACGCGCTGCCCGTGCAGGCGCTGCACGGCCTCGATGGCGCCTTCGCGCAAGCGGTCGCCGAAAGCCACCAGGCCCAGCAGGCGCGGCGTCCCGTCGGTGACGTCGGCCAGCCACGACAGCGTGCGGCCCATGCCCTGCAGTTCGGCCGCGCGCGCGGCCAGCGGCGCGAGGTCGACGCCCAGCTCGGCCATCCAGCGCGCGCTGCCCAGGCGCAGTTCCAGCTCATGGCCGGTCGGGTCGATCGCGTGTTCGGCGTCCAGCGCCAGGCCCAGGCCGGGCGACAGGCCCGCGGCCTGGCGCGCGCTCATGATCGCGCTGGCGGCGATCGCTTCGGCCAGCCGCGCCTCGGCGCTCGCCTGCGCATCGGACGGCACGCGCACGCGCGCCGACACGCCCTTGCCCGGCACCGCGCGCTGCGCGTGGGCCTGGGGCACCTTGGCGTGCGTGCCGCGCGCCATGTCCAGCACGGCCTGCGCGAGCGGGTGCGTGCTGCCGCTCTGCACCGCGGCCGTGAGCGCGAGCAGCCGCGCCGGATCGCCGTCGGCCGCCTCGCAGCCCACCAGCATCGGCTTGCCCTCGGTGAGCGTGCCGGTCTTGTCGAACGCCACCACGGAGACGTCGTGCGCCACCTCCAGCGCCTCGGCGTCCTTGATGAGGATGCCGTGCCGCGCGGCGACGCCGGTGCCTGCCATCAGCGCCGTGGGCGTGGCCAGGCCCAGTGCGCACGGGCACGCGATCACCAGCACGGCCACCGCGTTGAGGAGCGCGCGCTGCCAGTCGCCCTCGGCCAGCCCCCAGCCCAGCAGCGTGGCGAGCGCCGCGGCGCAGACCACGGGCACGAACACCGCGCTGACGCGGTCGACCAGGTGCTGGATCGGCGCCTTCTTCTCCTGCGCCGATTCCACCAGGCGCACGATGCGCGCCAGCGTGGATTCGGCGCCCACGGCCGTGACGTCGACCAGCAGCAGCCCCTCGCCGTTGATCGCGCCGCCGGTGACGCGGCCGCCGGGCGCGCGCGCCACGGGCAGGCTCTCGCCGGTGACGAGCGATTCGTCGACATGGCTCTCGCCCTCGACGACGACGCCGTCGGCCGCGAAGCGTTCGCCCGGGCGCACCACGAGGCGGTCGCCGACGCGCAGGCGGGCGATGGCGATGTCGGCGTCGACGCCGTCGCGTCGCACGCGGGCGACGTCCGGTTGCAGCGCCTGCAGCGCGCGCAGCGCCTGCGTGGTCTGGCGCTTGGCGCGCGCCTCGAGCTGCTTGCCCAGCAGCACCAGCGTGATGACGACCGCGCCGGCTTCGAAGTACAGGTGGCCCGTGGCCATGTGCACCATGCCCGGCAGGTGGCTCGCGGCCCACCAGTCGAAGACGCTCAGGCCGTACGCGGCCGTCGTGCCGAGCGCCACCAGCACGTCCATGTTCGCCCCGCCGCCGCGCAGCGCGCGCCACGCGCCGGCGTAGAAGCGCGCGCCGAACCAGAACTGCACCGGCGTGGCCAGCAGGAACTGCAGCCAGGCCGGCCAGGCCCAGTCGGCGCCGAACAGGCCGGCCAGCATGGGCAGCATCAGCGGCACGGACAGCGCCGCCGCCACCAGCACCGGCCGCCAGGCCTGTGCCTCGGTGGGCGCCGCCGGGGCGGGCGACTCGGGCGCGCGGGCCGCGTAGCCGGCCTTGCGCACCGCGGCCTGCAGGCCGTCGAACGGCAGCGGCGCGTCGCCGTGCACGCTGGCGATCTCGGTGGCCATGTTGACGCTCGCCTCGGCCACGCCGGGCACCGCCCGCAGCGCGCGTTCCACCCGGCCGGCGCATGCGGCGCAGCTCATCCCGTCGACCGGGAACGACCAGTCGCGACGGGCAGGCAGGACGGGAGTGGACGGGCTGGACATCGTGAAATTGAAACGCGGCAAAGCGCCAGTGTCGATGGTCTGTCTGTAACGATCTGCGCAGAATGGAAAAAGCCCCACGCCAAGGGTCATGTGGGGCCTCGGGCCGCGATCGCAAACCCCCCGCGCCATCAGGGGCCGCGCGTCCCCGGCCTGCCGGGTTCGACGCGCCGCGCGACACTGTCGCCATCCCCCTGCCCCAGGAGACCGCCATGAAGGAATTCCTCGTCGAAGGCATGAGCTGCGGCCACTGCATCAACGCCGTGACCGAAGCCATCCACCGCCTCGACCCCGCCGCCGACGTCAACGTCGACCTCGGCAGCAAGCACGTGCGCGTGCACTCCGACGTCGATCGCTTCCTGCTGTCGCAGGCCCTGGTCGACGCCGGCTACGACCCCGTGCCGGTCGGCCTCGAAGGCCCCGACTCGTCCGACAACGTCTGAACCCCCAGGAGCATCGATGCCCCTCGTCACACTGACCGTGCGCCAAGGCAAGAGCGCCGCCTTCAAGTCCGCCGTCCTCGAAGGCGTGCACCGGGCGCTCGTCGCGTCCGGCGTGCCGGAGGCGGATCGCTTCCACCGCGTGCTCGAGCTCTCCGCGCAGGACTTCCGCTTCGACGCGAGCTACCCCGACCTGACGTCGCCGCGCACCGACGACTTCGTGCTGATCGAGGTGCTGCTGTCGGCCGGCCGCAGCGTCAAGATCAAGCGCAAGATCGCCGCCGACCTGATCGCCGCGCTGCGCGAATCGCCCGGCCTCGACCCGGAGAACGTGATGCTCGCCTTCAAGGAGACGACCTGGGAGAACTGGTCGTTCGGCGGCGGCCGCTTCATCCACGTCTGACGCGCGCGAACGGAAACGACGACGCCCGGACAGTCACTGGCTGTCCGGGCGTCGTCGTCCGTTCGAAGCGTTGGCGCGACCGACGAATCGATCGCTGGAACCGGGCTTGCAGGGCCCGCGCCGACATTGGGCGCGGGCACCCGCTATCGATCAGCGGTCGATCGCGTTCTTGATGGCGTTGCCGACGTCGTTCTTGACGTCGCCCACCTTCGACTGCACCTTGCCGGCAGCCTGTTCGGCCTGGCCTTCGGTCTTCAGCCGGTCGTTGCCGACCATCTTGCCGGCGGCTTCCTTGATGTCGCCCTTGGCGGTTTCCATGCGACCCTTGACTTGATCCTTGTTCATGATGTGCTCCTTGGTGTGAAAGTGGAGCCGTCCGACATCGGCTGTTGTTCGGGTTCTGGGGCCGATGTCGTTCGGCATGGTTGGTACTTTCACACGGCACACGGCGCGCCCGTGTCGGTGCGCGCTCGCTCCGCGTGTCGGCGCGCAATCGCTCGTCCTGTAGGACAAACGACGACGCCTCCCGCGCCGTCGAGCGGCCAGGCCTCAGAGAAACAGCACGTTGCTGCCGGGCTCGGGCTGCGCCGCCTTCGCGGCGAAGCCGTCGAAGAAGAACACGATGTCGTCGCCAGCGTCGCCGGTGATGCGGCCGGTCACCTTGCTCCAGGTCATGAGCGCGACATGGGCCGCGGGCTCGCCCACCACGAGGATGGGCTGCTCGCCTTGCTCGTGCCAGAAATACTCCCCGCCGTACACGCGCCGGCCCACCTCGAGCACGTAGCAGCCGAGCTGCTGCACGAGGCTGGTGACGACGGCTTCGTCCAGATCGGCGACGTAGTCCGACACCTCGGCCAGCATCTCGTCGACCACCTTCAGGCTGTCGACCGACCAGTCGAGCCGCCCGCCGGCGCGCTCCTGCAGCGCCGCGACGGCGCGCTCGGCCGTGGCGAGGACTTCTTCGTGGATGGCGTTCATGGCGGGAATTCTCCGCCAATCGGGCGACAGCCTGTCGGCGCGCGGCCCGAGGGCTACTCGAGGATGAAGCGCCGCAGCACCTCGAACGCCGCATCCGCGTCGTCGCGCCACGCGCCGTGGCCCACGTTCGGGAACTCGCGGTACTGCATCCACTGCGGCGGCAGCGCGGCGGCGATGTCCTGCGCGTCGGCGACGGGGCAGACCGGATCCTCGCTGCCCACCATCACCAGCACCGGGCACTGCGCCTTGGCCAGGCCGGGCAGCAGGTCCATCGTGCGCTGCTCGCCCGACGCCGAGCGGAACAGGATGTCGAACTCGTGGATCGTGCGTGCGCCGGCATCCGGATCCTGCGGCGTCGTGTTGTAGAGGTGGCGGCAGTGCACGCCGTAGTCGGCCCAGGTCTGCGCGTTCGGCTCGCTCCAGAAGCGCCGGCACGACTCGCGCGCGGCGTCGCCGCCCAGCTTGCCGAACATCGCCTCCTTGCGCTCCTGCTTCATGTGCGGCGAGGTCGACGACAGGATCACCTTGGACGGATGGGCCGGGTGGCGGTCGATGTAGCGCTGCGCCACGAAGCCGCCGAAGGACTGGCCCAGCACGATGGGCTGGACGATGCCCAGCGCGTCGCACAGGCGCACGACGTCGTCGGCGAAGGTGTCCAGCGTCCACTCCTGCGGCGGCCGGCGGTCGCTGCGGCCGTGGCCGCGGTGGTCGACGTAGACGACCTGGGCGATGTCGGCCACGCGGCCGAAGTACGGGCGGAAGGCGGAGTGGTCGAAGCCCGGGCCGCCGTGCAGCAGCACCAGCGTCGGCTTCTCGCGCAGCACCGTGCCGTCGGGCACGAACTGCGTGCCCTCGACGTCGACGTAGAGGCGGACGCCGGGTTCGATCTCGATGCGCATCGCGGGTCTTCCTGGGGCGTGGACGAAGCCGCGAGCATAGCCGGGGCGACGTAACATCACGCAGATGCCTCGCTTCCGTCCGTCGTCGCCGCTGATCGCGGGCGCCCTCGCTCTCGCGGCCGCCGCCGCCTTCGCCGCGGATCCGCTGGCCAACCGCGCATGCGCCGACGGCGTGTGCATGGCCAAC
>Ga0207427_100394_pt1 | contig 25938 bp, 19 predicted proteins | sample AraplaCL_Cvi_mMS_FD_184268 | JGI IMG/M metagenome (GOLD analysis project Ga0207427, IMG submission 184268) | Arabidopsis root microbial communities from the University of North Carolina, USA - plate scrape CL_Cvi_mMS (SPAdes) (version 2) | ecosystem: Host-associated > Plants > Roots > Endosphere ... | reverse complement strand
CGCAGAAAGCCTCGCCGCGGCGCTCGCCGGAATGCTCGATATGAGCGTCGCCGAGCGCCGCGCCATGGCAGAACGCGGCCGGCAGAAAGTCGCGCAGGAGTTCGACGAACGCGTCGTCGTCGAAACGTATAAGGACCTGGTGCAAAAAATGACAGGCGTTTTACTTTAACGGAGCAACAGCATGACCACGAAGGGCACGATTCTGGTAACGGGCGGCGCGGGCTTCATCGGTTCGCACACCTGCGTTGAACTGCTGAACGGTGGCTACGACGTCGTGGTAATCGACAATCTCGTGAATAGCAACCGCGAGTCGCTGCAACGCGTGGAGCGAATCGCAGGCCGCGCCGTTGCGTTCTACGAAGCGGACGCGCGCGACGAGGCGGCGCTCAACCGTGTTTTCGACGCGCACCCGATTACCGGCGCCATCCACTTTGCCGCATTGAAAGCGGTGGGCGAGTCGGTTGCGAAGCCGATCGAGTACTACAGCAACAACGTGGGCAGCCTGCTCGCGCTGCTCGGCGTGATGCGCGATCGCAACGTGAAGCAGTTCGTGTTCAGTTCTTCGGCGACGGTGTACGGCGTGCCGAAAAGCTCGCCTATCGACGAATCGTTTCCGCTGTCGGCCACGAACCCGTATGGTCAGTCGAAGCTGATTGCCGAACAGGTGTTGCGCGATCTCGAAGTGGCCGATCCCTCGTGGCGCATCGCCACGCTGCGCTATTTCAATCCGGTCGGCGCGCATGAAAGCGGGCTGATCGGCGAAGATCCGGCGGGCGTTCCTAACAACCTGATGCCGTATGTCGCGCAGGTCGCGGTCGGCAAGCTCGACAAGCTGCGCGTGTTCGGCGGCGACTATGAAACGCCCGACGGCACGGGCGTGCGTGACTATATTCACGTGGTGGATCTCGCGCGCGGGCACCTGGCCGCGCTCGACGCGCTCGTCAAACGCGACGCGAGCTTCGTCGTCAATCTCGGGACGGGCCAGGGTTACAGCGTGATCGACGTCGTGAAGGCGTTCGAGAAGGCGTCGGGGCGGCCGGTGCCGTATGAGATCGTGGCGCGCCGTCCGGGCGATGTGGCGTCATGCTTTGCCGATCCGCGCGCCGCATTGGAACTGCTCGGCTGGCGCGCGGAGTTCGGCATCGAAAGAATGTGTGCGGATCACTGGCGGTGGCAGTCGGCGAATCCTCAAGGATTCGCAGGCTGACATCAGGCGCTTCGCACCGCGCGGTGCTTGCGAGTTCGGCGTCCGCGCTCAGGACACTGCAAGCGCCGCCGGCACGCCGGACATGCTGGCCGCGCGCGTCGCTGCAGGGTTGCCGTGTCTCACCGATGCATCGCTCACGCGAAACACCGCAACCGCCTCCCGCAAAACAGCGGCCTGTTCTTCCAGCGATTTCGCCGCCGCAGCCGCTTCCTCTACAAGTGCGGCATTGTGCTGCGTGACTTCGTCGATCTGCGAGACCGCCTTGTTGACCTGCTCGATGCCGTCGCTCTGCTCCAGCGCGGCGGCCTCGATTTCTCCCATGATGCCGGTCACGCGCTCGACCGACTGCATCGCCTCGTTCATCGTGCGGCTCGCCTCGGCCACGAGTGACGCGCCCTGCTCGACCTGAGCCGCCGAATCGCCGATCAGTTCCTTGATCTCCTTCGCCGCCGCGCCCGAGCGCTGCGCGAGGCTGCGCACTTCCGACGCCACGACTGCAAAGCCGCGCCCCTGCTCGCCGGCACGCGCCGCTTCCACGGCCGCGTTCAACGCGAGAATGTTGGTCTGAAACGCAATGCCCTCGATCATGCCGATGATCTCCGTCACTTTGCGCGACGACTCGCTGATGCCGTCCATCGTCTCCGTGACACGCGACACCACCTTGCCGCCACGCGTAACCGTGTCGAGCGCGCCGTGCGCGAGCCGGTTGGCCTGCTTCGCGTTGTCCGCGTTCTGCTTCACGGTCGCCGAGAGCTGCTCCATGCTCGCGGCTGTCTGCTGAAGCGCCGCGGCTTGCTGCTCCGTGCGCGCGGACAGGTCTGCGTTGCCAGAGGCAATTTCATTGGCGCCCTGCGTAATGGCCGTTGTGCTGCCGCGCACTTGCGAAACGGTGTCGACGAGACCGTCGCGCATCTTCGTCAGCGCGCTCAGCAACTGGCCCATTTCATTGCGCGACTGGCTCTTGATCGCCACGGTCAGATCGCCTGCAGCCATCCGCTCGAAGTGCTTGACAGTGGCATTGACCGGCTTGATGAGCGCCGCCGACAACGCAACGCGCGCCGCCACGCCGATCACGATGGCGAGTGCGCCGATTGCTGCAAAGAGAAGCGTCGCAATCTGAAAGCGTTGCGCGGCGGTCCCGGCCTGGCGGTGTTGGTTCTCGGTCTGCGCGTGTTCGAGCGCGTCGATCGCCTTCGAATACGTGGAGTAAAACCCGTTCGCCGTCTCGCCCTGAATGTTGCGGAATGTATTGAAGTCGAAGTCGGTGAGCGCTTTGAACTCCGGTTCGATTGCCTTATCGACCAGCGCGTTACGGGCCTGCTCGACGTTCTGCGCGAGCTTCTGCTCCGCGTCGCTCGAGAACGGCCCCGCCATGTAATTGCGAAAGTCCTTGTTCGATTCGACCAGCACCTTGTGCGCGGCGGGCAGCAGGTCGTCGGTTTGCTTGCCGACGCTGAAGAGCGTTTGATAAGAGCCCAGCGCGAGTTGCACCTGCAGCAGCTTTTCGGAGCTTGCCTTCAGATGCGAGAGCGCCGCTGCGCTGCGCTGCGTGTCGTCGAGGCTACTGTTGGCAAGCTTCAGTGCGCCATATCCAACGCCGATTACGGTCAGCAGGAAGGCAACGAATACGCTGATCACCAGCGTCAGGCCGCCACGAATTGTGATGTTATTTAGCATTGGGTCTCCGGAACCGTCTTGTCGATCCGCGTCGAGTGTTCTATCCGCCCGCATAGCGCACACGTCGCCGCATCCAGGTTAACGACGCGGCGCGACCTTCGCTACATAGGTGAAATCCATGACTGGCGCGGGTTTGCGCGCGATTTGCGCCTCACTATCTGGGATTCGTTGCGGCTCTTGCGAGCCCGGCGCTTTTCGGGGCGTCTCTCGTTTCGTTTGTATAATTCGGCGTCTTCGCTCAGGCCCACTTTCATGCTTAGTTTTGCGCTCGGCTTTATCGTTTCACTGCTGATCACGCTGTTGATCGTGCGCTATGCGCATCTGCATGAAAAATTCTCGACCGACACCGATCTGGCCGGCGTACAGAAGTTTCATGTGCGCCCGGTGCCGCGCATCGGCGGAACGGGGATTCTCGTCGGGCTGATCGTTTCGGCCGTGCAACTGCGCTATGCCTACCCGGCAGTATCGGGCGGCATTCTCGGGCTCATTGCGTGCGGCATGCCGGCCTTCGGCTCGGGTCTCGTCGAGGACCTGACCAAGCGTGTGTCGCCGCTCGCGCGCCTCGTCTGCACGATGGCGGCAGCGGCGCTTGCGTATTTTCTGCTGGACATTGCGGTCACGCGCATCAGCGTGCCGCCGCTCGACTTCCTGCTCTCGTATGCGGTGATCTCGTGCGCGGTCACGGTGCTCGCGGTGGCGGCGCTTGCGAACGCGATCAATATCATCGACGGCTTCAACGGCCTTGCGTCGATGGTGGCGTTCATGATGTTCGCGTCGCTCGCTTATGTCGCTTTCCAGGTGCACGATCCGATCGTGCTGTCGGCGTCGTTCATGATGATGGGCGCGGTGCTCGGCTTCTTCATCTGGAACTTCCCGGCGGGGCTGATTTTTCTCGGCGACGGCGGCGCGTACTTCATCGGCTTCATGCTTGCCGAACTGTCGATCATGCTGGTCATGCGCAATCGCGACGTGTCCGCGTGGTATCCGGTACTGCTCTTCATGTACCCGATCTTCGAGACGTGTTTCTCGATTTATCGAAAGAAGTTTATTCGCGGCATGTCGCCCGGCATTCCGGATGGCGTGCATCTGCACATGCTGGTCTATAAGCGGCTGATGCGTTGGGCGGTCGGCGCGCGTACCGCACGCGAACTGACGCGGCGCAATTCGCTGACGTCGCCTTATTTGTGGCTGCTATGTCTGATCGCGGTCGTGCCGGCCACGTTGTTCTGGCGGCATACGCTGCATCTGTTCTGCTTCGTGGTGGTGTTCGCGGCGACCTACGTGTGGCTCTACGTGAGCATTGTCCGGTTCAAGTCGCCGCGGTGGATGGTGGTGAGGAAGGCAAAAAGATAGCAAGGCAGGACGGGCGAACGCCGGCGGCGCAACGCCCGAACTGATCAAACCCGCGGAACCGCCGCCGGCACACTGCGCAATGCCGTCGGCGTAGCAGGCTGATACTCGGCAACCCAGCGGCGCAGGTCGCGGCGCACTTCGTCGTCGGTGGGAACACGGTGCTGCATCAGCCACGGCAGCAGATTGTCGATCAGGCTGTCCGGCACTTCACGCGCTCGCGCAATGCGCAGCTTCGGGTGCGGGGTGCGTGTGGTGGTCTCGTCATCCGCGAGCAGTTCTTCATAGAGCTTTTCGCCGGGACGCAGGCCCGTGAACACCACGCGGATCTGCTCTTCGGTAAAGCCGTAAAGACGGATCAGATCATGCGCGAGATCGGCGATCCGCACCGGCTTGCCCATGTCCAGAATGAAGATCTCGCCGCCGTGCCCCATGCTCGACGCCTGCAGCACAAGCTGCGACGCTTCGGGAATCGTCATGAAGAATCGCGTGATTTCCGGGTGCGTGACCGTGACGGGGCCACCGCGCGCAATCTGCTCCTGAAACTTCGGGATGACGCTGCCCGCGCTGCCCAGCACGTTGCCGAAGCGCACGGTCTCGAACTGCGTGCGCCGCGTGCCCTGTTGCTGCAGCGACGAGCACACCATTTCCGCAAGGCGCTTGCTCGCGCCCATTACGTTGGTCGGATTGACGGCCTTGTCGGTGGAAATCAGCACGAAGTGGGCGACGTCATGACGGATCGCCGCGCGCGCCACGCGGTACGTGCCGAGCACGTTGTTGCGTACGGCCTGCCACGCGTTCACCTCTTCCATCAACGGCACGTGCTTGTACGCTGCGGCATGAAAAACGATATGCGGACTGTAGCGCGCCATCACCTGGTCGAGCAGCAGCGAATCCTTCACATCGCCGATGATCGGCACCACCGATACTTCCGGATACCTGTCGGTCAACTCTTCGTTGAGCCGGTAGATGGAGAACTCCGACACGTCGAACGCCACTAGCTGAACCGGGCCGAAGCGCAGAATCTGCCGGCACAATTCCGAGCCGATCGATCCGCCCGCGCCCGTGACCATGACCACGCGGTTCTTCAGCAGCGCTTCGACGTGATCGGTGTCGATCATCACCGGATCGCGGCCCAGCAGGTCTTCCAGATCGATTTGACGCACGCGGGAGAGAAACGCCTGGCCTTGCGTGAGCGGCGTCAGCGCCGGCAGCGTCATGGCGCGAACGCCCGCCCGCACGCACAGCGTTGCGATGCGCCGGTGCACTTCCACCGAGGCCGACGGCACGGCGATGATCACATGCTCGACTTTCAGGTCGGCCGTGATTCTCTGCAGATCGGTGATTGCACCGAGCACGCGATAGCCATAAATCTCGCGGCCCTGCTTGACCGGATCGTCGTCGAGCAAACCCGCCAGCCGCCACTCGCCTGAGCGCTTCAACTCGCGCACGAGGTTCGCGCCCGCGTTGCCCGCGCCCAGCACGAGCACCGGCTTGCCTTGGCCGACGAGGCCGCCGTAACGATAGAACTCCTTGGCTGCCCGATAGAGCGCCCGAGAGCCGCCCATGGTGAGGAAGAGCAGCATGGGCGAGACGATCAGCACGGAGCGCGGCACGATGGGCGACGGCTGCAACAGCGCGGAGGCGATCATGACGACGAGCGCGCCGACGCCGATGGCTTTTGCGATCCGCACGAGGTCGGGCAAGCTCGCAAATACCCACATGCCGCGATACAACCCGTAGCTGCGGAACATCACGGCGTAAATCAGCAGCACCCATATCAGGGCATGTAAGCCGCTCGACCAGAACGGACCCGGCACCGGGCCATTGAAGCGGATCACATACGCCAGCATCCACGCCAAGGCCACCGCGCACAGGTCGAACGCAAACGCACTGAACGAAAGCCAACGGGCTTTGAATCTCTTCATTGCGCAGAACCTCAGGATTGCCCGGAACGGGACACATGGCGCCGCCACCGCCGATCAATACACAGTCCGGCGACGACGAGCACGACGGCCCATGCGACGACAACCAGCCATTGATTCGGGACAGCCAAATTCAGCGCCCATAAAGCAAGCATTATGCCTGCGGCCATGAACAAATACCAAATGCGCGCCGTCGATGCGTGCCCCAATCCCGACTGCACCAGTCTTTGATAGTAGTGTTCGCGGTGCGCTTGCCAAAACTTTTCGCCGCGCAGCAGGCGTTTGGCGAGCGTGACCGATGCATCGCCGATAAACGGCGAGAAGGTCACTGCGGGAAACCAGACGGGCCACACGCCGTCGCGCCAGCCCCAGTAGCCAAGAGCGCCGGCAAGAAAGCCGAGCGGGATCGAGCCGGCGTCGCCGAGAAAGATGCGCGCTGGGTGGAAATTGAAAAGCAGAAAGCCGGCGGCAGCGCCGGCGATCACGATGGACGCGCTCGCGAGCGCCGCGTCCGGATGGCTCGAAATCGACGCGGCGATTGCATAGCCGCCGAAGCCGAAAAGTGCCATCCCGCCCGCCAGGCCGTCCGAGCCGTCCATGAAATTGTACAAATTGACCAGCCAGACGAGTAAAACCGCCATGACGGTGAGCGCCCACCACGGCACGTCGGCCGGATAGACGATGATGAGCGCCGCCACAGCCGCCGCATGGCCGCCGAAACGCACGCGGGCCGGCAGGCCGCGGCGGTCGTCTATCTGCGACAGCGCGGCAAGCAGCGCAGCGGCCAGCGCGGGTAGCCATAGCGCCGGTGCGGCGAGCCAGATCAGTACGACGGCGACGGGCACGATGCCCCAGCCGCCGACTCTCGGCGTTGGACGGGTGTGCAGGGAACGGTCGTTGGGAATGTCGGTGGCGAGGCGCCAGGCGAGGCCCGTTCTGAGCAGCGCCCACAGAATGGCAGCGCACGCACAGAAGGCGGCGGCGCCCCACAGGAGCATTTGAATCAGGTGATAAGCGGAGAGCGAGGCGAATAGCATCGAAAGTACGTTCAGTGCGTGGCGCGATACCAGGCCGCGGTTTCGAGCAAGCCGTGTTCGACCGTATGCGGCGGATACCAGCCAAGGCGTTCGCAAATGTGCGAACTGTCGAGACGCAGCTCACCGATCAGGCGGTCGACGCGCGCGGAGCGCCCCGTCAGCCTGCCGGCAATGCGCAGCAGCGCGACCGGCACGGGCACGAGGCGCGCGGGCGCATGCAGTTGCGTGGCGAGCGCTCGCGCGAGCTCGGAGACGCTCAGGTCGCGCCCGTCCGTGACGTTGAAAGTCTGGCCGGCTGCACGCGGATCAGTCGTGCAATGGACCAGCGCGTCCGCCAGGTTATCGACGAATACGAGGCTGCGGCGCGCGTCGATCGAGCCGAGCGGCAACGGAACGCCTCGTGCGATCGCATTCATGAGTTGCAGGAAATTGGCGCGCACGCCCGGACCATAAACGAGGGGCGGCCGGACGATCACAATCTCGAGGCCCGATTCGCGGCCGTATTCGATCAGCGCGCGCTCCGCTTCGAGCTTCGAGATGCCGTAAGGGTCAGTGGGAGCGGGCTTGTCGGTTTCCGCGATCGGCTGGCCGGCACTGCTCTCGGCCACCGCCTTGACGCTGCTCACGAAGACGAAGCGCCTCGCGCCCGCGCGGCGCGCCGCCGCTGCCACGCGCAATGCGCCCGTGACGTTTGTAGCGCGGTAGGCGGCGAGCGGATCGGCCGTGGTGTCGTGCATCAGGTGGACACGCGCGGCGAGATGGATAACCGCATCGCATTGCAGATCCGCGGGCCAGCACTCTTCGACGCCCTGGAAGTCGGCCGAATCGACGACCCATTCACGCACGCCTTCCGCCGCTGTATGCGGGCGGCGCACCAGCGCGGCGACCGTATCTCCCCGCTCCAGTAAGGCCTTGCACACCGCCTTGCCGACGAAGCCATTGGCACCCGTAACGAGCACGCGCTGGGTCATGGACGTGCCTCCGCCGCCAGCCGCAGCGGTTGCGATTCCAGCGACGTTCGGATGGGGCTTGCCCTACCCCGGCACGTCGGGAAAGACCGGTGAGACACGATACAATCTGGCATCGGCGGTATTGGTTACGAAGTCTAATGGGACCGTATTGTATGCGTGCAGCTTCCGCTTCGGCCTACTCGCATCAATCTTTGGGTGCCGGTTAGCGCTAAAATGTGGCCGCATCGGACCGGCCGAGGGAGGCCGCGCCAGGATCGCACGCAGTTCGGCGAGCCTGGGCCGGGATAATAAACGGGCGGCCGCGTCGCGAGTGCCGTCCAGATACTTCATAACATCTCAAACGTATTCGCGCATGTGGAATTCGTGGTTTCGATCCGACGTGCTCGACGACAGCACAACCAGGCTCACTCCTGCATGGCGCGAGCGCAAAGCGGCGCCTCTCCACCGGAAGCCGGCGGCCCGGCCGGCGCCATGGGCAATGCTCGCGCGAAGCGCGAGCCGGCCTGACAAAAAAGTTTGAGTACAAAGAGCCCACTATGAAAGTGCTGTTCGCCACCTATCCGATGGCCTTCCACACTCCCGGAGGCGGAGAGATCCAGTTGCTTGCGTATCACAAGCATCTGCCCGCGCATGGCGTGGACGTCACCCTGTTCGATCCGTGGAATCCGCGGTTTCTCGAACATGACGTCGTTCATTTTTTCTCGTGTGTAGGCGGCTCCGTCCACTTCTGTAACTTTGTTAAACAGTTGGGCTTACCGCTCGTCGTTTCGTCTAGTCTTTGGGTTACCGAGGAGACGAAGCACCTTTATCCGATTGGCGAGATTCATCATCAGTTTTCGCTTGCGGATCGGGTAGTCGCCAATTCGGAGATCGAGTGCGACACGCTCGCGCGCATCTTCAATCTGCCGCGCGAAAAGTTCGTGAGCGTGCTCAACGGCGTCGAGCAGAGTTTCTACGAGCCGGTTGCGCCAGAACTCTTCCGCGGCGAATTTGCAATTCACGACCGCTTCATTCTGAACGTGGGCAACATCGAGCCGCGCAAGAACCAGTTGGCGCTCATCAGGGCGATGAAGTCGTTCCCTGAACTGAAGCTCGTCCTGATCGGCCATCAACGCGATCCCGAGTATGCGAAAACCTGCTTCGCCGAAGGCGGCGACCAGGTCATCTACGCAGGAACGCTCGCGCACGATTCCCCCGTGCTGCGCTCGGCATACGCGGCATGCGAAGCGTTCGTTCTACCCAGCACACTCGAGACGCCGGGGCTCGCCGCGCTCGAAGCGCACGCGGCCGGCACCCGCATCGCGGTCACCAAGGTGGGCTCTACCGAAGAATACTTTGCGGAGCACGTCGCCTATCTCGACCCGTCGGACGTCGACAGCATTGCGCAGTCGATTCGCGACGCACTCGCACACAAGCGCACCGGCACCTCGAATGCATTGGGCACGGCGCGCGACCTGACTTGGCAGGCCGTCCTGTCACCCCTGAAAGACCTCTACGTTTCCCTGCTAAGAAAATGAACTTCGATCTTCGTCCTTTGAACAACGTCGAGAAATCCTCGAATCCTGACTTTTCATGGCAGGCGACCAACAACGACCCGCAGCTCGAACTAACAGGTTGGGAGGCTTTGTCGGGGCGGGCCGCGCGCATTTCGTTCGAACTCAAGACCAACGCGACAGCGGCATCGCCGTGCATGCTCTATGTCGACGCCGGTTCGGGCATGTCCGAACATAGCGCGATTGCATTGCATGTCGATGCAAGCGGCAAGGTCGAACAGGACGTCGCGTTTCCCAAGCTCGCGGGACCGATCCGCTTCGACCCGATCGCACTGCCTGCGCTCTTCTCGGTGACCGGTCTGAAGATCCAGATACTGGACGAAACCGAGTGCTCGGCGGAAATACTGGCGCGCGCGCGGCGCATCGCCGCCTGGCGCGGCGGCCCTTTGCCGGCCACGGCGCCGATCGTCGGCCAGTCGTATCAGGAATGGCTCGACTCGCACGAACCGCCCAAATCCATCTACCCGACATTGCGCGAGCGTTCGAAAACGTTTGCCCTTCAGCCGAAGGTCAGCATCGTGATGCCGACCTACAACACGCCGGAAAAGTGGCTGCGCAAGGCGCTCGATTCCGTGATCGACCAGGTGTACGAGAACTGGGAAATCTGCATCGCCGACGACTGCTCGACCAAGCCCGAAGTGAAGGCGGTGCTGGACAGCTACGTCGCAAAGTACGGCGATCAGGTGAAAGTCGCGTACCGCACGACGAACGGCCACATCAGCGCGTCGAGCAACACGGCGCTCGAACTGGCGACAGGCGAGTTCGTCGGCCTGCTCGACCATGACGACGAATTGCATCCGCTCGCCCTTTATTGCGTAGTGGAAATGCTCAATGCGCATCCGGACGCGGCGCTCATCTATAGCGACGAAGACAAGATCTCGGAGGAAGGCGAGCGCTCCGACCCGTACTTCAAATGCGACTTCAACTACGATCTGTTTCTGAGCCAGAACATGATCTCGCACTTCGGCGTTTATAAAACGTCGGTGCTGCGCGACATCGGCGGTTTCCGCACCGGGCTCGAAGGCTCGCAAGACTACGACCTCGCGTTGCGCGTGATCGATCTTGTGGGACACGACGTCGTCTATCACGTTCCGCGTGCGCTCTACCACTGGCGCATCATTCCGGAAAGCACGGCGAGCGGCCATGAAGCGAAGCCATATGCGCACATCGCCGCAATGCGCGCGATCGACGACCATCTGGCGCGCAACAACATCAAGGCACACACCATCCACGCGCCGGGCACGCACGCGTTCAACAAGGTCGTGTACGAACTGCCCGAGGTGCTGCCGTCCGTCGAAATCATCATTCCGACGCGCGACTCCGCGGCACTTGTCGAACAATGCGTGGAATCGGTGATCGGCAAATCGACGTATTCGAATTTCCGCATCACGATTATCGACAACGGTTCGGTCAAACAGGAAACGCATGACCTGTTCGCCCGCCTGCAAACGGACCCGCGTATCAAGGTCGTTCGCGACGACTCGCCGTTCAATTACTCTGCGCTGAACAATCGCGTCGCGCTTGCAAGCACCGCCGACTTCGTCTGTCTGATGAACAACGACATTGAAGTCATCAACGCGGACTGGCTCGAAGAAATGATGTCGGTGGCGATTCAGAAGAACGTCGGCGCCGTGGGCGCAAAGCTGCTGTATCCGGACGACACCATTCAGCATGGCGGCGTCGTGCTCGGCGTAGGCGGTATCGCGAGTCATGCGCACAAGCACTTCCCGAATACGATGGCCGGTTACTTCGCGCGCGCTCGTCTGCGCAACGCAATGAGCGCGGTCACCGCGGCGTGCCTGCTGATCCGTCAGTCGATCTACAAGGAAGTGGGCGGCCTGGATGAAGAGCTGCACGTGGCCTACAACGACATCGACTTCTGCCTGCGCGTGCGCAAAGCCGGTTACCGCAACGTGTGGACGCCGTACGCGGAACTGTATCACCACGAATCGGCCACACGCGGCGCGGAAGACACGCCGGAAAAAATCAGCCGCTTCAATCAGGAATCGGAACTGGTCAGGCAACGCTGGGGCGATCTGCTGATGAACGATCCGTACTATTCGCCGAACCTGACACTGACGGCCGACGACTTTTCGTTTGCATGGCCTTCGAGGATTGCCGACCTTGCTTAATCTGGAAAACAAGAACAAAACCGCCTGGCTGGCCGAGTATCGTCATCCGTCGCCAGGCGAGCTGTTTTGCCTGCCGAGCGCGATTTACTTCCTGATGAAGTTCAGGGCCGACCTCGCGCGCTACAACTCGAAGTCGCTGAACGATCGCATCACGCTGTACTTCTGGTGGGAAATGACGGCGCGGGAAACTTATCCCGACTTCGAATGGGTGCTTCGTCACGAAGACGTCGAATATCTGCGGCAGCTGGACAATGAAACGCTGATCGCACGACACCCGGAGGCCGTGACGTACTGGCTTGGTTCCACAGCGTCAAGCGTGCTGGACACAAAGCATCTCCCGGAAACGCTGCTCGAACCGCAAACCGTGCTCGAGGAAGCCGGACTGCAGTTGCCCCGGCTCATCACGATGATCGTGGGAACCCGCGGCGATCTTTCGCAGGCCTTCGACCTGGGCACACTGAGCGGCTACCTGAACTGTCTGAACTGGTGGGAAGCGCACGGGCAAGATGCCTGTCCGCGAGTCACCTGGAGAGCGCCCGCGTCGTGGCCGAAGCTCACCGAGCCGATGAGCAGCACGCAAGCCGGCGCGCTGCCCTTCCCCCGTTTTCTGGCCCTGATCGCCGCCGAGCGGCCCGATTTGAGCAGCGCGTTCGACCTGACCACGTTCATCGGTCAACTGGCTTGCCTCAGCTGGTGGGAAGAGCACGGTCATCGGGAATATGCGCGCATCAAGTGGTCGCCGGCTCCGGTTGGCGGCGCGATGCTCGAACCCGCCGAACCGGTCAGCAACGACGGCCTGCAGGTGCCGCGTTTCATCTCGCTCATTATCAACGAACGGCCCGATCTGCAGAGCTCGTTCAATCTGCGCAGCTTCACCGGCCGGCTCAGTTGCCTGTCATGGTGGCTCGAACACGGGCAGCTCCAATACCGGGCGATCAAGTGGGTGCCGCCTACCGCTCCGCGCACGCTCACGGACATGCACGAGGACGACAGCCAGCAGGGCCTGCCCTTGCCGCTCTTCCTGCGGCTCATCCTGAAGGAGCGCGCCGACCTTCATGCGCTGTGCCCGCTGGACAGCTTTATCGGGCGCCTCAAGGCACGGTCGTGGTGGCTGGAGCACGGGCAATTCGAGTATCCGGCGCTCCGCTGGGTGGCGCCGGCCATGCCCGCAGAACTGTTCGAAATGGAAGCCGGCCAGCGTTGCTCGCTGCCATTGCTGCCGCGATTCCTGAATCTGATCTGGAATGAGCGCCCCGATCTGCAAGCGGCGTTCGACCTCGACCGCTTCAGCGCGCGCCTCAGTTACCAATCGTGGTGGGAGCAGAACGGCCAGCATGAATATGCGGCGATCAAATGGTCCGCGGCCGGTCTCGCCCAGGCGCTCGCCCGCATGGACGAGGACCAGGAACCCGGCATGTCGCAACTGCCGCGCTTCCTCGAACTGATTGCGAAGGAGCGCCCGGACCTGCAAGCCTCATTCGACATCACGACGGAAACCGGCCGGGCCGGACTCGCGCAGTGGTGGAACGAATCTGGCGCTCACGAGTATCCGGTACTGGAGTGCCTGAAGGTGGAGCGGGCACAAGGTCGTGCGGACGAGCCGCAGTCCTACCGCGCGCACGTTCGGTCTGAGTACGGTTTTGGCGTGAACGTGGTGGGCTTTCCGCAGGGCGTGCTGGGTCTCGGTGAAGACGCACGCATGGCCGCCCGCGTTTTCCAGTTGACGTCGACCCCGGTCGCGCTCGTGAATGCGCCAATGTCCGGTCCGGCGAAGCTGGACGACTCGATGGACCACCTGCTGAGCGACGACCTGAAGTACGGCATCAGCCTCATCTGCCTGCCCGCGCCTGAGATGGTGCGTCTCGCGCTGGAGGGAGGCCGCAAGCTGATCGAGGCGCCAACGCATAAGATCGGCGCGTGGCCTTGGGAATTGCCTCACTGGCCGAGCGCGTTCGGCAAGGTGCACCAGATGGTCGATGAGATCTGGGCACAGAGCAAGTTCGTGCAAAGCGTATATAGCCGCCTCGGCGACACACCGGTCTATCACATGCCGATGGCCGTGGAAGTGCCCGCGCCTGTCGATCCGCGCCCCGAACGCTTTGGCCTGCCGTCGAACGAGTTTCTGTTTTACCTGATGTTCGACGGTAACTCATGGTTGAGCCGCAAGAACCCGCTTGCGGGCGTGCGTGCGTTCAAACAGGCTTTCGGCGAAAGCTCGCCTGGCGTCGGACTCGTCATCAAGGCAATGAACGTGCGCGACGACGATCCGGTGTGGCGCGCTGTCTGCGAACTGACGGCCGGCGACAGCCGCATTCACATCGTCACCGAACGCTTGAGCCGCCAGGATTCCACCGACTTCATGGCGTGCTGCGACGCGTACGTGTCCCTGCATCGTAGCGAAGGTTTTGGTCGCGTGATTGCCGAGGCAATGGCGTTGGGCCAACCGGTTGTCGCGACGAACTTCTCCGGCAACGTGGACTTCTGCGAGCCGGATACGGCGTTTCTGGTAGACGGCGAACTCGTGCCGCTGCGGCCGGGCGACTACCTGTTCTCCGAAGGCCAGTATTGGTGCGATCCGGATGTGTCGATCGCCGCGGAACAACTGAAGCGCATGATCGAAGACGTTCCGCTGCGCGAGCGCATTGCACAAGCCGGGCAAGCGCGCATCGAGCGTGACTACTCGGTGCCAGCGGTCGCGCGCGCATATGCACGGCGTCTCGCCGACATTGCCGGAGCGCGGGCCAAATGAAGCTGCACATCTGCGCTCCCGACATTTTTTCCGGCGATGCCGTCGGCAATCATTGCCTCGCCATCGCTCGTGCGGCGCGGCGTCTCGGCATCACGGCCGAGTTGTACGCTCAGCGCTACGACGTCGGCACGATCGAAGTGCATCCGTTCGAGAACCTGTTCGCGAGCGTGGCGGCCGACGACATCGTGCTGCTCAGCTACTCGATCTTCGATCCGTATCTGGAGCAGCTTCTTGCATTGCCGTGCCGGAAGCTCTGCTATTTCCACGGCGTGACCGATCCGCAATTGTTGCGCGAGCTTGAACCGCAAACCGCGCAGTTGTGCGAGATGGCGCTCGCGCAATTGCCGCTGCTGAGCGGATTTGACGTCGTGGTGGCGAACTCGCACAACACGGCCGCGAGCCTGTCCGGGACGATCGATGCGGCAGCAATAAAAGTCATTCCGCCGGTTTTCGCCGACATGGCTACGTTCCAGCGCAAGCCGGCGCCGGCCGCGCGCAGATTGCGCGAGCCCAACCTGTTGATGGTGGGCCGCGTCGTGCCGCATAAGCGTGTGGAAGACGCCATCGAGGTTCTTGCGCTGCTGCAACAGCGCGAGTTCACCGCGACTTTGACGATTGTCGGCAACGCGCCGAACTACGATTATCTGAAGCTGCTGATCAACCGCGCACGCGAACTGGGCGTTCTGGAGCGCGTCGATTTCAAGGGCATGCTCGACGACGCCGACCTCTTCGACTGTTACGACACGACAAGCGCGCTCCTCGCGATGAGCAGGCATGAAGGGTTCTGCGTTCCCGTTCTTGAGGCGATGCATTTCGGCAAGCCGGTTTTCGTTCGGGGAGGCACTGCCGCACAAGAGATCTGCCCGGCGGATTGCGTGTTCGATCCGAACGCCGACCTGTCGACGTGGGCTGCCGGCATTGCGAACCGTCTCGGCGCATCGACGGGCGCGAACGCGGTCAACGACGCGTACGTCGCTCATGCGAACAGCGTGCTTCAGCGCGCGAGCGACGATGTCTGGCGAGATGTACTGATTGGCGTCAAGCGCTGAGGAAAAGAGTATGACCGGCCTTAAATTCATTCTGACCACTTATAGCACCGCATTCACCGTCAGCGGCGGCGGTGAGTCGGAGCTCGTGCAGGTCGCGGAGATCCTGAAAGCGTCGGGCGTGCATACGGATATCTACGGTATCGGAAGCCGTCCGCTCAGCTTTTACGACGGCGTGATCCACTTCTCCGTGCACGCGGACGGCCACGCGATCCTGCGCGAGGCCGCGAGCCGCAACAAGCGCATCTTCTTGTGGCCTAACGTGTGGTGGCTCGAGCCGGTTCCGGCTAGCGAAGTCGAACGAATCCAGCACATCATCGGCCTCGCGCACAAGCTTCTGTTCAAGTCGCAAGCGGAACTCGACAATTTCACGCAGTACATTCAGGTGCCGGCGGAAAAAATCGAAGTTCTGCCCACCTGCGTGTCCAACCGGTTCCTCGCGCCGGCCGACAAAGATCTGATGTCGACCGTATCGAATAGCACTGACTTCGCTCTGTGCCTTGGGCTCGTGGAGCCGATCAAGAACCAGTTGCAGACCATCCGCGCATTGAACGAATTGAAACTCGACGGCCTGTTCGTCGGCGGTACGCGCGACGACGAGTACTACCGTCAATGCATGGCCGAGGCCCACCCTGGCATCTCGTTCCTTCCATTCATTCAGCCTTGTAGCGCGATGCTTCGCTCAATCATCGCCAATTGCAGCGTAATGGTCGAGCCGAGCATCGATCCGCCTGGCCGCTCGAGTCTGGAAGGCGCGATCATGCAGAAGCCGCTCGTCATGTCGGACGGGCCATGGCAGCGTGAGCATTTCGATGATGGCGTCTGGTACACGGCCACCGATTCTGTAAGCGCGATCGCCTCTGCGATCGCGAGCGCAATCAATGACCCCGACCGCGACGCCAGAATCGCGGCCACGTATGAGCGCGTCATCGCACGTCATTCGGCGTCGACCATCGGCCCTCAGATCGCGGCGCTGCTCGCACGGGAAAGTATCTGACATGCCGAAGATTCCTCGCCTACTGGTTGTTCAACGAATCTCGCTGTCGCACGACAGGTTGATGTCGCGCTCGATTGCTGCCCGCTTCGGCCCACTGCTGGGCTACATGGGCAATCACCGCATGCTCGAATGGGAAGAGATCGTCGAAAGCGACGTAACCGTCGGGCAATTGCGCCGTTTCGATGCTGTGCTGTTCAACAAGCACAGCTCCAACCGCGCAACGGATGTCATGCGCATGGCCAACGATCTCGGCCTGCGCACGATCTACGATATGGACGACTGGATCATCGACTTGCCGATGTACAGCGTCACCGATCTGAACGACGACTTGCTCGCGAACATTACGTGGCTGATCCGGCAGGCGTCGATTGCAACGGTCTCGAACGAAATTCTGCGCAACAAGCTGCGGCGCCTGCGGCCTTCGGTCGTCGTGATTCCGAATGGTTTCGATCACGAATCGCTTCCCTGCGGTCCGTCGGACTGGCATGAAGCAACGCCTCCGAAAATCCTGTTCTCGAATACGGACGGCATCAAGCTCGTTCAGTTCAGGAAGGAGTTCTTCAAGGTAATCGTTGAATTCCTCGAGCGGCATCAGGACGTCGCATTCGAATTCTGGGGCGACGGCTTTCCCGAAATGTCGCGTATTCCGCGGCTTGTTTCGAAAGGCTTCCTGGAGAACTCCGCGTATAAGGCTGCCATCCGCGATGCAGGCTACATGTTTTCTATCGTGCCGCTCGGCGGCCGTGAAGACCCGGACGCTCTCTTCTTCAACAGCTGCAAATCCTGCATCAAGTACATCGACTACGGAAGCCTCGGCATTCCAGGCATTTACTCACGTTCGCCGGTGTACGAAGAAGCAGTGTCCGACGGACAAACCGGCTTGCTGGTGAACAACACGGCTGACGAGTGGGCCGCCGCGATGGAAAAGCTCTACCAGGACAAACAACTGCGCGACACGTTGCGGCTGAACGCGCACGCGGATACTCACGAGCGATTCGGCCTCGCCGGTCCCGCCAGGACTTTCCTTGAACTCGTCACCGGCGAACACCCGGTCTGAACGGACACGACAATATGGATCTTTTATTGATCAGACACGGCCAGTCGGTCGCGAATGAAAAGGGACTCTTGATCTCGACCGACAAGGACGGACTCACAGAGCTTGGCAAGACCCAGTCGATCAATCTGGCGGCGACGCTCGACCGCTTCGGGTTCAAGCCGTCGCGCTTTTATTGCAGCCCGTGGGCGCGCGCGCGTCAGACGGCGGAATTGCTGTTCGACGCCGCCACGCCAATCACTTACGACGCGCGGCTCGCGGAGACGCATCCGGGTGTCTATGGATCGTGGCTCGAAGTCGAATTCAATCGTGCCTTTCCCGATTTCAACGGCGACATCCGAAACCGCTATCAGGACGGCGAATCGCACCTCGACATGGCCGAGCGCGTGCAAGCGTGGGTCGAGTCCGAAATACGGCCGCATGTCAACGAAAGCGGCTTGACGGCTGCGGTCGCGCACGGCGGACCAATCAGTGTCGTGCTGCAGCATCTGCTGGGCGTACCCATCGAAACGCACTACCCGAGCTTCACAGTACCCAACGCCTCATTCACCTACCTGAAATGGCGGGCGGATCTGAACCGTTATTGCCTGGAACGCGCAGGCCACGTATGAGCAAGACAGTCGCGATATTCGAGCCGATCTATTCGCAGGATCAGACACTGACCTGCGCGGAGTTTCTACCGCTCGTGCGCGCCGACAACGCGCGTCCAGAATGGCGCGAGTTCAAGATTCTGACCGACATGTATCGCAACGGCGAACATCTGCGACACGATTACACGGGGCTTTTTTCGCCGAAGTTCACGCTGAAGTCGAAAGTGTCCGGCAGTGCGTTTCTCGATTTCGTGCAACGCCACGACGGCGCTGACGTGTGCTTTATTAATCCGTTTCCACAACTCGCCTACTGGTCATTCAATGTTTGGATGCAAGGCGAGCAGGCGCACCCCGGTTTGTCACGCGCGGCCCAGGCGCTCCTCGACGCGAGCGGTGTCGATATAACGATCGCCGACACGCCGCGGCACGGCCCCTCGACGTTGGCTTACTGCAACTTCTGGGTCGGCTCACGACGCTTCTGGGACGAGTACGTCGGCAAGACGCTGCTGCCGATTGCCGATTTTCTCGAAGCGAATCCGTCGCACGAAGCGGCCATCGGCGTGATGACCGACACGTTGCACACGGACCCGGCTCCATTCCTGCCGTTCATCATTGAGCGCCTGTTCAGCACGTACATTTCGCTGCATCCCGAGCTATCTGTCGCAGCTTATGCGTTCGATGCGAAAGCTGTCCGGGAGTACTGCATTAACGACTTCGAAAGACTGCTATTCGACCGCATGCAGACGAAGATCGAACAAGCCGACTCGTCCGGCATATTCGAACCTGCACTAATCGAGCAGATGGATACGGTCTGCGCCTTATGGCAAAGACATTTCTTCGACTTCTACGCGACACGGCCGCATCCGCATACAGGGCAGCCGGTTTTGATCGGATAGGTAGCAGCCGCATTGTCCGATGCAACACGTCGGCCTGAAACATTCAGACCCGCCGCTGGCGGCCAGTCAATTCCAAAGAGAAAATACATATGCAGTCAGCACGCATTCATCCGAACGACGACATGTTTCATGGTTCGACCGAGCACTACGCATCGGTCGGCACGCAGATGGCCGACTTCGTTTCCCATGCAGCGGGTCTTGCAAACGCACGGTCGCCGAAGGTCCTCGAATTGCCGTGCGGCTATGGCCGCGTTACGCGTCAGCTCGTCACGCGCTTCGATCCCGCGCAGATACACGTGGCCGACATCATGGTGCCGGCGGTCGACTTCTGCGCCGAGGAGTTCGGCGTCCATGCATATTCCATCGTCGATCCGGTATATGAGTTCAAAAATGTTCCGGATGAATTTTTCGACGTCGCCGCATTAGGTTCGTTGATTACTCATCTGTCGGGTCACAATGCCCGGACGGTGATGAAACACTTTTTGCGCAAACTGAAACCCGGCGGCGTTGCAGTTGTCACCACGCATGGCGAACGTTCGCGCGAGATACTTGGAACAGTGGACTGCTATCAGGTCGGCGACGTCGCGCGCACTCACTTGCTGGCGAGTTACGACGCGGGCCAGTACGGGTTCGTCAACTACATGCCTGACCACTCGCTCGAGGCCAAGACCGTCGATTACATTGGCGACAGCTACGGCATTGCGCTGATTCCGCATCAATGGGTGAGCGATGTCTGCCGGGAAAACGACGTCGAGATCGCCGAATACCGTCGCGGTGGGTGGGACAATCATCAGGACGTTTTCTTTATCTCACGCAAGTAAGCTATTGTTTGATGGCTTGGCAGTCGCCGGCAGGCACCGCCATTGCGATTGATCTCCCGTCGGCCGATTCGACGGCGCAGAACTACCGGACACCATGGCCAACGGGCCATTTCGTCCGCTTTGCCTCTTGGGGCGCGTGCAAAGACGCGCTGCCCTTCACCTTGTGACATCTGCGACAGGTAGTGTCAGCCGACACCGGCACTGCCTGACGCACGCATGCTGACAGTCCTTCCGCGCTTTACGGCGCTTCTCGCGACGCACGGATTGCGCCACGAGACGCAGTTTGAATCGAGGAGACGACATGACGAAGCAAGGCAATGCCCCCGACGACTATGACCGAGAGAAGCGTCGAGTCCGTTTTCTGCGTGGATTGAATCTGAGGGAAAGCGTGGGCGTCGAGATCGGCGCGCTGTGCTGGCCGCTTGTTCGCAGAGGCGACGCCGGTAAGATCATTTATGTGGACCACACCGACACGCCACATCTACGCCAGAAATATCACGACGATCCGCATGTCAATGCGGACGAAATCGTTCATGTAGATGCTGTCTGGGGAGAAAACAGTCTGCACGAAGCGATCGGCGGGCAATACGTCGATTTTGTTGTGGCGTCACACGTTGTGGAACACGTTCCTGATCTCGTCACGTGGCTCCGCGAACTGGCAGCGGTACTGAAGCCAACCGGCGAGGTGCGTCTCGCCGTGCCCGACAGGCGCTTCACATTCGACTATTTCCGGCGCGAGAGCCGTCTGCCCGAGGTCCTGACGAGTTACATAGAACGCGCCCGCGTCCCTAATCCGTTCTGTTTGCTGGACCACTGCCTGAACGCCGCCGATATTAGTACCGCTCAGGCGTGGCACGAGCGCATCGATCGGGCTTCGGCCAAACTGCATCGCACGTGGCAAGGCGCACTGCATCTGGCGCGCGATGCGGCCGCAAACGGCACGTATCACGACGTCCACTGCTGGGTCTTCACGCCACGGTCGTTCGCGAGACTCATCGCGGATCTATGCGCAATGGATCTACTGGACTTTGCGTGCGAAGACTTCGCCGACACCGCAAGAAACTCAATGGAGTTCTCCGTCGTGCTGCGGCGTTCGCGAGATCGCCAATATATCGCCGACAGCTGGCAGCGCATGGAACGCGCAGCAAAAATCGCGACGCCTGGTATGCCGTTCTGGCGGGCGCGGCGCATATGGGAGGAGATGCGCCCCGGATGGAACGGCGCGCGAACCGCTGCCCGTCTCTCCGGACAGAGCAGCGACCTCGATCCGGTGGAACCGATTATCTTCCCGCCCGGGTTCGATGCCGCCGAATATCTTGCCGCGAACCCCGATGTGCGCGACGCGGGCGCCGATGCGGTGGTTCACTACCGGCATTTTGGATGGCGCGAAGGGCGGGTGATTCGGCCATCGCCAATGCTCGATGAGTCCGTCGCGCCGTTCGCGTCTTCAACTTGAAGAGTCAGTCAAACGTCGTTCTCTACCGGAAAACGTTCCGTTGAAGGAGCGAAACGTCCTTAACGGCGATCGCGCCACACGCGCCCGGATTCGTGAGACCGATCTGCAGGCGTTTTACGTGCTGTAACGTGAGCCAGCGCGGATAGGCATCTATGGGCACGATGAGCACGCCGTCGTCTGCGGTGAAATGCAACTGCCCTGCCCCACCTGCGCCGGACTGCTGCTCGCCCGTCCACGAAACCGTGAGCCCGGGCTGCGCGTGACGGTCGATGCACGCAAAGCGAAACCGCAGGATACCCGCTGCATGCCCGGAGACCGCCAGCGAGGAGATGTCGTAGCCGAGTTGCGGATTGCCACCCGCCACCTTGTAGTCACCCGCTTGCGCAACCAGGTCGCGAGGCTCAGGCGTCAACGTGTCGAGCGCTGCCACCGTGGACATCTTCTTGGTAAGAGATTTCTCGGAACGTCCCCACGCCACGGGAATCTCGCCAAGGTCCGGTGCCGAGAATGCCGCATCGAACATTGCCAGGCGAAATTCGCCGACAGAGGAGCCGTTTAGCATCACCTCGTTTGCTGCCGGATAGCCCACTTTAGACGGGTCTAGCGGACCGCCGTCGAGCCACACCGCGTGCAACCCGGTGTCCAACTTCGTGACCCGACGCGTCTGCCCATCGGACAGCCGTATTGGCGTACCCACTGTGAACGCCGAGATTGGAGTCTCGCTGTCGAGCAGCAAGGCAGCCTCGTTGCGTCCGACGCCGCGATCCCACTTATCGTCCGTAAGATTTCTCGCTACGACGGTTGCGCGTTGGCCCAGGTCGCCGCTCGTCGCTCGTTTGTGGCTGTATCCGAGAATGACCCCGTCGGTCCATACCGGCGTGTAGTTGTCGACCACGAAACGGTAGAGAACCGGGTCTCGCAAGGCGAGGCCCCCGCCGTCATACGCGAGATTGCCGGCCCCCATCAACGCGACATCCGGCAGATGCTCTGAAAGCCGCTCCACCGCCCTTTGCTGCTGACGAACCGATGCCATGTTGTACGGCGCCGTCACCGCCATTGTTATCGGGCGATTCATGTAAAACGTCCGGGCGTTGCGCGATGTCAGGTCGAGGTAGCCCACACGCGGCGGCAAAGCGCTATTGAGCAGCGTATTCAATTTGACAAGGCTTGCCCATTGTTCTTCCTGCACCATCGCTCGCCCGATATTGGGCATCCCAACGTCCGCACCGTCTTTCATGGGACCGATCGCAATCGATGGCGCCGCCGCCGTCACCGCAGTAGAAAACGCCAGTGTGGTGTAGTTGAGCGTTGCGCTAGCCCCTGCCAGTGCCACGACCAACGCGACGCGGTGGCGCTGCTCGATCGCGTGCCATGCAACCACCGGGATCAGCACAGCCCAGCCGAAAATTGCTGCGAGGCCCGCCCTGGAGAGATCGCCAGCATCGATTCGTCCCATCGAGTAAGGCGTCAGCAGCAGCGTGAAAAGCAGCACGGCGACCGTCGGCAGGAACGTGGGCTCGCCGATACCGCGCTTCCTGACAATTGAATACATCATCATCAGGCAGAAGAACGGAGCGGCCACCCAGGACATGCGCACCGCTTCGAAGACGAGCCCGGACTTGGGCCCAGTCATGTTCCAACTGGCGTCCCAAGGAATGCCGTAAGCAACCTGATTGATCGGGCCATTCTCGAGTACATACCGGATCGCGCCGAACAACATCGGTATGAACGGAGTAAGAAGCGCGAGCAGAATAAGCACGACGCAAACGGCCACCAGCGCTCTCAATCCTGCACGTTCCCGACCGCGCCAGATACGCCATATCGCTTCGAGCGCGAGCAGACCCGACGCAGCGGCGAGCAACAGACCGGCCGGCGGCACGCCCAGCACTACGATGGGTGCGGTGACGAGCCAGACCGCAAGCCATCGCGCCGGCGTCGCCCTGAGCGACGCGCTGAACCAGACGCAGATAAACGGAGTGAAGAAGAGAAAGGCGCTTCTACCGCCAATGAAGAAGGTGGAGACTAACGCGAGACCAAGGCTTCCAGAAAACCGGAAAAGAGCCAGAAACGTAACGAGAGACAGCAAAGCCGAACCAAGTCGATTCGCATCGGCGATGCTTGCTGCCGTTCCGTCGTAAAACAGCAGCGACAACAGCCCCGGAAGATCATCCTCCATGAATCCGTGCGGTGCGATGTAGCCGACATAGGGCACGACACCTTTGACGTAAGACCACCAGCCGAGCAGGTTCTGGCCGAACTCGTAGTCGTTCGTTGAAAGTGCGGGCCCGATCGTGTTGCCGAACTTGAATGCGACGAGAAGTCCGAACAACGCGAGCGGCGAAAAAAGTGCCGTGAGCGCAGCACCTTCGCCTCGACGATAGTTGCGATAGCGGCGGACCAGGTCGACGATACCCGCCACGAGTAGTGCAACGACAAGAGCCTTGAGCGCCCAGGTCGTCGAATACTTGGTCAACGATCCATCCGGCAACGCGAGGCGCGCAGGATAGAACGTCAGGTAGAAAAACGGCAGGCCAAGCTGACCGACAACGAGCGCTGCAGGCAACAGGCGCACCAGCATCCGCGGGTTAAAGGCCGACGCCAGCACCACGAGGAACAGAACCACAATGATCGCCTGGCTCACGCTCGCATAGCGGTCAACCTGCGTGAGGCCGACGGCGGAGATCGGCGCGCGGCCAAGAACCAGCGCAAATTCGATCGGCACCAGCGCGACGAGAAACGCGGCAAAAAGGGCGAGCCCGACAACGGCGGGCGATTGTCTCTCGGCTTTATTCCGCTGCAACCACGAATAGGCAACGAGCACGATGAGCGCCGACGCGGAAATCAGCTGGATAGACCGGTCGATGGACGAACCGGTAACGAGCCCCGCTGCTACGACAACCGACGGCACCGACCACCACAGGAGTTGCTCCGATAGATCCTGCGCCCACTCGGCGCGGTAGCTCTTGAGCTTCTTCATATGCGAAGAAAGCAGCAGGAGGCCGACAAACAGTACCGCGATCACGAGAGGCGGCGTGAAGAGGTCCTGAAACTTGCTCTCGGCTTGCCAGGTAATCCGGCCGACAATGAAGTCCGAATAGGTCGGCGCAAGCGTCATGCGCAAACCCAAAGCGAGTACGGCAGCGGCCAAAGCGGTCGCTGCCACCGTTACGCTCAGTTTTTCTGTACTGGTTAACTGGTTTGACATTCAATGTCCTGTTCGTCGCGGATCAGGCGCATGTGGTGCGGCGCCCTTTCTTTCACGAAGGGTTATAGGCGCCGAAACAGGCCTTGAACAGCACTTGGAGCACGGACAGATTGCCTCTGACACTGCTGATCTTGGTGGGGACTTCACCCTTCGGATAACGTCGTGTGGTCGCTATTTCGACGCAGCGATAACCGAGCTTCGGTACGCGGTACGAGAGATACGCGAGCAGCTCGTAGGTATTGAACACATCGCGAAACGGCGCGACGCGCGGATCGAGCAGCATCTTGCGGCTGTAAGCGCGAAAGCCCTGCGTCGTGTCTGTCCAGCGAAAACCGGAGAAGAGGCTCAGCATCGGCGCATGAATCAGCCGGATAGCAAGGTCGCGCGACTTGGGCGTGTTTTCTGCGATGCCGCCGGACAGATAGCGCGAGGCCTGGACGAAATCTGCACCGCGTTGCAACTCATCGATGAAGCGCGGAATAGCGTCGGGATCGTCCTTATCGTTTCCGTCGATAGTCACGATGCCCTCGTACCCTTTGTCCAGCGCGAACGCATAAGCGCAACGCAATTGCGCGCTCAACTTGCCTGGTCCCGTCTTGAGGAGCAGTGTGCGTACCCCTTTGGCCTTGAGGAAGCCATGTTCGAGCGAGCCGTCCGTGCTGCCACCATCGACGATTATCACGTCAGCCGCGTCGTGAATGCCAAGCGCCGCCATCCGTTCGAGAAGATTACGTATGCGTGCGCCCTCATTAATTACCGGGATCACCACGCACCACGCACTGCGCGGCTCGGAGTCGAACTGGATCTTGAACGAGGGAACCTGCCAGCCGGCCCGGCCTTCCTGGGTTATATCGTGTTTCATTGGATCTGCAATCCTTGGATTTCACCCTACGCGGGCAGTAACGAGTGCGACGGGATCGCTGAGACTTTGAAAACTGCGCGGCGGCATCATGGCTATTTTGACGAGCACGCTGGCCGACGCATCTGAAGCAATGCCAAACACCAGGATCAGCCACTTCATGCAGTCGCTCCGCCTTCCGGGCGGTAGTAGCGGACCGCTTCAGCGACAGCGCGGCGGATCGCATCGATCGCGGAACCAGACTTCGGCGCCAACATTTCGATCGACACTACATGCTCAGGCAGCAACGCGCTCAGCGCGGCGGCCACCGCTGCGTGGTTTGTGCCGCCCTCGCCGAGGGTGACCAGATCCGGTTCGCTTGCGTGTACATGTCCGATCAAATGCGCATAATCCGTCACGACCTGTTGCGGGTC
>Ga0207427_100392_pt1 | contig 26004 bp, 23 predicted proteins | sample AraplaCL_Cvi_mMS_FD_184268 | JGI IMG/M metagenome (GOLD analysis project Ga0207427, IMG submission 184268) | Arabidopsis root microbial communities from the University of North Carolina, USA - plate scrape CL_Cvi_mMS (SPAdes) (version 2) | ecosystem: Host-associated > Plants > Roots > Endosphere ... | reverse complement strand
CGCGGCCCCGACGGGGCCGCGTGCCAGTTCTCGACGTTCAAGACGAGCCCTGTGCCCTTGGCGATGGCGATGCGGCTGTCGGCGCTGCCGTCCTCGACGACGGTGTGCGTCGCCCAGTTGGCCACCGGCTTGCCGTCGATCAGCGAATCGGGCAACGCCTTGCACGTGTACGAGCGCGCATCCTTCAGGTTCGCGCGCGACATCGCGATGTTGGCCTCGACCGTCATCGGGCTCTTGCGCCAGCCGCCGTCGACCTGCAGCCAGGTCGTGCCCTGCACGGTCACGCCGTGGACGGTGTCCTTGCCGTGGGTGGAGGTGGTGCGATGGTCGGTGTGCAGCGACTTCTCCAGCGCGATCACGATGGCCCGGCACTCGGGAGACAGCTCGGCCGCCCCGCTCGCGGCCGCAAGGCACGACGCGGCGGCGAGCACGAGGACGGATCGGGAAACGGGCACGGAGGACTCCTCTGCCAAGGGTTCAGGGGCGATTCTGCAATCGCGGTTGGTGCGCTACAACAGCCGGACGATCCGATCGGCCATGCGGTCCGCCGCGCCCTTGTGCGTGGACGCGAACGCCAGCGCGCGCGCGCTCGCGAGCTCGCGCAGGTCGCTGGCGATGACCTGCAGCGCGCGGCGCAGCGCGTGCGCCATGTCCGGTTCCTGCCACGCGGCGCCGGCCAGCGCGGCCTGCTTGGCGGCCTCGGCGAAATTGAAGGTGGACGGGCCCATCACGATCGGACAGCCACAGGCCGCAGCCTCGATCAGGTTGTGGCCGCCCAGCGCCATGAAGCTGCCGCCCAGCAGCGCGACGTCCGACGCGGCGTAGTACTGCGGCATCTCGCCGAGCGAATCGCCCAGCCAGACGTCGACCTCGAGTGCCGACGGCGGCGGTGCCTCGGTCCAGCTGCTGCGGCGCGCGACGCTCAAGCCGCTCGCCACCAGCAGCGCCTCCACCTCGTCGAAGCGCTGCGGGTGGCGCGGCACCACGATCAGGAACGGCGGGCGCCCCTGGATGCGGCCCCACTCGCGCATCAGCTCGGCCTCCTCGCCCTCGCGCGTGATCGCGGCCAGCACCACCGGACGGCCGATCTGCGCATGCCAGCGCTTGCCGCGCGACAGGAGCGCCGGCGCGGGCCGCACGTCGAACTTGAGGTTGCCCGACAGCGCGACGCGCTGGGCGCCCGCCTGGCGCAGGCGCTCGGCGTCGTCCTCGGTCTGCGCGAGCACGTCCGTCACGACCGCGGCGGCCGGGCGCATCAGCGCCGCGAAGCGCTCGCCCTGGCGCGCACTCTTTTCCGACAGCCGCGCATTGGCCAGCACCATGGGCACGCCGCGCGCCTCGGCGCCATGCAGCAGGTTCGGCCAGATCTCGGTCTCCATCAGCACGCCCAGCGCCGGCCGCGTGCGCAGCAGGAAGCGGCGCACGGCGCCCGGCGTGTCCAGCGGCAGCCAGGACTGGCGGTCGCCGTGGCGCATCAGCGCCTGGCCGGCGTCGCGGCCGGTGGCGGTGCCGTGCGTGAGCAGCAGCCGCATGTCGGGGCGGCGCTGGCGCAGCGCCTCGACCAGCGCGGTGGCCGCGCGCGTCTCGCCCAGCGACACCGCGTGCAGCCACACCGAGCCCGGCTCGACCTGCGGCCCGAAGCCCAGGCGCTCGCGCATCGCGACGCGGTAGCCCGGCTCCTTGCGCCCGCGCAGCCAGTAGCGCAGCAGGATGGCCGGCAGCAGCAGGCGCAGCGCGAACGTGTAGGCCGCGAGCGCGGCGCGCTGCTTGAAGGTCAACGGGCGCTGCGGCACGGCGGCAGGCTCAGTGCGCCGCGGCGCCGACGTGCGCGTCCGGCTTGACCTTGCGCAGCGCCGCCATGAAGTCGTGCTGGATGCGCTGCAGCGCCGCCTCGGTGTGGCCCTCGAAGCGCAGCACCAGCACCGGCGTGGTGTTGGAGGCGCGGATCAGGCCGAAGCCGTCGGCGTACTCGGCGCGCAGGCCGTCGATGGTCAGGATCTCCGCGCCCGGGAACGTCGCCTCGGCGAGCAGGCGCTCGATGATCCTGGGCGGGTCGCCCTCGGCGCAGGGCACGTTGAGCTCGGGCGTGCTGAAGCTGGTGGGCAGTTCCTCGAGCACGGCGCTCGGGTCGGCGCTGCGCGACAGGATCTCCAGCAGGCGCGCCGCGGTGTAGGTCGCGTCGTCGAAGCCGTACCAGCGTTCCGAGAAGAAGATGTGGCCGCTCATCTCGCCGGCGATCGGCGCGCCGGTCTCCTTGAGCTTGGCCTTGACCAGCGAGTGCCCCGTCTTCCACATCAGCGGCTCGCCGCCGGCCTCGCGGATCGCCACCGGCAGGCGCTGCGAGCACTTGACGTCGTAGATGATGGGGGCGCCCTTCACGCGGCCGAGGATGTCGCGCGCGAACAGGATCAGCTGGCGATCGGGGTAGATGATGCTGCCGCTGCGCGTGACCACGCCCAGGCGGTCGCCGTCGCCGTCGAAGGCCAGTCCAAGTTCCGCCTCGGTGGCGTGCACGGTGCGGATCAGGTCGACCAGGTTCTCGGGCTTGGACGGGTCCGGGTGGTGGTTGGGGAAGTCGCCGTCGACGCGGCTGTACAGGTCGATCACCTCGCAGCCGAGCGCGCGCAGGATGCCGGGCGCCGACGCGCCGGGGATGCCGTTGCCCGAGTCGACGACGATCTTCATCGGGCGGGCCAGCTTGCAGTCGCCCGCGATGCGCCGGGTGTACTCGGCCAGGATGTCCATCGTGCCGACGCGGCCCGTGCCCATCACGTAGTCCTCGTTCTGCATGCGCTGGCGCAGTTGCTGGATGTCGTCGCCGTAGATGGCGCGGCCGGCCAGCACCATCTTGAAGCCGTTCCAGTCCTTCGGGTTGTGGCTGCCGGTGACCTGGATGCCCGAGCGGCAGCCGTGCTTGCCGCGCGTGGCGGCCACGTAGTACAGCATCGGGGTGGTGACGGCGCCGATGTCGACGACGTCCAGGCCGGTCGACGCCAGGCCCTTGATCAGCGCGGCCACCAGGCGCGGCCCCGACACGCGGCCGTCGCGCCCCACCGCCACGGCCTTCTCGCCCAGGCGCACCGCCTCGCTGCCGAACGCCCGGCCCAGGTGCTCGGCGAAGGTCTCGTCGAGCGCCTGGTCGACGATGCCGCGGATGTCGTAGGCCTTGAAGGCGGATGCTTGGACTTGCATGGTCGTTCGGTTCGGATGCGTAGGCGTTGGCTCGCGATTCTACGAGCGGTGCCCGGCCGCGGCCGCCCGGTGCCCGCGCCATCCGCGCCGTCCGCTGTCGATTCGTCGGCCGCGCCCGCCGGCCGTCGCCGGCCGGTCGCGCCGCGCCCCGGCCTGCCTTCACTGGCGACCCATGCACTCCGTCCACCCCACCTCCATCGCCGAGCTGCGCAGCATGTGGCAGCGCTGGCTCTCCGGCACCGCGGACGTCCAGCCCCCTCTGTGGGTCCAGGCGGCATGGACGATCACGTTCTCGGGCGTCATCGCCTTCGGCTTCACCCTGCTGGGCTTCATCAGCAGCGCCGACACCATCGCCAAATGGCTGGACCTGCAGCAATGGGCGGTCTGGTACGGCCGCAACCTCGTGGTGGCGCTGACGATCGGCTTCATCATCCTGGGGCTGTTCAAGCTGGTCTTCAGCCTGTTCGACGCGAGCCGCATCAACGCGCTGCAAGGTTGGCGGCGCACGGCCTTGTTCTCCGGCCTGCCGCTGCTGGGCACCGCCATCGGCTGGCCGATCGGCATGACGTTCGTGTTCGGCGACCTGCGCCTGTTCAGCGGCCTGACCGGGGGCAACCTGGTGGCGACGGCCGTGCTCGCGATCCTGATCAGCCTGGGCTTCCACACCTACTTCAACCTGCGCACCCGCGGCGTGCGGGCGGAGCTGGCCGCCCAGGAGGCGCAGTTGCGCCTGCTGCAGGGCCAGATGGAACCGCACTTCCTGTTCAACACGCTGGCCAACGTCATCGGCATGATCGACACCGACGCCGCCGGCGCCAAGCACACGCTGGAGGCGCTGACCGACTACCTGCGCGCGTCGCTGGGCAGCCTGCGCCGCGGCGACAGCACGCTGGGGGCCGAGCTGGACCTGGCCGGCCGCTACCTGCAGCTGATGCAGGCCCGCATGGGCGATCGGCTGCGCTTCGAGATCGAGGCCGACGACGCCGCGCGCCAGGCCGCGCTGATGCCGCTCGTGCTGCAGCCGCTGATCGAGAACGCGGTCAAGCATGGCCTGGAGCCCCGGGTCGACGGCGGCACGGTGCGCGTGAAGGCCGTGCGCGTGGCGGTCGGCGGTGCCGACGCGCTGCAGGTCTGCGTGGAGGACGACGGCGCCGGCCTGGCCGCCGCCGCCGCCCGCCCGCGCCGCCGCGTGGCCGGCGGCGCCGACGGCAACGGCATCGCCCTGGCCAACCTGCGCGAACGCCTGCGCTCGCGCTTCGGCCCCGCGGCGGATCTCACCCTCTCGGATCTCGATGGCGGACGCGGCACCCGCGCGTGCCTCGTCATCCCCTGGCAGGCGGCCCGCGCCGCCTGACGACCCCGACCACTTCGACCCCACGACACCATGACCCGCGCCCTCATCGCCGACGACGAACAGCACCTGGCCCACTACCTGCGCGACCAGCTCCACAAGCTGTGGCCCGAGCTGGAGATCGTCGCCATCGCGCGCAACGGCCTGGAGGCCGCCGCGAAGATCGCCGAACTGCAGCCCGACATCGCCTTCCTGGACATCCAGATGCCCGGCCTCACCGGCCTGGAGGTGGCCGCCGGCATCGAGGGCCTGACGCGCGTGGCCTTCGTCACCGCCTACGACGAGTACGCGCTGTCCGCCTTCGACACCGAGGCGCTGGACTACGTGCTCAAGCCCGTCACGGCCGAACGCCTGGCGCGCACCGTCGAACGCCTGCAACGCGCGCTCGCCGACACCGCGCCCGCGCCCGCCGCCGCGCACGACGACGACGCCCGCCTGGCGCGCGCGCTGCGCGCGCTGCAGCAGCCCGCGCCCGCCGCCGCGCCGCTGCGCTGGATCCGCGCGAGCCAGGGGGAGCTGACGCACCAGGTCCCCGTCGCCGACGTGCTGTTCTTCCACGCCGACGACAAGTACACCTGCGTGCGCACCGCGCAGGCCGAGTACCTGATCCGCACCCCCATCACCGAGCTCGCCGCGCAGCTGGCCCCCGACCAGTTCTGGCAGGTCCACCGCTCCACCATCGTCAACCTCGCCCACCTGGCCGGCACCCGCCGCGACGACGCGAGCCGCCTGTTCGTGCGCATCGCCGGGTGGAAGGACGAACTGCCGGTGAGCCGGGCGTACGTGCATCTGTTCAAGCCGATGTGACGTGAACTTGCGGACACTTGCAGATGAGGTTGGCTTGCCCGCTCCACGTCCTGCGTTGTGGGCGACGGGCGAGAGGAATAGCATCGCGGTTTCTCCCGTCGCATGACCACCGTCGAGGACCCGCCATGATCAAAGTCAGCGTGATGTACCCGAACACCGCCGGAGCGCGGTTCGACCATGCCTACTACCGCGACAAGCACATGCCGCTGGTCAAACGATCCATGGGCGACGGCTGTCTCTTCTACACGGTCGACAAGGGCATCGCCGGCGGCGCGCCCGGCGAGCCCGCGCCCTACGTGGGCATGTGCCACATCTACAGCGATTCGGTGGAGGCCTTCCAGGCCGCCTTCGGACCGCACGCCAAGGAGATCCTGGGCGACATCGCCAACTACACGGATCTCACGCCGGTGATGCAGATCAGCGAAGTCGTCGTCGGCCAGTAGGCCGCCAAGAAGGCCCAGTTGTCCACCGCCGACCTCGCGGCCGCAGTGCCCTTCGTGATCGGCCTTCTGGAGAATGAAGTCATTTGCGGAAGCCGGCTGGCCGAGGCGAGCAAGGTCAGTACGTCGCCGCACGACAACGCTGAGTTCGATGACGCCTCCCGCGTTGTCTATCCGTACACCGAGGCGGGCTGAGCGAGGCATTGGAGGCAGCAGCCGGGCGGGAGGTGCTCTTTTCGCAGACTGAGACGCATGACAATGGAAGTCATCGACTTGAGGCGGACTGCAGACGGCCACGAGCAGTCCGTCGCCGGCGTCCGCTTTGGGGAAGGCCGACCCACGTTTCAGGGGTCCTAGATGCCGCCGTTCTGTTCCCATCCAAAATGCACTTTGCTGATCTCACCTCGTGTAGGTACCACAGCGGCCCGTTTGACGCCGACAGCTGGGCCGTTCCACTACTTGCCGTTGGCTGGCTTGAAGAGCCTCATCCGTTCTCCACCGGTGAGGTGCCTGCGCCTTTTGTTTCCAGACTTCGAACGCTCCTCGCACAGACCAAAGGCGAGTATCGGCAATTTGGTTTCAGGGGAGTTCACGTGTGCTCACTCTGCGCATCAAAGTCGCAGGTGTCTCCATGCGAAGCCGGCTGGTCGCAGGAGAACCTCTTTGTTCCTGGCACCGGGGAAGTCTTTGTGACGCCGGGCGGCGTCCTGCATTACATTGAGGATCACTCGTACCTGCCGCCGGCATCGTTTCTGGTCGCAGTGAGTCGCTGCCCTGACGTCGACTCAATTGGATATCGGCAAGCGCTAAGACAAGCAAATGCGGGAGTTCACCCCCCGCTTGATGAAACCTGGGCGGAGTGCCTGGCTAAATCCAAGGCATTTGCAGAGGCGGTTGCTGCGAAACGCCGCCTTCCGCAAGGCGGCAACTGACGGCCATGAACGGTCGTTTGCGAGAGTCGGGTTTCGGATAGGCTAGCCTCCATGAACGAGCTATTCATGTCTGCGGACACCGCGTATGAGCGCGGCGACTTCGAAGACGCATTTGCCAAACTCCTCAAGCTCGCCGAAGGCGGCGACCTCGGTGGCATGGAGCGCGTGGCGTGCATGTACGGCGATGGTGAAGGCACTACGCGCAGTCGTGACAAGTCCCTGGAGTGGGATCTGAAGGCTGCAGCGTTGGGCAGCACGACATCGATGTTCAATCTTGGCATCACCTACAGGAACTCCGGGGATGCCCGAGAGGCCCGGCGCTGGTTTGAAGCTCTACATGCGGCTGGAGACGGCGATGCGTCTCTCGAACTGGCGAAGATGTACATGATCAGCGACCTTGAGGAAGAGCGGATCAGGTCGTATCTGCTTGCCGCGGTACGGAGTTCAAATGTCTGCGAGGCGTCAAGAGAAGAGGCTCAGCACCTTCTCGACGACTCCAACGGGACGCGACCAGGGTCGGCAGAATCACAATCGACTTGACGCTCTCGGGCCGCACGCGGCCAGGAGCGGTCTGTCGCGATAGACTGCATCCGAGTTTCCCAACTAATTTGTCAACACTGTGCGCACATTGGATTGAGGCGCTGTGAAATTCCACAACAAGACAACTGAGGCCGCTGCGCTTGCACTCGCATGCGCAGCCGTCGACGTGGGCTGCGGAGTAGCGATTCGACTAGTCGATGGGCACTGGCCTTCGCTCGGCTTTTGGTTGAGCGGAGTTGTTGTGTACATCGCGGAGGTCTTGCCTACGATCCGACGCTGGCGACAGCAAGTCAACGGCGGTAGCCAAACCTAGTGGTTCGGATCGGCGGATTGACTCTTGCCGGCCAGTTGCGGTCAGTCAGCGACGACCGCTTTCCGGCGGCACAATTGCCGCTCATGCGCCACTCGATTACGCTGAACGTTCGTTACGACCAGCCGCAGCCCGACTGGGACAAGGTCAAGCGGGTCTATGAATCTGCGCTGCCGGCGATCAGTCTTGGTTCGGAAGCGAGCACGATCCGGAATGGATCTGGGCGTCGGCCAAGCCGAGCGGAATTCTCTTTGAGGCCCAGATGAACGACGGTGCTTGGTCCAGATGGATTGGCGAGTTGTGCGATCGTCTGACTTCCACTCTTGGCAGGCCGATCCATGATGCTGAATCGTGAGGGCCACGAAGCGGCTTGGGCCAACAGCGGACGACCGCGGAGGTCGGCTTTCGGGGTGGCCATCTTCTATCGACACAGGAGCTATCTTGTCGTTCACGTTCCCTCCCGATGACAACGGTGATGTGTTGAGAAAGCTCCTACTCGGCGGCGACGATCTGTCCTTGCCACGCGACATCAATTTCTCGGTCGTCTTCGCCGAGCAGGCTAGCGCCATTGCATTCGCAGAGCTGATGTCCACCGAGGAGGTTCGGATAGAGATCGAATGTGCAGCGGTGTTACCCGGTCTCCCCTGGGACGTGACGGTGACCCGATACATGGTGCCTGACCACGGCGCCATAGGCGACTTCGAGGAAATCTTGGCCGGGCGGGCCGTAGCGCTGGGTGGTCGCAACGATGGATGGGGCTGTTTTGGGCAATCGCCCCCACCTGTGCAACACTGAGATGCGCCGGAATTCGGCCAGGAGCGGCAGTTCGTGGACAACGGCTGTCAGGTAGGCTACGTCCTCAGAATTCCAAAACCCGTAGGACACAGGCTTCATGTCGCGCCGGAGAGATAGACACCTTGAGCGAACACCGATCGAGGAGGTTGTTCGTCAGGCCGTCACTGATCTCGTCGGGTCGGACGGTAGCGTCTATGTTGAGCGCTCCGGTTTCGGAGACCTGGACTCTGTGCTGGTGCAGGTCTATCTGGGCGAGTCGCTCCCCGTTCCGCGCTCAGTGCAAATTCAGCATGAGCTACGCGACTTGTGCCATCGCGTTTTCGATGATGCCGCTCCTGATTGCTGTGCCGTCATCGAGCAGCGCGGCGAACGGGTCTTCCTGAACGTGGGTCGAGCCGGTCGCGGACAACTCAGTGGCAAGATTCTTTGATCCAGCGGCGTAGACGTGCTTCCGGCCATGAGCCGTCACTCCCACGCGTCTGCAATCCGGCTACCCGCTCAATTGCGCCCAACGCGTTAGAGGTCACCCCGCGCGCGCTGCGCGACTGATGTCGAACAGCGACCGAGCCGCCGACTTTCCGCCGCCGTTGGTTTGCTCAGTTGTTGGGCCGCAGGGCTCACGGCCCGACATCAACTATTGAGCGCCCTTCAGACGCGTTCCGCCAAGCCGGCCGCGAAGTAGTCGGTCACCTGGCGCACGCGTGCCGGAATGAACTTTCGGTTGGGCCAGATGAGGCTGACATCCCGGGTTTCGGCGATGAACCGATCCAGTACCGTCACGACGCCGGCCGCGCGCAGTTCGTCGGTGAACGACGCTCGGTAGAACATCCCGATGCCCACGCCGGCCTGCACCGCCGACAGGATCGTGTCGACGGTGTTGGAGGCAAGGTTTCCGCCTACGCGCACGCTGAACGGACCATCGGGTCCGCTGAACGTCCACTGGTCGATGCCGTTGTAGACGATGCAGTTGTGGTGCGCGAGGTCGTTGGGCGTCTCCGGCACCCCGTGCCGCTCGAAGTAGTGGCGCGACCCCACGCAGACCAGCGACGTGGTGGCCACGCGCTTGACCACGGCATCCGGGCTGCGCAGCGGGCTGATGCGGATGGCCAGGTCGATGCCCTCGGCCAGCAAGTCCTGCACGCCATCCGTGAGCTTGAGCTCCAGGCTCAGCTTCGGATGCAGCTCCAGCAGTCGCGGAACGATGGGCAGCACGTGGAGGCGGCCGAAGGTCGTCGACGCCGCAATCCGCACCAGCCCCGAAAGTTCCCCCGTGCTGCTCATGAGCTCGCCGTCCACCTGCGACATCTCGTCCAGCAGCGGCTTGATGCGCTCGTGATACCGCCGTCCGGCCTCCGTCGGGGTCACGCTGCGCGTGGTGCGGTTGAGCAGCTGGACGCCCAGCCGCCGCTCCAGCGCACTCACCGACTTGCTGACCGCCGACTGGGACTCGCCGATGCGGCGTGCGGCGGCCGAGAAACCGCCCGCCTCGACGACCGCCGCGAAGGCGGTCAGCTCCTGAAATCGATCCATGGGGTGTGCTCTGTTGCGTGCAGCCGGGAGGTTGGCGGCCGTGGCCGACGCTCGGCGCGGATTTATTCTGAATCGGACTAGGTGTAATCACGGCGAGCCGGATTATCACCGATGCGAACGCTAATTAGCATGACTGCAATGCCTCTGGATGGCATTGCAACCGTGAAAGCCGACGCCACGGCGCCGGCCCCCCGTGATCAGCGAACCAAGGAATCCAACATGACTTCAACATCCCACCCGCAAGCCGCGGCACCCGCCGCATCCACCTCCCTGGCAGGCAAGAAGGTCGTCGTCGTCGGCGGCAAGACCGGCATCGGCCTGGGCGTGGGGCAGGCCGCGCGGGCAGCGGGCGCTACGGTAGTCGTCGCCAGCCGCCGCCTCTCGTCGCCCCAGGAGCGTCCGGATCTCGCCGCCTTCCAGCAGGTGAGCTTGGACATTCGCGACGAGTCGACCGTGCGAGCGGCGTTCGACACCATCGGCGCGTTCGACCATCTGGTCGTCACCGCCGCGCCCGATCTCGGCACCTGGGGCGCGTTCATGGACGCGGACGTGAGCGGTGCGCGCAGCTACATGGAAGGCAAGTACCTGGGCAGCTGGGCCTGCGCCCGCCATGGCTCGCCGCACCTGAACGCGGGCGGCACGATCACCTTCCTGACCGGCGGCATGGCCGTGCGGCCGAAGATCGGCTTCACCGCCGTCACGTCGGCGTTCGCCGCGGTGGAGGCGCTGTCGGGTTCGCTTGCGATCGAGCTCGCACCCATCCGCGTAAACACGATCCGCCCCGGCTTCATCGACACCGACATGTGGGCCTTCCTGCCGGCCGAACATCGCGACGGCCTGCGCAAGAAGGTGGAAGAGACCTTCCCCGCGCGGCGCGCCGGCAAGCCTGAGGACGTGGGCCATGCCGCCGTCTTCCTCATGACCAATCCGTACGTGACCGGCACCGTGCTCGAGGTGACCGGCGGCGAGAACCTGGTCGCCAGCGTTTCCTGAACCACCGACGAGAGGTACGACGTGACTGAACTCGATCTTTCCCTGCGCGGCGCCACCGGGTGGCGAACGGGCCGCCGCTCCTTCCTGGCCCAGGCCGGCGGCGCCATGGCCGGCGCAATCGCCACGGGCGCGCTGCTGGGGGATGCGCACGCGCAGTCCGCCGGCACGCCCACGGGCCGCGCGCCCGACGGTGCGACGCCGGCCGTCTCCCGCGGCGGCAAGGGATTCTGGCCGAACGGTGCTCGCCTGGCGGTGAGCGTCTCGATGATGTTCGAGGGCGGCGGCCAGCCCATTTCAGGGGCCGCGGGGCCGATCCCGATTCCGATCGACAAAGGCGCGCCCGACCTGCCGACCAACGCGTTCTTCGCCTACGGCCGCAATGAAGGCATCCCGCGCGCGCTGGACCTGTTCGACAAGCACGGCATCAAGGTGTCGTCGTTCATGATCGGCGAGGCCATCAAGAACGCGCCCGACTTGGCCCGGGAGATCGTGCGCCGCGGCCACGAGGCGGCCGCGCACGGGCCCACCTGGAGCAATTCGTACAACCTCTCGCGCAGCGACGAGAAGCGCTTCATCGCGGAATCGGCCGAGATCATCCACAAGGTCACGGGCCAGCAGCCGGTGGGCTGGAACGCATTCTTCCTGCGCAACTCGGTGCACATCCTCGAGTCGCTGCAGGAACTCGGCTTCCTGTATCACATCGACGAACCGAGCCGCGACGAGCCGTTCATCATTCCGGTCAAAGGCAAGGACTTCGTGACGGTGCCGTATACGTTCCACCTGAACGACATCTCGGCCTACCCCTTCGAGGGCTACAACCCGATCGCCTACGAGCAGGCGTTGAAGGACGAATTCGACCAGCTCTACGAAGAAGGCGCGAATCGGCGCCGCATGATGCTGGTGGGATTCCACGACCGCATCAACGGACACGCCAACCGCATCCGGGTGCTGGACCGGTTCTTCACCTATGCGCGTTCCAAGCCGGACGTGTGGTTCGCGCGCAAGGACGAGATCGCCCGCTGGGTGCTGGCGCATCGCGAGAACACGCCCATCGTGCAGCGCGGCCCGGCCGCCATCTCGGGCCTGCCCGGGCCAGGTTGATGCGCGCGCCGATTCCAGATGCAACACGGGGAGTTATTGATCGATCCGCAGTCGGCAGCAGCTGACGGTCGCGAGTTTCTGGTTTCGGGCATCACGATCGGCGGCTCGAATGTCGCATATTGGACAGCAGTCCTCGGCACCCGGGCGCGCTGCGCCCTGTCAGGTGCGCCGCAACGCCGTCGCCCGCTGCCCCGCCGTCAGCGCCCCGGCGCAGTCGGCGGCGAAGAAGGCCCAGTTGTCGGCGTTGCGGATGGTCGCGCCGCTCGGGTAGCCGGCGTGCGGGCCGATGCCCGCCCAGGCGTAGCGGGACTGGCCGTCGTTGACGTCGTGCGTGCCGCAGACCAGGTGCGAGAGTTCGTGCACGAGGATGCGCGTCCAGTTCGCCTGGCCGCGCAGCACGTTGCCGGCGACGTCGTCGAAGAACGCGCCCTCGACGTAGACCACATCCATGCCTTCGCCGCGCGAGCGGAACGCGAAGGCCTCGGTGCGCAGGAACTCGGCTTCGAGGCCGGTGCTGGCCGTGCGCAGGGGCACCCAGTCGGTGATCACGAAGCGGCCGCGGTTCAGCGCGGCCACGATGTCCTTGAAGCCGCGGGCCAGCGTGGCGAGGGCCTTGTCGACGACGGCCTCGGCGGCCTCGGGCTCGACGAACCAGCGTCGCACCAGCGCGCGTGCCCGTTCGCGTGAGGCGGGTGCGCTCGCGCGCGCGCGGCGCGCGTCGGCCAGCACCATGGTCGCGCGCTGGCACCAGCCCAGGCCCTGCTGGGCGGCCGCGCCGAGCCAGCGGCGCTCGCGGGCGTCGAAGTGCTCGGCGCGCGCGGCCAGCAGCTGGCGCACGCCCGCGAGGCTGGCGGCCTCGTCCTGGAACTGGCTGCTGGGCCAGTCGGTGAACTCGGACGGCAGCGCCACGATCCAGATGCCCCGGCTGCCCGCACGGCCCTCGAGGTGGACATGGCGAAGCAGCTTGAGCGCGGCCGCGCGCTGGCGGGCGTCGTCGGACACGAGGCTGCCGTCGGTGCGCGGGCCCACCGCGCGCAGCAGGCCTTCGGCTTCGTCGACGCGCTCGACGCCGCCCGCGTGCGTGGCGCGGCGGCGCAGCTCGTCGAGGGCCTCGGCGCGTTCGACGTCGAAGCCGTCCAGCGCCATCAGCCGCGCGAGCTGCGCGACGAGAGGCTGCCAGTCGGGCTCGAAAGCCTCGGCGGTCGCCAGCACCTCGCGCGCGACGTCGTATTCGCTCCTGAACTTGCGGTTCCAGTCGACCATCAGCGGCCCGGCACTGGCAGGAACGGGCCTCGCGGCGGCGGTGCCACCACGCGCACCGCGTGCGTCGCCAGGTCGACGACGTAGAGCACACCGAACTCGTCCTCGGCATGCAGTTCGCCGGCCTGCTCGCCCCGGGCCGTGCGGCGCAGGTAGCGCGGGGGGTGGAACAGGCCGTGCTCATGCTCGACCGGCGTCGTCCAGAGCACGAGCGTCCACAGCGTGCGTCCGCTGGCCTCGTCGATCGCGGCGACGCCGCCCGAGCGCATGCGCGGCGCCGCGTCGCTGACGCCGTAGGCGGCCTCGTAGCGCACGCCGTCGAACGTGCAGGGCTCGAAGCGCGGCGGTGGCGCGCGGCTGGTCACGGGCACCGCCTTCCGGTCGTCATGCGAGGGTGCGCGTCAGGGCAGCTTGTGCACGCTGCCGTCGTCGATCCGGCAGGCGAAGCGTTCGCGGCGCTCGCTCAGGACGACGATCTCGCGCTGGCCGGCGTCCAGTTCCATCGTCACGAAGAACACGTCGCCGGCGTCGGGCTCCAGGCCCTCCTCGCGCGGGTAGTCGTAGACCTTGACCACGCCGACGCGCGTGTTGCTGGCCTCGTCCACGATCGCCATCAGGCCGGTGCGCTGGCCCAGGCCCAGCCTTTCGCCGTCGCCGATCTGCTCGAAGCGCCTGCCTTCGAACGAGATCGGGCGCGGCGACGGGCGGCCGACGCGGCTGGCGCTGGACGTGACTGCTTCGTCAACGGACGACATGGAGGCCTCCTTCGGACGTCGCCGCCTTCAGGCGAAGTTGTAGGCGAACTCGTTGTCCTTGGTCGTCACCGTCACGCCCTTGATCTCCTCGCCGCGCATCATGCGTTCGAGGAACTCGCGCGAGATCTCCGGCAGCATGGTGTTGGTGAGGATCGCGTCGATCATGCGGCCGCCCGACTCGCTTTCGGTGCAGCGGCTGACCACCAGCTTGACGACGTCGGCGTCGACGTTGAACGGCATCTTGTAGCGCGCCTCGACGCGCTTCTTGATGCGGTTGAGCTGCAGCTCGACGATCTTGCCCAGCATCTCGTCGGACAGCGGGTAGTACGGGATCGTGACGAGACGGCCCAGCAGCGCCGGCGGGAAGATCTTGAGCAGCGGCTCGCGGATCGCCTTGGCCATGCCTTCCGGATCGGGCATCAGGTCCGGATCCTTGCAGAGGTTGGCGATCATCTCCGTGCCGGCATTCGTGGTCAGCAGGATCAGCGTGTTCTTGAAGTCGATCTGGCGACCCTCGCCGTCCTCCATCCAGCCCTTGTCGAAGACCTGGAAGAACAGCTCGTGCACGTCGGAGTGCGCCTTCTCGACCTCGTCGAGCAGCACCACGCTGTAGGGCTTGCGCCGAACGGCCTCGGTCAGCACGCCGCCCTCGCCGTAGCCGACATACCCCGGAGGCGCACCCTTGAGCGACGAGACCGTGTGGGCCTCCTGGTACTCGCTCATGTTGATGGTGATCAGGTTCTGCTCGCCGCCGTACAGCGCCTCGGCCAGCGCAAGCGCCGTCTCGGTCTTGCCGACGCCGGACGTGCCGGCCAGCATGAACACGCCGATCGGCTTGTTCGGGTTGTCCAGGCCGGCGCGCGAGGTCTGGATGCGCTTGGAGATCATCTCCATCGCGTGATCCTGGCCGATGACGCGCTTGCCCAGCAGCGTGGGCAGCTTGAGCACGGTGTCGATCTCGTTGGCGGCCATGCGGCCCACCGGGATGCCCGTCCAGTCGCCGACGACGCTCGCCACGGCCTGGAAGTCGACCGTCGGCAGCATCAGCGGGCTCTCGCCCTGCAGCTTGGCGAGCTCGTCCTGCACGCCGCGCAGCTCGGTCATGACGTCGGCCCGTTGGCCGTCGCTGAGCGTGGCCGGGGCCTCGGCGGCCTTCTCGGCGCTGGCCTCGAGCGCGCTGCCGGTGCCCTCGACCGGCTTGCCGCCGTCGCGCAGCTTGGCGCGCAGCGACAGCAGTCGATCGACCAGCGCCTTCTCGTCGCTCCAGCGCTTGGTCAGCGTGGCCAGGCGATCCTTCTCGGTGACGAGCAACGCGTCGACATTGGCCTGGCGCTCGGCGGTCGGAATGCCGATCGCGGCCTCGCGGGCGATGATGCCGATCTCGGTCTCGAGCGCCTCGATGCGGCGCTGCGAGTCGTCGACCTCGGCCGGCACCGCGTGCAGGCTGATGGCCACGCGGGCGGAGGCGGTGTCGAGCAGGCTGACCGACTTGTCGGGCAGCTGGCGCGCCGGGATGTAGCGGTGCGACAGCCTGACCGCGGCCTCGAGCGCCTCGTCGAGGATCTGCACCTTGTGGTGCTTCTCCATCGTGCTGGCGACGCCGCGCATCATCAGGATGGCCTTGGCCTCGTCGGGCTCGTCGACCTGGATGTTCTGGAAGCGCCGCGTCAGCGCCGGATCCTTCTCGATGTACTTCTTGTACTCGGCCCAGGTGGTGGCGCCGATGGTGCGCAGCTGGCCGCGCGCGAGCGCGGGCTTGAGCAGGTTGGCGGCGTCGCCGGTGCCCGCGGCCCCGCCGGCGCCCACCAGCGTGTGCGTCTCGTCGATGAACAGGATGATGGGCTTGGGGCTGGCCTGCACCTCGTCGATGACCGAGCGCAGGCGCTGCTCGAACTCGCCCTTCATGCTGGCGCCGGCCTGCAGCAGGCCGACGTCGAGCGTGAGCAGCGAGACTTCCTTCAGGCTGGGCGGCACGTCGCCGCGCGCGATGCGCTGCGCGAAGCCTTCGACCACGGCTGTCTTGCCCACGCCGGCCTCGCCGACCAGGATCGGGTTGTTCTGGCGGCGGCGCATCAGGATGTCGACCACCTGGCGGATCTCGTCGTCGCGGCCCACGATCGGATCCATCTTGCCGCTGCGGGCCTGCGCGGTGAGGTCCACCGTGAACTTCTTGAGCGCCTCCTGCTTGCCCATCTGCGCCGGGGCGATCGCGCCGCTGGCCTCGCCGGGCGCGGCACCGCCGCCGACGTTCGAGCCGTCGCGTGCGGCGAGCGTGTCTTCCGGCGAGCCCGCGACGATCTTGGCGAAGTCGTCGAACAGGTCGTCCGGCTTGATCTTGCGGAACTCGGCGGAGATCGCGTACAGCGCGTTGCGCAGCGTCTGCGTCTTGGTCGCGCCCACCATCAGCAGGCCGGTGCGCACGGCGCTCTCGCCATACTGCAGCGTGCCGTAGAGCCAGCCTTCCTGCACCATCTTCTCGATCACGGGCGAGAAGTCGGAGATCGACGTGGCGCCGCGCGGCAGGGCGTCGAGCGCGGTGGTGATGTCGGCGGCCAGGCGCGAGGCGTCCAGCGAGAAGTGCTTGAAGATGCGGTGCAGGTCCGAGTCGTTGGCCTGGATCAGCTGGTGCAGCCAGTGCACAAGCTCGACGTACGGGTTGCCCCGGAGCTTGCAGAAGACGGTCGCTCCCTCGATGCCCTTGTACGCGATCGGGTTGAGCTTGCCGAACAGCGCGACACGACTGATTTCACTCACGGTGACTCCTCATTTCAGGCCTCGACGTGCCCGGTTGGATTGCTGCCCTGATTGGAGCGTTGATCGGATGCCATTTCAATCCCCCGCGACGGGGACTCGCGGCCATTTGACGGGGCCTCAGGTGATCCCGAGCACGAGGTCTCCGGCGGGTTCGTCGACCCGGCGCGGGCCGAGCCACGACGTCCACCCCAGCGCGCCCGAGGCGCCGAGCTTGACCGCCGGCACCTCCTCCTTCTTGAGCACGAGGTGCATCTCGCACGAGAGCTCGTAGCCGACGTAGTTCAGCACCCAGTCGCGCAAGCGCTTCATGCTCTCGCCGCCGGGCAGGAAGCGCTTGTACTGCTCGAGGGTGAGCGGGCCGATCTCGATGCGAAAGCGCGTCTGGCAGTCCCACACCTTGGTGCCGATGACGGCGTTCTGGCCCAGTCCCACGGGCGCGTTGCGCAGCCCGATGCGCGAGTGCGCGTCCTCGGGCAGGCGCATCCAGTGCGGCTGCCACTGGTGTACCTGCACGGGTACGCGGAAGAAGTCGTTGAGGATGCGCTCCAGGCCCTCGGCGCCGTGCACCGAACGCCCCAGGATGCCGGCCGACGCGAGGCGCGCGCCATCGGGCACCGAGTCGCGGTTGGACAGCGAGCTTTGGCCATAGCCGGCCAGCGACCCGATCCAGCGGCTGAACGGATCCTGGTCGGGCCGGTCGAGGCTGACGGCAGGCGAGGCTTCGGCCCAGGCCCGGTACAGCAGCGACAGCAGCCGGTGGTGGAACATGTCGACGAAGCGCGTGAACGAGTTGTCCGACGGCATGCGCCGCGAGCGTTCGCGCGCGTGCTCGGTCAGGTGCAACGGCAGCGGGCCGTTGGCGCCGAACAGGCCGAAGAAGCGCTGGTGCAGCACGGGAGGCCGGTCGCCGTCGGGCGGCTCGAAACGCGCGATCGTGGCGGGCGCGAACGACAGCGACGGCGTCTGCGCGAAGCGGAACGGATCGTCGCGCAGGCGCAGCGAGGTGCCCACGCGCGGCAGCCCGGGGTGCGCGCTCTCGAGCTGGCGCACGGCCGCGAAGAAGCCGAACCGGTGCGGCTCGTCGGCCAGGCGCCGCAGCAGGTCCTGGCGCGCCTCGTAGCGCGCGGCCTTGGTCGCCTCCTGCTTCGAGAGCATCTCGGCGACCGCCGCGGCGTGGCCGCCCACCTCGCCCTTGAGCGAATCGAGCGCGCTGAGCACGTCGGCGACGGTCAGGACGCGCGTCTCCTCGATATCGTCTCCCTCGTCGGAAGGCGGCGGGGCGTCGATGTCCGTCATCAGAGCACGGCGCGCGCGCCGATGCGCGGCGGCCAGGTCTTGACCGTGCCGCGCGTCTGCGAGGCGATCACCAGCTGCGTGAAGCTGTTCATGCTGGCGTAGCGCGCGATGAAGCGATCGAGCACCGCGCCCAGCACCAGGATGCCGGTGCCCTCGAAGGCGCGCTCATCCAGCGTCAGCCACACCTTGGTGCCGCGGCCGAACACGATCGGCCCCTTGACCGGGATGCGGCTGATCGCCGCCTCGCTGCGCACCGAGACCAGGCCCTCGAGCTGCTTGTGCAGCGGCGACAGCTCGTCCAGGCCATACAGCGACAGCAGCTCGCGCAGCGACGCCGCGCCGCCCTGCCCGTCGCTGTCGATCAGCGACAGGTAGTTCAGCGACAGGTGGCTCAGCGCGCGCCACGGCCCCTTGCCCTCGCCCACCGGTGCCACCGGGCGCGTCGGCCCGCGGATGCAGCGCACGCCCTTGACCGGCGTGTTCTCCTCGAGATAGAAATCCGTGGAACTGCCCACCGAGAGCGTCAGCGGCAGGTCGCGGTTGGTGCTGAGCGTGTCGATGGCCAGCTGCTCCACGGACGCTGGCCACGGCGCGGTCTGCGGGTCGGCCAGCGTGACGTACAGCTCGGTGCCGATGTAGCCGCTGCGCGGCCCGCGCTGGCGTGCCGTCTCGGACTGCACGCGCGGCAGGCGGCGCGTCGAGAAGAACGCGTAGGAGTCGGACGCGGCGTCGTCGTAGCGCGAATATAGCGGCTTGAACTCGCGCACCTGCGTCACGCCGGACTTGTCGATGCCCTGCACGGCCAGCAGCGAGTACACCTCGTAGTCCATCGGCCGCGCGCGGTCGCTGACGACATGGAACTCGTGATCGCGCGTGTTGACCTCGACGCGGTCGGCGCGCTTCTTGAACAGGTTGATCGCCGGCGTGCAGTGCAGCGCGAAGTTGGTCGGGTCGAGCGACTTCTCGAGCGTGACGTCGCTGCGGTCGGTGATGAACAGCAGCTCGAACTCCGACGAGCCGATCCGCCCGAGCAACTCGCGCAGCCCCTTGATGCGCGCGAACAGGTAGCGCGCCGGGAAGGCGCCGTATTCCTTGAGCAGGCGATAGCCGGACAGCGCGCGATCCTGCACCGGCAGCAGCGCCTCGTCGTCCTCGAAGCCGCCGGGCACCAGGGCGTCGGCGCCCAGCACGCCGGCGAGCGCGTGGCGGCGCAGCGGGTCGACCACGGCGATGGCCAGGCAGCGCGCGAACAGCTGCTCGTAGACGCGGTGCGCGATGCCGTCATCGCCGGCCATGTGCAGTACCAGTTCGTCCAGGTCGAGCTGGTTGGCCAGCAGCGACGCGCCCACGCGAAAGCGCAGGCGCAGGCACGCGTTGGGCGACACCAGCCCCGACAGCGCCGCCGGCGGCACGTCGGTCACGTGCGACTGGAAGCGCGCCTGCGCGATGCGCAGCGGCCACAGCCGCACGGCCTGGCCGGTGGTGAAGCGGCAGGCGGTGCGTTCGCCCGGCTGCAGGCGCGAGCTCATCACGCTGCCGCGCGGCACGACGGGGCCAGCGGCCAGCGCGGGGTCATCCAGATCGGGCTCGAGCTGCGCGATCAGCATCGACGGCGTCGGCGCCAGGTACGACGGGTAGACCAGCTCCAGCAGGTGCTGCGTGAAACGTGCGTACTCGGCGTCCTGCTGGTAGTGCACGCGACCCGCGAGGAAGGCGAAGCCTTCCAGCAGGCGCTCGACGTACGGGTCGACGCATTCGCCGCTGGAGGTCGTCTGCTCCAGCGCGAGCCGCGCGGCGATCTTCGGGTGCTCGCGCGCGAACTCCGCGGCGGCATCGCGGATGTGCAGCAGTTCCTGGCGGTAGTAACCGAGGAGGCGAGGATCCATGGGCTGGCGTGTGTGTCAGGGGGCCTTGGCTTCGCGGACCTGCGTCAGGCCGCTTTCGAGGTCGATCTCGGTGCGCATGTAGATCTCGAGCGGCACCGGCTGCGACCACAGCTGGCCCGCGATGCGAAAGCCCAGCACGTTGTGCGAGTCGGACTTGTTGCCCTCGGGCGTGACCTTGAGCGTGTGCGCGATGATGCGCGGCTCGAAGCGCAGGATCACGTCGCGCAGCACGCGCGCGAGCTCGCCCAGGTCGTACTGCGACGCCGGACGGCCGGCCAGCGGGGGCATGCCGTAGTTGATGACCGAACCGGTCAGCAGCGGGTCGTTCTCGAAATCCAGGCTCGACTGCGTGGCGTTGAACAGCCAGCTCAGATCGCGCAGCACGTTCTCGCGCAGGCGCGCGAGGGTGGCCGAACGGTTCTCGCGCGGCTCGGTGGTCTTGCCGGGCTCGTCGTCGAGCAACCGGTCCAGGAGCGACGGGTAGAGCCGGTCGCGCGAGAGCGCTTCAGCCATCGGTTCAGGCCGTCGGTTCGGCCGCGCCCGCGGACGCGGCGGCGGGTTCGACCGGGAGGGTGTCGAGCGCGATCACGCGCACGTCCAGCAGCGCGACCTCGGCCTGGTCGGTGGTCAGCATGCGCTGGCCCACGCCGTGGAAGGCACCGCCGGGCTGCTCGCGCCAGTCGGTGGCACGCGCCAGGCGCAGCGCGGCGTTCTCCTCGCGCTCGGTGCCCGGGTAGCGCGTGGGGATCAGCGCGACGTTGGCGGCGCCGTTCTCCAGCGTCAGCGTGGCCGGGGCCCAGACGAAGTCGCGCAGGTCGGCGGGCTTCTCGATCTCGATGCGGATCAGGCGCGAGACCGGCACCCAGTAGTACTTGCCATTGATGATGGCCTCGATCACCGGGCCCAGGCGGCCATCGGCGTCGGCCAGCCATTCGAACGGGGTGTCGTCGAGCTTGCCCGAGGTGCCCGGCGCCGCCTCGAGGGCGCGCGCACGCAGTTCGGCGGCGGCGTCGGGGCGGCCTTCGGCGTCCACGCGCAGGGCCTCGATCATCATCGCCAGCCAGTCGTCCGGCTTGCCCAGCACCAGCGGCGAGCGCTTGCCGTCGAAGACCTCGCGGCGCAGCGCCTCGCAGCGCAGGGCCTCGCGGTAGGTCTCGACCATCGGCTTGGAGGACGGATCGAGCTCCAGCAGCACTTCCAGCTGCGTGCCCGCCTTGATCCACTCGCCCTGCACGCAGTACAGCTGGAACAGGAAGATCCGCAGGTCCGAGCGTTGCGGCTGCTTCTGGATCATCTTGCGCAGCTCGTCGAAGTGCGCCAACGGGTCGGCGGAGGAAAACTTCATCGCAAGATCGATCGCGGCCATGGACACTCACCCGGGTTTGAAAAAGCAACGCCGGCCAACGGACCGGCGCCTTCAGGAATGCCTGTCTTCCCCTGCCGCGGAGCCCGCCACCGGTCTTGCGACCGCATCGCGGGGCGCGGGAGGAAGACGACCGATCCGCCAGCGGATCGGTCGCACTCGGAATTACAGCTTGACGTTTTCCGAGATGTTCCAGCCCATCGACGGCGTCGCGCCCTTGCCGCCCTTGGCCGTCTGCTCGACGTACTCGACCTTCACCTTGGCGAAGTTCAGCGTGACGTTCTCGGTCAGGCGGTCTTCACCACCCGAGCCGCCTTGCGACATGCTGGTGACCAGCACTTCCGTCATCGTGATCTTCAGGTATTCGAGCGGCGTCTCGCCGGCCTTGCGCACGACCAGGACGGCCTGGTCCCAGTGCTTGCCGTTGCAGGTGGACAGCAGCAGGTCCGGGGTCGACTTGTCGAGGTACTTCGTGAAGGACAGGTCCTGCACGTTGACCTTGCCGGCACCGGCGCCGCCACCGACGTGGGCGGAACCGGAGTTGGACGCGCCCCAGCTCCAGGCCAGAACGTCGATTTCACCCTTGTGGGTCGAATCCTTCGATTCGCCAGCCAGGGAATCGATCTTGATGAACATGTCCATTGCCATTTTTATGCTCCTTGTAACCATCCCAGCCCTACGGACCGGAATTCGCCCCTGTTGGGACTACGCCCTGAAACGGGCTGACTTGGAACCGTCGTCTCGAGGGACTCCGGTTTTCGCCTTCGGTCGGCTCAAGCCGCCTTGCTCGAAGGCAGTTTGGACACCAGGCGGAGGGAGATGCTCATCCCTTCCAGCTGGTAATGAGGCTTGAGGAAGAACTTGGACGTGTAGTAGCCCGGGTTCCCCTCCACTTCCTCCACGACGACTTCCGCGGCCGACAGCGGCTTCTGCGCCTGGATGGTCTGCCCGGCGCTTTCCGGATTGGAGACCACGAAGTTGCTGATCCAGTCGCTCAGGTAGCGCTGCATCGACGCGGCGCTCGCGAACGAACCCACCTTGTCGCGCACCATGCACTTCAGGTAGTGGGCAAAGCGCGTCGAGGCGAACAGGTACGGCAGGCGCGCGGCCAGGTTGGCGTTGGCCGTGGCGTCCGGATCGTCGTATTCGGACGGCTTCTGCAGCGACTGGGCACCGATGAAGGCAGCGAAATCGCTGTTCTTGCGATGCACCAGCGGCATGAAGCCGTTCTTGGCCAGCTCGGCCTCGCGGCGGTCGCTGATGGCGATCTCGGTCGGGCACTTCATGTCCACGCCGCCGTCGTCGGTCGGGAACGTATGCACGGGCAGGTTGGGCACCGAACCGCCGGACTCGACGCCGCGGATCGTGGTGCACCAGCCGTACAGCTTGAAGGCGCGCGTGATGTTGGTGGCCATCGCGTAGGCGGAATTGGCCCACACGTAGCGGTTGTGGTCGGCGCCTTCGACGTCTTCCTCGAAGTCGAACGCATCGACCGGGTTGGTCTTGGCACCGTACGGCAGGCGCGCCAGGAAGCGCGGCATGGCCAGGCCGATGTAGCGCGAATCTTCCGAATCGCGAAGCGAGCGCCAGGCGGCGTATTCGCTGTTCTCGAAGATCTTGGTCAGGTCGCGCGGGTTCGACAGCTCGCGCCACGAATCCATCTGCAGCGTCGTGGGCGACGCGCCGGCGATGAACGGGGCGTGCGCAGCCGAGGCGATCTTGGCCATCTCGCTCAGCAGCTCGACGTCCACCGGGCTGTGGTCGAAGTGGTAGTCGCCCACCAGGCAGCCGTAGGGCGTGCCGCCCAACTGGCCGAATTCCTCTTCGTAGACCTTCTTGAAGATCGGGCTTTGATCCCAGGCGGTGCCCTTGTAGCGCTTGAGCGTCTTGTGCAGCTCGCCCTTGGAGATGTTCATCACCCGGATCTTGAGCATCTCGTCCGTCTCGGTGTTGTTCACGAGATGGTGCAGGCCGCGCCAGGCGCCTTCGAGCTTGGTGAAGTCGGCGTGGTGCAGGATGAGGTTGGTCTGCTCCGACAGCTTCTTGTCGAGCGCGGCGATCAGGGCCTCGATCGTGTTGTAGACGTCGCTGGACACCAGCGCGGTGTCGGCCAGCGCCTGCTGCGCCAGCGTATGGACGGCGCTCTCGACCGCGGACTTGGCCTGGTCGGTCTTGGGCTTGAATTCCTTCTGCAGCAGCGCGGCGAAGTCGTCGAATTCGGCCATCGCGCCGGAGGCGCTGGACGATTCTTGTTGGGTGGTCATCTGTGGACTCCTGGGATCTCGTGACGGGCGGGTGGCGAACGGCGCAGTGCGCTTATTCGGCCGGCGCGTCGGTGGGCTTCGGGGCCGTGGCGAGCGACTTCAGCAGTTCGGGGTTCTTCAGCACGTTGCCGAGCAGCTCCTCGGCGCCGACCTTGCCGTCCATGTAGGTCAGCAGATCCTTCAGCTGGGTGCGCGCTTCCAGCAGGTTGTTCAGCGCGCCGACCTTCTTGGCGACCACTTCCGGCGAGAAGTCGGCCATGCTCTCGAACGTGATGTCCACGCTGAGGTTGCCCTCACCGGTCAGCGTGTTGGGCACCGCGAACGCGACGCGGGGCTTCATCGACTTCAGGCGGTCGTCGAAGTTGTCGACGTCGATCTCCAGGAACTTGCGATCGGCGACCGGCGCGAGCGGCTCGGCCGGCTTGCCCGACAGATCCGCCATCACGCCCATCACGAACGGGATCTGCATCTTCTTGGTCGAACCGTACAGCTCCACGTCGTACTCGATCTGGACGCGGGGCGCGCGATTGCGGGCGATGAACTTCTGGCTGCTTCCTGACATGACTAGTCTCTCCTGGAAATATCACACGACCCGAATCAATCGGAGTCGGAATCAGGGTCTTCGAGGGAGATGCCTCCCAGCATCTCGATGCGATCGCGGGAGTCGGGCATGAGCTCCTTGACGATCGAGGTGAAATCCATCTGAAGGAGCTTCACGGCACGGTCGATGAACATCGGAGCCGGACTGCTGGGCTCCGCCTTGCGCAAGAACGTTGCGACCTGTTGGAGGATTCTCACCGCATCGGCGCGCGACGCCAAGCCGCCCGAACGGGGGGGTTTCCCCGCAGTGCCGCCAGCGCCCCCTAGTTCGCCCTCGGCGCCCTCGTCGCCCCCCTCGCCGCCATCGCCGGCGGCCTCCGCGGCCTCGGCGTCACACGCCGCGTAGAACTCGCCGACGCGGCGCATCGTCTGCTGCAGCAGGTCGAGGTTGGGCCGGTCGCCGTTGTGGTCGGTGAAGGCCTTGACGATCGCCGCGCAGGCGTCCGCGCCGATCTTGATGCCGTCGCGGCGAACCTGGTTCGCCGCGGCGTCGCCGGTCGTCCAGGCGGCTGCCAGCAGGCCCTCGGACGGCGCCGTCTGGCCCTCGGGCGGGGTCATGCGCCCGAGCACGTAGTCGAGGTCGCGCACCGTGAAGCGGCCGACCTCGCGCGATTCGCAGATGGCCGTGCCGCGCAGCGTGCGCATCAGCGACTCGGTGGCGGCCGAGCCGTAGGACTGCGCGGGATCGGGCGACAGGTTGGCCAGCACGTTCATGCGCTCGATCGGATCGTCGTTCTCGTCGCGATCGAGCGGCGGGTAGCAGGTCTCCCAGAAGTTCTCGAGCAGCGAGGCGATCAGCTTCAGGCCGTCGGCCAGGCCCGGCAGGCCGCGGTTGGCCAGCTCGGCCCGCGTCAGCCAGGCGGCGACGCGCAGGTCCTTGGTCTGGCCCAGCAGTTCGGTGGCCATCTCGGCCACCTTGCGCCAGTTCGGCTCCTCGGCCCCCACCAGCTCCTGGGTGGACGGATCGATCGTTCCGGGGGTGCCGGCGGCAAAGCGGTCGAGCTCGGCGACGCTGGTGTACTCCAGGTCCGGGCCGGCCGGTTCGTCGTCGCTGATGGGACGCGAGAGGGCGTCGATGTCGATCACTTGAGGGCTTCTCCGATTCGCCGACCGGTCCTGATCAGCGAGTAGGCCGCAGAGTAGTTCATGCGGAGGGGTTGTTCAATAACGGGCAATAACGGGAAAGCCCGCCCTGGGGCCATTGGAGTGCATTCTGGCGTGAGATTCGGCACACGTTCGGGCGGTCCGACGCGTGGCGGCGCCCGGTGCGCCGCGGCGCACGGCGACACGACAGCGGCCCGCGGGTCGGTCGAACGTGCAACGCCGGCCGCACCTCTCGCGGTGCCGACGGCCATCCGATGCTGGATCGACCGTCGACTCCTGCCCGAGCGCTCCATCGCGCACGATACCTCACCGCGTATGAAGCGCAAGGCGTGCGAACGATTCTCGGAGCCATGCGCGATTGTGGGTGCCGACCATGACAGTGGTGCGGTGGGCCACCGGCGCGCGCCGCGTCCGCCTCGGGGATGGCGCGATCATGACGCCAGCGTGTCCAGCAGCGACGACGGCGGCGGCGGGGCGGACGGCGCGATGAATTCGACGAACTGCGCGGCCGGCGGCAGCGCCTGGAAAGCCAGCCGCAGCGGCGGCGCCTCGTCCGACCCCGCGCAGTGGAAGTGCACGGCCGCCGGCGCCACGGCATCGGCCGGCTCGGCACCGGGCTCGGCGAGCGCCGCGATCGCGCGGTCGAAGTCGTCCAGCAGCAGCCGCGGCGCGAGGCCGGCCAGGCCGGCGTCTTCCGCCGCGAACCAGCCGTCGGCGTCCCCGGCCAGCGT
>Ga0207427_100391_pt1 | contig 26259 bp, 23 predicted proteins | sample AraplaCL_Cvi_mMS_FD_184268 | JGI IMG/M metagenome (GOLD analysis project Ga0207427, IMG submission 184268) | Arabidopsis root microbial communities from the University of North Carolina, USA - plate scrape CL_Cvi_mMS (SPAdes) (version 2) | ecosystem: Host-associated > Plants > Roots > Endosphere ... | reverse complement strand
TACCCTGGATTCCGTAGCGGACCTGCGCCTGGCCGCAGGTCAACTCCCCTTTCTCCACTTGCTCGACGACGGCCAGTTTGAAGGCCATCGTGTAGTCACGCTGTGTTCTCTTGACGCCTGTATCCATTGCGTTTCTTCCTTTCTCTGGACGAAAGGTGTCAACGCAGGACAGGACGGGTCAGCCCGATGAAAAAGAGCCCTCGCGCGACCCGGATCGCGCGAGGGCTCATGCCCGATGCAGGCGCGAGGCCGTCAGAACGAGTAGTGCCCCGCCAGGTACAGCGTGCGGCCCAACGGGCTCGCGTAGCGGCCGTCGTAGCCGCGCGCGTTGCCGACCGACAGCTGGTCGATCACCGAGAACGGCGGGTTGCGGTTGAACACGTTCTTCAGGCCGGCCGTGAACGACAGCGCCTTGTTCACGTCGTACTGCTCCTGGAAGTCGAAGGTGGCGTACGAGCTCACGCGGCGGTTGGGCGTGTCGGCCGTGCACGCGCTGCTGTCGCCGCCGAAGCCCGTGGCGGTGTCGTAGCAGTAGTCCGTGTAGTCGTCCTTGTAGCCGGGCTTGAAGTTGAAGGCCACCGTGTGCGTGAAGTTGCCCTGCTTGAGCGAGGTCGACGCGTTGAGCTGGTAGCGGAACGTCACCTGCCCGTCCTGGCCCACCTTGTTCATGTCGTTGACGTAGCCGGGGTTGCCGGGCTGCTGGTAGTCGGCGCGCAGCATCCAGGTCACGTGGCCGCGCGTCGTCAGCTTGCCCAGGGGCGTGTTGACCACGCTCTGGCCGTCGAAGTCCAGGCCCTGGTAGAACGCGTTGCCGGTGTTGATCGGCTGCGACAGGAAGGTCAGCGTCGGCGCGCCGGTGGCCGGATCGTTGATCACCGAGAACAGGTACTGGTACGCCGCCATGTCCTTGAAGGCGGTGTTCTCGGTGATCGTGTTGATCTGGTCGTGGATGCGCACGTTCCACAGGTCGACGCCGAACGAGAACGCGGGCGACGGCTCGAAGCGCGCGCCCAGCGTCCACTGCTGCGAGCGCTCCGGCTTGAGGCCGCCGGCGCCCGCCGACGCGTTGCCGCCGGACTGCTCGTTGTACTGGAACGGGGTGCTGTGGCAGTACTGCGCCAGCGCCGTGGGCACGTTGGCCGAGCAGGTCTCGGTGCCGGTGACGCCGAAGAACTCCAGCGGGTTGCTGACGTCGCCGATCGTGGGCATCTTGAAGCCGGTGCCGAACGAGCCGCGCAGCAGCCACTGGTTGGTCGGGCGGTAGTTGCCGCTCAGCTTGAAGGTGGTCGCCGAGCTCTTCTTGCCCTGCGTCTCGGAGCCGATGACGTTGCCGTCGGCGTCGAAGCCGTCCTTGTTGTGCACGGCGCTGTACGAGTCGAAGCGCGCGGACGCGTCGACCTCGAGCTGGCGCGTGATCGGCGCGTCCATTTCGGCGAACACGCCCCAGGCGTTGCGCGACGAGTCGAACGGCAGCGTGCCCGAGCTGCCGCCGAACAGCGTGTCGGTGTAGTTCGGCTGCAGCGAGTTCGGGCCCATCAGGATCGCGCTCGGGCGGTCGGTGTACTTCTGGCGCGTCAGGTCCAGGCCCGTGGCCAGGCTGAGGTCGCCGCCGGGCAACGTGGCCAGCGAGGTCGACGCGTGCGCGGAGGCGACGTCCAGCGTGGAGCGGCTCTGGTCCAGCGTCTGGTGCAGCACGGCCGGTGCGAGCACGTCGGCCTGCGCGGCGCCCGAGAACGGGTCGAACGCGCCGCTGCCCATCAGCGCGTCGATCGCGTTGGCCGACGAATAGCCGCCCTCGGCGATGTCGTACCAGTGGTTCTGCGAGTGCGTGAACGAGAACGTCGATTCCCACTTGCCGATCTCCACGTCCGCGCCGAGCACGAAGTGCTGCGTGCGCGTCTCGTAGCCGTCCTTGCGGCCGCCGGTGCCGACCATGCGCAGGTAGCCCACCTCGTTGGCGGCGGTCGTGCCGGCCGCCAGCTGCGGCGTCACGTACTGGGCGATCTGCGCGTCGCTCAATGCGAATGCCTGCGCCGGCGCGGCGTACGTGGCGTCGGTGCGGTTGCTGCCCACCAGCGCCTCGGCGAACAGCGAGACCTTGTCGCTCAGGTTGAAGCGGCCGGTGGCCAGGAAGTTGGCCTTGCGCGAGGCCGGCAGGTCCTCCACCGTCGACGCGTAGTTGTAGGCGCAGGTGGTGTCGGACTTGACGGTGTTGGCTGCCGTGCACGAGCCGTTGGCGGCCAGCGACGGGTTGTAGAACAGGAAGCCGTCGGGGCTGGTGGCGCCGGCGCTGGTCGTGTCGGCGTAGACGTTGGCCGCCGGCGCGTAGACACTGGTCAGCGCGAGGTTCTGGGAGCCGAACTTGTCGTTGAAGTTCAGCAGGCCGCCGTTGCGCGAGACCGAGCGCTGGTAGGCCTGCAGCGGCGACTGGTGGTCGAAGCTGGCGGCCAGGAACACGTTGTAGCGATCCTTGCCGAGGTCGCCGAAGCCCTTGGAGATCGAGGCCTGCGCGCTCTGGCCGCCGGCCTTGAACGGACGCTCGACGCTCACGTCGAAGTCGCCAGCGGTGCTGTCCTTGCGCGTGATGATGTTGACGACGCCGGCGATGGCGTCGGCGCCGTACAGCGCGGAGGCGCCGTCGGTCAGCACGTCGACATGGTCGATCGCGCTGAGCGGGATCTGGTCGAGGTTGACCTCGGAACCGGTGGTGTACGAGGCCATGCGGTGGCCGTTCAGCAGGACCAGCGTGTAGGCCGCACCCAGGTCGTGGATCGACGCGGTGGTCGCGCCGCCGCCGCCGCCGTTGACGGACTGCGATTCGGCGGTGAAGCCCTGCATGGCGGGCAGGTTCTGGATCAGGTCGGCCGTGGTCGTGACGCCGGACTTCTTGATGTCGTCCTTCGAGATCGTCTGGATCGGCAGCGAGCCTTCGATGTTGATGCGCTTGATGGCCGAGCCGGTGATCTCGACGCGCTGGACGTCGGCCACGTCCTGGGCCTGGGCCGATGCGGCCACCAGCGTGGCCAGCGCCAGTGCGACGCCGTGGCACACCTTCGTACGTTGATGCATGGATTGCTCCGGAAAATGGATTCGATATCTCGCGCCTGTGAACTCGTGATTCGCGAACGCGTCCGTGGGATCCGGATTCTTTCCTCGCGTGAGATTCCCGGCGCATCCGCAAACCCTGATGTCGCGACATGCCGACGGCGCAAGATGACATTTCGGACAGCTGGGCGAAACCTCGGTGAAGCTGCCGAAATACTCGACAGCGCCGGCCCACGGTGCGCCGGCGGCCCTGTGCTGGTGCGGGCAACCGGGGGCGCGCAGGTGTGGCGCCCGCACCGCGCGCGTGCGAATTTCGGCAGCGCTCCGCGATACTTCCTGACAGAATGGTCAGCAATATGAATGCGACCTGCAGGCGCAGCAACAATAATTAACTCGCTGCGTGCCAGATATCAAACAAGATATATGGCAAATATAATCCGTTGACATCATCATGCTGGCCGGCGTTTGCGCGGCCGAAACAAGCCGGCACCACACGGTTGACCTGGCCGGCGTGCAATGGAGGCGATCGATGGAGCTTGGGGCCCGGCCGCAGTGCCGGGCTTTTTTCGTTGGTCGGCGTCGCGGTCGTCGACGCATGCCGCCGCCCGCGACGGGTCGCCTGACCCGCCGCGCGAGGTTCACCGCCGCACGCCGGTGAGCTCTTCGGCGGCGTCGGCCACGAACTCGCGCAGGCTGCCGCGGTACATCCACAGAACGCCGCACAGGCCGTACAGCGCGAGCGACGCCGGGGCGTTCCAGGCCCGCATCAGCGCGAGCGCGGCCGGATCGACGAAGTGCCAGTAGATCGCGTAGCAGCCGTCGACGGTGAACCAGGTGGCCAGCAGCGCGAGCGGCAGCAGTCGCCAGCGGCGCTCCAGCAGCACGCGCAGGCTCCAGGGCGCCGTGAGGTAGGCCAGCAGCGCCATGATGAAGCTGACCGGGATGTCCCAATCGGGCGCGATGTGCCGCAGCGCGCCGATCACCAGCAGCGCGATGCCGGCGGCGAGCGTGGCGAGCTTCCAGGGGCGGAAGTATTCGGGCCAGGGGTAGAGCGAGGCGACGTGCATGGCGGATCCCGAGGTCAGCAATCACCGACGATACGCGCTCGCGCCCGGCGCGCGAACCTGCTTGCCGGGCGGGAGTCATCGTCGGCGGTGATGCCCGTCATCGACATGGATGCCGCCCGATCAGCGCGTCAACTGGTCGAACACGGCGTCGACCATCTGCGGGAACGTCACGCCCGTGCCGCTGTCGCGCGTCGCTGCGATGCGCTGGAACTCTGGCGTGGTCAGTCGGTCGGCGAACAGGCGGCGACAGCCCGGATCCAGGATCCACGCCTTCACGCGTTGCCGGAAGGCCATTCGATCCTTCGCGAACGCGTTCCTCCAGTCCTCGTCGGGCCAGAAGTTCCAGTACGTCGCCTCCACGAACTGGATCGCGGCGAGCGGGTGATCGCAGCGTCGCCAGTGCGCCAGCAGGGGATCCACGTCCACGCCGCCGATGTCGAACATCACCAGCGTCACCAGCGGGTCGTCGCTCCAGGGCGCGGCGTCGTCCAGCAGCGCGGCCCCGCGCAGCGTCGTGTCGAAGAACGCCAGCGCGAACGCGTCGAGCGCGGCGCGTTCGTCAGCGCTCCAGCTGGCGGTCGGGCAATGGCCGAGGCGCACGAGCGAAAGCGCGGTCGAATGATGGACATCCTCGCCCGCGGCGACCAGTTCGAGCATGCGCGGAAGGAAGTGCCCGATCTCGGAGACGGACTGGGTCACCGGCTTGGCCGACGTGTTGTACTCGTAGAACTGCCTGGCCCCCAGCCGCGGCAATGCCCAATGCCGCAGTTCGCTCGCGACCTGTTCCGACACGCAGCACGGACACACGCCCAGGCCCAGCGGCGGCACGCGATGGTGCCCGAACGCATCGTGGACGCGCGCGAGCGCCTCGCGCAAGGACGGGATCGTCATGCCACGCCGCCTCAGCGCCGCGCCACCGCCACGTGCCAGCCGCCCTCGATCGCGCCCGTCTCGAACCGCACCGGCAGGAAGCGCTCGATCATCTGGAAGTTGGTCGTCGCGTGATCCGTCAGTTCGGTGCACGTGTACGCGGCCGCGCCGCCGCACTTCCACACGGCGAGCGCGAGCGGCAGCGCCCACTGGTCGGCCAGGTGCGGGCCGAGCGCGGCGGTGGAGAGGCGGTACGCGCGCACCTCCTTGGCCAGCGCCTGCGCCACCTGCTCCGAGCTGATGCCCTTCTCGCCGAACTGCGTGAACAGCTCGCACACGTGCGCATGCGAGAGCGTGGCCATCAGCGCGTTGCCGGGGCCCTCGTTCTGGCGCACGACGGGCACGCGCAGCTGCTCGGGCGACCAGTTCAGCGCCTGCGCCAGCGCGTCGAGCTCGCGTCGCGCGACCGCGCCCGGGAGCGCGGGCGCGAGGCACTCGGCATACGACTCGACGGCCTCGCCGCGCGCGAGCAGGTCGAACGGCTGCAGCGTGTCGGCGGCCGGGTGAACCGTCACGTCGATCTGGCCGCCGCCGGCCGGATAGAAGCCATGCCGGCGCAGCGACAACTCGGACGCCGCACCCAGCCGACGCAGCAGCGGCGCGTAGCAACGCTCCAGGAAGTGGAACGGCGGCGCCATCGGATTGTGCGTGCCGCCACTGAGCGTCAGGCGCGACGGCGCGTCGGCCAGCATCAGCGCGGGCCACACCGTCTGCAGCACCAGCGTGCAGCTGCCCGCCGTGCCGACGCTGAACGCGTGCTCGCCGGCGCGCACTGCGCCCGGCTCGAACACCAGCGTGCCCGAGCCGAGCTCGGCGCCCTGCACCCTCGCGCCGCTGACCGCCGTGGCGGCCTGCACGCAGGTCAGGTGCTGCCGCATCAGGCCCGGCTTGGCGCGCCGCGCGCGGATGTGCGCGAGCGTGAACGGCTGGCCGGTGCACATGGACAGCGCCAGCGACGTGCGCAGGATCTGGCCGCCGCCCTCGCCGACGGAACCATCGATCTCGATCATTCGGAACTCTTTCATTCTTGTCGTTCGTGCCGCGCGTCGAAGTGGCGCACGGCGTCGTGGAGGAAGTCGTCGAGCGGCTGCGTCGGCGCCTTGGGCTGCTTGGCCAACGCATGCGCCTCGGCCACCGCCAGCTCGCGCTCGACGAAGTCGTGGATGCCGGCCCGGCGCGGGCCGTGGGCCGCTTCGCCGCTGCGCATCTTGACCTCGAGCAGTGCGTCGATCTCGGCGACCAGCCCGGCGTCCAGCGACGTCGCCGCCACGAGATCCGCGAAGACCATGGGCGGCACGCCGCCACGCTCGCGGATCCAGCGTGCGGCCAGCAGCGGGCGCAGCACGTACAGGTATTTCTTGTAGCGCACCGTCTCGCCGGCCAGGTGCTCGCGCAGGTTCTTGCGCGCCGTGGCCACGTAGTGGTGGTAGCCGCGCACCGGCGAGAAATTGTGCTCGGCGAGCGCGCGCAGGCGCGCCACCCATGCGTCGTCCTGGCGGTAGACGATGGGCGAGCGCAGCCATTCGAGCAGCGTCGGGTTGGAGTCGCGCAGCAGCTGCAGCGCCTTGCGCAGCTCCCAGCCGCCGACGTCCAGCTCGCCGCTGATCGGCTCCTCGATGACGTCGCGGCCCGGCTCCACCGCGAGATACCACGGCAGGCGGTGCACGTACGCGAAGCGCACGTCGTAGTCGCTGTCCGGCGAGGCGAAGCCCCAGCCGCGGCTGCCCGATTCGCAGGCGAACAGCACGTGCACGTCGTGCTCGCGCTCCAGGCGCGCCAGCACGTCGAGCACGGTGGCGCGCATCGCGTCGGACACGGGATGCGCGCTGCGCACGGTCGGCTTGTCGTACATGATCCTCACTCCCTCGTTCATTGTCGGGCCGAGGACCACGGCCCTCAGCCCTTCACGCACACCACCTGCTTCAAGGTGTGGACGACTTCCACCAGGTCGCGCTGCGCGGCCATCACGGCGTCGATGTCCTTGTAGGCCATCGGGATCTCGTCGATCACGTCGGCGTCCTTGCGGCACTCGACGCCTTCGGTCGCCTTGATCTGGTCATCCACCGTGAACAGCTTCTTGGCCTTGGTGCGGCTCATCACGCGGCCCGCGCCGTGGCTGCAGCTGTCGAAGCTCTCGGGGTTGCCCAGGCCGCGCACGATGTAGCTGCGCGCGCCCATGCTGCCCGGGATGATGCCCATCTGGCCCTTCCTCGCGCTCACCGCGCCCTTGCGCGTGACGAACACGTCCTGGCCGAAGTGGCGTTCCTGCTGCACGTAGTTGTGGTGGCAGTTCACCGCCTCCACGTGCGAATCGAACGGCTTGGCGATGACCTTGCGCACCGTCGCGATCAGGTTGGTCATCATCACCTCGCGGTTGCGCTGCGCGAACTTCTGCGCCCAGCCGACCGCGCGGACGTAGTCGCCGAAGTACTGCGCGCCCTCCTCGAAGTACGCCAGGTCCTGGTCGGGCAGGTTGCGCTGGTGGCGCTCCGCGTCCTTCTTGGCCAGCTCGATGAAGTGCGTGCCGATCGCGTTGCCCACGCCGCGCGAACCCGAGTGCAGCATGAACCACACGAAGCCCGCCTCGTCCAGGCAGACCTCGATGAAGTGGTTGCCCGTACCCAGCGTCCCCAGGTGCTTGCGGTTGTTCGTGTTCTTCAGGCGCGGGTGCAGTTCGCACAGCGCGTCGAACTCGTCGACGAGCGTTCCCCAGACCTCGTCGACCGTCTGCGGCGGGTTCTCCCAGGCGCCCTCGTCGCGCGTCCAGCCCTTGGCCGAGCGGCCGTGCGGCACCGCACGCTCGATGGCAGAGCGCAGCGGGCCCAGGTTGTCGGGCAGGTCCTCCGCGCGCAGCGTGGTCCTGGCGGCCATCATGCCGCAGCCGATGTCCACGCCGACCGCGGCCGGGATGATGGCCTTGAGCGTCGGGATCACCGAGCCCACCGTCGCGCCGATGCCCAGGTGCACGTCCGGCATCGCCGCGATGTGCTTGAACACGACGGGCAGGCGCGCCGCGTTGGCGAGCTGCTTGCGCGCATCGTCTTCGACCGGGACGCCGCGCGTCCACATCTTCACCGGCACGCCGCCGGGAACGTCTTCGATGTTGTAGTTCTGTTCCATGTTCTTCATTCTTTCTCGAAAGAGAGGTCACGCAACGACCAGGGTTGGTGAAACGTTTCGCGCTCTATCCCCTGAGCTACGGTCCCGCAGATCTGGGACCGGCCGGACTCGAACCGGCGACCTCGACCGTCGTAAGGTGTAGTTCCACCTGCATTCGTTGCGTGACATCAAAAAGGACGCGACAAGGTCGGCAAGACACGCCTTCATCGTTTCCGATGGGGGAGTCGAACCCCGAAAGGCAACCATGTAGTCCTGCCAGCATTCGCGCACGAACCGGCCTCCCCGCGTGGCGACGAACAATGATGGGACGGACACATTTTTGGAGATGTAGTCCCACCGGCATTCGCCACGCGACGATATTCATTCCTGAGGGGCGCCGCACGCGGCGCCCCTTCATCCTTTCACTGCGTTGCCAGCGCGACCTTCTCGATCTGGCCCACCCAATGCTCGGCGTCGGCCTGGCCGCGAGCGAAGCTCGCGACGAGATCGAACACCGCATCGGAGAAGCCGCCGACATTCAGGATGTCGTGCCGCTCCGCCGCCTGCGTCGTCGCGCCCGGCTGCAGGTCGATGCACACGAGCCGCGCGCCCGGGTTGCGCTGCTTGAGCGCCTCCCATTCGCGCAAGGTCTGCGTCGCACCGCGGCGGTTCGCGTCGACCCAGGACTCGTTGTCCGAGACCAGGATCACCACGTCCACCTCGGCACCCTCGCGGTTCAGCAACGCCAGCGGCGCGCTGCAGTTCGTGCCGCCACCCCCGATGCTGGCCAGCGCCTGCGCGTTGGTCATCACCGAGTCGCGGCCGTTCAACGACAGCGACACCACGCCCTGCTCGAACGGCAGCACGCGCGCCGACGGGTTCTTGCGCAGCACCGCCGCGGCCACCAGCGCGGCCACGTCGATGCAGCGCACGCTGCTGGTCGCCGAGCCGCGGTGGCCCGTCACGGCCTGGCTCATCGAGCCCGACACGTCGGGGCACACCACCACGCGGCCGTCGAACGACGGCACGTTGGCGATCGCCAGCTCCATCGCGTCCTGCAGCGCGTCGCGGATCTCCGCGGGCACGTCCTCGCCGGTCGCGTTGAACGCCGCCAGGAGCTGGTACGGCATCGCACGCGACTTGGCGATGGCCTGGGCATCGCGCAGCTTGGCCGCGACCAGCTGCACCATGCGGCGACGCTGGAACACGCCGTGGCGCGCGAACGCGTTCAGGTTCTGGCGCACCATCTGCCACGAGCCGTTGCGCGCGATCTGCGCCCATTGGCCCGTCGACAGGTCCAGCGCGGTCAGCATCTGGAACGGCACGTCCGGCATCTCCGCGGCCCGGCCCTCGGCCCGCGCGCGCTTGAAGCGCTCGAACGCCTGGGTGACCGGCGGCAGCGCGGACAGGTCCACCTCCTTGCCGATCAGCCAGGCGAACCACGCGGCGCGCCAGGCCTCGGCCGGCTTCGGATGCACCATCTTGACCACGTCGGCCAGCGACGGCGCGTTGCCCACGCTGGCGTTCAGCAGCTGCTTCTCGCTCGCGTTCAGCAGCCAGTGCTGCACCAGCTTCTTCGGGCGCGAACCCAGCGACTTGCGACCCGTCGCGCCGCTGCGCAGGATCTGCACGAACGCGCGCAGCATCTTGCCGTTGTCGACCACGCGGCCGAACACCTGCGCCAGCAGCGTCACGTCGCGCACGGCCAGCGTGGCGGCCAGCAGCGCCGGCATGTCCTTCATGTGGCCGGCCTGGCGCGCGTGCACGGCGGTCTTGGCGATGAACTCGGGCTCGACCTGCGCGGCCAGCGCCAGCACGGCATCGAGCTGCGCCTGGGCGTCGGCATGGAAGGTGTGGCCCAGGCAGCCGGTGGCCGCCAGTTGCGCCAGGCGGTGGCGCGGCGTGTAGGCGTAGGCCGGCGCGTGCGACGCGTTGGTCGCGTTCGCGGCCGCCGGCAGCGCACCGCGCTGCGTCTTGAAGAGTTGGGTGTTGACCATGGAGCGTTCTCCTTGCTTGTGCATTCAACGGTGTTGCCTTCTTCTTCGCAACGGCCGTGCCAGGTTCGCAACGACGCCAGATCGATTTCGCAAGTTGTTGATTTGACTGACAAATTCGCTCAGTGGCGGTTTGCATCCACGCACCTTCGCCAAAGCCAAGCCGCAAGAACTAGAATTCAAGCTAGCCAACTAGCCAGACAGCTTCATGTCCAAGCGCACCGTCGTCATCGGTTTCCTCGGCACGCAGCTCGATGCGGGCCACGGCGCGGGCCGCTGGGAGAAGTGGCGGCCCACGCTGTCGCTGATGCAGCACGAGGACACCGTGATCAACCGCCTGGAGCTGCTTCACGCGTCGGCGCACGTCGGCCTGGCGCGGCAGCTGCAGGCCGACATCGCGCTCGTCTCGCCCGAGACGGTCGTCAACCTCGTCGCCCTCGACGTCGCCGACCCATGGGACTTCGGCGAGATGTACGCCGGCCTGTACGACTGGGCGCGCGCCTACCGCTTCGACCCGGCGCGCGAGCAGTACTGGGCGCACATCACCACCGGCACGCACGTCGCGCAGATCTGCATGTTCCTGATGGTGGAGTCGCGCTTCATCCCCGGCGTGCTGCTGCAGACGGCGCCGCCCCGCAAGCAGCGGCGCGAGCACGCCGGCACCTACACGCTGATCGACCTGGACCTCTCGCGCTACGACGTGCTCGCCGCGCGCTTCGACCAGGCGCAGACCGAGGCGCTGGACTTCCTCAAGAGCGGCATCGCGACGCGCAACGCGCGCTTCAACGCGATGATCGAGGAGATCGAGCGCGTGGCCGTGCGTTCGCGCGCCCCGATCCTGCTGACCGGCCCCACCGGCGCCGGCAAGTCGCACCTGGCGCGCCGCATGTTCGAGCTCAAGAAGTCGCGCCACCAGGTCTCGGGCGAGTTCGTCGAGGTCAACTGCGCGACGCTGCACGGCGACGGCGCGGCCTCCACGCTGTTCGGCCACAAGAAGGGCGCGTTCACCGGCGCCATCACCGATCGCGCCGGGCTGCTGCGCAGTGCGCACGAGGGCGTGCTGTTCCTCGACGAGATCGGCGAACTGGGCCTGGACGAGCAGGCGATGCTGCTCAAGGCGATCGAGGAGAAGCGCTTCCTGCCGGTGGGCAGCGACCGCGAGGCCGGCAGCGACTTCCAGCTGATCGTCGGCACCAACCGCGACCTGCGCATGGACGTGGCCGCCGGGCGCTTCCGCGACGACCTGTTCGCGCGCATCAACCTGTGGTCGTACGCGCTGCCAGGCCTGGCCCAGCGCCCGGAGGATCTCGAGCCCAACGTCGACTGGCTGCTCGCGCGCGCGGCGGCCGAGTCCGGGCGCGCGGTGCGCTTCAACGTCGAGGCCAGGACGCGCTACCTGAAGTTCGCGCAGTCGCCCGATGCAGCCTGGAGCGGCAACTTCCGCGACCTGTCGGCCAGCGTCACCCGCCTGGCCACGCTGGCCGACGGCGGCCGCATCTCCGCTGCGCTGGTGGACGCCGAGATCGCGCGGCTGCAGTGGCTGTGGGAGCGCAAGCCCGCAGGGAGCGTGCCGGCCGGCGTCGACCTCGCGGCGCTGCTGGACGAACGCACGCTGGACGACCTCGACCTGTTCGACCGCCTGCAGCTCGAAGCGGTGATCCGCACCTGCCGCGAGTCGGCGACGCTGTCGGAGGCCGGCCGCCGGCTGTTCGACCGCTCGCGCGAGAAGCGCAGCGTCGTCAACGATGCCGACCGGCTGCGCAAGTACCTGCTCAAGTTCGGGCTGGCCTGGGAGGCCCTGCGGGCGTGAGCCGGCGCCTCAGGCCCTCACGGCAGCGTGTACTCGAAGCGGTACGAATGCGCGCCGCCCGGCGCGATCTCCACCACCATGCGGCCCGCCAGGCCGGCCAGCGCGTCGGTGCCGGAATCGGGCACGACGGTGATGGACTGCGTCGGCACGCCGCGGGTCAGCGTCGAGCTGTGCTGCAGCACGAAGCTGCCGGCGCGGCCGTCCAGCGTGCCGCGCACCTTCTCCAGCGCGACGTAGCCGGCCGAGCCGCCCGCGGGGTTGCCGAACGACAGCATCTCGCCGCTGCTGGTGGCCTCCAGCGCGCCGTGGAAGCGCTTGTCGAGCGACAGGCGGGCAAGGCCGCTGCCGTCGGCGACGTCGCTCAGGGACTGCGGCGCGAGCTTCGCGTCGAACGGGCCGGTGGCGGTGCGCGAGGTCATGGGGTGGTCCTTGTCGAGGGCGGTGGCCGTGGTGCCGGCGACGGCGAGCGCGGCGGCGACGAGCAGGTGCAGGGGGCGCATGATGGCATCATGGGTTGTGGCCGACACCCGCATTGAACCCCGCCACCCCATGACGCCGATTGGAAAAACACGACGGCCGCTGAGCCCCGAGCCGCGCGGCGTGCTGCACCGGCTCGCGGTGGGCGAGTTCGCGCACGGCCGCTTCGAGGCGCCCGACGACCTGGCCGACCGCATCGAGCACTTCTGGACGGTGCGCTGGAACCTCGAGGGCCGGCCGCCGCAGGTGCAGGAGACGCTGCCGCACCCGAACGTGCACCTGGTGATCGAGCCCGGCAGCATCGCGGCGTGGGGCGTGCACACGGGAAGGTGGTCGCGCACGCTCGAAGGGCGCTCGCAGGCCTTCGGCATCAAGTTCCGGCCCGGCGCGTTCCGGCCGTTGCTCGGGCGCGCGGTGGCGACCATCGCCGACACCTCGATCGGTGCCGACACGCTCTTCGGCCCCGACGCCGCCACGCTGGCGAACGTGCTGGGCCACGCCGACGACCGCGTCGCCACCGACATCGCATCGGCCTTCCTGCGCGCGCACCTGCCCGCCATCGACGCGCCGGCGCTGCTCGCCGGCCGCATCGTCGACAGCGTCGCCGACGACCTCGAGCTGCACTCGGCCGACGAGCTCGCGCGCCGCTTCGGCATGACCCTGCGCGCGCTGCAGCGCCTGTTCAACGAGTTCGTGGGCGTCGGCCCGAAGTGGGTGATCAAGCGCTACCGGCTGCACGAGGCGGTCGCGCGCGTGCAGGCGGGGCAGCCGGTGTCGTGGGCCGCGCTCGCGCAGGACCTGGGCTACTTCGACCAGGCCCACTTCATCGCGGACTTCCGCAAGCTGGTGGGCCGCACCCCGGGCGACTACGCCCGCGAGCGGCACGCACCCTAGAGCGCGGCGCGGCGCGTCCGCAGGCTCTCGCGCACGACCGCGATGTGGCTGCGCAAGCCGTACAGCAGGTCGCCGAACGCCGGCGGCACCACCAGGCGCGTGACGGTCGTCTCGACGTGCTCCAGCCGCGCGAGCAGCGCGTCGCAGCGCTCGACGTCGAGCGGGCCGGCGTCGGCGTCGCGCTCGATGCGCTGCAGCACCGCGTACCAGCGGTAGATGCGCGAGACGACGCGCCAGCGGAAGATGGCCGGGGCGATCTTGAAGCCGGGCACCAGGATGATGGTCATCGGCACGACGATCGCCAGCACGCGCTCGATCAGGCTCGCGATCCAGAACGGGAACGAGCGGTACAGGAAGCCGCGGCCCGAGGCGTAGAAGCGCGCGGCGTCGTCGCTGATGGGGAAGTCGTGCTCGATCGCCGACGGGAAGTCGCCCGCCTTCTTGTACAGGCCGGCGCGGCCGTGCACCTCGCGGGCGGCGGTGAGCAGCAGGTCCGACAGCGCCGGGTGCAGGTCGTCGCGCGCGATCAGTTCGACGGTGGGCGCGATCAGCGTCACGTTCTCGGGCGGGATGTCCTCGCCGAAGTCGATGGCGCCGCGCGGCAGCACCAGCTTGTTCAGGTAGGTGATGCGGTGCGTGTAGCCCTCGGCCTGCACGAAGTTGAACAGGTGCACGTCCTCGTCGCGCAGCAGCTCGCGCATCAGCGCCGTGGGCGTGGAGTCGCTCATGGCGAACAGCGCGTCGATCTTGCCTTCCTTGAGCGCCTGGATCGAATCGGCCGGCGCGCGGTGGCCCACCTGCGTGCCGTCGCCGGCCTTGATGCCGTTGGCGTCCAGCAGCGTCTGCGCGAGCGCGGACGCGCCGCTGCCTTCCAGCCCGATGTCCAGGCGGTGCTGCCTGAAGTCCGAGACCAGCATCTTGGGCTTGCCGCGATAGAAGATCATCATCGGCTGGTACGACAGGCTGCCCAGCGACACCAGGTGCGAGGTGTCGCGTCCCGCGGTCTCGCCGCCGACGACGAAGCCGACGTCGACGTCCTGCTTGTCGTCCAGCAGCCGGGCCAGGTTGTCGCGCGACCCCTGCGAGGTCAGGATCTTGAGCGTCACGCCCTCGCGCGCCAGGATCTTGCGGTACTGCTCGGCGACGTTGGCGAACGAGCTGCCCTTGGGGCCGCTGGTCAGCGTCAGCGTGGTGGGCGGCGCGGAGCGCAGGAAGACGAAGGCGACGGCCGCCGCGATCAGGCTCAGGAGCAGCAGCAGGCCCAGGCTGATCGGCAGGCCGCGGCCGACGACGCCCAGGCCTTCGCGAAGCTGCGTGAAGCGGGCGCGCAGTGCGGCGAGGAGAGAAAGGGAGGACATCGCGACACCGGCCGACAGGAGATGCGCGATCTTAGTCGCGCCCGACGTGTTCGCGCAGCGTGCAGCGGCGGTCCGCGTTACGAGGCGTTGCCAGAAAGCTTCGTGGCGAGGTGCAGCCGCAGGGGCCTCACCGCCTTCGAATCTCCGTCGTCGTCTTGCCTTGCCAGCCCCAGTTGTCCGTATCGACTTCGTCAATGACGATGTGCGTGAGCACCGGATCCTTGCCGAGCACGCGTTCGAGCGTCTCGGTGAACTCGGCGATCACCTGGGCCTTCTGCTCGCGGGTGACGCCGTCGCGCGTGATCTGGAGATGGATGAAGGGCATGGACCTCTTTCGAAAGAGTGGAAGGAACGCTCAGGCCGGATCGCGGATGAAGCGGCGCGACACGAGGTCGATGGCCAGCGCCAGCGCGATGGCCACGCCGCCGACGCGAAACAGCAGCGCGTGCTGCCCGCCGCTGCGCACCAGCAGCCAGGACATGCCGCAGGCCGCGACCGCCTGCATCAGCGCGAACGCGATCGTGGCGCGGCCCCACGCCAGCTTGTGCGAGGCCGGATGGTGCGCGAGCACCTCGTGCAGCCGGCCCAGCGTCAGGCCGACGATGCCCGGCGTGAACGCGCCCATCACGATGCTGGAAAGCGCGAGCCACGCGCCGATCATGCCGAACGCGGGCAGCAACGCGGCGACCAGCTGCAGCGCGAACGCGAGGCGCAGCGCGGTGCGGAATCCCGTGCGGTCCGCGACGAGCCCGCCGACCACCGGCCCCAGCGCCGCGCCGATACCGAACAGCACCCACATGCGCGCGCCGGCCGCGATGCCCTGCCCCAGCCCGCGCGCGACGTAGTCGACCAGGAAGATCATGTGCGGCACGATGCCCACCGCGTTCAGGCCGTATTCGAGATAGACCGTGCGCAGAGCGGCGACTGGCAGCCGATGGTCGCGATGCGCGCGCTTGACCGGTGCGGGCGCAGCGGGCTCGGGCCAGCTGGACCAGGCGAGCGCGGTCAAGGCGAGCGACAGCCCACCCAGCGCGAGCCACGTGAACGCGAGGCCGTGCCGCAGCAGCAGCGGCACGAGCGAGCCCGATGCGGCGACGCCCAGGCCGATGCCCATGAAGATGGCGCCGCCCGCCAGCCCGCGGCGCGCCTGGGCCACCAGCGGCAGCACCGTCGGCGCGGCCAGCACCATCAGCACGCCGCCGCTCAACCCGGCGAGCAGGCGCCACGCGAAGAACCAGGCGAAGTCGACCGGCCACGCGCACGCAAGAAGCGCCACGGTGGCCAGCAGCATCATCGAGCGCAGCACCGCGCGCGCCGACCCGCGCGCCGCCAGCGACGACGCGGCGAGCGCCCCCGCGAAGTAGCCCGACAGGTTGGCCGCAGCCAGCCACGCCGCGTCTGCGGCGTCGAACCAGTGCGCCTCGACGATCGCCGGCAGCAGCGGCGTGTAGGCGAAGCGCGCAAGGCCCAGGCCGACCAGCGTCGCGCTGAGCCCCGCGAGCGTCGCGCGCCACGGGTCGGCGACGGGTTGCGTGGTCGCGGGACAGCTCAGGTCTGTGGACATCGTGCTTCCTTCGAAAGTCCGCAGCATTTCGCGGTCGATCGATCCTATGGTTTGCCGCAGCGCGAGTGAATGCCTATGCTCCGGAACTCAGTGTTGCGCCAGCAGGAAGGATGATGGACCGGATCGATGCGATGAAGGTGTTCGTGGCGGCGCTCGACGAGGGCAGCCTCGCCGGCGCGGGGCGCAAGCTCGGCAAGTCGGCGGCGGCCGTCAGCCGCGCGATCGCGTTCCTCGAGGAGCTCGTCGGTGCCGCGCTGCTGCACCGCACGACGCGCTCGATCAAGCTCAGCGAGGCCGGCGAGCGCTACGCCGCGGCCTGCCGCCGCATCCTGGTCGATCTCGAGGAGGCCGACATGGCTGCCGCCGGCGCGCACGCCGCGCCGCGCGGCACGCTCACCGTGACGGCGCCGGTGGCCGCGGGCGAGGACCTGATGCGCCCGATCCTGGACGCCTTCATGGACGAGCACCCCGAGGTCAGCGCGCGACTGCACCTGCTCGACCGCCCGGCCAATCTCATCGACGAAGGCATCGACGTCGCGCTGCGCCTGGCCCACCTGGCCGACTCCTCGCTGGTGGCGATCCGCGTCGGCGAGGTGCGGCGCGTGGTCGCCGCGTCGCCGCGCTATCTCGATGCGCATCCGCCCATCGTCGACCCGTCCGACCTCGCGCGGCACCGCATCATCGCGATGACGCACTTCGGCCTCGACTCGTGGACCTTCCCGCCGGCCGCGGGCTCGAGCGTGCCGCGCGCCATCGCGCTGGCGCCGCGGCTGGTGGTCAACAGCATCCGGGCGGCGGTGGCCTCGGCGGTGGAAGGCCGCGGCGTCACGCGCATGTTCTCGTACCACGTGGCGCGCGAGGTCGCCGCGGGCCGGCTGCGCATCGTGCTGGCCGACGCGGAGTACCCTGCGTTGCCGGTGCATCTCGTGGCGCCGCAGGGCCGGCTGCAGGTGCCCAAGGTGCGCGCGTTCGTCGACTTCGCCGTGCCGCGCCTGCGGCCCGCGTTCGCGCACCCGGCGGGCGACGCCGGCGCCTGAGCCCTCCGCGCGGCGCAAGAGTGTCTGCCGCCGCGCGGGCCTTCACGCAAGGGGCCTGCATCCATAGATTGATTCCCATCGGCCGCACTCGCGGTCGACGGCTCCCGCCGCGGAGTCCATCGCCACACATGCAAGGATCATCATGGCTGCAAACCAGAAAGTCGTCGTCGTCACCGGCGCATCGCAAGGCATCGGCGCCGCGCTCGTCAAGGCGTATCGCGCCCTCGGGCACCAGGTCGTCGCGAACGCGCGCACCATCCAGCCCTCGGCCGACGAGGGCACGCTCGCCGTTGCCGGCGACATCGGCGAACGCGCCGTCGCCGAGCGCGTGATCGCACAGGGTGTCGCACGCTTCGGGCGCATCGACTCGCTCGTCAACAACGCCGGCATCTTCATCGCCAAGCCGTTCACGCAGTACACGCAGGACGACTTCCGCGCCGTGCTGGCGACCAACCTGTCCGGCTTCTTCCACGTCACGCAGCTGGCGATCGCCGAGATGGAGAAGCGCCAGTCGGGCCATGTCGTCAGCATCACCACGAGCCTCGTGCAGAACGCGAACTCCAACGTGCCCTCGGCGCTGGCGTCGCTGACCAAGGGCGGCGTGGACGCGGCCACGCGCTCGCTGGCGATCGAGTATGCGAAGCGCGGCATCCGCGTCAACGCCGTGTCGCCGGGCATCATCAAGACGCCGATGCATCCGTCCGAGACGCACGCCGCCCTGGCTGGCCTGCATCCGGTGGGCCGCATGGGCGAGATGGCCGACATCGTCGACGCGGTGCTGTACCTCGAGTCCGCCGGCTTCGTCACCGGCGAGACGCTGCACGTCGACGGCGGCCAGGCGGCGGGGCACTAACCGAGTCGCATCGACACCTCCACCTCCCCCCCGACCGGCGTCGACAGGTAGCCGCCGACGGCCGAGCGCACGCGCGCGAGGTACTCGGGGCAGTGGTCCGCGTTGTCCGCGATGACCAGCGCGCCGGGCCGCAGCCGCGGCTCCAGCAGCGCGAGGATCTCCGGGTACAGCGCCTTGGCGCCATCGAGCAGCACCAGGTCGATGGCGCCGGGCAGGTCGCGCGACAGGGTCTGCAGCGCGTCGCCCGCGCGGATCTCGACGAGGTCGTCCAGGCCCGCGGCCGCGAGGTTGGCGCGGGCGCGCTGGACCTTCGAGGGCTCGAACTCGCAGGTGATGAGGCGTCCGCCGGCACCGTTGTCGCGCAGCGCGGCGCCCAGGTGAAGGGTCGACAGTCCGAACGAGGTGCCGAACTCGACGATCGCGTGCGCGCCGGTGCTGCGCGCCAGCATGTACAGCAGCGTGCCGGTCTCGCGCGACACCGGCAGCGGCTGGTCCTTCAGCCGCGCGTAGAAGTCGACGTACTCGGTCTTGCTGCGCATCAGCCGCGCGAGTTCGCCGGGCGGGAGCGCGGCGGCCATCGCGTTCAGGCCGACGGCGGCCTCGTCGGCCTCGGCGAACAGGCGCGCGAGCAGCGGCGCGACGGGGTGGGTGGTGAGGGTATCGGTCACGGGCTTCTTTCTCGTTGAGGGAGCGTGTAGTCATAATATGAACAATCCTTCGCGTTTCCCATTCGCATTGCGAGCCATGCCCATGACCGACCGCCAGCGCCCGCAGATCACCTCGCGCAAGAAGCCCCAGCAGGCGCGCTCGAGCGACCTCGTCGCCGCGATCCTGGAGGCGGCCATTCAGGTTTTGTCCAGGGAAGGCGCCGCGCGCTTCACCACCACGCGCGTCGCCGAGCGCGCGGGCGTCAGCGTCGGCTCGATCTACCAGTACTTCCCGAACAAGGCGGCCATCCTGTTCCGCCTGCAGAGCGACGAGTGGCGGGAGACGAGCGACCTGCTGCGCGCCACGCTCGCCGACGCGAGCCAGCCGCCGCTGGCGCGCCTGCGCCGGCTGGTGCACGCGTTCGTGAAGTCCGAGTGCGACGAGGCCGCGATGCGCGTGGCGCTTGCCGATGCGGCGCCGCTGTACCGCGACGCGCCCGAGGCCCGCAGCGTGCGCGCCGCGAGCAAAGGCATCCTGCAGGCCTTCATGCGCGAGACGCTGCCCGACGCCAGGCCCGCCGCGCGCACGCTGGCAGGCCGGCTGATCAAGTCGACGATGAGCGCCGTCGGCCAGGAGTTCTCGGAATCGCCGCGCAGCGCGCGCGAGATCGCCGCGTATTCGGACGCGATGGCCGACATGTTCGCGGCGTACCTCGTCGGCCTCGGCCACGTCGCGCCCGCGCCGGCGCCCGCCGCCTGAGTCAGGCCAGGACGTCGACGACGACCTTGCCGCGCGCGCGGCCCGCGGCCACTTCCTCGTGCGCCTCGAGCGCCGTGTCCAGCGTGAAGCGGCGCGCGTCCATCCGCGGCACGAGGCGCCCGCTCTCGACCAGCGCGGCCACCTCCGAGAGGATCTGGCCGTGGTGCGCGCGGCCGTTGCCCGTGAGCATCGGCAGCAGCGTGAACACGCCTGAGTAGGTGGCCGCGCGGAACGACAGCGGCGCGAGCGAGTGCGTGCCCCAGCCGAGTGCGCTCACCACGTGCCCGCCGTAGGTGCGGGCCGCGCGGAAGGACGCGTCGAGCACCGGGCCGCCGACGGTGTCGAAGACGACGTCGAAGCCCTGGCCGGCGGTGTGCTGGCCGACGTAGTCCTCGACGGTCGCCGACGTGTAGTCGATCGGCGTCGCGCCGAAGCGGCGCACGATGTCGGCGTCGGCGGGCGACGCGGTGGCGAACACCTCGGCACCGAAGGCCTTGGCGATCTGCACCGCCACGTGGCCGACGCCGCCGGCGCCGCCGTGCACCAGCACCTTGTGGCCGGGCTGCACGCGGGCGCGGTCGACGAGGCCTTCCCACGCAGTGATGGCGATCAGCGGCAGCGCGGCGGCCTCGCGCATCGACAGGTTGGCGGGCTTGCGCGCGAGCAGGTCGGCGTCGACGGCCACGTATTCGGCCAGCGAGCCCTGCAGGCCGGCGACGCCGCCCGTCAGGCCGTAGACCTCGTCGCCGACGCGCCAGCGCTCGACGCCCGCGCCCACGCCGCGCACGACGCCGGCCAGGTCCATGCCCAGCACCGCCGGCAGCGGATGCCTGGCATGCGCGGCGGCGCCGGCGCGGATCTTGGAGTCGAGCGGGTTGACGCCGCTGGCGTGCACCTGCACCAGCACCTGGCCGGGGCCGGCGACGGGCCGCGCGACCTGGCGCGAGACGAAGGGGGTGTCGGCGGCCTCGAGGACGAGGGCGCGCATCGAAGAAGCGTTGGCAGTCATGGCGGTTCCTTGGTGGGTGTGTCGCCAGTGTTTGTCATTCACGATTGCATGTAAATTGACGAACATGAACAACTTCCATTCACTTTTGTAGAGGCCATGCCATGGAATGGAGCGACATCCGGCACTTCCTGGCGATCGCCCGCGCGCGCTCGCTCAACGGCGCGGCCCGCCTGACGGGCCAGAGCCAGCCGACGATGGGCCGGCGGCTGCGCGCGCTGGAGAGCGCGCTCGGGCACGCCCTGTTCCAGCGCGGCAGCGAGGGCTTCGTGCTCACCGACGAGGGCGCGGCGCTGCTGGCGCATGCCGAGCGCATGGAGGAGGAGGCGCTCGCGTTCGAGCGCGAGCTCGCGGGCCAGGGCGAGGCGCTCGACGGCCAGGTGCGCGTCTCGTCGTCCGACTGGTTCGGCGTGCACATGCTGGCGCCGGTGTTCGCGGAGTTCATCAAGGCCCACCCGCGCGTGACGATCGAGCTCGTGACGGACGCCCGCCTGCTCAACCTCGCCCGCCGCGAGGCCGACCTCGCGTTCCGCATCCAGGCCTTCGCCGAGCCGGACGTGATCCAGCGCCGCCTCGCGACCATCCCCTACGGCCTGTACGCCGCGCAGGGCCGCGGCCGCGCGTTCGCCAAGGACGGCGCCGGCTGCGCCCTGATCACGCTCGATGCCGCGTTCCGCGACTTCCCCGACGCGCGCTGGCTCAAGCAGGTGCTGCCCAAGGCGCACGTCGCGTTCACCAGCAACAGCCGCGAGGCGCAGGCGCGCATGTGCGTCGAGGGCGTCGGCCTGGCGGTCCTGCCGCGGCCGCTGGGCGACGGCATGGCCGGCCTGCGCCTGGTCAGGACCGACGCGCCGCCGCCCGGGCGCGACGTCTGGGTCGGCTTCCACCGCGACCTGCGCCGGCTGCGGCGCCTGCGCGCGCTCGTCGACCTGTGCGTGGAGCGGCTGGCGGCCTGAAGGCGCGGCATTCCGTCACGCGGCGGGCGGGCATTCACCGACGTGCCCGGACGCACGGGCCGGGCCGCCGCGCCGATAATCCGGTCAAACAGGGAGGGCGGCATCGCGCGCGGCGCGAGGCGCCGGTCCGTCCCTCGCACCGACCGCCGATGCCCGAGCCCACCTTCGACTCCGCACCGAACGACCCGCCGCCGCGCGACACCTCGCTGCGCCCGCCCCGTTCGACCTGGGACGCCGGCAGCGACCGCTCGCACGTCAAGACCTTCGTGCTCGCCGCCAGCCTGATGGGCGCGATCGGCCTGGGCGCGCTGGCCGTGCACGAGGACGTCGGCGCGATGTGGCGCCGCGCGTTCGGCCCGCCGCTGACCACCGACGAGATGCGCGACCGCATCGCCAAGTGCGAGCGCGAGCGCGACCTGCCCTGCGCGCAGGAGACGCTGCAGTCCCTGCTCGCCAAGCGCCCCGACGATGCCATCGCGCGCGCCCACCTGGGCCTGGTGATGACGCACCGCGACGACGACGCCCACGCCGTCATCGAGTTCAAGCGCGCGATCGACAGCGGCGAAGGCACGTACGACCTGTTCGCCTGGTATGCCGACGCCCTCGCGCGCCTGGGCCGCAGCGACGAGGCGATCGAGTGGTCGTACCGCTCGCTGTCGCTGGTGCCCAACCTGGTGGACGTGCGCGGCAAGCTGGCGCGGCTGCTGGTCGCGCGCGGCCGCCCGTACGAGGCGCTGTCGCTGCTCGAGAGCTTCGACGCCGCGGCGGTGGCCAAGGGCCGCGACGCGTACTTCGAGGGCGAGCGCCTCGCGATCGAATCGGCCATGTCGGGCTCGCAACCGTCGAGCGCCGCGCCTGCCGCAGCGCTGCGCCTGCCCGCGATGGACGGCCATTTCTATGCGCCGGTGGCGCTCGGCGACGGCCGTCCGACCGCCTTCCTGGTCGACACCGGCGCGACGACGACCACCGTCACGCCCGCGCTGCTCGACGAATCCAAGGTCGCCTGGCGCGTCGTCCAGCCCGCGGTGACGCTGACCACGGCGGACGGCCGCCGCGTCAGCGCACAGGGCATCCGCATCGCCTCGCTGCGCGTGGGCCCCCATGTGCTGCGCGACGTGCCGGCGGTGCGCTGCGAACACTGCGTCGCGCTGCTGGGCCAGGCGTCGCTGTCGCATTTCGACCTGCACTCGGCGCGCACGCAGGGCGTCGAGTTCCTCACCCTCACGCCGCGCTGACGCATGAAGCCCTTCGACGCGCGCGGCTACGTCCCGGTGCAGGGCGTGCGGGTGTTCCATGCGCGCCTGTACCTGCATTGGTCGGCGCTGGGCCTGGCCGCGTTCCTGCTGCTGGGCATGATCCGCCGGCCGGCCGAGGCGCTGGCGGCCATCGCCTGCTACTTCGGCGTGATCCTGCTGCACGAGGTCGGCCATGCGGCGATGGCGCGGCGCCTGGGCTACCGCGCGCCGGTGATCCGCCTGTCCTTCATCCACGGCGCGTGCGAGGTCGACGGGCCCGACACGCGTCGCGACGCGATCGCCATCGCGTGGGGCGGCGTGCTGGCGCAACTGGCGGTGGCGGTGCCGCTGGTCGCGCTGGAGCAGATCCACGGCGTGATGGCCCAGCCCTTCGTGGCCATCGTCATCGGCGCGTTCGGCAACTTCAGCCTGCTGGTCGTGCTGCTGAACCTGCTGCCGATCCCCGGCCTGGACGGCGCGACGGCATGGGGCATCGTGCCGCAGGCCTGGCGCGACCTGCGCGGCCGCCGCTCCGCGAAGAAGGCGGCGCAGGACCTGCTGCGGCGCCTGCGCTAGGCGCTTTCCCGCGCCTGCTGTGCGGGTATCGCTCCAGGCCCGGATGCGGCCCGGGTGCTAATATGATCAACATCATATTCAAGACGCCTCCCATGCCCGAGCTGACCGGCCGCAAGGCCGCTTCCCATGAACGCATCCTCGACGTCGCGTCGCGCGCGATCCGGCGGGAAGGCTATGGCGGCGTGAACGTCACCGAGGTGATGCGCGCCGCGCAGCTCACGCATGGCGGTTTCTACGCGCACTTCGCCTCGCGCGACGCCTTGCTGGCCGAAGCCGTGCAGCAGGCCGGGGCCGACATCGCCCGAGTGCTGCGCGAACAGGGCGAGCGCCTCGTGGCGCGCGGCGCGAGCCCGTTCCGGGCATTCGTGGAGATCTACCTGTCGCTGGACCACGTGCACGACTGCGACAACGGCTGCCCGGTGTCGCTGCTGTCGGGCGAGATGTTCCGCCAGGCGCCCGAGGTGGCAGAACCCTCGCGGCAACTCATCGTCCAGATGCAGGCCCGCGTGAAGAAGGCCTTGCCCGCCGGCGCGCCGCACGAGGCCGCCTGGGCCGTGGCCAGCGCGCTGCTGGGCGCGGTGCAGCTCGCGCGCGCGCTGGCCGGCAGCGATCCGAAGGCCGCGAAGGCGGTGCTTGCCGACACGAAGAAGGATTTGCTGGCGCGCTACGACAGCGACCGCCCGCAGTAGACGCGCCTCGCCAGCCGCCCCCGCGGCCGTGCGAGGCTTTTTTGGCCGCAAAATATGATCAACATCATATTTATGGGCATCACCCCCGAAAGGAAACATCATCATGAAGATCAAGGATTCCGTCGTCCTCGTCACAGGCGCCAACCGCGGCCTCGGACTCGAATTCGCCCGCCAGGCGCTCGCGCTCGGCGCCGCCAAGGTCTACGCCGCCGCGCGCGACCCGTCCAAGGTCACGCTGCCGGGCGTCATCCCCGTCAAGCTCGACGTCACCAACGTGGCGGAAGTCGCCGCGCTGGCCGTGCAGTGCCCCGACGTCACGCTGCTGGTCAACAACGCCGGCATCGGACGCACGGGCGGCGTCACCGGCGGCGACGCCGCGTCGCTGCTGCGCGACCACCTCGAGACCAACCTGTACGGCGTGCTGCACATGAGCCACGCGTTCGCGCCCGTCCTCGCGCGCAACGGCGGTGGCGCGATCCTGAACATCCTGTCGATCCTCAGCTGGGTCAACACGCCGATGCTGGGCGCCTACGGCATCAGCAAGGCGGCCGCGTGGTCGCTCACGAACAGCCTGCGCGAGGAACTGCGCGCGCAAGGCACGCAGGTGGTCGGCTTCCACGGCGGCTTCATCGACACCGACATGATCCGCTCCTTCGACGTGCCCAAGTCCACGCCCGCCGACGTCGTCGCGCAGTCGTATGCGGCGATCGAGGCCGGCGAGACGGAGGTGCGCGTCGACGAGGGCACGCGCCAGGTCAAGGCCGGGCTCTCGCAGGGCGTCTACCTGCGCGACGCGCTCGCGGGCTGACCCTCCGGCTCCGGGGCGTCATCGCGCCGCCCGGGCGATCTCTCAGGGATTGCCCGGACCCCGCCCCCGGCCATTGGTGCGACGGAATGCCGGGTGTCCACCTTCCCGCGTGCTGCCGCGTTGAGCCGGGATCGCCGGCTGCGGCACACTACGGGCCAACATGTCCGACACCCCGAATGTCCGCCCCGGCAATGCGCCCCCGCCCGAAGAGGGCAACGACGCGCTTGCGAAGGGCGCGAAGCTGGCCGAGTTCGAGATCCGCCAGGTCATCGGCGCCGGCGGCTTCGGCATCGTCTATCGCGCCTGGGACGAGGCGCTCCAGCGCGACGTGGCGCTCAAGGAATACATGCCGGTCTCGCTGGCCGGCCGCGGCGCCTCCGAACGCGTGACGCTGCGCTCGCGCATGCACGAGGAGACCTTCGCACTCGGCCTGCAGTCCTTCGTCAACGAGGCCCGGCTGCTCGCGCGCTTCGACCATCCCGCGCTGGTCAAGGTGTTCCGCTTCTGGGAGGCCAACGGCACCGCCTACATGGCCATGCCGCTGTACAAGGGCCGCACGCTGCGCCAGATGCGCAAGGCCCTGCCGGCGAGCGCGTTCGACGACGCCTGGATGCGCGCCCTGATCGACCCGCTGCTCGGTGCGCTCGAGGTGATGCACGACGCCGACGTCTACCACCGCGACATCGCCCCCGACAACATCCTGTGGTGCGACGACGGCCGCCCCGTGCTGCTCGATTTCGGCGCCGCCCGCCTCGTGCTGGCCGACCGCACCCAGAACGTCACGGCCATCCTCAAGCCGCAATTCGCGCCCATCGAGCAGTACGCCGAGACGCAGGCGATGCGCCAGGGCCCGTGGACCGACCTGTACGCGCTGGCCGGCACGTGCTTCTTCATGCTCACCGGCCGCGCGCCGCTGCCCGCCACGGGGCGCGTGATGGGCGACGAGCAGGAGTCGCTGATGCGCCTGCTGCCGCCGGGCTGCTCGCCGCGCCTGCTGCAGGTGCTGGACTGGGCGCTGGCCGTGCGGCCGCAGGATCGCCCGCAATCGGTGGCGCAGTTCCGCGAGGCGCTCGCCGGCCGGATCACCGCCCCGCCGCGCCCCGCCTCCGCGGTGCATGCGGGCTCGGCGACGCGCCCCGCGGGCCCGGCGAACTACGAGAAGACGATCCAGGTGGGCCAGCACACGGCCGCGACCCGCGCCGCGCCCGACTCGCGCGCGCACGAGGACGCGACGCGCGGCCCCGTCACGCGCGCCCCGCACGAGGACGAGCTCGAGCGGCCGGAACGCAGCGTGCTGCTGCCGCCCAAGGCGCGCTCGCCGCTGAAGGCGCTGGTGCTGCTGCTCGTGCTGGCCGGCGCCGCGGGGGCGGCCTGGACGACGCGGGCGCAATGGATGCCGCTCGTCGGCCTGCAGGACTTCGCCCCGCCGGTCGCGACCACGGCACCGCCGCCCG
>Ga0207427_100388_pt1 | contig 26461 bp, 25 predicted proteins | sample AraplaCL_Cvi_mMS_FD_184268 | JGI IMG/M metagenome (GOLD analysis project Ga0207427, IMG submission 184268) | Arabidopsis root microbial communities from the University of North Carolina, USA - plate scrape CL_Cvi_mMS (SPAdes) (version 2) | ecosystem: Host-associated > Plants > Roots > Endosphere ... | reverse complement strand
TGGTGTTCGCGGTGATCGACGCGCTGTTCGGCGGCGTCGGCAAGTTCCACACGCGCATCGAGGGCCGCGACTTCTCGCCCACCGAGCAGCGCGTGATCCAGCGCCTGGTCGACACCATCATCGCCGAGTACCGCAACGCCTGGCAGGGCATCTACCCGCTGGACCTCGAGTACCAGCGCTCGGAGATGCAGCCGCAGTTCGCCAACATCGCGACCCCCAGCGAGATCGTCGTCGCCTCCAGCTTCACGCTCGAAGTGGGCGAGACCTCGGGCTCGGTGCACTTCTGCATTCCGTATTCGACGCTGGAGCCGATCCGCGACGTCCTGTACTCGACGATCCAGGGCGACTCCGTGGAACCCGATCGCCGCTGGGTCAACCTGCTCAAGGCGCAGATCCAGTCGGCCGAGGTCGACCTCGTCGCCGAGCTGGGCACCGCCCCGGCGACGGTGGAACAACTGCTGTCGTTCAAGCCCGGCGATTTCGTCGAGCTGGACCTGGATCCGATGATCCAGGCCAAGGTCGACGGCGTCCCGGTGTTCGACTGCCACTACGGCACGTCCACGGGCAAGTACGCGATCAAGATCGATCGCTTGTTGACCAGCTCGAACCTGAGCTGGCTGGGAGATGGCAATGGCAGCTGAAGAGATGAGCGACGACGACGCGATGGCCGCGGAATGGGCGGCCGCTCTGGCGGAGTCCAAGCCCGAGACGGCGGGCGGCATGAGCGGGGCGATCCAGACCGAGACGGTCGCGCCGGCCAACTTCACCAACTTCGCATCGACCGAAGGGATCAGCGGGGCCGGCAACGACCTCAACATGATCCTGGACATCCCGGTGCAGCTGACGGTGGAGCTGGGCCGCACCCGCATCCCCATCAAGCACATCCTTCAGCTGGCGCAGGGCTCGGTCGTCGAACTCGACGCGCTGGCCGGCGAGCCGATGGACGTGCTGGTCAACGGCTTCCTGATCGCGCAGGGCGAGGTGGTGGTGGTCAACGACAAGTTCGGCATCCGCCTGACCGACATCGTGACGCCCAGCGAGCGCATGCGCCGCTTGAGCCGCACCTGACTCCGGTGCCCGATACCCCGGGGCGGTACTTGCCGCCCCACGCTTCCGCGCCTCGATGCGCTGGTCGACAAAGAGAAACACCATGACGACTTCCCTCATGCCCCTCGTGGCATTCCTGTTCGTGATCGCGATGATCCCCGTCGCGCTCTGGTTGATGAAGCGCGCCGGCCTCGGCGGCGCCGGCGGCCCGCAGGGCAGCGTGCTGCGGCACGTGTCGCAGCTGAGCCTGGGCACGTCGCAGCGCGTGACGGTGGTCGAGATCGCCGTCGGCGTCGAGCGCCACTGGCTGGTGCTGGGCGTGACCGGCGAGCGCGTGACGCAGCTCGCGAGCTACCCCGCCCCCGACACGCCCGCCGCGCCGTCCGCTCCCGCGCACACCGCCGCCGTCAACCAGCTGATCGCCCGCTGGCGCGGCGCCACCGGCTCGCAGGAGGGCTCGCGCGATGCGTAAGCACCTTAAGGCCCTGGCGATCGCCGCCGCGCTCGCGCTGCCGGCCTTCGCGTTCGCCCAGGCGGCCCCGGCCGCCAACGGCCCCGCGCTGCCGCTGCTCGTGGGCGGCGGCTCGGGCGGCACCAACTTCTCGGTGCCGATCCAGACGCTGCTGTTCTTCACGGCACTGACGTTCCTGCCGGCGATCCTGCTGATGATGACGGGCTTCACCCGCATCGTGATCGTGCTGTCGTTGTTCCGCCAGGCGATCGGCACGCAGGCCGCGCCGCCGAACCAGGTCATCACCGGCTTGTCGCTGTTCCTGACGTTCTTCGTGATGTCGCCGACCATCGACAAGGTCTACACGCAGGCCTGGGCCCCGTACCAGGCCAACCAGATCAGCTTCAACGACGCGCTCGACAAGGGCCAGGTGCCGATGCGCGAGTTCATGCTCAAGCAGACGCGCCAGTCCGACGTGCAGCTGTTCGCCAAGCTGGCCAAGCTGCCGACCGACGTCAAGGGCGACGCCGTGCCGTTCAAGGTGCTGGTGCCGGCCTTCGTGGCCAGCGAGCTCAAGACCGCGTTCCAGATCGGCTTCCTGATCTTCATCCCGTTCCTGATCATCGACATGATCGTGGCCAGCGTGCTGATGTCGCTGGGCATGATGATGCTGTCGCCGGTGCTGGTGGCCCTGCCGTTCAAGCTGATGCTGTTCGTGCTGGCGGACGGGTGGAACCTGCTGCTGGGGTCGCTCGCGGCGAGCTTTGCCACCTGAGCGCCGCCAGTGGGGCGCGAACGCCCCGCTTATCGACCCCTCGCGCCGGCGCCGCGCCGGCAATATGACCCATCTTCCCGACGCAGGAATCGCCTCTTCCATGGACGCCGCACAAGTCTTCACCATCGGCCAGCAAGCCCTCTACACCCTGCTGACCGTCGCCGCGCCGGTGTTGCTGGTGGTGCTGGTGGTGGGCATCCTGGTGAGCATCTTCCAGGCCGCCACGTCGATCAACGAAGCCACGCTGACCTTCGTGCCCAAGCTGCTGGCCGCCGTCGCGGTGCTGGGCGTGGCCGGGCCGTGGATGCTGACCTCGCTGGTCGAGTACCTGCGCAGCGTGCTGCTGTCGCTGCCGCAGGCGGCGTCGTGACGGCCCCGCTCGCGACGCTCGCCGTCCCCAGGGGGCGCGGCTGCCTGCTCCGGAGCGGCCGAGCGCGACGTCGGCCGCATCCTTCGATCAAGTGATCTGCCGCCCGACATGATTTCGCTGAACGAAGCCCAGATCATGGCCTGGCTCGTGCCGGTGCTGTGGCCGTTCATGCGCGTGCTGGCGCTGTTCTCGTCGATGCCCGTGCTGGGCCAGCGCAACGTGCCGATCCGCGTGCGCATCGCGCTCGCGTTCTTCATCGCGATCGGCGTGGCCGGCACCGCAGCGCCGACCGCCGCCGCCAACGTGCCGCTGGATTCGCCCGCGGCGATCCTGCTGGTGGTGCAGCAGGTGCTCGTGGGCCTGTCGCTGGGTTTTGCGGTGCGCATCATCTTCACGGCCATCGAGTTCGCGGGCGAGATCATCGGCCTGCAGATGGGCCTGAACTTCGCCGGGTTCTTCGACCCGGCCACCGCGCAGCAGGCCACCGCCACGAGCAGCCTGTTCTCCACGATGGTGGCCTTCCTGTTCGTCGCGATGAACGGCCACCTGCTGGTGATCGACGCCGTCGTGCAGAGCCTGGCCGCTTTCCCCGTCGGCCCCGAGCCGTTCGCGTTCCTGCACTCGGTGCGGCCGGAGACCTGGGGCGCCGAGATCTTCCGCCTCGGCCTGTGGATCGCGCTGCCACTGATCGCCATGCTGCTGTTCGTCAACATGATGCTGGGCATCATCGCGCGCGTCGCGCCGCAGATCAGCATCTTCTCGGTGGGCTTCCCGATCACGCTGGGCGTCGGCCTGGTGGGCGTGATGTTCACGCTGCCGCTGCTGCAGGGGCCGTTCACGGCGGCGCTCGAGCAGATGCTCCTGATGTTCCGCTGAGCCGCATCGGTAAGATTCGCGGTCTGCCACGAGCACGTCCGCGCATGTCCCCACCCGGGATCCGTCCCACCGCCCTGATCGATTTCCGTTCGCCCGACGAGGGTGTCGCGCCGCTGCGCCTGGCCTTCGGCGCGCCGCGCGAACTGCTGCGCGTGACGGGCCTGGACGACGTGGCACCGCTGCTCGCACGCGTGGATGCGCTCGCGCGGGCGGGAGCCTGGTGCGTGGGCTACCTCTGCTATGAGGCCGCGGGCGCGTTCGACGAAGCCTTCGCGACGCACGCGCCGTCCGACCCGGCGCGCCCGCTGGCGGCCTTCGCGGTGTACGACGCGCCGCTGGACGACGTGTCCGCGTTCGAGCGCGACGCCGCCGCCACCGTGCACTGGACGGGCGGCCCGCAGCGCGACGCGTTCGACGGCGTCATCGCCCAGATCCTGCGCGCGATCGCCGACGGGCAGGTCTACCAGGTCAACGCCACCGCGCCGCTCACCGGCACGTTGCAGGGCGACCCGCTCGCGCTGTTCGCCGCGCTGCGCCGGGCGCAGCCGAACGCCTACGCCGCGTACCTGGACTTCGGCACCGACGCCGCGCCCGACGATCGCCTCCTGTCGGTCTCGCCCGAGCTGTTCTTCGACTGGCGCGACGACCGCTTGCTCGCGCGCCCGATGAAGGGCACTGCCCCGCGCGGCGCAACGCCGCGGGAGGACGCCGCGCAAGCCGCGTTCCTGCGCACGGCCGCCAAGGAGCGCGCCGAGAACCTGATGATCGTCGACCTGCTGCGCAACGATCTCTCGCGCCTGGCCACGCCGCACTCGGTGCGCGTGCCGCGGCTGTTCCACACCGAGGCGTGGCCCACGGTGTGGCAGATGAGCTCCGACGTGGTCGCCACCACGCGCCCCGGCACGACGCTGGAGCAGGTGTTCGGCGCGCTGTTCCCCTGCGGCTCGATCACCGGCGCGCCCAAGGTGCAGGCCATGCGCCTGATCAACGCGCTCGAGCCCGAGCCGCGCGGCATCTACTGCGGCGCGATCGGCGTCGTGCAGCCCGGCGGCGCGGCGACGTTCAACGTGCCGATCCGCACCCTGGCCTTGCGCGACGATGGGGCGACCACGCACGTGCGCTGCGGCATCGGCAGCGGCATCACCGCGGACGCGACGGCCGCCGGCGAATGGGACGAATGGCGCCACAAGCGCGCCTTCGTCGACCGCGCGAGCCAGGCGTTCGAACTGCTGGAGACGCTGCGGCTGGAGGACGGCGTCTTCGTCGACGTCGACGCCCACCTCGCCCGCATGTCCGGGGCCGCGCTGCACTTCGGGTTCGCGCCGCCCGCCGGATCCGCGCGCGCGGCGCTGGACGCGCTGCGTGCCACGCACGCGAGCGGGCCCTGGCGCGTGCGCCTGCTCGCGTCACGCGCGGGCGTCGCGCGCGCCCAGGCCTTCGCGCTCGCGCCCACGGCCACGCCCGTGCGGGTGCGCCTCGCCGACCGCCCGCTGCCCGGCAGCACCAGCGAGTTCGTCCGCTTCAAGACGACCCGGCGCGCCCACTACGACGCATTCGCGCCGGCCGGCGACGACGTCTTCGACACGCTGCTGTGGAACGAGCGCGGCGAGCTGACCGAGTTCACGCGCGGCAACGTCGCCTTGCGCATCGACGGCCGCTGGCTGACGCCGCCGCTGGCCAGTGGCCTGCTGCCCGGCATCGGGCGCGCGCGCCTGCTGCGCGAGCGGCGCATCGAGGAGGCGGTGCTGACGCGCGACGATCTTGCGCGGGCGCAGGGGGTGGCGTTCTTCAACAGCTTGCGGGGGTGGCTGGCAGCTACCCTGTGATGGGTGTCAGGTCTTGCCTTTTGCGGTGTCAGGTCTTGCCTTTTGCGCCCCCTCCGCGGCCGCGATCAGTCGGCTGATTCGCGAGATGGATAGGTCGGCCTGCTTGGCGATCGCGGACATCGTCATGCTGCCCTCCGTATAGGCAAGCCTGATTGCCTCGTCTCGCGTGCGTTCCGGCGTCAGCCAGTCGGCCAGCGTGCGCTGCTGAGTTCGTTGTCCCTTCGAGATTTCCTTGCAGTGCATGCGCTGTTCCGAAGCCATTGCCTGGCTCGCAACTGCGAAAGCCTCGCTGCCGAGGAATATCTCCTGACGCAGATGAGCCCACAGATTCGTGTCTCTCCCGGCGGCCACGGTCACTGCATAGTGGTGTTCGGCTAAACGGCGATCGGCCTCGGACAATATGTCCCGACCAAGCAGATGGCCATGCAGCTCGCCCGTTGCCAGCCAACAGGGGTTTCGTTCGAGTCCGACATGGGCGCGATAGCTGCTCCAGGGCCACGCATCCGCCGAGTCCACGAGGCCTGCCCGAACCGGATTGAGTTCGACGTAGCGACACGCATTGAGCAAGTAGGCGTCGCTCTCGATGAGTACTGCGTGATATCGGCCTTGGAATACATGCCCGACCAGACCATGCCGCTTGTTGAATGCGCGCGTGTACTCGCCGTTGATGTGTCGCATCAGGCGAGACAAGTTCGCCTGCCGCGTACGAATCACGAAATGGTAGTGATTGCCCATGAGACAGAAGGCAAACGCTTCCGCCTCCAGGCGACCCATTGCCTGATCGACGATCTGCACGAGAAGTCGCTTGTCTTCGGCGACACGAAATATTGGCTCTTGCCGGTCGCCGCGCGATGTCACGTGATAGATCGCGCCAGGAAATTCGATTCGAAGGGGACGTCCCATGCAGCGAGCTTAGAGAATCGGGGAAACATCTCCGGCGGCCAAGTCGGTGATTTCGGGGCGCATATGCACCGGATGCGTTGGGCAGAGCAAAAGGCAAGACCTGACACCGCAAAAGGCAAAAGGCAAGACCTGACACCGCAAAAGGCAAGACCTGACACCGCAAAAGGCAAGACCTGACACCACCGCTCTTTGCCGGCCCCCTGTTCTTGGGGGATCCCCACCGAAATCCGTGACGAGGCGTGTTCGCCTCGATCGCGCCGTTCAGCCAGCTTTCAGCCCCCGCCGTCCTCCGCAAACTCCAGGAACGGTATCGCTATCCAGCATGAAAGCGCTTTCGTGCAAATGATCGCGGAAGGGCCCAGAAGCAGTTACAGAACCTTTACAAGCGCGAGCACCGGGTTACGCCGAGGGGCGCGCGGGCCGCGACCATCGCGGCACCCGATCCGGACGCACGCGCTGTCTCCGTCGGTGCCAACAACCCTTGCGGAGACCTGCCTTGAACTCTCGTCAACTTTCCGTCGCCCCCGCCCGCTTCTCGCGCGCGCTGGCGTTCCCGCTGTCCGTCGTCACCGCGGCGCTGCTCGCGGCCTGCGGCGGCGGCAACGGCCAGTCGTCGGCCAACGCGTCGCCGGAGTCGGTCAACAGCGCGGCGGACACCGCCGCCGCGCTGGCCACCGCCGCCGCCGCATCGCCCGTCTGCTTCTACGAGCACGTCAACTACCAGGGCGCGAGCTTCTGCGCCACCACCGACAGCAGCTGGGTCGGCGGCACCTGGAACGACCGCATCTCCTCGGTGAAGGTCGCGGCCGGCTACAAGGTCACGCTGTACTGGGACATCAACTACGGCGGCAAGACGCTGGTGCTGACCGGCGACAACGCCAACCTCGTGCCGGCCGGCTTCAACGACCAGGCCTCGTCGTACAAGATCGTCGCGCCCGCGCCGTCCTCCTCCAAGGTCGGCACGATCCAGATCGCGCAGTCGCAGCTGTTCAACAGCGACGACGCGTCGCTCGTGCTGGTCGCCAACAAGCCGGCGCTGCTCAAGGTCAACGCCGTGGCCACCACCGCCGGCGCGGCCAAGCCCACCGTGCGCCTGCACATCGACAACGTCAACGGCGGCACCTCCAGCGACGTGCTGATGACGGCGCCGACCGCGGCCCTGCCCACCGCGGTGCCCGCCGTGCCGAGCTTCGCCGATTCGTACACCGCCACCATCCCCGCCGACATCGTCAAGTCGGGCCTGCGCCTGTCCGTGCAGCTCGACGCCGCGCCCGCCACCACGCTGACCCCGAAGGTCGGCGGCGGCGTGCCGATGAAGTTCGTGCCGATCTCGATCAACATCGCCGGCACCGCGGGCCAGCGCCCGACCGACATCTCGCCGCACCTGCAGTCGCTGTTCCCGGTGTCCAGCGTCGTGACGCAGCAGCACTCGACCTACACCTCGACCAAGGTCACCACGTTCCCCGCCGACGAGAACGCGTGGAGCGACGCCTACGGCAAGATCCTGGGCGAGCTCGCGGACCTGCACTCGCTGGAAGGCGCCGGTTCGCAGGACCACTACTTTGGCTTCATCCCCAAGCGCACCTGGGGCCTGGCCGGCCTGGGCTACATCGGCGGCAGCTCCGCCGTCGGCTTCGACATGCCCAGTGCGCCGACCTCCGTGCGCGACGTGGCCGCCCATGAACTGGGCCACAACTTCTCGCTGCAGCACGCGGCCTGCGGCGGCGCCGGCAACCCCGACCCGAACTACCCGTACCCGGACGCCGACCTGAGCAAGCCGGGCCGCGTCGTGTGGCCTTACCTGGCCGACGAGAAGTCGTTCTACGACCCGCGCCCGACCGACCGCCACGACATCATGAGCTACTGCGGCGGCCAGGTCTTCTCCGACTACAACTACACCGTGATGCAGAACTGGCTGTACCCGGGCAACAAGACGCTCAAGGCCTCGGCGCAGTCGGTGCAGTCGGTGTCGGCCGCGTCGCAGGTGCCCGCGGGCGAACCGCGTGAAGTGCTGCTGGTCAGCGGCGAGATCGGCGCAAGCGCCGGCGCCACGACGCTGAACCCCGTCAAGTCCTTCGTCGGCCGCGCCGATGCCGCGGCGTCGAGCGCCTACGTCCTGCGCGTCGTGACGGCCGCCGGCAGCACGGACTACCCGTTCGTGCCGCTGCAGCTCGACCACGACCTCAAGACGCAGCACTTCAGCGTCGCGATCCCCAACACGGGCGCGGTGCAGAGCATCACCGTGGTCCACCAGGGCAAGACGCTGGTGCAACGCGCCGCCAGCGAGCGCGTGACGGCCCAGGCGGCGCACGATGCGGTGCCGCTGCAGGTCAAGGAAGCGGCGGGCCAGGCGACCGTCACCTGGGATGCGCGCAGCAACGCGTACGCCACCGTCACCTGGGTCGGCCCGAACGGCCAGCGCATGACGCTGGCGCAGGACCTGCGCGGCGGCAGCGCCACGCTGGCCACCGGCGAACTGCCCACCGGCGGCTCGTTCGAGGTCATCCTGTCGGACGGCCTGAACTCGACGCGCCAGGCGGTGCGCCGCTGAAGCGCCCCGGGCGCGCGCGCGTGACGCGCGTGCGCCCGCGTCGATTCAAGACCTGACCCCGACCGGGGCCGCGCGGCTCAGGACGTCTTGATCCCGTTGCTTGCCAGCGCGTCCACCACGGGCCGATAGACCTTGCTCAGGATCTCGGTGCGCGCGAACTTGCGGCCGTCGTACCAGACCCACAGTTCCAGCGACACCGACGCCGCCGCCAGCGCGACGATCGCCACTTCCGGCGCCGGGTCGGCGAGCAGCGGCGCCTGCTTGGCGGCCTCGAGCAGCAGCGTCGCGATGCGCTGCACGTCCTGCCCCGGCGCGATCGGCACCGGCACGCGCAGGCGCACCGGCTGCTTCAGGTACAGGTAGTTGGTGACGTTGCTCGTGATGAAGCTCTGGTTGGGCACCAGGATCGCGACGTTGTCCGGCGTGACCACCGTCGTGCGCCGCGCCCCGATCTCGCGCACCACGCCCTCGACGCCGGAAACCTCGATGCGGTCGCCGATCTCGATGGGCCGCTCCAGCAGCACGATCAGCCCGCTGATGAAGTTGCTGATGATGTTCTGCAGGCCGAAACCCACGCCCACGCCGAGCGCGCTGCCGACGATGGCGAAGGCCGTGAGCTCGATGCCCGCGTTCTGCAGGATCACCACGGCGCCGAACACCAGCACCGCGTAGTGCACCAGCCCCGCGATGGCCAGCCGCTGGCCTTCCTGCATGCGCGTGCGGCCCAGCAGGCGGTTCAATGTCCAGCGGCTGAAGCGCCCGGCGATGAACCAGAGCACGAACGCCGAGATCGCCAGCTTCACGAGCGTGAACAAGGTGATGTCGGTCTTGCCGAGCGTGAACAGCGACAGGTTCCAGTCGTCGATGGCGTGGGTGAAGGCGGACCAGTTCAAGACATCTCCCGTCATGGCGAACCCGCAGCGACGGCAAATTCCGTGCGAGGCCGCCGCCGATTGTGGCGCCGTCAGGGCGTCGGGGTCTTCGCGCCTGCACCCCGGCGCAGCGACGCGGCACGCGGCCCACCGGCGGCGTCCCCGGCGCCCGCGAAGCCCTCGCCCGCGCGTCAGGCGGCGTCGACCAGCGTCGTCCGCGCGAACGCCGGCGCCGCGGGCGGCAGCACCGGCAAGGTGGGTCGGGTCGCATCGCGCAGCGCCGCGATGGCCGCGTGCGGATCGTCGCTGCGCGTGATCGCGCCCACCACCGCCACGGCCCAGGCGCCCGCGCGCATCGCGTCACGCGCCCGCGCGGCGTCCATCCCGCCGATGGCCACGACGGGCGTGTCGTGCAGCAGCGCGCACCAGTAGGCGAGGTTGGCGTCGCCCTGGGGGATCCACGGCATCTGCTTGATGGCCGTCGCGTGGATCGGGCCGCAGGCCACGTAGCTGGGGCGCAGCGCGCGGGCGCGACAGACTTCCCAGTACGAATGCGTGCTGATGCCCAGCAGCAGGCCGGCGTGGTGCAGGGCGTCGATGTCGGCGTGGTCCAGGTCGTCCTGGCCCAGGTGGACGCCGTCGGCGCGCAGCTCCAGCGCGAGTTCCCAGTGATCGTTGACGACCAGCGTGGCGCCGGCTGCGCGCGCGATGGCGATGGCGGCGCGGATCTCGCGCACCAGGTCGTCGGGCGGCGCGTCCTTGATGCGCAGTTGCACCAGCCGGACGCCCTCGGCCACCACGCGCGCCACCCAGTCGCTGGAGTCGACGATGGCATACAGGCCGCGCGTGTGCTCGGGCATCTCGGGGAACGAGAAGCGCGACGGCGCATTGGGCAGCGGGTTCAGTGCCGGCAGGTTCGCGAGCCGGCTCGCGAAGCCCGCCCGCGGTGCCACCGGCCCGGCGCCGCCGCCGGCCGCATACGCGTGGCGCAGGCCCTCGCTGGTGGCCATCTTCGCGAGCACCACCGCGTCGGCGGCGACGAAGCCGTGTGCCAGCGCGGCCGCGGCGGACGAGGCGAACACGCAGCCGGTGCCGTGGTCGTGCTCGGTGTCGATGCGGCGCGAGGCCAGCCAGCCGCGGCTGCGCAGCCCGTGCTCGGCGTCGAGCCAGTCGTGCGCCCACGCGGCGCGGGCGTCGATCTCGGCCAGGCGCGACGCGAGCCTGGCGGTCGACAGGTGCTCGATCTCGTCGTCGGCGAGCCGGTCTGAATCGCCCCCCGTGACGGCCACCGCGCGCACGCCGAACGCGCGCCACGCGCGCGCGAGCGCCTCGGGGCCGAGCAACTGTGACGACGGCACCAACGCGCGCGCCTCGGCCACGTTGGGCGTGGCGAGCGTGGCCAGCGGCAGCAGCTCGTCGCGGTAGGCGGTGCGCAGGGTGTCGTCGACGAAGGCGGCCCCCGTGGTCGCGCCGAACACCGGGTCGACGACCAGCGGGATCGCGCGCTCGGGAAAGCGCTCGCGCAGGCGCCGCACCCAGCCGGCCACCACGCGCAGGTTCTCGAGGCTGCCGAGCAGGCCCGTCTTGATCGCGTCGGGCGGCATGTCGTCGGCCAGCGCGGCGAGCTGCGCGTCCAGCACCTCGGGCCGGACCGGCTCGATGTGCGTGACCGCGGTCGAATGCTGCGCCGTCACGGCCGCCACCGCGCACGCGCCGTGCACGCCGAAGGCATCCAGGGCGCGCGTGTCGGCGTGCAGGCCCGCGCCGCCGCCCGAGTCGGTGCCGGAGATCGTCCACACCACGGGTCGGCGCGCCGCGTCTTGTCGATTCGTCGTCATTCGCTTCAGTCGACCAGGATCGGTTCGTTGCCGCAGGGCGTGCTGGGGATGGCCATGTCCTGCGGCGCGATGAGTCCGGCCTCGTAGCCGAGCCGGCCGGCGGCGACGGCATGCGCGAAGGCCATCGCCATCTGCGGCGGGTTCACCGCCTGCGCGACCGCCGAATTCAGCAGCACGGCGTCGTAGCCCAGCTCCATCGCGAAGGCCGCGTGCGACGGCGCGCCGAGGCCGGCGTCCACGATCAGCGGCACGCCCGGCAGGCGCGCGCGCAGCGTGCGCAGCGCGGCGGGGTCGAGCACGCCCTGGCCGGAGCCGATCGGCGCTGCCCACGGCATCAGCACCTCGCAACCCGCGGCCAGCAGGCGGCGGCAGACGACGAGGTCGTCGGTGCAGTACGGGAACACCTGGAAGCCGAGGCGAACCAGCTGCGCGGTGGCCTCGACCAGCTCGAACGGATCGGGCTGCAGCGTGTGCTCGTCGCCGATCACCTCCAGCTTGATCCACGGCGTGTCGAACAGCTCGCGCGACATCTGCGCCAGCAGCACCGCCTCGCGCGCGCTGCGGCAGCCGGCGGTGTTGGGCAGCAGGCGCGCGCCGGTGGCCTTGCAGATGTCGCGCAGCATCGCCACCGCGTCGCTGCCGTGCGGCATCGCGGCGCCGGCGATCTCGCGCTTCAGGCCCACCGTGACGACCTGCGCGCCCGAGGCGGTGATGGCGTGCGCCAGCACCTCGGGCGACGGGTAGCCGGCGCTGCCGATCAGGAAGCGGCTGTCCAGGCGCTGGCCATAGACGCGCCACGGCGACGGCGCCGCGGCGGAGAAATCGAGCCGCATCCTCAGCCTCCCACGATGGCCGCGAACACGACGACGCGGTCGTCGGGCCACAGCGGCGTCTCGGCGCGCGCGGGGCGCGGCACGAAGCGCGTGTTGACGGCCGTGGCGACGTTGTCGTCGGCGCTGCCGCGCTCCGCGAGCACGTCGGCCAGCGTCAGGCCCAGTCGCCACGCGTGCGGCTGGCCGTTGACCAGCACCGTGGCCGTCTTGACCTGGACGTCGTCGAACACGAAGTCGCCTTCACGCATGGCTCAGCTCCCGGCGACGCGCGCCCAGCATCAGGCCGGTGCGCTCGAGCGCCTCCTCGACGAGCGCCGGCGCCAGCAGGAAGCCGTGGCGGAACAGGCCGTTGATGCGGATCAGCCCCTGCTCGCAGTGCAGGTGCGGGCGCTGGTCGAGCGTGGCGGGGCGCAGGTGCGTGTCGAGCCGGACGATGCGCGCCTCGGCCAGCTGCGGCACGATGCTGTGCGCGGCCGACAGCAGCTCGATCGTGCTGCGCACGCTCACGGGCGAGCGATCCTCGCTGTCGATCTCGGTGGCGCCGACGATCACGTGGTCGCCCTGGCGCGGCACCAGGTAGACGCGGTGGCGCGCGTGGATGCAGCGCACGGGCCGGCGCAGCTCCAGGCCCGGCGCATGCAGCCACAGCAGTTCGCCGCGCACGCCGCGCAGCGCCAGGCCGGTGCCCGCGCCGCGCGCGCCCAGGCCGCGCGTGTCGACCGCGACGTCGTAGCGGGTCGTCTGGCGTCCGAGCACCTGCAGCACGCCGGGTTCGACGTGCGCCACGCGCTGGTTCCAGTGCCAGCGCACGCCGGGGCTCTCGGTGACGAGTGCCGGCAGCAGCCGCGTCGCGTCGACCTGGCCCTCGCCGGGCAGCAGCCAGCCCTGCAGGCCGGGCACCAGCGCGGGTTCGAGCTCGCGCAGCATCTCGGGCGTGAGCGCCTGCGCGTCGCGCTGCGCGGGCCGGTCGCGCGGGCCGTTGAGCTGCAGCGTGGTGGGATGGGTCGCGTCGGCGGCGTCGGCCTCGCGCTGGCGCGCGCTGCGCGCGTTGGCCGCCTTCAGCCGCGCGAGCACGCGCTGCGTGGCGCCGGTGTCGCCCGGATGCGCCACGAGCACGCTGCCGTTGCGCCGGAACAGGCCGGGGGTGCCGTACGCCGGGCCGAGGCCCGCGACGATGCCGGGCCACAGGTCCAGCGAGCGCCAGCCGCGCTCGGCGATGTCGGCCGGGGCGTGCTCGAGCTCGGCCAGCGGGCTCAGCATGCCGGCTGCCGTGAAGGCCGCGGCCGGATGCGACTGCTGGCCCTGCGGCGCGGCGGCGTCGGGCGCGGGGTCGAACACGTCGACCTCGTGGCCCAGGCGCGCGAGCTGGTAGGCGAGGAGGCGACCGGCGATGCCTGCGCCCGCGATGCCGACGCGACTCATTGGTCCTCCGCGTCGTAGATGGGCACGAAGGGCTTGCCCAGCGTCGTGCGCCGCGTCAGCCCGGTGCTGGCGACGCGCGCGCCCGAGCCGGCGGCGTCCAGCGTCGCGTGCGCCTGCGCGGCGGCGAACTCGCGCACCTCGTGCGTCGTCTTCATCGAGCAGAACTTGGGGCCGCACATGCTGCAGAAGTGCGCTTCCTTGGCGCCGTCCGCGGGCAGCGTCGCGTCGTGGAACTCGCGCGCGGTGTCGGGGTCGAGCGCCAGGTTGAACTGGTCGTGCCAGCGGAATTCGAAGCGCGCCTTGGACAGCGCGTCGTCGCGCGCGCGGGCGCCCGGGTGGCCCTTGGCGACGTCGGCCGCGTGGGCCGCGATCCTGTAGGCGACCAGGCCCTGCTTGACGTCGTCGCGGTCGGGCAGGCCCAGGTGTTCCTTGGGCGTGACGTAGCACAGCATCGCGGTGCCCATCCAGCCGATCATCGCGGCGCCGATCGCGCTGGCGATGTGGTCGTAGCCGGGCGAGACGTCGATGGTCAGCGGGCCCAGCGTGTAGAACGGCGCGTCGTGGCACAGGCGCAGCTGCTCGGTCATGTTGGCCTGGATCAGGTGCATCGGCACGTGGCCCGGGCCCTCGATCATCGTCTGCACGTCGTGCTTCCACGCCACCTGCGCGAGCTCGCCCAGCGTGCGCAGCTCGGCCATCTGCGCCTCGTCGTTGGCGTCGGCCAGCGAGCCCGGGCGCAGGCCGTCGCCCAGCGAGAACGAGACGTCGTACGCCTTCATGATCTCGCAGATCTCCTCGAAGTGCGTGTGCAGGAAGTTCTGCTGGCCGTGCGCCATGCACCACTTGGCGAGGATCGCGCCGCCGCGCGACACGATGCCGGTGCGGCGCTGCGCCGTCAGCGGCACGAACTCGGCCAGCACGCCGGCGTGGATGGTGAAGTAGTCGACGCCCTGTTCGGCCTGCTCGACCAGCGTGTCGCGCAGCAGCGGCCAGTTCAGGTCCTCGGCGATGCCGCCCACCTTCTCGAGCGCCTGGTAGATCGGCACCGTGCCGATGGGCACCGGGCTGTTGCGCAGGATCCAGTCGCGCGTGGTGTGGATGTTGGCGCCGGTGGACAGGTCCATCACGGTGTCGGCGCCCCAGCGCGTGGCCCACACGAGCTTGTCGACCTCCTCCTCGATGCTCGAGGTCGTCGCCGAGTTGCCGATGTTGGCGTTGACCTTCACCAGGAAGTTGCGGCCGATGATCATCGGCTCGAGTTCCGGGTGGTTGATGTTGGCCGGGATGATGGCGCGGCCGCGCGCCACCTCGTCGCGCACGAACTCGGGCGTGATGCGCGCGGGGATCGCGGCGCCGCGCGAGTCGCCGCGCAGGCGCTGCTCGCGCAGCGCGTCGGCCTGGTATTGGGCCATCCACTCGTGGCGGCCGTTCTCGCGCAGCGCGACGAACTCCATCTCCGGCGTGACGATCCCGCGCCGGGCGTAGTGCATCTGCGTCACGTTGCGCCCGGCGATCGCGCGGCGCGGCGTGCGCTGCAGGCCGTCGGCCTCGCGGCGCAGGGTGGCGATGCGCGCGGCGGCGTCGCCGGCGGACGGGGCGCGCACGCGCTGGCCGTCGTCCACGGGCAGGGCGTCGCGGCCGGCGTAGGACTCGCTGTCGTTGCGCGCGGCGATCCAGCGCGAGCGCACCGTCTCGAGGCCGCGCTTCAGGTCGATCAGCGCGGTCGGGTCGGTGTACGGCCCGGAGGTGTCGTAGACGGTGACCTTCTCGCCGTTGGTCAGCGCGATCTCGCGCATCGGCACGCTGACGCCGGGCTGCAGGCCCTGCACGCGCACCTTGCGCGAGGCCGGCAGCGGCTGGCGCGTCGTGGCAGCGGCGGCGTGGCCGCAGTCGTGGGCGCCGGGCGCGGGCGTGTCGCAGTGGGGGACGGCGTCGGGCGCGTGCGGGGCGTGCGGGGGCGTGGGCAAGGTCATCGAGGCTCCAGTCCTGGGGTCAAGTCTTCTTGCTCCGGACGGTGCGCCGACCTTGCGCGCGGACGCCTCCAAGGGCCTCCGTTCACGGGTTCGTGCAGCTCTCCTTACGCCGGTACTAGCCGGTTCAAGTTCTCGGGTTCGACCTAGATTACCCATCCATTGGTCGTCTCAGCATCTCTTGGCGGATGCACCCCGGAGCGACTCGCAGTGTACGTCGGCCGCGTTGCTCCGCAATGACTTTTTTCGGGTATTCACAGTCGCGAGTCATATACCCTGGTGGGTATTAATAGTTTGACTTTTATTCGGCCGACAGAGCCCTCGCCGAGGCGACTGCTATCCTCGCCGCAGGAGCCCGAACCCGCCGGTCAGCGGGGTTGATCAACTTTTTGTTTAATAACTGCCGGACAATGGGCGATGGCCTCGACTGCCTCGCCCACCTTGCCTTCGGACGTCCGCCACCCGTACTGGATCGTCGCCGCCGTGTGCCTGCTCGGGCTCATGAGCACGGTGGGCGTGTCGATGCCGTATCCGATCCTGGCGCCGATCTTCGTCGGCGGCGCGGTCGACGGGTTCACGCATTTCGGCGGACTCGCGCCCTCGGTGCTGATGGGCATCGCGCTGGCGGCCAACCCGCTGGGCATCCTGATCGGCAGCCTGTTCTCGGGGCCGCTGTCGGACCGCCACGGGCGCCGCGTGGTGCTGGCGGTGACGCTGGTGGCCACGCTCGCCGGGCACCTGCTGACCGCGTTCGCGCTGGTGGTGCGCAACTACCCGCTGTTCGCGCTGGCGCGCTTCGCCACCGGCCTGGTCGAGAGCAACACCGCCGTGGCGCGCGCGATGCTGGCCGACATGCACGAGCAGGTCGACCGCACGCGCGCGTTCGCGCTGCTCAACGCCTGCTTCTACGCCGGCTGGTTGCTGGGCCCGCTGGTGGGCGGCCTCACGCTGCCGCTGGGCGAGCCGGTGCCGTTCGTGCTCGCCGCGGCAATGACGCTGCCGTGCGTGGCGATCCTGTTCCTGGGCCTGCCCGCGGCGCCGCCGAAGCCAGCCGCCGGCAGCGCGGGCGCGGCGCTGCAGGATCGCAACGTGTTCGTGCTGCTGCGCGCTGATCGCACGCTGGGCATCATCTTCGGGCTGCAGCTGGCCTACACGCTGGCGCTGAACACGCTCTACGAGTTCTCGCCGCTGTGGATGCTGCAGAACGCCGGCTTCGACAGCCGCGGCATCGCGCTCGTCACCGCCGGCCAGTGCGCCGCGATGACGCTGGCCAGCGTGCTGGCGGGCCGCTTCGGCGGCACGGCCGGGCGACATCCGCTGCGCCGCGCCGCGCGCTTCGCGCTCGTGGCCGCGGTGTGCCTCGCGCTGATGGCGGTGCTGCCCGGCTGGCTGGGCATCTACGTGATCATGGCGATGGGCGTGCCGACCGCACTCTACAACGCGGTGATGCCGGCGTGGATGTCCGAGCGCTTCGCCGAGCACGGGCAGGGCCGCATCATGGGCCTGCTGTCGACGATCTTCTGCGTGGCCAACGTGGTGGTCGCTCTGGCCGGCGGCTGGATCGCGCTGCTGTCCACGCGCTGGATCATGGCGCTGGGCGGCGCGGCGGCGGTGGTGTCGGCGCTGCTGATGCTGCGGCTGGCGCGCAGCGAGGAAGCGCGATGACCGCGACGCCGGACCGGCTGCTCCACCAGCTCAAGAGCCGCGGCCCGCAGCCCGCGGCCACGCTGGCCGGTGCCTGCGCCATCACGCCCATGGGCGCGCACAAGCAGCTGCAGTCGCTGCAGGCGCAGGGCCTGGTCTCGTCGCGCGACGAGGCCGACGGCCCGGGCCGGCCCAAGCGCCTGTGGACTCTCACCCCCGCCGGGCACGCCCGTTTCCCCGACCGCCATGCCGACCTGGCCGTGCAGCTGATCCGCCACGCCGCCGCGGTGCTGGGGCCGGACGCCGTCGACCGCCTGGTCGCGGCGCGCGAAGAGGAGCAGCAGGCCGAGTACGCCGCCGCGCTGGCGGGCCTGGCGTCGTTGGGCGCCCGCGTGCGCCGGCTGGCCGAACTGCGGGCGCGCGAGGGCTACATGGCACGCGTCGAGAAGCAGGGCCGGGCCTGGCTGCTGGTGGAGGATCACTGCCCGATCTGCGCCGCCGCCGTCGCCTGCCAGGGCCTGTGCCGCTCCGAGCTCGCGATCTTCGCCCGCTGCCTGGGCGCGGGCGTGCGCGTCGAGCGCGTGGAGCACGTGCTGGCCGGCGGACGGCGCTGCACCTACCGCATCAGCCCAGGCACGCACCCGGCCTGAATCCGGAACGGCGGCTGCTCCGTATGCAGGGAATCGAAGTCGCATCGACGAGGAGTTCCCGGCATGACCAACACCGCCACCGCCCGCGCCGTCGGCTGGGTCGAGCAGGGCCTGGTGCCTGACCGCGTCGTCCGGTTGGGCATCCGCCGCCTGCTCAGGGAACGGCTGGCCGAGATGCATGCCGGGGACGCCGAGGCGGCGCAGGATGTCGAGCAGGCCTTCGTCGATGCGATGCGGCGCGCGCCGGTCGCGCTGTTGCCCGACAAGGCCAACGAGCAGCACTACGAGGTGCCCGCCGACTTCTTCGCGCGCGTGCTGGGCGCGCATCGCAAGTACAGCTGCTGCTGGTGGGGCGAGGGCGTCGACACGCTCGAGCAGGCCGAGGCCGCCGCGCTGGCGCTCACCTGCGAGCGCGCGGGCCTGCGCGACGGCCAGGACGTCCTGGAACTGGGCTGCGGCTGGGGCTCGCTGAGCCTGTGGATGGCCGAGCGCTATCCGGGCAGCCGCATCACGGCGGTGTCGAACTCGAACTCGCAGCGCCGCTTCATCGAGGACACGGCCCGTGCGCGCGGCCTGGCCAACCTGCACGTGGTCACTTGCGATGCGAACGAGTTCGAGGCCACGCCCGCACACTACGACCGCGTCGTGTCGGTGGAGATGTTCGAGCACCTGCGCAACTGGCCCGAGATGTTCGCCCGCGTCGCGCGCTGGCTCCGGACCGAGGGCCGCTTCTTCATGCACGTGTTCGTCACGCGCGGTGCGCCGTACGCGTTCGAGGAGCGCGACGCCAGCGACTGGATGAGCCGCCATTTCTTCTCGGGCGGGATGATGCCCGGCGACGACCTCGCGCTGCGCTTCCAGGACGACCTGCGCCTGGCGCGCCGCTGGCGCTGGAGCGGCACGCACTACCAGCAGACTTCCGAGGCCTGGCTCGAGCGCATGGACGCGGCGCACGACGAGCTGATGCCGCTGATGACGGCCACCTACGGCGCCGACGCGCAGACGTGGTGGCAGCGCTGGCGCCTGTTCTTCATGTCGGTGGCCGAGCTGTTCGGCCACGACCAGGGGCAGCAATGGTGGGTGAGCCACTACCTGTTCGAGAAGCGCCCGTGAGCGCCACGCATGCGCCGTCGCAGGCGTTGGCGCGCGTTGCGCGTCACGCGCGCGGGCCCTCGCGCGGGCGCGTGCTCGCGAACTTCGCCGTCTTCGAGGCGGCGTGGTTCGCGTGCATCCTCGCCGTGGCGCACGGGCAGCCGGCCTGGGGCGCCGCCGCGCTCGTCGCGGCGATCGCGTGGCACGCGGCGGTCTCGGCGCGGCCCGTGACCGAGCTCGCGCTGGCGGGCGTGCTCTGCGCCCTCGGCCTCGCGGCCGAATCGATCATGGTCGCGCTGGGCCACGTCGCGTATCCGTGCGGCCAGCCGGTGGCGTGGCTCGCGCCGTACTGGCTCGTCGCGCTGTGGGGCGAATTCGCGATCGCGCTCAACGTCACGCTGCGCTGGCTCAAGCGCCGTCCGCTGCTGGCCGCGGGGCTGGGCGCCGTGTTCGGGCCGCTGTCGTTTCTCGGCGGCGTGCGCCTGGGGGCCGCGCGCTTCGTCGACGAACCCGCCGCGCTCGCCGCGCTCGCGGCGATGTGGGCCCTGCTGATGCCGCTCGTGATGGCGGTGTCCGATCGCCTCGACGGCGTCACCTCACCGACCGACCATGCCTGACTTCGCCACCCTGTTGCCCATCGCCCTGCGCGGCTTCGCGCTGTGCGGCGCCCTCGCGTTGCTGACCTGGATGGCCAGCGTCGTCCGCCGCGACGCGAGCCTCGTGGACCGCACCTGGTCGCTGATGATCGCCGGGCCGGCTCTCGTCTACGCCGCGCAGGTCGGCTGGTCGGGGGCGCGTTCGCTCGCGCTGCTCATGCTCGTGCTGGCGTGGGGACTGCGGCTGGCCGCGTTCATCACGGCGCGCAACTGGGGCCATGGCGAGGACCGGCGCTACCAGGCGATCCGCGCGCGCAACCAGCCGCACTTCGCGCTCAAGAGCCTGGTGCTGGTCTTCGCGCTGCAGGCGGTGCTGGCGTGGATCGTCTCCATGCCGACGCTGGCCGCGCTGGTCGGCGAGCGACCGTTCGGCGCGCTCGATCTCGCCGGCATCGCGGTCGCGCTCGTCGGCTTCCTGTTCGAGGCGATCGGTGACGCGCAGATGGCGGCCTTCAAAGCCGACCCGTCGCACAAGGGACAGGTGATGGACCGCGGCCTGTGGCGCTACACGCGGCACCCGAACTACTTCGGCGAGGCGTGCTTCTGGTGGGGCATCTGGCTCGTCGCCCTCGGCGCGGGCGGCCTCGCGGCGGCGTGGACGGTGCTGTCGCCGCTGCTGATGACGACGCTGCTGCTGAAGGTGTCGGGCGTGGCGCTGCTCGAGAAGGACATCGGCGAGCGGCGTCCGGCCTACCGCGACTACATCGCACGCACCAATGCGTTCGTGCCGGGGCCGGCGCGGCGTTCGAAGGACGGCGCGTGAAGCGGCGCGTGGCGGCGGCACTCGCCGCGATGGCGGCCGGCGGGCATGCGGCCGAACCGGCGACGCGCGTCTACGCGTTCCAGGCCTCGCTGGACGGCAAGCCCATCGGGGAACATCGGTTCACGGTGGCGACGGAGGGGGCGGGGCGACGGGTCACCAGCGAGGCGGACTTCAAGGTGACCTTGCTGGGGTTCACGGCCTACCGCTATCGGCATCGGGCCCAGGAGCAATGGGCGGGGGACTGCCTGTCGTCGTTGACGTCGAGCACGGACGACGACGGGAAAGCGTCGTCCGTGCGCCTCTCGCGCAAAGGCGATGTCCAGGAGATCGTCACGGGGACTTCGTCGACCTCGGTGGAGGGATGCCTCATGACGTATGCGTACTGGAACCCGGCGATGCTGTCGCAGTCGCGGCTGCTGAATCCGCAGACGGGGAAGGTGGATGCGGTGAAGGTGGAGCGGGTGGGAGCCGGGCGGGTCTTGGTGCATGGCGCCGAGGTCGAGGCGGTGGAATGGCGGGTGTCGGGTGGGGAGTCGCCGGTGGACGTGTGGGTGTCGTCGTCGGGCGAGTGGGTGGGGCTCGACTCGGTGGTGGGTGGCGGGAAGCATCGGTTGAGTTACCGGTTGCCGTGAGGAACCTTCGTTGCGCAACGGTTGCGCAGCTCGTAACCAACTGCGTTATGCACCGATGACGCCCCGCTGATCCGCCCATCGGAATCTCGCGCGATTCCTAGACTTCGTGGACATCAAGCCATGTCCAACGAACTGCTCATCCACGCCACGGGCCTCGCCGCCCTGGCCCTCAACGTCGTCGCGCTGACGTGCAGCTGCGAACGGTCGCTGCGCCTGCGCTCGGGGGTGTCGGGGATGATCTGGGCGCTCAACAACTTCCTGCTCGGCGCCAACGTCGCCGCCGCGCTGAGCGTGGTCAGCGCCGGCCGCACGGCCACCTCCGCCGTCACGCTCGGCGAGCGCCGGTCGCGCCGCATCGGCTTCGCGCTGTTCGCCGCCCTGACGCTGGCCGTCGGCGTGATGACCTGGGCCGGGTGGGCGTCGCTGCTGATGGTCGGGGCGTCGCTGCTGTCGACCTATGCCGTGTTCCACCTCACCGGGCGCTCGCTGCGCTGGGTGATGCTGGCCGTCTCCGCGCTGTGGATGTTCAACGCGTGGAGCTACGGGTCGTGGGAGCAGATCGCGGCCAACGTGATCAGCGCGGCGGCGTCGCTCTACGGGGCATGCCGGGTCGCGCGACCCGCGAACGCCAGCGCCTGATCAGGCGGCGGCCGCGGCCCGGTACTGGCCGGGCGTCATGCCCCAGGCCGCCCTGAAGCGTCGCACCAGGTGGCTCGCGCTGGCGTGGCCGCTCGCGCGGGCGACCTCGTCCAGCGGCAGCGCGCGGCGATCGCGCAGCAGTTGCGCGGCGCGCTCGATGCGGCGCGCGACGATCCATTCGTGCGGCGCCACGCCGAACGATGCGCGGAAGGCGTGCGCGAAATGCGCCTCGGACAGCGCGCAGAACGCGGCCATCTCGCCGACCGTCACCGGCTCGGCCAGGCGCGCCTGCAGCCACTCGGCGAGGCGGCGCCGCAGCGCCGGCGCCAGGCCGCCGCGGATGCCGCCGCGCGGCGCGCGCCCGGCATGGCGTGCGAGCACGTCGGCCAGCACCGCGTGGCCGAGCTCGCTGGCCAGGATGCGGTCGCCGGTGTCGGTCCAGTCCAGGTCGACCAGGCGTGCGAGGCGGGCGACGAGCGCCGGGTCGTCGGCGAAGTTCAGCTCGGGCAGGCGCAGCTCGCGCGGTTCGCGATCGAGCAGGCGCAGCGCGAGCGGCGCGAGCTGTTCGGGCGCGAAGTACAGGTGCAGGAAGGTCTGCTCGGTGCCGACCACCCAGTTGACCTCGTGACCCGCCGGCATCAGGCACAGCTTGCCGGGGCCACCGCGTTCGCCGGGCGCGTCCTCGCGGTAGGTGCCGTGGCCGCCGCGCAGGTACAGCGACAGCGTGTGGTGGCCCGGCAGGTAGCGCGTGGCGTCGAAGCTGTTCGACCATTGCGCCACGGCCAGCCCGTCGCCGAGCGCCGCACGCCGGTGCAGGCGCGCGCGCGAGCGCGAGAGCGTGTCGAAGACGTCGGCCGGGGTGCTGCGGGACATGGCACGGGAACTGTAGCGCGCGTGACGCGCCGGCGCGCGCCGGCGGGGCAACGAAACGCAGGAACGTGCAATCGGCCCGGCGCCGGCGCGCGCAGACTGCCGGCCATGACTTCGCTTCTCTATGGCCTGACCGTCGTCATCTGGGGCACGACCTGGATCGCCCTCAAGATGCAGCTGGGCATCGTGCCGATCCCGTGGTCGATCGCGTACCGCTTCGCGCTGGCGGCCGTCGTGCTGCTGGCCTGGCTGGCGCTGCGCGGCACGCTGCGGCTGCCCAGGCGCGAGGTGCGCTGGATGGTCGCGGCGCAGGGGCTGTGCCTGTTCTGCGTGAATTTCATCTGCTTTCTCAACGCGAGCCGCACCATCGCGAGCGGGCTGGTGGCGGTGGTGTTCTCGACGGCCACGCTGTGGAACGCGCTCGGCGCGCGCCTCGTGTTCAAGCGCGCGCTGACGCCGGCCATCCTCGGCGGTGGCGCCCTGGGCCTGGCCGGCCTGCTGCTGATGTTCTGGCCCGAGCTCGCGCGCCACGGCGCGTCGGCCGGCACCGTGCAGGGCCTCCTGTTCGCGCTCGGCGGCACGCTGTGCTTTTCCGGCGGCAACCTGCTGTCCGCGCGCATGCAGGCGCTGGGCGAGACGCCGGCGCTCACCAATGCGTGGGGCATGGCGGTGGGCACCGCGGTGCTGGCGCTGGGCTGCGCGCTGGCCGGCGTCGCGCCCGCGTTCGACCCGTCGACGCGCTACGTCGGCGCGTGGCTGTACCTGGCGATCCCCGGCTCGGTGGTGGGATTCACTGCCTACCTGCTGCTGGTCGGCCGGCTCGGCCCCGAGCGCGCCGCCTACTGCACGGTGCTGTTCCCGCTGGTGGCGCTGGCGATCTCGTCGGTGGTCGAGGACTACCGCTGGACGCTGCCCGCGCTGCTGGGCCTGGCGCTGGTGATGACGGGCAACGTGCTGGTGTTCCGCAAGTCCAAAGGCGGCGGCGCGGGGCAGGGGGCGGGTGTGGCGCGCGCGTCGGCCTCCGGCCGCTGACCGCGACTGGCGCGGGATCTGGCTCGGCCAGCCTGCCGACGATGACGAGCGCGTGCGGCACGCGGTTGCCGCACGCATTCGCGGCGCCGGTTCCGCCGGCCCTGGGCGCATGCAGTGGCCGGGCCACGTCCGCGTGGATCATCGTCTCGACGCGCAAGGCGGCGGTCGGCTCTTCAGTGTGCAGACGTGCAAGGCAGCATGATCGTGAACGTGGACCCCTCTCCGAGCCCGGCGCTGGAAGCCCGAACGACGCCGCCGTGCAGGGCGACGATCTTGTGGACGATCGACAAGCCGATGCCCAGTCCGCCGTTGCGCGAACCGGCCGAGTGCGGAAGCTGGGCGAAGAGCTCGAAGAGCCGGTGCGTGGATTCCGGCGGCATGCCGATGCCACTGTCCGACACGGTGATCTGGAGTTGTCCATCCTGCCGCGACGCCCCCAGCGTGATCTGGCTGGCCGCTGGGCTGTACTTGCAGGCGTTGTCCAGAAGGTTGCAGAGCGCCTGCGCGAGGCGCTGCGGATCGCACATCAGCGGCAGCGCCTCCTGCGGAAGGTCGACGTGCAGGTCGTGACAGGCGCCCTGCACGCCCGGCAGGCTCATGTCGAGCGCTTCCTCGATCACTTCGCGAAGATCCACCTTGCGCTTGCGCATGGACAGCACGCCGGCCTCGATGCCCGACAAGTCGATCAGGTCGTCCAGCAGACGGGTCGCCAAGGCCAATTGGCGATGCATGGCGGTGGATGCCCGCCGCGCGCGGTCGTCATTCGCGTCGACGGCCTGCAGCGTTGCCAGGCTGGTGGCGACGGGGCTGATCGCGTTGCGCAGTTCGTGGGCGATCTGCGCAGTGAGCGTCGCGCTGGCGCTCAAGGCTGCGGCACGCGCGGAGGGCAGCGTGTCCTGCCCACCGTCCTCGCCCGACCTGCGCTGAAGGAGATATCGCAGGTAGTGGGTCTCCTGCTGGAGATCCGCCACGCGCTCAAGCAGCGCGCTCTCGATGGACTTGCAGGCGGTGATGTCCACGACCTCCACCAGGAATCCGTCGACGACGCCCCGGTCCCAATCGGGCGTGTAGCGTGCCAGGCTGTGGCGCACGGTATTGCTTGGCCCGGGGATCGTTCTTTCAAACTCCTGGGGCTGGCCGCGCAATGCGCCTTCCATGAAGGGCTCGTTGAGCGCGAACAGCCGGGGGCCGAGGAGATCCTGGATGGGCGTGCCCGGCAGCTCGGCAGGATTCACGCCGAACCAGGTTCGATACGCCGAGTTCGCGAATCGGCAGCGCAGGGCGGGATCCCAGGCGGCCATCATCGTGGGACTCGCGTTGGCCAGGCTGTGCAACTTGACGGCCGCGCAAGGTGGCATCTGTTCGCTCCGGATCTTTCGCTTGCCTGAACGATGCCTGTCCGGAGGCGCGGGGTCAACCGTTTTGACGCGACACGGCCGGCACTCTCATCGATATCCGACAGCGTCCGGCTCGCGCATCCCTAATTGCAGGCGGACGGGATGCCTTGTCCTGGACAAGCCGCGAGGACGCACTCAAAGATCGAGTTCGTACACCCGCGCCCCGGCGCGTTCGACGGGGCTGTGGCCGGCCAGGGCGCGGTCCCAGGCGGGGTCGCCCGCATTGGACTCGGGCCGCAGCCGCCCGATCATCTGCGCCACCTCCTCGGTGCTGGCGTCGAACTCGGCGACCTGCTCGCGCGATTCGAGGAACAGGCGCGCGACCATGAAGCCGCCCGACTCGATGACGACCAGGTAGCGCGACCGCGGCCGCGGCGTGGTGTTGCCGTGCGCGCGGGGAAGCTCGTTGCCGAAACCGTAGCCCATGATCGTCTCCCGCAGGTGGCCGAATCGTACGCCTGCGCGCGGCCGAACGGTCGGTGGCGACGCGGGCGCATCCCGACGCCGCGATCCGGCGATCCGTCGCAACGCCCCCGGGGCGCGCGGGCCGGCAGCCTAGAGTCGCGCCATCGCCTCCTGCAACGCCACGCCCATGCTCGACCGTCTCCTTCGTCCCATCGCGTTCGCGGCCCTCGCGCTGCAGCTCGCGACGCCGCCCGCCGCCGCGCAGGATTGCGAATACGGCGCCTATGCGGACCCGTCCGGCGCGGCCGTGGCGCTGACGCGGCCCGCCAAGGACGCCGGCCCCGGTGCGCGCTACACCTTCCTGGACGGCCGGCGCGGCTTCCTGTCCGATGACGACGCGCCGCTGGCCTGCGACGCGGGCACCTTGCGCACGCGCGGCGATGGCGCGGCCTGGAAGCGCGTGGCGGCGCGCGCGACCGAGACGCGCTTTCGCAGCGGCGACGTGGTGCTCCGCGGCCTGCTGCTGGAACCCGTGGGCGTCGCCCGGCCGCCGCTGGTCGTCACCGTCCACGGCTCGGAGAGGACGAGCCCGATCGGCCTGGCGACGCAGTGGCTGCTCGTGTCGCAGGGCGTCGCGGTGTTCGCCTACGACAAGCGCGGCACCGCCGGCTCGGGCGGCGACTACACGCAGGACTTCATCGCGCTGGCCGACGACGCCGCCAGCGCCGGCCGCGCGGCGCGCCGGCTCGCCGGCGGGCGCACTGGCCGCTTCGGCTTCCTGGGCGGCAGCCAGGGCGGCTGGGTGGCGCCGCTGGCCGCGTTGAAATCTGGCGCCGATTTCCTGGAGGTCGGCTTCGGCGTCGTCGGCACCGCGCTGGAGCAGGACCAGTGGCAGGTCGAATACCAACTGGTGCACGAACGCGGCCACGACCCCGCGATCTTGCACC
>Ga0207427_100385_pt1 | contig 26626 bp, 22 predicted proteins | sample AraplaCL_Cvi_mMS_FD_184268 | JGI IMG/M metagenome (GOLD analysis project Ga0207427, IMG submission 184268) | Arabidopsis root microbial communities from the University of North Carolina, USA - plate scrape CL_Cvi_mMS (SPAdes) (version 2) | ecosystem: Host-associated > Plants > Roots > Endosphere ... | reverse complement strand
CCGGTCGCGGACATCGCGCTGCCGCCCGCCGTGCCGGTGGGCCTGCCCGGCGACCTGCTGCGTCGCCGCCCCGACGTGCTCAAGGCCGAGGCCGACCTGCACGCGGCCACCGCGAAGGCAGGCCAGGCGAAGGCGCAGTTGTTCCCGTCGATCACGCTGGGCGGACTGGGCGGTCTGCAGTCGGTGCATGCGAGCTCGCTCACCGACTGGGCCTCGCGCTTCTGGATCGGCGGCGCGCAGGTGTCGATCCCGATCTTCGAGGGCGGCAAGCTCAAGGCGCAGATCCGCACCGCCGACGTGCAAGCCAAGGAGGCGGCGCTCGCGTGGCGCGGCACGGTGCTGTCCGCGTACCACGACGCCGACAACGCGCTGGAGGCCTACGCCGACGAACAGCGCCACGCCGCCGCGCTTGCCAAGGCCCTGGCCGACGCCCGCCGCAGCGAGCAACTGATGCGCTCGCGCCAACGCAGCGGCTTCGTCTCGATGATCGAGGTGCTGGACACGCAGCGGCGCGTGCACCAGGCCCAGGAGCAGACGCTGCAGAGCACGGTGGCGGCGGCGACCGATCTGGTGGCGCTGTACAAGGCGCTGGGTGGGGACTGGAGCGAGGGCGCCGCGTCGAACCTGGCGGCAACGGGGCCTTGAACGGTGTCTGGCCCGGGCGCCCTCTAGTCGTCCAGGTCCTTCGGGATCGCCCCCGGCGTCCACCACTCCGACAGCACCATGGCCGCCAGGTCGCGGCTGGCCGAGGTCTCGATGTGGGCGAGTGCGTCGAGGAAACGCAGCACCACGGTCTCCTGCGGCTTGCTCAGCGAGCCCAGGCGGGGCGGGTCGCGGTCGGGCGGCCGGAACGACGTGAGCAGCGCGTCGGTGACCTCGCTGGGGCGTTCGACGTGGCGCAGCGCGTACTCCATCATGAACGGCAGGTAGTGGCGCCAGGACGCGGCGTCCAGCCAGCCGCTGCCCCAGGGATGCGCTTCCAGGTACTCGTCGGAGACGGCGTCCACCAGGACGTCGAACGGCGGCGCCGGCTTGTCGGCGTCCAGCGCGTCGCCGCCGCGCAGCGTCATCGCGGGGAAGGCCGTGCCTTCGGTGGAGAACGCCGCGAAGATCTCGGCGATGAGGTCGGTATGGGACATGGCGGCAGGCGCGATGGGGGCGATGCCGCTACTGTCGCACAGCCCGCCGGCGCCCCGGTCCACCCGGGGTTGGAGAGCTCGCTCGACCGCGTCCCGCAAGGGCATTGCAGCCGACTTAAAATCGGGCTTCAACGACACCCTCGCATGGCCCTCTCCCTCGAACGCGCTTCCTGCCGGCTCAACACCGCCTACGGCGACTTCCAGATGCACGGATTCAAGGATCCCGCGTCGGGACTCGAACACGTGGCCCTGTGCCTGGGCGACATCTCCTCGCCGCCGCCCGTCCTGACCCGCATGCATTCCGAGTGCCTGACCGGCGACGCATTCGGCAGCTGCCACTGCGACTGCGGCCCGCAGCTGCGCGGCGCGCTGCAGGCGATCGCCAAGGAAGGCCGCGGCATCGTGCTGTACCTGCGCCAGGAAGGCCGCGGCATCGGGCTGCTGAACAAGATCCGCGCCTACGCGCTGCAGGAACAGGGCGCCGACACGCTCGACGCCAACCGCCTGCTGGGCCTGCCGGCCGACGCGCGCGACTACGGCATCGCCGCTGCGATGCTCACCGAGCTCGGCGCGCGCTCCGTGCGCCTGATGACCAACAACCCGACCAAGATCGACAGCCTGCAGGCGCACGGCATCGAGATCGCCGAGCGCGTGCCGCTGCAGGTCGGGCGCAATCGAAGGAACGGCGCGTACCTGGACACCAAGGCCCACCGCATGGGCCACCTGTTCGACGCCCTGCGCGAACCCAGCGACGAGTGATCAGATCGCCGCGGCGTCCGCGGTCGTGCAGCACTCCAGCGGCCGTTCGCGCACCTGGTTGCGCCCGCCGTGCTTGGCGTCGTAGAGCGCGAGGTCGGCCGCGCGCAGCAGGTCGGCCGGCGAGGAATCGCGGGCGTCGCACATCGCCGCCAGGCCGATGCTGACCGACACCGGCGCCGGCAGCGTCGCATCGGGGCGCGCGTGCAACTGCTCCACCTGGCGCCGCACGCGCTCGCCCACCACGGCGGCGCCGGCCATGTCGCAGGACGGCAGGATCACGACGAACTCCTCGCCGCCGTAGCGCGCCACGAAGTCGCCCGGCCGCAGGCCGGCGTCGCGCAAGGCGCCGACCACGGCGCGCAGGCAGGCGTCGCCCGCCGGATGGCCGAAGCGGTCGTTGAAGGCCTTGAAGTGGTCGACGTCGATCAGCAGCAGCGCCAGGTGCGCGGCGGCGTCGTGCACGCCCTCGCTGACGCGGCGCGCCGCGGCGCGGCGGGCGCGCTCGTGCTCGGTGTGCAGCACGTCGTCGAAGTGGCGGCGGTTGTACGCCCCGGTCAGGCCGTCCTCGATGGCCAGGCGCTGCATGCGCGCGTTGGCCTGGCGCAGCTGCGTGGCCATCGCCTTGAGCGCCAGCAGCAGCATGCCGCACTCGTCGTCGGAGCTGCGCGGCAAGGGCGCGTCCAGCTGGCCGCTGCCCACCGCGGAGGCGAACAGCACGGCCTGCCTGAGCGGCCGCGTGATGCTCAGCGTGAGGCGCCAGCCGACGAACGCGGCCAGCAGCGAGGCCAGCACCGCGACGGCGCCGATCACCAGGTCGTTGCGGTTGGCGTGCGCGCCGAGCGCCTGGATCTCGGCCGCCACGCGCTGGTTCTGCAGCTCGGCCAGGTCGTCGAGCAGGTGCAGCCACGCGGCGTGGATCGGCGCGACGTCGCGGTTGAGCGTGCGCGCGGCCATGCCGGGGTTGTAGCCCTTGACGCTCGCCTGCGCGTCCGCGAACACGGGGGCCAGGGTGCGGTCGTAGGCCTCGATCTGGTCGACCATCGAGCGCTCGAGCACCGAATCGACGTGCGCGGCGTAGCGCTGCTCGGCGACGCGGTAGGCCGCCACGTCCTCGAGGATGGTCTTCATGTCGTTCTGCGCGTCCTCGATCGAGTTGACCAGGCCCAGGCGCTGCGACACCCGATCCTGCCGCTCGAGCAGCACGCGCATCGCGCGGATGTCGGCCTGGCGCGCGTTGGACAGCGCCACCAGCTGCACCAGGCTCTCGCGCGCGTGGCGCGAGCTCGACACGGCCAGCCACGCGCCGCCGATCATCAGCAGCAGGATCAGCGAGAAACACAGCACGAGGCGGTGTCCGATGCGCAGGTGGCGGAAAAAGGTCTTCATCGAGAGTGGGCGGCCGCCGGGCAAGGCATGGCGGCCATCAACGCTTTATCGACCCGGCTGCATCGACGTTGAGGCGAGCCTCATGTAGGGAGTCCTCCAAGCCGCGAACTCCCGCACGCCGCCGGCGCAGAATCGAACGGGGCCGGGGCATGCACGTTGCCCTGCCGGCAGCAGGAGGCGTCATGGAACGCTCATGGGACACCGAACGCCACGCCATGGTCGAGCGCCAGCTCGCGGGCCGCGGCATCCGCGACCCGCACGTGCTGCGCGCGATGCGCACGGTGCCGCGCGAACGCTTCGTGGACGCGCGCCTGGCCGCGTTCGCCTACGACGACTCGCCGCTGCCCATCGCCGCTGAACAGACGATCTCCCAGCCGTTCATGGTCGCGTGGATGATGGAGGCCGCCGAGGTGGCGCCCGGCGACCGCGTGCTGGAGGTCGGCGCCGGCTCGGGCTACGCCTCGGCCGTGCTCGCGCAGGTGGCCGCCACCGTATACGCGATCGAGCGCCACGACCTGCTCACGCGCGGCGCCCGCGAGCGCCTGGACGCGCTGGGCTACCGCAACATCCAGCTGCGCACCGGCGACGGCACGCTGGGCTGGCCCGAGGCCGCCCCCTTCGACGCGATCCTGGTGGCCGCGGCCGGGCCGCAGGTGCCGGCGCCGTTGAAGCAGCAACTGCGCATCGGCGGGCGGTTGCTGATGCCGCTGGACCTCGGCGGCCCCGGCACGCAACGACTGCTCAAGGTCGTGCGCCGCGGCGAATCGGATTACGCGCAGGACGCGCTGGGCGGCGTCAGCTTCGTGCCGCTGATCGGCCAGCACGGCTGGCGCGAGGGCGACGCGCACGCGGCGCGCCCGGCGTGATCAGGCGGGCGTGTCGCCGGCCTGCTGCGTGTGCTGCAGGAGGTTGTCGCGCACCTCGTTCATCGTGCGGCGCGCGGCGGCGAAGCGCTCGGCGTCCAGGCCGGTGGCCTGCACCAGGCTGCGCTGCGCGCCCTTCTCGCGCAGCGCGCGGCCGGCGTCGGTAAGGCGCACGATCACCTGGCGCTCGTCGCGCGCGTCGCGGCGCCGCTCGACGTAGCCCATCGCCTCGAGCTTCTTGAGGATCGGCGTGAGCGTGTTCGACTCGAGGAACAGCTTGTCGCCCAGGCTGCTGACCGTCTGCTCGTCGTGCTCCCAGAGCGCGACGATCGCGATCCACTGCGTGTACGTCAGGCCCAGCTCGTCCAGCAGCGGCTTGTAGGCGCGGCCGTACGCCAGGTTCGCGCTGTAGACGGCGAAGCACAGGAAGTCGCCCAGCTTGGGCATTTCGGGATTCGGGGCGGGGGTCTTCACGTCGGCGCTCTCCTTGCGGCACGATCATACCCTCATTGAATCGCATGCGATTAAATCGCAACGCTTGACATCTCCAATCGATCGACCGTACATTTATCGCATGCGATTTAATCGCATACGATCAACAACCCAGGAAACGACCATGACCTCCCTCGACAAAGTCCTCTACACCGGCCAGACCCGCACCCTCGGCGGCCGCGACGGCAGCGCGCGCAGCAGCGACGGCCGGCTCGACATCCGTCTGTCCCCGCCCGGCAGCACCGGCCCCGGCACGAACCCGGAGCAGCTGTTCGCGGCCGGCTGGTCGGCCTGCTTCATCGGCGCGATGGGCCGCGCGGCGCGCGCCGCCGGCGTGGCGCTGCCGGCCGACGTGGCGGTGGACGCGGAAGTCGACCTCGGCCAGGTCGGCGACGGCTTCCAGCTCGCGGCGCGCCTGAAGGTGAGCCTGCCCGGCCTGGACGCCGCCGTCGCGCGCGCCCTCATCGACGGCGCGCACCAGCTGTGCCCGTACTCGAAGGCCACGCGCGGGAACATCGACGTCGAACTCTCGCTGGCCTGACGCCCTTCGCGCGCGGCCGATCGAGCGCCGCGCGCCTTCTCCTTCATCCGATTCCGACCAGACCCCATGACCCGCCATCTCCTTGCCCTGCTTGCCGCCGGCCTGCTGGCCCTGTCCGGCCCCGCGGCCCATGCCACCGACGCGCCGCTGCCCGTCGAGCGACTCGCACCCAGCCTGGCCGGCGCCACCGGCTGGCTCAACTCGCCGCCGCTGACGCTGGAGCAACTGCGCGGCAAGGTGGTGCTGGTCGACTTCTGGACGTACTCGTGCATCAACTGCCTGCGCACGCTGCCCGCCGTGCGCGCGTGGGCCCGCACGTATGCGAGCCAGGGCCTGGTCGTCGTCGGCGTGCATGCGCCGGAGTTCGAGTTCGAGCACGACCCGCAGCGCGTGCGCCAGGCGCTGGTCGACCAGCACGTCGACTGGCCCGTGGCGCTGGACGACGACTTCAAGGTCTGGCGCGCCTTCCGCAACGAGGCCTGGCCCGCGCTGTACTTCATCGACACCCAGGGCCGCGTGCGCCACCACGTGCTCGGCGAAGGCGGCTACGACGAGTCCGAGCGCGTGATCCGCCGGCTGCTCGCGGAGGCGCACGGCCAGGCGCAGCCGCTGCCGCCGATGGCGTCGGTCGAAGCCACGGGCATCGGCGCCGCGCCCGACCTCGCGCACGTGCGCTCGGGCGAGACCTATCTCGGCTACGCGCATGCCGACGCGGCGACGCCGCCCGACGTGCTGCCCGAACGCGCGCAGCAGCATGTGCCGCGTGCGCCACGGCTGAACACGTGGACGCTGGGCGGCGGCTGGGCGCAGCGCGGGGAATTCGTCGAGTCGACGGCACCCGGCGGCGCGATCGCACTGCGCTTCCACGCACGCGACCTGCACCTGGTGCTCGGGCCGGGCAGCGACGGCCAGCCGGTGCCGTTCCGCGTCACCATCGACGGCCACCCGCCGGGCGCGGACCATGGCGTCGACGTCGACGAGCAGGGCCGCGGCCAGGCCACGCAGGTGCGTCTCTACCAGCTCGTGCGGCAACGCGGCGACGTTGCCGACCACACGTTCGAGATCCAGCTCGACCGTGCCGGCGCGCGGGCCTGGGTGTTCACGTTCGGCTGAACTCGACCATACCGATACCCGTATCCACTGCGTGGAGTTGGCCAACGACCCCTGGGGAAGTCTGGTCGGACCGCGGCGCGCTGCGGCGCGATGATCGCCGCGGGACGCGGCACCACACGCTTGCCGCACACGACAGGAAGACTCGCATGCTGCAACACCTTCGCCTGTTCGCGCTCGCCGCGCTGGCCGCCACGGCCGCTGCCGCCGGCGCCTCCGACCTCCATCGCGGCCACGACCCGGCACCGCCCAAGGTGATCCTGGACACCGACTTCAACACCATCAGCGACGACGGCCAGGCGCTGGCGATGCTCGCGCAGCTCGATGCGGCCGGCAAGCTCGACCTGCTGGGCGTCGCGGTGGCCACCGGCAACGCGTGGCTCGAGCAGGAGACCTCCGACGCGCTCAAGGCCGTCGAACGCCTGGGCATCGAACGCCAGATCGGCGTGTACGTCGGCGCCAAGTACGGCATCCTGCACGACTACGCGTCGTACCTCGACGAGGTCGCGAAATTCGGGCCGGCGAACGACTACGTCGGCGCGTTCTCCAGCCCGCCGCCGACCTCGCCCGCCGATCTCGTGGCGCCGCCCGACGGCTTCGCGACGCACACGCGGCCGCAGCGCCAGCACGCCGTGGACTTCCTCATCGAGCAGATCCACCGCTACCCCCACCAGGTATCCATCCTCGAGATCGCGCCGCCCACCAACCTCGCGATGGCCATCCGCAAGGATCCGACCATCGTGCCTCTGATCAAGCAGGTGGTGACGATGGCCGGCCAGATCTACGTGCCCGGCAACGCGTACAACGACGCCGCCGAGTTCAACTGGTGGGCCGATCCGGAGGCGGTCAAGATCGTGCTGCGCGCCGACATCCCCAAGGTGATCGTGCCGCTGGACCTGACCAACAACGTGCCGCTGACCAAGCCGGTCTACCAGCAGATCGCGAACCACCAGCCGGCCACCGCGATCACCAGGCTGTTCGCCGACGCCTACGCGCCGTTCTTCGGCTCGGCCCCGGCGCCCTACCCGCTCTACATCTGGGACACCACCGCCCTCGCCTACCTGGTCGACCCGACGTTCGCCACCGCCACGCGCGACCTGTACGTCGACATGAACACGACCTTCGACGCCAACTATGGCAAGTCCATCGTCTACGACACGAACCCGTCGCCGGCGATCCCGCTGCTGACGCAATCCAAGGTCGTGCTCGCGTTCGACACCAACCGCTTCTACGCGTTCTACGCCGACCTGCTGACGCGGCCGCTGCCGGTGCGCCTGAGCCACGGGCACCCGTAGCCGTCATCCTGCGATTGCGCGCAGGACAACGGCGTGGCGCGGGGGGCCGGCTGACGCAGCCACCAACGACTTCGTCATCCTGCGCGTAGCGAAGCGGAGTCGCCGGACCGCACGCAGCGCCCTCAGAGCCGATTCTTCTTCCACAGCTTGAGCGCCTCCGGCCAGAACTCCACCGGCAAGATCATCACGGCCCGGGTGTCGGCATGCACCAGCAGCGGGAAGGTGGCGCCGCTCAGCACGCCCTCGGGCAGGTGCTGGCGGTACACCATGATCGCGGCGGACATCACCCAGCGCGCGGTGAGTTCGACCGGCACCCGCCAGTCCATCGTGCGATCCATCTCGTTGGTGACCTTGGCGGCGATCGCACGCTCGACCGGGTCGGACGGCGTCGCGCCCTTGCGCTTGTAGATGCGCTGCGCGATCGCGCGCAACTCCGCGGGCCGCGGGTCGAGCTCGGGCTCGCGGCTGTGGACGATCATCGCCGGAAGGTCGGAATCGCCGCGCTTGAACAGCAGCGTGTTGGCCTGCACGATCGAGCCCCACACGACCTTGCCCCGGGACAGCAGCAGCCCCTGGCGGTCGACCGCCTCGCTCAGCGCGTCGTTCGGCCGCATCCAGGCAGGACGCGCGCCGGCGATGGCCGCGAGCGCCTCCGGCCGCATCGTGCGGCGCTGCTGCGCCAGCGCGTCGCGCAGCTGCTGCAGCGCCTGCGCCATCTCGGGCTGGGCCGCGTGCGGCTTGACCTGCGTCGGCAAGGGGTTGCCGCTGCCGGGGGCGCCGAGCGACATGCCCAGTACCGTATGGTCGGACCCGCGGCCCTCGACCATGCGCTGCGCCACCTTCTGGAACGGCAGGAACGTGGCGCCCGCGATCCGGATGCACAGGATCTCGCCGAGGCGCACCCAGTCGGCCGGGCCGCCCAGCCGCATGCAGTCGGCGGTGAACGCGCCGAACTCCGGAATGAGCGGGCCCAGTTCGTCCATGCCGACGAGGCGCCGCAATTCCTCGATCGAGCGCTCGAGCCAGCGCAGGCCTTCGAGGTCGCGCGTGAGTTCGTGGTTCGCCGTCTCGCGCGTGCGCTGGATCACCTGGTCGATCAGGCGTTCGATCTCGCGCTGCACCAGCGGCAGGTCGTCGCCGAGCGGCTCGACCGGGGCGCCCGGCATCCAGCCCCCGCCGTTCATGCGCCCGCCACTCTCGGACCGCTCGACCTGCACCGTCGCGACGAACGTGCCCTGCCGCGCGTCCTCGCAGCGCAAGGCCCAGGCCTCGCGCTGGTCGCCGTCGCTGTGGTTCAGGAGGACGACCGACTGGCCGGGTGCGATCCAGCCGTCCATCGGCGTGTCCCACGCCTCGGAGAAGGCCTGGACCGACAGCCACTCGCGCGTGCGCGTGGCGATCTGCCAGCCCTGCGGCGAATCGATGCGCGCCGGCGTCGAGGAAGCCGCCGTCGAGCGCCTCGGCGACGTCGGCGCCTGCCAGGTCGGCCCCGGCGACGCGGCGCTTGGCCTCGCGCGCCGCCGCGCTCGCGCCGAACGCCGCGGCGTACTGGCGCGTGGCGGCCTCGATGTCGCCGGCCTGGAGCAGGCGCGTCGGGTCGATGGTCAGGTAGCCGAGCGGCAGGTCGTCGAGCGCGGCCAGGGCCTCGCCCCACAGGCGCGCCGCGCGCTCGGCGTCGCCCGCCAGGCTCTCGAAGAGCGGCAGCGCCTGCTCGAGGTTGGCCCGGGCATCGGCGACGGCGATGGCCGGGTTCAGGATCGAGAGCTTGCGCGGCGAATGGCGCACGTCGCCGTCGACGTCCTCGGCCTGCATGAAGGTCAGCGTGCAGGCGTCCATGTCGGCCATGCCGAACAGGGCGCGCTGGGCCTGCGGGTCGCCGGGGCGCAAAGCGACGCGGATGCTCGCACGGGCCCGCTGCGATCGGCGCTGCGGGTCCGGGACGCGGCGGGCGTTTCCGGAAGTTTTGCCGCGGATGGCCGTCAGGGCGCTGCGCGTGGCCGCGTTTCGTGACGGAACAGGCGTCCAACTCGAAGGCATATTCGCGTGGAGACCGTGCCCGCCCGCGACTTTCGTACAATGACGACGTCCGGTTTGCGTTGTCCGCCAGGAGCAACACGTCAAGCCGGCTGGTCGTTGCCGTCGTGAGGGTCGGCAGGGACGGCTAGGGATTGGCTGCATCCTGGTCGCAGCCAGGGGCCACGTCGGCGCCAAGTCCGCGGGCCCCAGCCATGTTCGTTTCCACAACTCCAACAAGAGCGATGACCATGATCGACGCGCATTCCGACGACACCCGGACCGAGACCGCGGGCGCGGACCGCCAGCTGACCGGCGGCGCCTTCTACGCCAAGACCGTCTTCGACCGCAACGGCGTCCCGCTGTCCGAACGCTCGCGCCTGGTCGAGCGCATCCTGAACCTGGCCTACAGCGCGGCGCACCGGCGCGTGCGCGGCCAGGCGTCGTGGACGGTGGAGGAGCTCGAGGCGCTGGCCACGCATTTCGGCGAGTCGCTGGACGAGGTCTTCGTCGCGGCCGCCAAGACGCGCGCCGAGCCGGCCACCTTCGTTGCCGGCGACCTGCGCCTGAAGTGCCAGCTGTGGCTCGGCGCCGAGACGCCCCGCCCCGCCGCGGGCGCGCTGGTCGCGCTCAAGGACGGCCCGCGCTGGACGGTGCAGCCGGCTGCCGATGGCGTGGCTGGCCCGCTCTTCGCGGTGCGCCAGCTGCTGCTGGAGCCCGACGCCATCTCGGGCTCGCGCATCGCCGTGCTGGACGACCAGCCCAACATCACCGGTTCGCTGTGCGTCTTCCTGCGCCAGGCCGGCTTTCGCGCGGACGCGTTCCACTCGATCGCGTCGCTGCAGGGCGCGCTGCGCGAGCTGCCCTACGACGCCTACGTGCTGGACTGGATCGTCGGCGACGAGACCGTGGGCCCGCTTGTGGAGGGCCTGCGCGCGGCCGATCCGCGCTGCCCCATCGCGATCCTGACCGGCAAGGCCAACGAACGCGGCGAGGTCGTGACCGACATCGCCGACCTCGTCGCGCGCCACGACGTGCGCTACTTCAGCAAGCCGCTGGATCCGCACATGATCACGGCGGTGCTCGCGCGCCTGATCGCGGCGCGCGCCCGCGCGTGACGCGCTCGCATGCGCGGGCGCGACCCGCGTCTCAGTGCCGCGCGCGCGTCTCGACGATGCGCTTCATCGCGCGCTGGTCGAGCGGCTTCTGCTCGTAGGAATCGAAGGGCCACAGGCGCGCCGGGTCGGAGGTGTCGATGCCGTGCGCGCGCGGATCGCCGGCGCTGACCGCGACCAGGCAGCTGCGGCTGTTCGGCCCGTCGCCGCGCCGCGTCTCGCTGGCGAGCTCGATGCCGTTCTTGACGGGCATGTCCAGGTCGATCAGCACGACGTCGTACGCCGCCACCGCCAGCTGGTTGGCCGCGACCGGCGCCGAGCCCGCGACGTCGACCTGGTAGCCCAGCATCTGCGCGACCTCGCGCAGGTCGCCCAGCATGTCCGGCCGGTCGTCCACGATCAGCACCTGCACCGCGTCCTGCGGCCGGTCGTCGGCCGGCGCCTCCTTCTCCAGCGCCACCGGGATGCGCACCGTGAAGGTCGATCCCGTGCCGGGCGTGCTGTCGACGACGCAGTCGCCGCCCAGGTGCGTCAGCAGCGTCTGCACCACGGCCAGGCCGATGCCCAGGCTGTTGTGCTCGCGATCGACCAGGCCGAAGCGGCGATACGGCACGAACAGCTGCGCGATGTGCTCGCGCGCGATGCCCATGCCGGTATCCGACACCGCGATCCGCAGCGTCGGTCCCTCCTCCAGGCCGTAGGCGACGGACACGCTGCCCGCCTGCGTGTACTTGACGGCGTTCTCCAGCAGGTTCAGCAGGATCTGCTCGACGCGCTTGGGATCGGTGGCCACGAACAGCCCGTCGTCCGGCCGCGTCACCTCGAGCCGCAGCGACTTGGCCGACGCCAGCTCAGACACCGTGGACACGGCCTCGTCGACCAGGTCGCCGACCTCGAAGGTCTCCGAGCGCATCTCCAGCTTGCCGGCCTCGCCGAGCGACAGCACGAACAGGTCGCGGATCTGCGCCTCCATGTGCCGCACCGCACGCGCGATCTTCTTGAGCGACTGCCGGCGCTCGCGCCCCTCGGCACGCCGGTCCTCGGTGGCGAGCACCGTGATGATGCTCTGCAGCGGCGACTTCAGCTCGTGGCTCACCATCGAGAAGAACAGGTTCTTCTCCCGGGTCGCGCGGTGGACGTCGTCCAGCGCCTGGTTCGTCAGCGCGAGCTGCCGCTCGTAGCCCCGCATCGAGGCCACGAAGTGGCCGACCAGCACCATGCCGATGACCAGCACGTAGATGAGCGTGGCGTAGTGGGCAAGGTAGATCGGCTCGCCCTCGCCCGGATGCATGGCGAACTGCCAGAGGTCGTACATGCCCAGCGACGTCTCCGACGCCGCCGCCAGGAACATCAGCACGCCCTCCCACCAGCTTCTGTTCAGGCCGGCGCGCCCGATCATCCACGTGAAGTAGAGCGAGGCCGGCAGCGTCGCGAGGAACCACAGGTCGACCCAGTACATCGGCCAGGAGTCGACGGCCAGCGCGATCGCCCCCGCGCCGAAGTAGATCCACATCACGGCTTCCAGCCTGGGCTTGCGCCACCCGCCATAGCGCAGGATGAACATGAACAGCACCACGCCCCGCAGCACGTTGGTGATGAGCGTCATCTTCTCCCACGCGACCGGCGGCAGCCAGGTGTAGGCCACGTAGAGGTCGGCGCTGTTGACGGTCCAGACCAGGCAGGCGCAGGCGAACCAGAAGTACATCGCCTCGGACCGGCGGAACAGCCACACGCCGAAGATGATCATGCCCAGCGTCATCGTGACGACGCTGCCCAGCTTGATCACCTCGTTCTGCCAGAAGAGCTTGTGCTCCCAGGTCGGACGCAGCACGGCTTCCGGGCCGAGGCGGATCTTGCCCAGCATGCCGCCGTTCCATCCGTATTCGCGCACCTGGATCTGGAGCTCGTTGAGCCCGGGCTTCAACATCGCGGCCGGCAGGATCAGGAACTGGCTGCGATTCCAGTTCTGCGGCAACGGCTCGACCACCGATCCGACGGTGCTCACCTGGGCCGAATTGACGAACACGCGCCCCGTGCGGATGAACGTGGTCGTGTAGAACGCGAGGCCGTCGGCGGGGACGGCATCGAGGCGGAACGCCACCTTGAACCAGCTGTCGATGGAAGCGACCTGGTACTGCGACTTCACGACGTGCCGCAGCTTCACCGCCTTCCAGGCGCAGTCCGGTCCGGGGATCGTGTCGTGCACGCCGGCCTGCACGCACACCTGCGCCTGGTCGAGCACCGTGACCTTGGCGGGATCGACGAGCGCCTGCGCGCCCGCCGGCGCCGGGGCGATCCAGGCCAGCAAGCTCGCGAGCGCCAGCGCGAAGAGGCGTGCCTTAGTGCGGAAGGCCATCGGGATGCATGAGTCGGCGCATGGACGGAGTCGATCCTGGTGAGGTGACGGGCAACAACGGAAAAGACAACCGTGCTCGGCCGTCTTCCCTGCGCGATTGTCTGTCATGCGCTCGCGTGCCACGCGAGGCAGAAGTCGCGGTCCACGAGCCTGCGTTACGGCCGGGAAGCCCTTCTCTTCGGGTTCGCCACGAGAAAGCCAGTCCGATTTGTAGCCATTCGATGGTCTTTACAAAAACATTGTCGCGCTCTAATGTTCTTTCAAAGACAACTGTGGCACACTGGCTTCGCTCAGGGAAACAAAAGAGCGGATTCATTCGCTAGAGCACTCGGCCGTGGGGTGGGAGCCCCGCGGCGAGCACACGACACGCGAGCCACGCAAGAGGGCCGAAGTTGTGCCAGGGAGGGAGGGGACATCCGTGCATCGGGGACGATGCACGGATCAATCCCTATTCGGTTCCCATGAAAACATCCGGCATCCGGCATCCGGTATTCGGCGTTCGGTGGGGCGGGTCAGCCGCAGGCGTAACCCGCGGCTCGCCAAGCTTCGCTTCATCGAGCACCACCCCTTCGCGACCTCGCCCGACCACCGCCGCATACGCATGAAAAAAGCACCTGGCGCCGAAGCGCGAGGTGCTTGTTTCGTTTCTTCTTAATTTTGGTGGGCCCTGAGTGACTCGAACACTCGACCTACGGATTAAGAGTCCGCTGCTCTACCAACTGAGCTAAGAGCCCGAAATTCTCGGTTGCTGGCAACGCGTTGCCGCGTTCACAACAGCCCTAAATTCTACTTCGATTTCTGCTCAGCCTGCAAGCAGAAAATTCATGATCTTCCGGAAGTTCCGTCCTTGACCGCTGCGTCCAGCGTTGCTTCGGGCAAGGTGGTGGGTTGTACAGGACTTGAACCTGTGACCAACGGATTAAAAGTCCGCTGCTCTACCGACTGAGCTAACAACCCGTTTCCGGTAGAGCCAAAAATTCTAGCATGCGTTGGGCGGTCTCCGCAACCGGTTCGTTCGACAAGCCCAGATGGGCGCGGCGCCACGCTTGGCGATGCGAGCCACGCCCATCGATGCGAGTCATGCGCCACGCCGTCATCCTGCGCGCAGTCGCAGGATCCACGGTGGCCGGCAGGTCGGTTCGCAAAGGTGGATCCTGCGACTGCGCGCAGGATGACGGCGCGTGAGGGCACGTGGGCACGTGGGCGCGTGGGAACGTGGGCATGTGGGCACGTGGCCGCAGCCGGCCTGCCGGCGCGTGGGCGTGGGCGCCCTACGACAGCAACTGCGCGATCACCTCGCCTGCCGCGGCCATGCCGAAGCTGGCGGTGACGACCACGGTCGATCCGTAGCCGTGGCAGTTCAGCGAGTTGTCGCGGCGCGCGGTGGACGGCACGTCGTCGACCTCGCACGCCGCGTCCTCCGGCTCGGGCTCGGCCACGCTCTCGCGCGAGAACACGCAGCGCACGCCCATCTTGCCGGTGCGCGGCGCGCCGTGCTGCGAGCGCAGGCGCTGGCGCAGGCTGGCCAGCAGCGGGTCGTGCGTGGTGGCGTGCAGGTCGTCGATCTCGATCTTCTCTGCGCGCTGCTTGCCGCCAGCGGCGCCGCAGGTGACGAAGGCCACGCGCGAGCGGCGCGCCCAGGCGGCGACGGCCAGCTTGGCCTTGGTCTGGTCGCAGGCGTCGATGACGGCGTCGACCTCGATGGGCAGCAGGCCGGGCCAGTTGTCCGCGTCGGCGAACTCCTCGACGCAGTGGACGATGCAGCCCGGGTGGATGTCGGCGATGCGGCGCGCGAGCGCCTGCGCCTTGGACATGCCCAGCGTCGCGCCCAGCGCCTGGATCTGGCGGTTCACGTTGGACTCGGAAACGTGGTCGAGGTCGATCAGCACCAGCTGCGCGACCCCGCTGCGGGCGAGCGCCTCGACGGCCCAGGAGCCGACGCCCCCGAGGCCGACGACGGCCACGCGCGCCGCGCGCACGCGGGCGTAGCCGCGGGCGCCGTACAGGCGCTTGAGGCCGCCGAAGCGGCGCTCGAGATCGGCGTCGTCCGCCGCGATGACGGGCGAGGTCACCGCGGGAACGTCGCCCACGGCGGTCACTTCAGCGACTTCAGGCGATCCCGCCCGGCCGCTGCCGCTTCCGACTTCGGGTACGTCTTGATCAGCTCGCCGAGCGTGGCCCGGGCGGACTTGACGTCCTTCAGCTCGATCTGGCAATTGGCGATGGCCAGTTCCGCCTCCGGCGCGCGCGCGTGCTCGGGCGCGGCAGCGATGAAGGACTTGAACGTGGCGATCGCCCCCTTGAAGTCGCGGTTGCCGTACTGCGCGTTTCCGAGCCAATAGCGCGCCAGGTCGGCGTAGCCGCTGGCCGGCCAGCGGCGCAGGAAGTTGTTCAGCGCGACCTGGGCCTTGTCGAAGTCGCCGGTGCGCAGCGTGGCCGTGGCCGCGTCGTACGCCTGGACTTCCTCGGGGTCGGCCGAGAACGTCTTGCCGTCGAGGTTGACCTGTTGCGGCTCGATGCGCTTGAGGCGATCGTCGACGCCCTGGACGACGTTCTTCTGCTGGCGCTGGACATCGGACAGGTCCTTGGCCAGCTGCTCGTTCTGCCCGCGCAACTGGGCCATCTGCTGGCGCAACTGCTCGTTCTGGTTCGTCAGGTCCAGGAGCGCGTTCTGCAGCTGCTGCAGCTGCTGCGCGTACTGCGACCCCTGCGACTTGTTGGCATCCTCCAGCTGGGAGATGCGCGTGCGCAGGTCGATGATCGCGCGGCGCGCCTCATCGTCGTCGAACAGGCCGGCATGCGCGTTCGTGCCAACGACCAGCATGGCGGCCAGCGCGCATGCACGGCGCACGGCCGTGAATGCGCGCGGGCGGCGCGACGCTTCCGGGAACGTCACGGCCGCGGACATCACTTGGAGCGCAGTTCGACGCGGCGATTCTTCGCCCACGCCGATTCGTCATGGCCGTCCACCGCCGGACGCTCCTTGCCGTAGCTGACCGCTTCCAGCTGCGAGTCGCCCACGCCCAGCACCTTCATCTGCTGGACGACGGCTTCGGCGCGCTTCTGGCCCAGCGCCAGGTTGTACTCGCTGCCGCCGCGCTCGTCGGTGTGGCCTTCGGCCACTTCCTTGGCGCTCGAGCTGCTCTTGAGCAGCTTGGCGTGCGCCTCGACGATCGGGCGGAACTCGTCCTTGACGGCGTAGCTGTCGAAGTCGAAGTAGATGACGCGATCGAGCGTGATGGGCACCACCGGCTGCGAGCTCATGTCGGTCTTGGCGACGGTGTCGCCGCTGGGCTGCGTCGTGGTGGTGGTCTGGGACGTGACGTCCTTCTTCTCCACTTCGACCGGCTTGTCCAGCTTCGTGGGCGAGGCGCAACCGGCCACGACCGCCACGCTGGCCAGGGCCAGCAACATCTTCCCGGAATTCTTGATCATCGTTTCTCTCCTACCAGCACTATGAACATGTCCGCGAGCGCCCCTGCGCCGCGGCTTCTTCCCCAAAATCAGCGGCCGAACGGGCCCCAGACAGGTTCTCGGATGTCGAGGCCGGATTCGACCAGCGTCGACTTGAATCGGCCGTCGGTCGTCGTGACCATCAGCACGTCGCGGCCGTTGGCCTTCGTCGCGTAGATGATGTAGCGGCCATTGGGCGCGAAGCTCGGGCTCTCGTCGTCGTTGGTGTCGCTGACGCTGGCCACCTCGCCGGTGCCCAGGTTCATCACCATCAGCTTGAACCCGTCGCCGCGCGAAATGTATGCGAGAAGCTTGCCATCCGGGCTGATCGCCGGGCTGATGTTGTAAGCACCGTTGTACGTGACGCGCTGCGCGCCGCCGCCGCCCACGGGCTGGCGGTAGATCTGCGGGCCGCCTCCGCGGTCGCTGACGAAGTACAGCGAGGCGCCGTCGGGCGAGAACCTCGCCTCGGTGTCGATGCCGGTGCTCTCGGTGACGCGGCGCGGGTTGCCGCCCGAACGATCCATCACGTAGACGTGCGAGCCGCCGTCCTTGGACAGCGTGACAGCCAGCGTGCGGCCGTCCGGCGAGAACGCCGGGGCGCTGTTGGAGCCCTTGAACGCCGCCACCTCGCGCATCGCGCCGGTGCGCACGTTGCGGATCACGACCTTGGCCTTCTTGTCGTGGAAGGTGACGAAGGCCAGTTCGGAGCCGTCGGGCGACCAGGCCGGCGAGATGATGGGTTCGTTGTCGACCAGGGCCGGCACGATGTTGGCGCCGTCGGCGTCGGCGATGCGCAGCGTGTGCTTGCCGCCGCCCTTGGTGACGTAGGCGATGCGGGTGGAGAACACGCCCTTCTCGCCCGTGACCTTCTGGTAGATCAGGTCGGAGATGTGGTGGGCCGCCAGGCGCAGGTCGGCCGGCTGCGTAGGCTCGCTCTGGCCGCCCTGGTCGGCGCCCTTGACGACGTCCCACAGGCGGAAGCGCACGTCGACCCGGCCGTCGGCCAGGCGGGACGCGGAGCCGCTCGCCACCCAGTCGGCACCGCGCGACTTCAGGGTGTTGTAGTCCGGCAGGCCGTTCTCGTCGGCCGGCGCCGGGGCGTCGATGACCTTGAAGATGCCGCTGCGCTCGAGGTCGGCGCGCACGACGGCCGAAATGGATTGCGGCTGGCGGTCCTCGTCGCGGAAACGGCCCAGCGCGATGGGGATCTGGGTGCCGCCGGTGCCGCGGATCTGGACGACGAATTGCGCGAAGGCCGGCGTCAGGGCAGGCAGGGCGAGGGAGGCGCCCAAGGCGCGCAGGGCATGTCTTCTAGGCCACATGAGGATTCAGGTGAGTCCTGTTCAGTCGGAAAGTTCCGGGGAAACCAGCATGCTGTTCAGCAGGCGCATTGTAGGCAGCAAGAACGAGGCCTGCTTGTAGGTCAACGTCGCGTCCGCGCGGGGCCGGATAATGCGGCTTCACGCCATTCCCGGGGGAACATCGGCGTCAGTCGCCCGCCCCCGCCGCCAATGACCACACTGAAGCAGCGCCTCGCGCGCGTGATCCCCTACTTCCGCGACAACAGCCGCGCCGCCCTCGGGCTCGCGGCGATGGCGATGATCGTGGCGGCGGCCACCGAGCCGATGATCCCGTACATCCTCAAGCACTTGTTGAACAGCGGCTTCAAGGACACCTCGGGCCTGCCCATCTGGGCCATCCCGCTGGCCATCGTGGTGCTGTTCATGATCCGCGGCACGTCGTGGTGGGTGTCCAGCTACGGGCTGACCAAGGCCTCGCAGAACGCCGTGCTGGCGGTGCGCGCGCACATGTTCTCGCACATGCTGCGCGCCGCGCCGCAGCTGTTCACGCGCAATTCGGCCAGCAGCATCACCAACAACATCGTCTACGAGATCCAGACCGGCGCCAACCTGCTGATGGGCTCGGTGCAGATCCTGGTGCGCGACTCGCTGACCGCCCTGTTCTTCGTCGGCTACCTGATCGTCCTGAACTGGCGCCTGACGCTGTTCGTCGTGGTGCTGTTCCCGATCGTCGGCCTGCTGGTGCGCGTGGTCAGCAAGCGCCTGCACAAGCTCAACGTCGCGGGCCAGAACGCCACGGACGACCTCGCCTACGTCGTCGAGGAGAACGTGCTGGCCTGGCGCATCGTGCGCCTGCATGGGGCGGCCCGGCAGGAGCAGCGCCGCTTCGACGCGAGCTCGAGCCTGATGCGCAGCCTGAACATCAAGCAGCAGGCCTCGGGCTCGCTGATGACGCCCGTCACCCAGGTGTTGGCCTCGTTCGCGCTGGCCGCCGTGCTGTGGATGGCGCTGGCCCAGAGCAGCCGGACGGGTGGCACCCCGGGCGACTTCGTCGCCTTCATCACCTGCATGCTGCTGCTGATCCAGCCGGCCAAGCACCTGTCGGACGTCATGGCCCCGCTCACGCGCGGCACCGCCGCGATGGAGCGCGGCCTGGACATGATGGAGAACGTGCCGATCGAAGGCGGCGGCACGGTGGCGCCGGCGCGCGTGAACGGCGACATCGAGTTCCGCGACGTCGGCCTGCACTACGAGGCGCGCGAGGCGGCCGAGCACGGCGACGCCGCCGCCGCCCACGACGATGCGCCGGCGGTGGCCGCGCTGTCGGACATCACGCTGGCCATCCGGGCCGGCGAGACGGTGGCCTTCGTCGGGCCGTCGGGCGCGGGCAAGACCTCGCTGGTCAACCTGCTGCCGCGCTTCGTCGAGCCCAGCACCGGCCAGGTGCTGATCGACGGCGTGCCGCTCGCCGACTACGACATCGCCGCCCTGCGCAGCCAGTTCGCGCTGGTGAGCCAGGACGTCGTGCTGTTCAACGACAGCGTCGCGGCCAACGTCGCGCTCGGCGCGACCGCCGACCCCGCGCGCGTGCGTGACGCGCTCGCGGGCGCGAACCTGCTCGAGTTCGTGCAGTCCATGCCCGGCGGGCTGGACGCGCACATCGGCCACAACGGCAACCAGCTGTCGGGCGGCCAGCGCCAGCGCCTGGCGATCGCGCGGGCGATCTACAAGGACGCGCCGATCCTGATCCTGGACGAGGCCACGTCGGCACTCGATTCCGAGTCGGAGCGCGCGGTGCAGGCGGCGCTGGAGGTGCTGATGAAGGGGCGCACCACCTTGGTGATCGCGCACCGGCTGTCGACCATCGAGCATGCCGACCGGGTGGTCGCGATGGAGAACGGGCGCATCGTGGAACAGGGGCCGCACGCGCAGTTGCTGGCGGCGGGGGGGCTCTACGCTCGGCTGCACGCCATGCAGTTCCGCGGCGCGTGAGCCCGGCCGCGGCCTCCCGGCCGCGGGATCGGCAGGCTCAAGACGCGCTGTCGAGCGCCGGGGGCGGCGGCAGGTCGTCGCTGTCCAGGAGCTCGAAATTCTCGTTGCAGCCGGCCAGGACGGCCAGTCCGAGCAGGAGCAAGATGAGCAGGGGCTTCTTCATGGCAATCTCCAACGAATGTACGACGGGCGGGCAGCGATCGGCAGGGGCGCTGCGACCGGGTCGTTCCTGTCGTGCGCCGGTGGAAATACCGTCGCGAGGGTATTCCGATGCTGCCCTTCGCCCCGGGGTCGAGTGATCGGACTTTCCCTGAAACTGTGTGCAATTGATGGGGCGTGAGCGGCTGTCCAGCGCGCGAGTTCCCCGAAATGGTCAAGCCGCGCGCGGACGGAGCGTCGGAAATTCGAGCCGTACCTCCGTCCGCCCGGCCTGCGACAGAATCTTCAGCTGACCCCCCAGCGCGGCGGCGCGACGCCGCATGTTCTCCAGGCCGCGGCCCGCGCCGCGGCTCAGGTCGATGCCGCGACCGTTGTCGACGATGCCGATGTGCGCCATCTCGTCGACGCCCGGCTCCCCCTGCAACCCCGTGGTTACCGCTATCTGGCTGGCACCCGAGTGCTTCAGGCTGTTGGCGAAAGCCTCCTGGACGATGCGCAGGATCGACAGCACGCTGTGCGGCGTGAGCATCGGCAGCGGCGGCAGGTCGACGACGTTCCACTGCAGGTCGATGCCGCCCTTGCCCAGGCGATCCTGCAGGCGGTAGCGCAGCGTGCCCAGCACGGTCAGCAGGTCGTTCTCGACCGGCTCGAGGGAGTCGATGATCAGCTGCAGGTCCTCGATGCTCTCGCGCAGCACGGTGGCCACGCGGCCGTCCTCGCCGCCGCGGTCGGGATGGGCCTCGCGGTCGAGCGTGCGCACGAGCGACAGCGCCATCGTCAGCTGCGAGCCGATGCCGTCGTGCATCTCGCTCATGATGCGGGTGCGCTCCAGCGCGAGGGCCTCGTTGCGGCGCGCCTCCAGCAGCTGCTCGTAGTTGCGCGCGAGCTCGCTGGCCTTCTCGTCGATGCGCTGCTCCAGCACGGCGGCCAGGTTCTCGTGCGCGTTGAGCGATTCGGTGAAGCGCCGCACGAGGATCGTGCCGATCACGAACAGGTAGAACGGCGCGCTGTAGTGCGCCAGGTAGAAGCGATCGGCCGAGGTGGAGTCCGAGAACAGCCACAGGTCGTGGCCGCTCAGGGCCATGTCCAGCACGCCCGCGGACGCCAGCAGCAGGCCCTCCGCCCGGCTGCGGTGCATGCCGATGCGCACCTGCAGGTACAGGATGTAGACGGAGGCGACCAGGGTGCCCAGGTACCACAGGTCCTTCAGGCCCTTGGGCATCACGTCGCCGAAGATCGCCGCGGCACCCAGCAGGAAGTAGCCCCAGGCCACGGCCTCGGCCAGCGGCCGGCGCAGGCTGCCGTAGCGCAGCACGAACATGAACATCAGCACGCCGCGCAGCACTGGCATGACGTCGACCACCTGTTCCCACTCGTAGGGCGGCAGGGGCGGCATCTCGGCGTACGAGTCGAGGCTCTGCAGCGTCCAAAGCAGCGCGATGCAGGCGAACCAGAAGTACATCGAATCGCGCCGCCGGCCCAGCCAGACGCCCAGCATGAACAGCCCGATCGCGCCCGTGCAGGCCCCCAGCAGGCGCACGATGTCGTTCTGCCAGAACACGCGCCGTTGCCACACCGAGCGCAGCTCGTCCTCGCCACCCAGGCGCACGGGCGCGAGCCAGCCCGACTCCCAGGCGTGGATGCGCTGCTGGATCTGCAGCTCGTTGTCGCCGACGTGCAGCATCACCGCCGGCATGACCGCGTACTGCGCCCGGTTCCAGTTCAGCGGCAGCGGCTCGTGCATCGCGCCGATCTCGCGCAGCAGGTGGCCGTTGACGAACAGCCGCCCGGTGCGGTTGAACCGGACGTCGTACAGCGCGAGGCCGTGCTCCGGCACCGCGTCCAGGTGGAAGCGCAGCTTGAACCAGGCGTCGATCAGGCCCGTGCGCGAGCGGTCGCGCCACACCTTCGAGAGCACGACCTCCTGCCAGCCGCACGAGGCGTCGGGCACCGCATCGAGGGCCGCGGCGGGCATGCAGAACTGCGCGCTGGTGATCGTCTGCGACAGGCTCGCGGCCGACGATGGGGCCGGGTCGGCCAGGGCGACGCTGGCGGCCGACAGCGCCAGCACCAGCGCGAACAGCGTCGCGCAGGCGCGCGCCCAAGCGGGCAGCGCGCGCGCGACGTCGGCGATCGCGCGCCGGCGCCGGCTCACAGCAGGCCCATGCGGCCCGCCTCGAACACGGCCTCGGTGCGCGAATGCACCGCCAGCTTGCGATAGATGTGCTTCACGTGCGTGGCCACGGTGTGCGCCGACAGGTGCAGCATGTTGGCGATCTCGCCCACCGTGAAGCCCTTGGCGATGAACAGCAGCACCTCGCGCTCGCGTTCGGACAGCCCCCCGTCGTCCACCACCGCCGGCGTGGACGGTGCGGGCGATTCCTTCTTGAAGCGGTGCAGCAGCTGGCGCGCGATGACCGGGCTGATGGGCGAGCCGCCGGCGCGCAGCTCGCGCACGGTGGCGCCCAGCGTGTCGTTCAGGCTGCGCTTGAGCAGGTAGCCGGTGGCGCCGGCCTCGATCGAGGCGAGCACGTGCGCCTCGTCGCCGAACACGGTGACCACCATCACGTCGGCATCGGGCCGCGTGCGGGCGATCTCGCGGATCAGGTCGATACCGTTGCCATCGGGCAGGCCCAGGTCCACGAGCGCGACATCGAACTCGCCGCCGGCGATCGCCTCGCGCGCGCTCTCGGCGTTGCTCACCTGGGCGGCGAGCACCATCGCGTCGTCACGCGAGATGGCGGCGCAGACGGACTCGCGGAACGCGTCGTCATCGTCCACGACCAGGATGCGGGTCGGGGTCTCGAGGGGCATTTCAACGGATTCGGGCATTGCTTCATTGGAGCAGCACAGCCCCGACTGTAAACGCCCACATGCATCCCCGGACCCGGGTATTGCACCCGGTCTGCCGCGCCGGACGCCCGGTTTCGGGCGTTCCGGTCACGCCTCGTCGAACAGGAAGTCCTCGCCGACGGTGCGACCCTGCCAGTTTCCCTTGCGTCCCAGGTGGTTGCAGACGAAGCCGTCGATCGTCACCTTCTTGTCGAAATGGGCGAGGAAATCGAGGTCGCAGGCGCTCGCGTCGCGCGACGACTGGTAGAGCACCTTCTTTTTGTAGAGCTGGAAGTAGCCCTGCAGCTGGTCGCCCCAGGGGTATTCGAAGTAGTTGCGGTCGGCGCGAAAGTCGCTCAGCTTGCCGAAGTCGTGGCGGCGCTTGGCGCCGTAGACCGCCTCCGGATCGAAGCCCTGCACCGCCGGCGGCAGCGCGGCGAATTCGGGCGACAGGCAGATGTCCGAATCCATCAGCAGGTACCACTGGTCGGGGAAGTGGCGATAGGCGAACTGCTGCGCCATGGCGACGGCGCCGCCCTTGTCGAACACGCGCCCGCCGTTGCGGAAGTCGTGGTACAGCACGATCACGTCGTGCTTGGTGAGCACGTCGATGGTCTGGATGTCGTTGACGTCGGTCACGAAGATCCAGCGGTCGAAGAACCGCTCGTCGGCCGCCAGCACCAGTTTCAGGATGTCGTGGTAGTTGGTCGATACGGTAATGGCGATCATGGCGTTTCGAGGTTTGCCTGGAACCGGCGGCCGGGGCGCCGTCGGGTCGTTTCGCATCATCCTCCCGCGCGCGCCGGGGGCACGCGGGAATTGATCCATGTTTGCACGCCATTCGCGCCGCGACAACCGCGCGCGCCTACCCTGGACAACCCTGAGGCGCCGGCCGCCGGAACGCCGCCTGCCCCACAATGGCCCCAAGGAGAGACTGGCGCATGTTCGACTGGCTTTGTGACGTGCTCGTCACGCTGGGCCACCCGGGAGCCTGGCGATCGTTCCGCCGGGTCTACACCTCGGGCCTGCTGGACGAGGGCTGGCGCTACGTCGTGTTCGCCTTGCTGGCGTGGCTCGTGCTGCACGTGCTGCTCAGGAAGCGCCTGGCGCACCGGCTCGTCGGCGACTGGCCGCGCCGCCCCGACCTCCTGCGCGAGATCAGCTACTCGATCGCGACGGTCGGCGTGTTCGCCGCCATCGCCTCGCTGGTGCTGGCGCTGGTGGTGTCCGGCCATGCCGAGATCTACATGGATCCGCGCAAGTACGGCCTGGCGTGGTTCGTCCTGAGCCTGCCGCTGCTCGTGGTCTGGCACGACACCTACTTCTACTGGACGCACCGCCTGCTGCACACCCGCTGGATGCTGCGGCGCGTGCACTTCGTGCACCACCGCTCGCGCCATCCGTCGCCCTTCGCGGCCTACGCGTTCCATCCGGTCGAGGCCCTCCTGAACGGCCTGGTGATGCTGCTGGCGCTGCTGCTGGTGCCGCTCAACGGCTACGTGCTGGTCACGTTCGGGATCCTCGAGATGATCCGCGCCGCGTACAGCCACGCCACGGTGGAGACGATGCCGCGCGGGTTCGCGCGCCACTGGTTCTGGGGCCGCTTCATCACCACCACGCACCACCACCTGCACCACGAGTCGGTGCAGGGCAACTACGCGCTGTGGTTCACGTGGTGGGACCGCTGGTGCGGCACGGAGCGCACCGAATACCTCGAGCGCTTCGACAAGGTGACCGCCCCGCCGCCGCGCCCGGCGCCCGACGGCACCGGCGCGGGCGCCCCCGCCTGAACGGGGCCGCGGCCGTTCAGAGCAGGACGATGTCGTACTGCTCCGGGTTCATCGTCGGCTCGGCGCTCAGCGAGATCGGCTTCCGGATGAAGGCCGACAGGTCGGCCAGGTGCGCGCTCTCCTCGTCGAGCAGCATCTCCACGACGGCCGCGCTCGCGATCACGCGGAACTCCTTCGGATCGAACTGGCGCGCCTCGCGCAGGATCTCGCGCAGCACGTCGTAGCAGACGCTGCGCGCGGTCTTGACCTGCCCGCGGCCGCTGCAGGTGGGGCACGGCTCGCACAGCATGTGGGCCAGCGATTCGCGGGTGCGCTTGCGCGTCATCTCCACCAGGCCCAGGCCCGTGAAGCCGCTGACGGTCACCTTCGTGCGGTCCTTGCTCAGCTGCTTGCGGAACTCGGCGAGCACGGCCTGCTGGTGCTCGTCGCGCGTCATGTCGATGAAGTCGACGATGATGATGCCGCCAAGGTTGCGCAGGCGCAGCTGGCGCGCGATGGCACCGGCCGCCTCGAGGTTGGTCTTGAAGATCGTCTCGTCGAAGTTGCGCGCGCCCACGAAGCCGCCGGTGTTGACGTCGATGGTCGTCAGCGCCTCGGTCTGGTCGATGATGAGGTAGCCGCCGCTCTTGAGGTCGACGCGGCGCGCGAGCGCGCGGGCGATCTCCTCCTCGATGTTGTAGAGGTCGAAGATCGGGCGCTCGCCCTTGTAGTGTTCCAGCCGGCCGACCGAGCTCGACGCGTAGGTCTCGCCGAAGGCGCGCAGCGCGTCGTGCTGCAGCCGGGAGTCGATGCGGATCGACTGCGTGTTCTCGTTGGCGATGTCGCGCAGCACGCGTTCGGCCAGGCTCAGGTCCTGGTGCAGCAGCGAGCCCGCGGGCTTGGACAGCGCGCGTTCGCGGATGCGGTTCCAGGTGGTGCGCAGGTAGGCGATGTCCTCGGCCAGCTCCTGGTCGCTGGCCTCCTCCGCGTTCGTGCGCAGGATGAAGCCGCCGCCGCCTTCGAGCGGGTTGCCGGCCAGCGCGATCATGCGGGCGCGCAGCTGCTCGCGCAGCTCGTGCGAGCCGATGCGCTGCGAGATGCCGATGTGGTTGTCGTGCGGCAGGTAGACCAGCAGCCGGCCCGCGATGCTCACCTGCGTGGTCAGGCGCGCGCCCTTGGTGCCGATCGGATCCTTGACCACCTGCACCGTGAGCGACTGGCCTTCGAAGACCAGCTTCTCGATCGCGGCGGGCACGTTCTCGGGCTTGGCGGCCGGGTGGCCGTGCAGGTCGGCCACGTGCAGGAAGGCCGCGCGCTCCAGCCCGATGTCGATGAAGGCCGACTGCATGCCGGGCAGCACGCGCGCCACCTTGCCCAGGTAGACGTTGCCGACCAGGCCGCGCTCCAGCGTGCGTTCGAGATGCAGCTCCTGGATCGCGCCGTTCTCGATGATGGCCACGCGCGTCTCTTGGGGCGACCAGTTGACCAGGATGTCGTGCATGGCGATGCCGTTGTCTCTTGAGTTTTATTCCTGGAACTCGACGCCCGCGTCCAGCAGCAGTTGCGCGGTCTCGTGCAGGGGCAAACCCATGATACCGGAGTAGCTGCCGGCGATGCGCTCGATCCAGGCGGCGATGCGGCTCTGGATCGCGTACGCACCCGCCTTGCCGAACGGCTCGCCGCTGGCCACGTAGGCCGCGACCACGTGCGCGGGCAGGGGCGCGAAGCGCACCGTCGAGACGCTCAACGCGCTGGTTCGCGCGCTGCCCGACGCCAGCGCCACCGCCGTCATCACGCGGTGCGTGCGGCCCGACAGGCGCTCCAGCGTGGCGACAGCATCGTCCGCGTCCGCGGGCTTGCCGAAGATGCGGCGGCCGAGCGCCACGGTGGTGTCGGCGCACAGCACCGGCGCCGGCGGCAGGCCGCGCCTCTTCATCCGCGCGACGGCGGCGTCGAGCTTGAGCTGCGTGACGCGTTCGCAGTAGACGGCCGGGGTCTCGCCGGGGACGTGCGCCTCCAGCGCCTCGGCGTCCTCGTCGGGCGCGGGG
>Ga0207427_100381_pt1 | contig 26800 bp, 28 predicted proteins | sample AraplaCL_Cvi_mMS_FD_184268 | JGI IMG/M metagenome (GOLD analysis project Ga0207427, IMG submission 184268) | Arabidopsis root microbial communities from the University of North Carolina, USA - plate scrape CL_Cvi_mMS (SPAdes) (version 2) | ecosystem: Host-associated > Plants > Roots > Endosphere ... | reverse complement strand
AACTGCGCACCAGCGAGGGCGAGCAGCGCCACCGGCTCACTGACACCGTCTCGCGGCTGTTCCTGCGCCAGTCCACGCGCGATCCGGCCGACCCCGGCCTCTAGCGACGCCCCACGCCCCGGCGTCGCCCCGACGCCGCATCGCCAGCCCGTGCCCGCGCGCGCCGGCTGCCCGCTCGCTTCCCGCATCGCCGCCCATGAAAGATTCGCTCCGCCAACAGTTCGACCGCCTGGGCATGCGCCTGCAAGAGCTCGACGCGCGCCTGGCCGACCCGGCCGCCACCAGCGACATGGCCAAGTACCGCGAGCTGTCGCGCGAGCAGTCCGAGGCGTCCGAGATCGTCGAGCTGTACCGCCGCTTCACGCAGCGCGAGGCCGACCGCGCCACCGCGCAGGAGATGCTGGACGACGGCGACGCCGAGATGACCGCGATGGCGCGCGAGGAGATCGCCGCCTGCGACGCCGACCTCGAATCGCTGGAGGCCGCACTGCAGGCCACGCTGCTGCCGCGCGACCCGGACGACGCGCGCCCGGCCTTCGTCGAGATCCGCGCCGGCACCGGCGGCGAGGAGTCGGCGCTGTTCGCGGCCGACCTGCTGCGCATGTACCTGCGCTACGCCGAACGCCAGGGCTGGCGCAGCGAGGTGATGAGCGAGAGCGCGTCCGACCTGGGTGGCTACAAGGAAGTGGTGGTGCGCATCGAGAACCCGTCGGGCGCCAAGGGCATGGCCGCGGCCACCGAGGGCGTCTACGGCCAGCTGCGTTTCGAATCCGGCGGCCACCGCGTGCAGCGCGTGCCCGCCACCGAGGCCCAGGGCCGCATCCACACCAGCGCCTGCACCGTGGCCGTGCTGGCCGAGCCCGACGCGGCCGCCGAGGTCACGCTCAACCCGTCGGAGCTGCGCATCGACACCTTCCGCGCCAGCGGCGCCGGCGGCCAGCACATCAACAAGACCGACAGCGCCGTGCGAATCACGCACCTGCCCACCGGCATCGTCGCCGAGTGCCAGGACGACCGCTCGCAGCACCGCAACAAGGCCAAGGCGATAGCCGTGCTGCTCGCGCGGCTGCAGGATCGCGAGCGCGTCGAGCGCGAAGCCAAGGACGCCGCCGAGCGCAAGAGCCTGATCGGCTCTGGCGACCGCTCCGACCGCATCCGCACGTACAACTTCCCGCAGGGCCGGCTGACGGACCACCGCATCAACCTGACGCTCTACAAGCTGGGCGCGGTGATGGAGGGCGACCTCGGCGAGGTCGTGGGCGCGCTGCGCGCCGCGCGCGCGCAGGAGCAGCTGGCGGCGCTGGAGTCGGGCGCTTGAGCGGGCACTTCCCCAACGTGCGCGATGCCTTGCTCGAGGCGCGCCGGATGGGCCTGGAGCGCCTCGACGCGCAGTTGCTGCTTGCCCACGTGATGGGCCAGACGCGCACCTGGCTGCTCGCCCACGAGGACGCCGCGATGAACGACGGCCAGGACGCCTGCTTCCAGGAACTGGCCACGCGCCGCGCCGCCGGCGAGCCCTTCGCCTACCTGGTCGGCGAACGCGAATTCCACGGCCTGACGCTGGCCGTCGCGCCCGCCGTGCTGGTACCGCGCCCCGACACCGAGACGCTGGTCGACTGGGCGCTCGAGCTCCTGCAGGGCGAGCTGGGCGCCGCGCCGGCCCCCGCCGTGCTCGACCTGGGCACCGGCAGCGGCGCGATCGCCCTGGCGCTCAAGCACGGCTGCCCGCGTGCCCGCACGTGGGCGGGCGAGCGCAGCGCGGACGCGCTCGCGGTCGCGCGGGCGAACGCCGCGCGGCTGGGGCTGGACGTCGCGTTCGTCCAGGGCGACTGGTGGGACGCGCTGGCCGGCGCGCCGGACGCCCCGGTCTTCGACCTGGTCGTCAGCAACCCGCCCTACATCGCGGCCGACGATCCGCACCTGGCGGACCTGGTGCACGAGCCGCTGTCGGCCCTGGTTGCCGCCGACGCCGGCCTGGCCGACATCCGCCGCATCGCCGCCGGCGCCCGCGGACGGCTGCGCCCGGGCGGCTGGCTGCTGTTCGAGCACGGCTGGGAGCAGGCCGACGCCGTCGCCGACCTCCTCGGGCAGGCGGGTTTTGGTCGTATCGCAACGCGACGCGACATCGAGGATCGCCCCCGCTGCACGGGCGGCTGCCTGGGCGCCTGACTCACCTGTTTTAGGGCGTCCTGGCCATTCCCGCAAGCGCGGGAATCGCGCTATCGTGACAGCGTCTCTGGGTCGTCACAGGAGGTAATCAAGCCTGGAGAAAGCGTGCTGTTTGTCGATACAACCTGCACGACAGCACGCGTAGTATCGATTTCCTGGAGTCTGGTTTTTCTGCCCTCCGGGGCGATTCGGGAGCCGACCATGAAGCCTTCACTTTCGACAGCGCATCGCGCGCGCTCCGGCCGCCAGGCCGCCGCCCTCGCGATCCTCGCGGCCACCACCCTGGGGGCACAAGCTGAAGGATTGGTCCTGCGAGCGTACGAGAACCCGGCCAGCGCGCGCATCGCACCCGAGTATGCGCTCACAAACTCCCACATCCCCGCCAGCTCGATCCGCGTGTTCGGCGACTACTGGTTCTTCGATCCCACCACCCAGGCCAACCTCGGGCCGACGATGGGCAGCATCGCCAGCGGCTTTCGCGCCAGCACCGGCGTGGTCGGCCTGGCCCAGCCGCTGTCGCTGTTCGACACCCGCCCCGACCCGCTGCAGAGCCTGCCCTACATCGGCCTGGGCTACAGCCACCTCTGGTTCAAGAGCGCGCTGAGCCTGAACGCCGACCTGGGCCTCGCCTCGCAGACCCACGGCCGCGGCCTGCTCACCAGCCCCAGCAGCCTGGACGACGTCACCAGCCAGCTGCGCTGGGCGCCGGTGATGGCGGTCAACGTCCGCTATTCGTTCTGAGGCGATTGTTTGTTGCAGCGCAACCTTTCGGGTGCGCTGCCAATCGGTTTGGCTTATAAACGGGAGATCGGCGCCCTGCGCGCCTTCTCTGCATTCGACTGCCATGTCCGACGTCCAGCAACGCATCGATGACCTCGTGAAGAACAACAAGGTGGTGTTGTTCATGAAGGGCACCGCCCAATTTCCCATGTGCGGCTTCTCCGGCCGCGCCATCCAGATCCTCAAGGCCTGCGGCGTGACCGAGCTGAAGACGGTCAACGTGCTGGAGGACGAGGAAGTGCGCCAGGGCGTCAAGGTGTACGCCAACTGGCCCACGATCCCGCAGCTGTACGTCAACGGCGAATTCGTCGGCGGCTCGGACATCCTGATGGAGATGTACGAGGCGGGCGAGCTGCAGCCGCTGCTCACGGCTTGACCTCCCGGGTCGTCGTCGGCATCACCGGCGCCTCGGGCGCCGCCTACGGCGTACGCCTGCTCGAGCGGCTGCGCGAGCTGGGCGCCGAGACGCACCTGGTCGTCACGCCCTCGGGCGTCATCAACGTCCACCACGAGCTGGGCCTGTCGCGCGACGAGCTCGTCGCCAAGTCGGCGCACGCGTGGCCCGTGGGCGACATCGGCGCCTGCATCGCCAGCGGCAGCTTCGGCGCGCAGGCGATGGTGGTGGCGCCATGCACGATGAAGTCGCTCGCCGCGATCGCCCACGGCTTCGGCGACAACCTGCTCACGCGCGCCGCCGACGTCATGCTCAAGGAGCGGCGCCGCCTCGTGCTGATGGTGCGCGAGACGCCGTTCAACCTCGCGCACCTGCGCAACATGACGGCCGTCACCGAGATGGGCGGCATCGTCTTCCCGCCGTTGCCCGCGTTCTACAACAAGCCGCGGACCATCGCCGAGATGGTCGACGACACGGTGGAGCGCGTCATCGAGATGCTGGGCGTGGCGGGGGCTTCGCCCAAGCGCTGGGACGGGCTCTGACCCCACGCCGGGGCCCCCTCAGCCCGTCATCCCGCGCGAAGTCGCAGGATGACAGACCTTGTGATGGCCGGCGAGCCTTGATCGCCGCAGGCGACCCTAGCGCCCGAGCGAGGCGGCGGAGGCCGCTGCGGACGCCGCCGCCGGCTTGCCCTGCGGATCCGACCACTCCCAGCGCTTGCGCGCGCCGAGCACCATGTTCGGATAGGCCGCCTGGCCGCGGCTGCCGTTGTAGCGGCCGAGCGCCATGAACAGGTCGCCCTTCTCCACGTCGAGGTAGTGGCGCAGGATCACGCAGCCGAAGCGCAGGTTGACCTGCATGACGAACAGCCGCGCGGCGTCGCCGTCGCCGATCTGGCGCGTCCAGAACGGCATCACCTGCGTGTAGCCGCGCGCGCCCACGCTGCTGATCGCGTACTTGCGAAAGCCGCTCTCGGCCTGGATCAGGCCCAGCACCAGCGCGGGCTCCAGGCCGGCGCGCTTGCTCTCGTACCAGACGGTCTGCAGGAACTCGATGCGCTCGTGGCCCTCGGACTTGTTCTTCTTCAGGCGCTCGCTCATCGCCCCCAGCCAGCGCAGGTAGGCCAGGCGCTCCTGGATGTTGTCGAAGCGCAGTTCGGGCGGCGGCGCGCCGGCCGAGATCGCGGCGCTCAACGCGGTGCGCACCGAATCGGCGAGCGGCTCCTCGATCTGGCCGCCCGCGTGCGCGCGCGTCACGCACGCGAGCGCGAGCGACCCGGCGACCAGGCCGGCAAGGGCCCGCCGCCGGACCAGCGACAGGATCATGCCGCCAGGCGCGCCCGCAGGTCGGCCACGACGTCGGCCACGGCCACGGTGCTGGCCTGGTCCTCGCGGCGGCCCTGCACCTCGAGCTGGCCTTCCTTCAGGCCGCGGTCGGAGATGACCACGCGCTGCGGCACGCCGATCAGCTCCCAGTCGGCGAACATCGCGCCGGGGCGCTCGCCGCGGTCGTCCAGCAGCACGTCGACGCCCTGCGCCGCGAGCTCGTCGTGCAGCTTGTCCGCGGCGGCCTTCACGTCGGCGTTGCGGTCGTAGCCGATCGGGCAGATCACCACCGTGAACGGTGCCAGCGCGACGGGCCAGATGATGCCGCGCGCGTCGTGGTTCTGCTCGATGGCCGCGGCCGCGATGCGCGTGACGCCGATGCCGTAGCAGCCCATCTCGAACGGCTGGGGCTTGCCCGTCTCGTCCAGGAAGGTGGCGTTCATCGCCTTGGAGTACTTGGTGCCGAGGTAGAACACGTGGCCCACCTCGATGCCGCGGTCGATGGCCAGCACGCCCTTGCCGTCGGGCGAGGGATCGCCGGCGACGACGTTGCGGATGTCGGCCACGAGGTCGGGCTCGGGCATGTCGCGGCCCCAGTTGGCGCCGGTCAGGTGGAAGTCGAGCTCGTTGGCGCCGACGACGAAGTCGCTCATGTTGGCGACCGTGCGATCGGCGATGACCTTGACGGGCTTCTTCAGGCCGACCGGGCCGAGGTAGCCCGGCTTGCAGCCGAAGTGGTCCTCGATCTCGGCGACGGTGGCGAAGCGGAAACCTTCCTTCAGGCCCGCGATCTTGCCGACCTTGACCTCGTTCATGTCGTGATCGCCGCGCAGCAGCAGCAGCCACACGGTGACCTTCTTGACGTCGCCCTTGTCGTCCAGTTCGTCGGTGGCCAGGATCAGCGACTTGACCGTGCGATCCAGCGGCAGGCCCAGCAGCGCAGCGACGTCGGCGCAGGTGCTCTTGCCCGGCGTGGCCGTCTTCGTGAGCGCCTCGCGCGCGGGCGCGCGCGATGCCAGCAGCGACACGGCTTCGGCCAGCTCGATGTTGGCGGCGTAGTCGGACGTGGCGCAGTAGATCAGCGCGTCCTCGCCGGTGTCGGCGATCACCTGGAATTCCTCCGACAGGTCGCCGCCGATCGCACCGGAATCGGCCGCGACCGCGCGGTACTTCAGGCCGAAGCGGTCGAAGATGGCGCGGTAGGCGCCGCGCATGACGTCGTAGCTCCTGGCCGCGGCGGCCTGGTCGCGGTCGAACGAGTACGCGTCCTTCATCGTGAACTCGCGGCCGCGCATGATGCCGAAGCGGGGGCGGCGCTCGTCGCGGAACTTGGTCTGGATCTGGTAGAAGTTCCTGGGCAGCTGCTTGTAGCTGCGCAGCTCCTGGCGAGCGATGTCGGTGATCGCCTCTTCCGAGGTGGGCTGCAGCACGAAGTCGCGATCGTGGCGATCCTTCACGCGCAGCAGTTCCGGGCCCATCTTGCCCCAGCGGCCGCTCTCCTCCCACAGCTCCGACGGCTGCACGAACGGCATCGTGAGCTCGACCGCGCCGGCGCGGTTCATCTCCTCGCGGACGATGGCCTCGATCTTGTGGATGACCCGCAGGCCCATCGGCATGTAGTTGTAGATGCCGGCACCGAGCTTCTTGATCATGCCGGCGCGGGTCATGAGCTTGTGGCTGGCGACTTCGGCGTCGGCGGGAGCTTCCTTGAGGGTGGAAACGAAGAACTGGGAGGCTTTCATGGACTCAAGGTTACCGGCTTTGTCATCAACAAATCACGAAATGGGCCCGCTTATGCGGAAAAACGCGGGCTCGTGCTTTGTATGCCACCGGTGCAATAATGGTTGCAGTCAAAGAATCGGGGTCAGATTATGCTCGACCGAGAGGGCTTCAGGCCCAACGTCGGCATTGTGCTGCTCAACTCGCGCAACCAGGTGTTCTGGGGCAAACGTCTCCGCACGCATTCCTGGCAGTTCCCGCAAGGGGGCATCAAATATGGCGAGTCGCCGGAGCAGGCGATGTTCCGCGAGCTCCACGAGGAAGTGGGGCTGCTGCCCGACCACGTGAAGATTCTCGCCCGCACCCGGGATTGGCTGCGCTACGAGGTTCCCGAGCACTACATCCGCAAGGACGCCCGCGGGCACTACAAGGGCCAGAAGCAGATCTGGTTCCTGCTCAAGCTCATGGGCCGCGACAGCGACATGAACCTGCGGGCCACCGACCACCCCGAATTCGACGCCTGGCGCTGGAACGACTACTGGGTGCCGCTCGACGTCGTCATCGAATTCAAGCGCGGCGTCTACCAGATGGCGCTGACCGAACTCGCGCGCTTCCTGCCCAAGCAGAACTACCAGAACCGCTATCTGCGCGGCGGCCCGCGCGGGCCGCGCGACGACCGCGCCAGCGACCTGCCGGAAGACGCCGCCGACAACGGCGGCCTGGCTGGTCCGCGCGTCGGCCCCGACGAGCACGACCAGCCCGCGCACTGACCGCGCGGGCGCGGCGTGCCGTTCGAGGAGCGCGACTGCCGCGCGCCCGGGCCTAGTGGCTCAACCGGCGGGCCAGCGTCGGCGCGACGTGCTTGGCGCCGAACATGAAGCGCATCACCGGGCCGAAGGTCGGCGCGCTGGCCGCGCCCACGATGTGCAGGCCCGGCACCGAGGTCTGGTAGTGGCGGTCCAGCCGCGGCGCGCGCGCCTCGCGCCCCTCGCGCTCGATCGCCGCGGACAGCGCCGGGTCGAGGTAGTCGAGACGATCGAGGTCGATCTTGAAGCCGGTCGCCGCGATCACGCGGTCGGCGCGCAGCTCCTCTTGCCGACCGTCGCGCCGCACGGTGATGGCCACCTGGTCGTCGGCCATGCGCGCGCCCACCAGCGACGCGCCGAACAGCGTCGGGATGCGGTTCTCCACGCGCGAGCGCAGCCACCATGCGCCCGAGGGACCGAAGCTGTCGCTGACGTGGCTGTGGCGCTTGTGCGGCGGGAACAGCGCGCGGTAGACCTGCGGCAGCTCGGCGATCGCGATGTCCTTCCAGCCCGGGCCCAGGCCCGAGTACGGCTTCCGGATCTTGTCGATCCAGCCGCGGTCGGGCTTCGGGCCGCCGTTCCACTTGAGCTTGTCGCCCCGCGTGAGCACGCGCACGCGCGCGCCGGCCTCGTGCAGCAGCGCGGACCATTGCAGCGCCGACTGGCCGCGACCCACGACGATGACGTCCTGGCCGCGGTAGGTGGCAGGCTCGTCCATCAGCGCGCTGTGCACCAGGTGCGGCCCTTGCACCGGCGCGAGCTCCTCGGGCACGCGGCGGAACGCCATCTGGCCGGTGGCCAGCACGACCTTGCGCGCGAACACCTCGCTGCCGTCCGCCAGCGCCAGCGCGAAGCCCTTCGCGTCGCGGCGGATGTGGCGCACCATGTCGCCGGGCACCTCGCCCACGGCGTGCTGCGTGAACCAGCTGGCGTACTCGAGGAAGCGTTGCAGCGTGGGCGGCAGGCCGATCGGCTCGTAGGGCAGGCCGCGTTCGGCGCAGAAGCGTGCATAGGTGTAGCGCCGGCGCGGATCCCACAGGCTGGACGCGAAGGGCTCCGAGCGCAGCATCATGCCGCTGGGCATGCAGTGCGCCCAGCTGTGCATCGGCTGGCCCAGCAGGCGGTAGCCGACGCCCGCCGCGCGCAGGTAGGCGGCGATCGACAGGCCATAGGGCCCGGCGCCGACGATGGCGGTCTGCACCTCGCTCACGGGCGGACCTTGTGCGCGACGACGCCTTCGACCACGGGCCGTGGCGTGCGGTGCAGCGCCCGCGCGAGGCGCCGGCGCGCGCGCCGCCACAGTTCCTCGACCACGTAGTGGTGCAGGCCCGGCAGCGGGTCGGACAGCCTCAGGTAGCCGTCGCGCAGCCGCGTGCCCTCGGGCAGCGGCGGACGCGGATGGAACAGCGACGCGCTCCATGCCTGCGGCGCGCCGCTCGCCCGCGGCGGCTCGGGCGGCAGGCCGCATTCGGCCAGCCACGCCTGCAGCGGCAGGTTGACGCCGCACTGCGTGGCGATCTCCTCCTGCCAGTCGCTGCGGCCCACCGTGGGCTCGACGATCACGAAGCGGCCCGAGCGGCGGTCGCGCTTGTATTCGACGCTGCCGATGCCGCGGTAGCCGCTTGCCTGGATGAAGCGCAGCGCCTCGCGCGCGAGCGCGGCGGAGTGCTCGCCCGCGTCCACGCAGATGGCCGTGCTGCCCACGCCCGGCGGGTCGCACACCAGCTTGCGGCCGCAGAACATGCCCACTACGCGGCTTTCCTCATCGCAGACGAACAGCGCGAAGTAGATGTCGGAGTCGGCGCCGACGATCCACTCCTGCGCGACGATGCGGCCCGCGCCCGCGAGCATGCGCGCGGCGACGGCCTCGGCCTCGGCCCGCGTCTGGACGCGCACCGCGCGCTCGGCGTGGCCGCTCAGCACCTGGGCCTTGTCGGCAGGCTTGAGCACCAGCGGCAGCGTGAGCGCGCGCATCGCCGCACCCACCGGCTGGCCGGCCTCGATGACCGCGGTGCGCGGCACGTCCAGGCCGTGGCCGAGCGCGAACTGCTGGAAGCTCGCCTTGTTGGCCAGCGTGCGCAGCAGCTCGGCAGCCGGGAGCGTGAAGCGGAACAGCGGGGCGAGCTCGTCGCGATGGTCGTTGACGGCGTCGACCTGGCGATCGCCGCACAGCATCAGCACCGCGCGGTCTGCGAGCCGGCGCGCGAGCGACTTCAGTCCGTCGACGAGCGCGCGGCCGTCCAGGGCCGGCACGATCTCGATGCTCGCCACGTGGCGCGAGAGGCCCGGGCCGCACCAGCGCGTGGTCGCGACGACGTGCAGCGCGATGCCGCGGCCCGCCAGGCTGCGCAGGATGCCCAGCGCATTGAGGCTCTCGCCAACGACGACGACCGGAACCCGTTGTTGTTGTGTGCGACCCGCGGCCATGATGGCGCCGTATCCCCGAACCGGCAGCGGCACCTGCAGGAAGCGCAATGTGGACCGTGCACGGTTGGGAATGTTCCTCGACAGCGCGAGGGCAGGCCTGAAGCAGGCCTGTCAGGTCACCGAATTGGGGGAGCGCGGTGCTCGAAAAATCGAAAGCCGTTTGACAGCTTCAGCCCAGGACGAGGTTGTCGCGGTGCACCAGTTCGGGCTCGTTCGCGTAGCCGAGCGCCGCCTCGATCTGCGACGACGGCTTGCGCGCGATCAGGCGCGCCTCGGCCGACGAGTAGTTCGCCAGGCCCCGCGCCACCATGCGGCCGTCGAGCGCGCGCACGGCGATGACGTCGCCGCGATGGAACTCGCCCTCGACCTCTCGCACGCCGATCGGCAGCAGGCTCTTGCCTTCCTCGCGCAGCTTGATCGCCGCGCCGTCGTCCACCACCACCGCGCCGCGCAGTTGCAGGTGGTCGACCATCCAGCGCTTGCGCGCCGCGACCTTGGCGGTCTGCGCGACCAGCAGCGTGCCGATCGCCTCGCCCGCGGCGAGCCGCATCAGCACGTCGGACTCACGGCCCCACGCGATGACGGTGCTGGTGCCCGAGCCCGCGGCGCGCTTGGCCGCGAGGATCTTGGTGAGCATGCCGCCGCGTCCGATCGCCGAGCCGGCGCCGCCGGCCATGCGCTCGAGCTCGGGGTCGCCCGCGCGGGCGCGCGCGACGAACGTCGCGTCGGGGTTCTTGCGCGGGTCGGCGGTGTACAGGCCGGGCTGGTCGGTGAGGATGACGTAGGCGTCGGCGTCGACGAGGTTGGCCACCAACGCGCCGAGCGTGTCGTTGTCGCCGAACTTGATCTCGTCCGTGACCACGGTGTCGTTCTCGTTGATGACCGGGATCACCTTCAGGCCCAGCAGCGTGACCAGCGTGGACCGCGCGTTGAGATAGCGCTCGCGGTCGGCCAGGTCGGCGTGCGTGAGCAGCACCTGCGCGCTGCCGAAGCCATGCTCGCGCAGCTTGCTCTCGTACATCTGCGCCAGGCCCATCTGGCCGACGGCGGCCGCGGCCTGCAGCTCGTGCAGTTCCTTGGGCCGCGCCGTCCAGCCCAGGCGCTTCATGCCTTCGGCGATCGCGCCGGAGGACACCATGACGATCTCGCGCCCGGACTGCCCGAGGGCGGCCATCTGGCGGCACCAGTTGCCGATCGCCTCGGCATCGACCCCGCGGCCCTCGTTGGTGACCAGGCTGGAGCCGACCTTGACGACGATGCGGCGCGCGTTGCGCAGCTCGTCGTTGACGGCGGCGGCATCGGCCGGCGCGCCCGAGGAAGCGGATGCCTGCGTGCCGCGCACTTCGGGGCGAACGCCTTCGGTTGGCCGGGTGGCGCTCATGCGGCGCGCGTGCGTCGGCGCGTGGGCGCGGGCGCGGCGGCCTCGGGTTCAGGCTCGGGCTCGATCGGCGCGAAGCGCGGATCGACCGGTTCGTCGTTGTCGGCCTTCGTGGCCTGGGCCACCTTGGCGACCTTCTTGGCCGTGCGCACGGGGCGCACGGTCTCCTCGACCGCGGTCGTCGGCGTGGCCGGCGCCTCGAAGCGCGGGTCGACCGGCGGCGCGGGCTGCTCGACCTGCGCCTGCACGTGTTCCCAGATCGCGTGCAGCATCGGCTGCAGGCCTTCGCGCGCGAGGGCCGAGATCTCGAACACCGGGCCCTTCCACTTCAGGCGCTTGACGATGTCCTTGCAGCGCGCGGCGCGGTCTTCCGCGGGCACCATGTCCAGCTTGTTGAGGACGAGCCAGCGCGGCTTGGCGGCCAGCTCGGGGTCGTACTTCTCGAGCTCCTTGGCCAGCGCCTTGGCTTCCTTGACCGGGTCGATGTTGTCGCCGACCGGAGCCGCGTCGATGACGTGCAGCAGCAGGCGCGTGCGCTGCAGGTGGCGCAGGAACTGGTGGCCCAGGCCGGCGCCTTCGGCAGCGCCCTCGATCAGGCCGGGGATGTCGGCCACGACGAAGCTCTTCTCGGGCGCGACGCGCACGACGCCCAGGTTCGGATGCAGCGTGGTGAACGGGTAGTCGGCGATCTTCGGACGCGCGTTCGAGACGGCCGTGATCAGCGTGGACTTGCCCGCGTTGGGCATGCCCAGCAGGCCGACGTCGGCCAGCACGCGCAGTTCCAGGCGCACCTTCTTCTGCTCGCCGGGCCAGCCCGGCGTCTTCTGGCGCGGCGCCCGGTTGGTGCTGCTCTTGAAGTGCAGGTTGCCGAAGCCGCCGTCGCCGCCCTTGCACAGCAGCACGGGGACGTCCGGCTCGATGAGCTCGGCGAGGATCTGGTCGGTCTCGAAATCCTTGACCATCGTGCCCACCGGCACGCGCAGGACGATGTCGTCGGCGGCCGCGCCGAACTGGTCGGAACCGCGGCCGGCCTCACCGTTGCGGGCCTCGAAGCGGCGGTTGTAGCGGTAGTCGATCAGCGTGTTCAGGTTGCGGTCGCCCACGAACCAGACACTGCCGCCCTTGCCGCCGTTGCCGCCGTTGGGACCGCCGAAAGGAATGCACTTCTCCCGCCGGAAGCTCATGCAGCCGGCGCCGCCGTTGCCCGCGGCGATGTCGATCACGGCTTCATCAACGAATTTCATGGGAGGACTTTCCTTGCGGCGACGCCAACTTCAAGACAATAAACGAGAAAGCCCCGGCATGCCGGGGCTTGTTCGCACAACACGAGCCAAACGAGGCCGCCGCGCTCGGCCGCTCCGGAGCAAGGCCGAGGCCCCTTGGGGGCTGGCAGCGGCACTCCGCTGACTGGGGTCGTCGTTTACAGCGGCGTGACGGTGACGGTGTGGCGGTTCAGGTTGCCCTTGACGCCGAACGAGATCTTGCCGTCGACCAGCGCGAACAGCGTGTGGTCGCGGCCCATGCCGACGTTCTCGCCGGCGTGGAACTTCGTGCCGCGCTGACGGACGATGATCGAACCCGCCGAAACGGTTTCGCCGCCGTAGGCCTTCACGCCGAGCATCTTCGGTTGGGAATCACGGCCGTTCCGCGTGGAACCGCCGCCTTTTTTCTGTGCCATGGTGCATTAGCTCCTGTGCAGTGATTTCTCGGACGCAACGCTCAGGCGTTGATCGACGAGATCTCGAGTTCGGTGAAGTGCTGGCGGTGGCCGCCATGCTTCTGGTAGTGCTTGCGACGGCGCATCTTGAAGATGCGGACCTTGTCGTGGCGACCTTGCGCAACCACGGTTGCCTTCACGCTTGCACCGGCGACCAGGGGCGCGCCGACCGTCAGTTCCGCGCCGTTGCCGACTGCGAGAACCTGATCCAACACGATTTCCTGGCCAACGTCCGCAGCAATCTGTTCTACCTTAATCTTTTCGCCGGCAGCAACCTTGTATTGCTTGCCACCGGTTTTTACGACCGCGTACATATTGAGACCTTTCAGTTGACTTGCCTCGCCGCCCGGCGGTGAGTCCGCGTCGTCCGCCTCCCGGACGGCGCCCGGGAACGCAGGGATCCCGATTGCCGTCCCGACTGGAATGCCCCGCTTTGTTGCCAGCGGTGGCGTCCGGTCCGGACACGCTAAGACCGACCATGGGTCGGCGAAGCCCTCCATCATACCATCGGGAGGCCGGGACGTCAAAGCAGGCAGCCACACCCCGTCCGCGACCTCCCATCTCCCTATAATGCTCGATTCCCTTCCCCGCGAACCGTCGTCGTGAACGCCCCCCTCACCCACGCGCCCCTGCCTGTCGACCCGATGGCCGCCGAGATGCAGGCGGTCGACGCCGTCATCCGTCGCCGGCTGACGTCCGAGGTCGCGCTCGTCGACCAGATCGCGAACTACATCGTCGGCGCCGGCGGCAAGCGGATCCGCCCGCGCCTGGTGCTGCTGTTCTCGCGTGCGCTCGCGTTCACCGGCGACAGCCGCTTCGAGCTGGCCGCCATCATCGAGTTCATCCACACGGCCACGCTGCTGCACGACGACGTCGTCGACGAATCGGCGCTGCGCCGCGGCCGCGCCACGGCCAACGCCCTGTTCGGCAACGCGGCCAGCGTGCTGGTGGGCGACTTCCTGTATTCGCGCGCCTTCCAGCTGATGGTCGAGATCGGCCGCATGCGCGTGCTCGACGTCCTGGCCGACGCCACCAACGTCATCGCCGAAGGCGAGGTCCTGCAGCTGATGAACATGCACGACGCCGACCTGGCCGTCGAGGACTACCTGCGCGTCATCCGCTACAAGACGGCCAAGCTGTTCGAGGCCAGCGCCCGCCTGGGCGCCGTCATCGCCGATGCGCCGCGCGAGATCGAGGAGGCCTGCGCCAACTTCGGCCGCTCGCTGGGCACCGCGTTCCAGCTGGTGGACGACCTGCTGGACTACGAAGGCGACACCGCCGCGCTCGGCAAGAACGTCGGCGACGACCTGCGCGAGGGCAAGCCCACGCTCCCGCTGCTGTACGCCATGAGCCACGGCACGCCCGACGAGGCCGCGCTGATCCGCCACGCCATCGAGCAGGGCGAGGTCGAGCGCCTGGCCGACATCGTGCAGATCGTGCGCCGCACGGGCGCCATCGACGCCACCCGCGAGGCCGCCCGCCGCGAGGCCGACAACGCCCGCGCCCAGCTCGACGCCCTGCCCGATTCCGAGACCAAGCAGCTGCTGCTGGACCTGTGCGTGCGCTCGGTCGAACGCTCTTCGTGAGGCGATCGACATCGCGGCACTTGTCGAGCCCGCGAGAACTGTGCGAGAATGCTTAGCTCAGCGAAACGGAGCGCCCAAAGCAGCGCGACGGATCGAGCGAACAGCCGACAAGGCTGGCCCGCAAGGGCGACGTCAGAGGCCAAACAAGCTTCGCTGAAACATCGGGGTGTAGCTTAGCCTGGTAGAGCGCTACGTTCGGGACGTAGAGGCCGGAGGTTCGAATCCTCTCACCCCGACCAGATCATTGCCTGGAGCCGACAAGGGTCGGCACGGGTCGCGCGGACCGCGGTCCGGCGCGAGAACGACAAAGGAGCCCCCGGGCTCCTTTTGTCATTTCGGCTGTCGAGTTACTTCCTGAATCCAATTTCATTGGATTTCGCCAATTAACTGACGATTCCAACTGACGAGTACCTCGGCTTTTGCCGCCAGTGGGAAACGGGCGAGTTATCGTAGGCTTTTCGCGATTTACTTCACCTTATTCCTGGGCGATGATCGCCATTCGGCGTCCCTGGGCGTCCTCCACACCGCTGCGGCTTCTCGACGATGGCTGTTGACACTTTCCTCGACGCACCCCAAACCAACCTCGCCGGGGTCGCGCGGATCCTGGTGCGCGCGGGTCGCATCGAACCCAAGCAGGCCGAGGACCTGACGAAGACCGCGGCCGACAAGCGCATCCCGTTCGTCGCCCAGCTGATCGAATCGGGCGTCATGAAGCCGCTCGCGCTGGCGCATGCGCTGTCCAACGCGCTGGCCGTGCCGCTGCTCGACCTGGACGCGGTCGACGCCAAGTCGCTGCCCCAGGGCATCATCGACGCCAAGCTGGTCGCGCAGTACCGCTGCTACCCGCTGGGCAAGCGCGGCGGGCGCCTGTTCATCGCCTGCGCCGACCCGACCGACCAGGAAGCCGTCGAGCGCATCAAGTTCGCCACGCAGCTCGCGCCCGAGTGGATCGTCGTCGAATACGACAAGCTGATGCGACTGGTCACCGACCAGTCGGCGTCCGCCAAGGAGACGATGGAGGCGCTGGCCACGTCGGATTTCGAGTTCGAGGTCACCGACGAGGATCCGACCGCCAAGGAAGAAAAGCAGGAAAGCAGCTCCGAGGTCGAGGACGCCCCGGTCGTCAAGTTCCTGCACAAGATGCTGATCGACGCGATCAACATGCGCGCGTCCGACCTGCACTTCGAGCCCTACGAATTCAACTACCGCGTGCGCTTCCGCATCGACGGCGAGCTGCGCGAGATCACGCAGCCGCCGATCGCCATCAAGGAAAAGCTGGCGTCGCGCATCAAGGTCATCTCGCGGCTGGACATCTCCGAGAAACGCGTCCCGCAGGACGGCCGGATGAAGCTCAAGTTCGGCAGCAAGTCGATCGACTTCCGGGTCAGCACGCTGCCCACGCTGTACGGCGAGAAGATCGTCATCCGTATTCTCGACCCGTCCAGCGCGCGCCTGGGCATCGAGGCGCTGGGCTACGAGACGGTCGAGAAGGACCGCCTGATGGCCGCCATCGTGCGCCCGTACGGCATGGTGCTGGTCACCGGCCCCACGGGTAGCGGCAAGACGGTGTCGCTGTACACCTGCCTGAACGTGCTGAACCAGCCGGGCGTGAACATCTCCACCGTCGAGGATCCGGCCGAAATCAACATGCCGGGCGTCAACCAGGTCAACGTCAACGACAAGGCGGGCCTGAACTTCGCCGCGGCGCTGAAGTCCTTCCTGCGCCAGGATCCGGACGTCATCATGGTCGGCGAAATCCGCGACCTGGAGACGGCCGACATCGCCATCAAGGCCGCCCAGACCGGCCACATGGTGCTGTCCACCCTGCACACGAACGACGCGCCGACCACGCTGACCCGCCTGCAGAACATGGGCGTGGCGCCGTTCAACATCGCCTCGTCGATCCTGCTGATCACCGCGCAGCGCCTGGCGCGCCGCCTGTGCGAAAGCTGCAAGGTGCCGGCCGACTATCCGCGTGCGTCGCTGCTGCGGGCCGGCTACACCGAGGAAGAACTGGACGACACGTGGCGTCCGTACCGCGCCGTGGGTTGCTCCAATTGCAACAACGGATATCGCGGCCGGGTCGGCATCTACCAGGTGATGCCCATCACCGAGAAGATGCAGCAGATCATCCTGGCGCAAGGCAATGCGCCCGACATCGCCCAATGCGCCCGCGAAGACGGCGTGCGCGACCTGCGCCAGTCCGGCCTGGTCAAGGTGCGCCTCGGAGTGACGACGCTGGAAGAAGTCATTTCCTGCACCAACGAATGAGTCGCTTACAAGTCGGGCTCAAATCACGCCTGGTACAAGGCAGAATCGCGCAACCATGCCCGACAGGGCGGTTGGAGGACTGATGGCTACTGCGATGGTGGCGAAGAGCGCCCCGGAACATATCTTCGAGTGGGAAGGCAAGGACCGCACCGGCAAGCTGGTGCGCGGCGAGTTGCGCGCCGGCGGCGAGGCCGCGGTCAGCGCCAGCATGCGGCGCCAGGGCATCATGGTCACGAAGGTGAAGAAGCGCCGCATCAGCGGTGGCAGCTCCATCAAGCAGAAGGACATCGCGGTCTTCACGCGCCAGCTGTCCACCATGATGAAGGCCGGCGTGCCGCTGCTGCAGGCCTTCGACATCGTCGCCCGCGGCTCCACCAACCCGCGCATGACGCGCCTGCTCAACGAGATCCGCGGCGACGTCGAGACCGGCACGAGCCTGTCCTCGGCCTTCCGCAAGCACCCGCAATACTTCGACGCGCTGTACTGCAACCTGGTCGAGGCCGGCGAAGCCGGCGGTATCCTGGAAGAGCTGCTGGCCCGCCTGGCGCTGTACCAGGAAAAGACGATCGCCATCAAGCAGAAGGTCAAGTCCGCGCTGATCTACCCGACGTCCGTCATCGTCGTCGCTTTCGCCGTGCTGTCGGTGATCATGATCTTCGTGATCCCGTCGTTCAAGGAAGTGTTCACGTCCTTCGGCGCCGAGCTGCCCGCCCCCACGCTGGCCGTGATGGCCATGAGCGACTACTTCATCCACTACTGGTGGCTGATCTTCGGCCTGCTGTTCGGCGGCGGCTACATCTTCTTCCAGTCGTGGAAGCGCTCCGAGAAGATGCAGTTCTTCATGGACCGCCTGCTGCTGCGCATGCCGATCTTCGGCGACCTGGTGATGAAGTCGGTCGTGGCGCGCTGGACGCGCACGCTGTCGACGATGTTCGCCGCCGGCGTGCCGCTGGTCGAAGCGCTCGACTCCGTCGGCGGCACCGCCGGCAACCTCGTGTTCACGCAGGCCACGCAGCAGATCCAGCGCGACGTCGCGGCCGGTTCGGCGCTGACCACCTCCATGACCAGCGCCAACGTCTTCCCGACCATGGTGCTGCAGATGTCGGCCATCGGCGAGGAATCCGGCGCGCTGGACGACATGCTGGCGCGCGCCGCAGAGTTCTACGAAGAGGAAGTCGACGAGATGGTCAAGGGCCTGTCCACGCTGATGGAGCCCATCATCATCGTCGTGCTCGGTACGCTGATCGGCGGCATCGTCGTGTCGATGTACCTGCCCATCTTCAAGATCGGCCAAGTGGTCTGAGCGTTGGATCCGCAAGCCGTCGTCGAATTCGTCAAGGCCGTCCTCGCCCAGTTCTGGCTGCTCTGCGGAGTTCCTGCGTTCCTGGGGGTGCTCGGCCTGCTGGTCGGCAGCTTCCTGAACGTCGTGATCTACCGCAAGCCGGTGGTCATGATGCGCGAGTGGCTGCTGGACGCCGGTGGCATCCTCGGCGACGGCGAGACGTGGAAGCACGTCTTCGGCCAGACGCAGCCGGCTGAGCTCACGGAGGCCGGCCACACGATCGACAAGCACCTCGAGGGCCTGTCACCCCTGAGCCTGTCGCGGCCACGTTCGCGCTGCGGCGCCTGCGGGCACCAGATCCGCTGGTACGAGAACATCCCGGTGCTCAGCTGGCTGTTCCTGCGCGCCCGCTGCTCCGCGTGCAAGACGCCGATCTCGGTCCGCTACCCCATCATCGAGGTCGTCACGGGCCTGCTGTTCGCGGCCGCCTCGTGGAAGTTCGGCCCGCATCCGCTCGCGTTCGCGTGGTGCATCGCCCTGGCGCTGCTGGTGGCGATGACCATGATCGACCTCGATACCAAGCTGCTGCCCGACGACCTCACCTACCCGCTGCTGTGGCTCGGGCTGGGCGTCTCGGCCGCCGGCTGGACGATCCCGCTGCAGGACGCCGTCATCGGTGCGATCGCCGGCTACCTGCCGCTGTGGCTGATCGCCGAGGCCTATGCGTTCCTGCGCAACCGCACGGGCATGGGCGCGGGCGACCTGAAGCTGCTCGCGGCGCTCGGCGCGTGGTTCGGCTGGCAGGCGATCCTGCCCATCATCCTGATCTCGTCGGTCGTCGGGTTGCTCGTCAACCTGCCGCGCCGCTTCATGTCGGGCCACGACCCGGAGCACCAGTACCCGTTCGGCCCGTTCCTGGTCGGCGGCGGCCTGGTGGTGTTCTTCGTGGGCAACGACACCTTGCTGTCATGGGCGGACATCCGCTTCCCGGTCTGAGGATCGGCCTCACCGGAGGCATCGGCAGCGGCAAGAGCAGCGTGGCCCGGCGACTGGCCGCGCACGGCGCCCTGGCGGTCGACACCGATGCCCTCGCCCACGCGCTGACCGCGCCCGGCGGCGCCGCGATCCCCGCGATCGCCGCCGCCTTCGGCAACGACATGATCGCCGCCGACGGCGCGATGGATCGCGCGAAGATGCGCGCCCTGGTCTTCGGCGACCCGGCCCAGCGCCAGCGGCTCGAGGCCATCCTGCATCCCATGATCGGGGACGCCACGCGCGCGCAGGCGTCCCGCGCGGGCGCGGGGCAGCCGGTGGTGTTCGATGTGCCGCTGTTCACCGAGTCGGGCACCTGGCGCGCGCGCGTCGACCGCGTGCTGGTGGTCGACTGCACGACGGCGACGCAGGTCGCGCGCGTGGTGGCGCGTTCCGGCTGGACGCCCGAGGCCGTCGAACGCACGATAGCCCAGCAGGCGACGCGCGCGCAGCGGCGCGCGATCGCCGACGCGACGATCTTCAACGACGGCCTGACCCTCGAGCAGCTCGACGGCGAGGTCGACGCGTTGTGCAAGGCATGGAACCTCGGCTCGGCGGCGTGATCTTGTAGGACAAAGCTGCAGATTGCGCTCACTTGCGCGTTTAGGGGAGCGAAGCCCGTAACGCGTGTGAAACAATCGCGGCTCACGCCGAACCAGAGAACGCCTTGGTCCTATACGAATACCCGTTCAACGAGGGCATCCGCACGATGCTCCGGCTCGAACACCTGTTCGACCGCATGGCCGGCCTGATCGCGCGCGACGACCCGGTCGACCACCACTACGCGCTGGCCTCGATGTTCGAGATCATGGACGTGGCGGCGCGTGCCGACCTGAAGTCGGACGTGCTCAAGGAACTGGATCGCCACAAGCAGCAGCTCCTGAGCTATCGCGGCAACCCCGCCATCTCCGAGGCCGCGCTCGACGAGGTCATCGCCCGCATCGACGCCGCGTTCACGAGCCTGAACGAATCCCCGGGCAAGGCCGGCCAGGCGCTCACGTCCAACGAATGGCTGATGAGCATCCGCAGCCGCATCGGCATCCCCGGGGGCACCTGCGCGTTCGACCTGCCCGCGTACTACGCCTGGCAGCAGTACTCGCCGGAACACCGCCGCGCCGACCTGCAGCGCTGGACGGACACGCTCACCCCGCTGTCGACCTCGCTGCACCTGCTGCTGGGCCTGCTGCGCGAATCGGGCGTGCCGCACAAGGTCGTCGCCATCGGCGGCCAGTACCAGCAGAGCCTGACCGCCTCGCGCACCTGGCACCTGCTGCGCGTCAAGCTGCCGCAGGAGGCCGACCTCGTGCCCGAGATCAGCGGCCACCGCCTGATGGTGTCGATCCGCCTGATGAAGTCCGACAGCGAAGGCCGCCTGCGCCCGCTGGCCGAGGACTGCGCCTTCGAGCTGGCGCTGTGCTCCTGAGGCACGCCGGCCCTTCGAGAGTTTTCGCATGACCGCTTCCTCCATCCCGCCGGGCCTCGAGGGCCCCGAGCGCGACATCCAGTGCCCCGGCTGCGGCAAGCCCTGCAAGTACGGCCCGTCCAATCCGTCGCGCCCGTTCTGCAGCGACCGCTGCCGCAACGGCGACTTCGGCGCGTGGGCGACCGAGTCCTACCGCGTGGCCGCGGCGCAGAACCCGGTCGACGAGCAGGATTCAGAGGGCGGCTGACGCACGATGGCTGTCCTGGCGCGCTCGTGCGCGGCGCTACGTGTGATGGGCGACGACCTGGAGCCCGCGGAGATCACCGCGCTGCTCGGGGCGCCACCGACCAAGTCGCAGCGACGCGGCGAGGAACTCGTCGGACGCCGCACCACCCGTATCGCCCGCTTCGGCATGTGGCGGCTGATCGCGGACGACACCGAACCCGCCGACCCCGACCGCCAGGTCGCACAGATCCTCGACCAGCTGACCTCGGACCTGCCGACTTGGCAGGCGCTGGCCTCCCGCTTCGAGATCGACCTGTTCTGCGGCTGGTTCCTGGAACGCAGCAACGAAGGCATCAGCCTGTCACCCGCGACGCTGCGCGCGCTCGGCGAGCGCGGCATCGAACTCGGGCTGGACATCTACAGCGGCGACGACGGCGAGGAAGCGCCCGCCTGAGCGTCGCTCAGCCGGCCACGCCCAGCCACTGCTGGAGCACTTGCGCCGTGTGCTCGCCCAGCACCGGCGGCCCGCGGTCGTAGGCCACGGGCGAGGCCGACAGGCGGATCGGGTTGGCCACGCCGGGCACCGTGCCGGCCACGGCGTGCGGCAGGTCGATGCGAAGCTGGCGGGCGATGACCTGCGGGTCGGCGAACACCTCGTCGAGGCGGTTGATCGGGCCGCAGGGCACGCCGGCGGCCTCGAGCGCGACGATCCAGTCGTGCGTCGTGCGCATCACGGTCGTCTGGCGCAGCAGCACGATCAGCTCGGCGCGATGCTTGACGCGCGCGGCGTTCGTCGCGAAGCGTGCGTCGCGCGCCCAGTCGGGCTTGCCCGCCACCTCGCAGAACTTGGCGAACTGGCCGTCGTTGCCCACGGCCAGGATCATGTCGCCGTCGGCCGTCGGGAAGTCCTGGTACGGCACGATGTTCGGATGCGCATTGCCCATGCGGCGCGGCACGGCGCCGCCGATCAGGTAGTTGGCCGTCTGGTTGGCCAGGCAGGCGACCTGCACGTCCAGCAGCGCGAGGTCGATGTGCTGGCCCTGCCCGGTGCGGTCGCGGTGCGCGAGCGCGGCCAGCACGCCGACGGTGGCGTACAGGCCGGTGAGGATGTCGGTCAGCGCGACGCCCACCTTCTGCGGCCCCGCGCCCTCCTCGCCCTCGGCGCGGCCGGTGACGCTCATCAGGCCGCCCATGCCCTGGATCAGGAAGTCGTAGCCGGCGCGCTGCGCGTACGGGCCGGTCTGGCCGAAGCCGGTGATCGAGCAGTAGACGAGCGAGGGCTTGAGCTTCAGCAAGTTCGCGTGGTCGAGGCCGTACTGCTCGAGGCCGCCGACCTTGAAGTTCTCGAGCACGACGTCGGCTTCCATCGCCAGCCGCCTGACCAGCGCCTGGCCTTCGGCCGTGGCCATGTCGATGGCCACCGAGCGCTTGTTGCGGTTGGCGCAGAAATAGTACGCGGCGTCGCGCGTGGCCTCGCCGTTGGCATCCTTGAGCCACGGCGGCCCCCAGGAGCGCGTGTCGTCGCCCGCGCCGGGCCGCTCGACCTTCACGACGTCCGCCCCGAGGTCGGCCAGCAACTGGCCGCACCACGGGCCCGCGAGCACGCGCGAGAGGTCCAGAACCTTGATGCCTTGCAGCGCGCGCGAGGACGTCGTCATGTCAGAACGCAGCGATGCCCGTCATGGCGCGACCGAGGATCAGCGCGTGGATGTCGTGCGTGCCTTCGTAGGTGTTGACCACCTCGAGGTTGACCATGTGGCGCGCGATGCCGAACTCGTCGGAGATGCCGTTGCCGCCCAGCATGTCGCGGGCGACGCGGGCGATGTCCAGCGACTTGCCGCACGAGTTGCGCTTCATGATCGACGTGATCTCCACCGCGGCCGTGCCCTCGTCCTTCATGCGGCCCAGGCGCAGGCAGCCCTGCAGGCCCAGCGTGATCTCGGTCTGCATGTCGGCCAGCTTCTTCTGCACCAGCTGGTTGGCCGCGAGCGGCTTGCCGAACTGCTTGCGATCGAGCACGTATTGGCGGGCGGTGTGCCAGCAGTCCTCCGCGGCGCCGAGCGCGCCCCAGGCGATGCCGTAGCGCGCCGAGTTCAGGCAGGTGAACGGGCCCTTGAGGCCGCGCACCTCGGGGAAGGCGTTCTCTTCCGGGCAGAACACCTCGTCCATCACGATCTCGCCGGTGATCGACGCACGCAGGCCCACCTTGCCGTGGATCGCCGGCGCCGACAGGCCCTTCCAGCCCTTCTCCAGCACGAAGCCGCGGATCGCGCCCTCGTCGTCCTTGGCCCAGACCACGAACACGTCGGCCACCGGCGAGTTGGTGATCCACATCTTGGCGCCCGTCAGCGAATAGCCGCCGTCGACCTTGCGGGCGCGCGTGACCATGCTGCCGGGGTCGGAACCGTGGTTGGGTTCGGTCAGGCCGAAGCAGCCGATCCACTCGCCGGTGGCCAGCCTGGGCAGGTACTTCTGCTTGGTCGCCTCGTTGCCGAACTCGTTGATCGGCACCATCACGAGCGAGCTCTGCACGCTCATCATCGAGCGGTAGCCGGAGTCCACGCGCTCGACCTCGCGCGCGATCAGGCCGTAGCTGACGTAGTTCAGGCCGGCGCCGCCGTACTGCTCGGGGATGGTCGGGCCCAGCAGGCCCAGCGCGCCCATCTCGGGGAAGATCGAGGCGTCCATCTTCTCGTGGCGGAAGGCCTCGAGCACGCGCGGCTTGAGCTTGTCCTGGCAGTAGGCGCGCGCCGAGTCCACGACCATGCGCTCGTCGTCGGTCAGTTGCTCGGTGAGCAGCAGCGGGTCGTCCCAGTGGAAGCTGGCGCGGGAGGAGGCCATGGCGGACTTTCTGTGGAAGGGGTGATCTGGCGCGGCCGACGGCGTGCGTCTTTCGCATGAATCCGGCACTATAGGCCCCTGAATTGGCCCAAACAACCGCTTTATCCGCACCAGCCTGTGCACAATACGCACTTGTAGAACCCCATGCGACGCAAGCTTCCCTCCACCGGCGCCCTCGAGGCTTTCGAGGCCGCCGCCCGCCACCAGAGCTTCACGAAGGCCGCGGAAGAGCTGTCGGTGACGCAGAGCGCCGTCTGTCGCCAGGTGGCCACGCTGGAGTCCTTCCTGGACGTCAAGCTGTTCCAGCGCACCCGCCGCGGGGTCACGCTGACCGAGGCGGGGCGCGACTACAGCCGCAGCGTCGGCGCCCGGCTGGACGAGGTCGAACGCGACACGCTCGAGCTGATGGCCCGCGGCGGCCGCGGCAGTTCGCTCGAGCTGGCCGTCGTTCCGACCTTCGGCACCCGCTGGCTGCTGCCCCGCCTGCCCGCGTTCCAGCACGCGCACCCGCACGTGGCCGTGCACCTGAGCTCGCGCACGCGGCCCTTCCTGTTCGCCGACACCCTGTTCGACGCCGCCATCCACGCCGGCGAGACGGGCTCCGCCGCCTGGCCCGGCACCGAGAAGCGCTTCCTGATGAGCGAGTCGCTGATCGCCGTCGCCAGCCCGGGCCTGCCGGCGCTGGCCGCCGGCCGGCCCCGGACGGCCGCCGACTGGGCCCGCCTGCCGCTGCTGCAGCAGTCCACCCGCCCCTACGCCTGGCGCCAGTTCTTCGACGACCTGGGCCTGGTCGTGCCGCAGCCGATGGCCGGCCCGCGGCTGGAACTGTTCTCGATGCTCACGGAAGCCGCCGTGCATGGCATGGGCGTGGCCCTGGCACCGCCGTTCTTCGTGCAGGAGGAACTGGCCCAGGGCCGGCTGGTGGACATCGCGCCGCGCCCGGTGGGCGGCCAGCGCGCTTATTCGCTGATCTGGCCGGAGGAGAAGGCCGAGTTGCCGGCCCTGCAGGCCTTCGCGGCCTGGCTGCAGGCGGAGGCGGCCGCCTGAAACCCGTCCGGCCGGGCCAAATTCGTATTCCGTTTGAGCTTATGGCAATCGCGAGCAAGCGCGCTCTGCGACAATGAGGGGTTTCCCCGCAGCCCGATCTCGATCCGGCCGCGAACGTCCTTCCCCGATCTGCCGACCACCGACCATGAGTGCCTTCCTCGAAGAGCGCGTGCTGAGCGTGCACCACTGGACCGACCGCCTGTTCAGCTTCACCACCACGCGTGACACCTCGCTGCGGTTCTCCAACGGGCACTTCACGATGATCGGCCTGCGCAAGGACGACGGCAAGCCGCTGCTGCGCGCCTACTCGATCGCCAGCGCCAACTACGAGGAACACCTCGAGTTCCTGTCGATCAAGGTGCCCGACGGCCCGCTGACCTCCAAGCTGCAGCACATCCAGGTCGGCGACACCATCATCGTCGGCCGCAAGCCCACCGGCACGCTGCTGATCGACTACCTGCTGCCGGGCAAGCGCCTGTACCTGCTGTCCACGGGCACCGGCGTGGCGCCGTTCCTGAGCATCATCCGCGACCCGGACACCTACGAGCGCTTCGAGCAGGTGATCCTGGTGCACGGCACGCGCCAGGTCAACGAGCTGGCGTACCACGACTTCATCGAGGAGCACCTGCCCAAGCACGAGTTCCTCGGCGAGATGCTCAGCGGCAAGCTGCTGTACTACCCGACGGTCACGCGCGAGGAGTTCCGCAACCAGGGCCGCGTCACCACGCTGCTGGAGAACGGCAAGATCGCCGCCGACCTCGGCCTGCCTCCGCTGAACGCCGCGGAGGACCGCGTGATGATCTGCGGCAGCCCCGAGATGCTGCGCGACCTCAAGACGATGATGGAAGAGCGCGGCTTCAAGGAAGGCAACACCACCAAGCCCGGCGACTACGTCATCGAGCGCGCCTTCGTGGAACAGTAAGCGCCTCCTTACCGCCTGAAATGGCGGTAGAGGACGACGACCCAGGCCGCGGTCGCCGCGAGGAAGACGGCCACGCTGGCCAGCATCGTGCCGTCGTCCAGCGTCGGATGCGCCGGCGCGCCGCGGTTGGCCTGCGCCACCAGCCAGAAGATCCAGGCCAGGAAGACCGGCAGCCCCGCGCAGAAGCGCGCGAAGTGGCCGCGCAGCCAGCGCTCCGTCGCCGGGCGGCGCGGTTCGGCCAGCCACCAGGCGGCCTCCGGGATCCTGAGCCTGCCGCGCTTGCGCAGCGCGCGCGTCATGCCCCACAGCATCAGCGACGGCAGCACGCCCAGCGCGAAGCACATCACGCCGACGAACTGGCTGCGCGTCATCCAGCCGTTGGCGTCGCCGGCGGCGCCGAAGTGCGAGGCCACGACGGGCGGCAGCCCGCTGCCCACCCACAGCGCGAACAGCAGGCCCGCGCCGGACACGGCGAGCACCAGCAGATGGCCGCGCCCGCCGTCGTCCTCGATGCGCTCGTTCGGAATCGCCATGTTTCATCGGGCCCCGGTGTTGCGGGCGCCGCGCTCGCTGTGAATCGGTCGGACGATCCTACGACCGGGGGCGCCAGGGCGGCGTCAGGAATCCGTTAGCGACCCGTCCATCCCCAGGCACATGGATCCTGCGCTTGCGCAGGGCGGTGCGGCGCGACAAACGGCCGATTGCAGGGGCTGGACGCCGGGGGCGGCGTCAGGGTCATGCGTTAAGCTTCCCGCTTCCCGTCGCTGCTTTCCGCCCCTGGAACGCGGCGGTTCCTGACGCCCGCCATGTCGCTGCAAGCCCTTCGCCGCTGGATCGCGCGGCACCCGCTCTCGTGGGTGCTGGGCCTGGCGCTGGCGCTCGGCGGCGCGCAGGTCGCGGCGACGGCCCACGCGACCACGCACATCGCCGGCGCCACCGGCGCGCAGGACGTCCTGCACGCGAACGTGCAGCACGACTGCCCCACCTGCCTGCTGGCAGCCGCCCTCGGCGGCGCCGCCCCCGCGCCCGACGCCATCGTGCTCGTGGCGCCACTGCCCGACGCCCCGGTCGCCACGACCGCCGTGGGCCGGTTCAGCCCGCGCGTGACGCTCGCGTACGCGTCGCGCGCGCCCCCGACGGACGCCTGAAGTCCGAACGACGCCGCGGGCCGGCGCGCCTGCGCGCGCGTCGGTCCCGCCCGCCTCGAACGCCGCCGGTCGCCCGGTGCGCTTACTCGCCCATCCGGCGCGCCGCCCCACACGGGCGGGCGCCTCGACGATCCGCTCGCCTGCAACGCCCACCGGCGCGGCCTGCGGATCCGGAGTCACCTTTTCCATGTCCGCACATTCCGCCCCTCGCGCGCCGGCCACGCGCGGCCGAGCGCTGCGCCCGCTCGCCGCCGTGCTGCTGGCCGCCGGCCTGAACACCGCTGCCCTCGCCTCGCCCGCCACCGACG
>Ga0207427_100380_pt1 | contig 26848 bp, 26 predicted proteins | sample AraplaCL_Cvi_mMS_FD_184268 | JGI IMG/M metagenome (GOLD analysis project Ga0207427, IMG submission 184268) | Arabidopsis root microbial communities from the University of North Carolina, USA - plate scrape CL_Cvi_mMS (SPAdes) (version 2) | ecosystem: Host-associated > Plants > Roots > Endosphere ... | reverse complement strand
CATCCCGCCGATGGTGGCGGGCGCGGCGCGCATCCGCGTGACGTTCCAGGTGGACGCCGACGGCCTGCTGAGCGTCGGCGCCAAGGAGCTCACCTCGGGCGTCGAGGCCGCGATCGTCGTCAAGCCCAGCTACGGCCTGAGCGACGAGCAGGTGGCCGGCATGCTCAAGGAAGGCTTCGCCAGCGCCGAGGCCGACATGGCCGCGCGCAGCCTGCGCGAGGCGCAGGTCGAGGCCGAGCGCATGGTGCTGGCGACCGAGTCGGCGCTGGCCGCCGATGGCGACCTGCTCGCGGCCGGCGAACGCGCCGCGATCGATGCGCTCGTCGCGCGCGTGCGCGCCGCCGCGCGGGACGCGAGCGAGCCGCGCCCGATCGAAGCCGCGGTCGAGGCCCTGGCCGACGGCACCGAGGGCTTCGCCGCCGCGCGCATGAACCGCGGCATCCGCGACGCGCTCGCTGGTCGCAACGTCAACGAGATTTGAGAATGACCGTCATCAAGATCCTCCCTCACGCGACCCTGTGCCCCGAAGGCAAGACGATCGAGGCCGCGCCCGGCACGTCCGTGTGCGAGGCGCTGCTGGAGAACGGCGTCGAGATCGAGCACGCGTGCGACATGAGCTGCGCCTGCACCACCTGCCACGTGATCGTGCGCGAGGGCTTCGATTCCCTGAACGAGGCCGAGGACACCGAAGAGGACCTGCTCGATCGCGCCTGGGGCCTGACGGCGCAGTCGCGCCTGTCGTGCCAGGCGATCGTCGCGGCCAGGGATCTGGTGATCGAGATTCCCAAGTACACCATCAACCACGCGCGCGAAAATCACTGAGCGCCGCGTCGAGTTGTCACACGGCGTCGTGTGACAACTGTCGCCAATGAAAAAGCGGCCCGCAGGCCGCTCGTTTGCAGAAGCAGGGGAGCTTCAGCGCCAGTCGCGCACCATGTCGCGCACGGCCGCCACGGGCCACCACTGGTTCCAGCCGCCGCCCGGCTGGCCGACCGCCTGGGGCGTGGCGCGCGTCATCAGCATGCCGTCCTTTTCCAGCTTGGCGATGAGTTCCTCGACATCGCGGACGCTCGCGCCGCTGCTGCGGGCCAGGTCGCGCACGCCGACGAAGCGCTGGGACAACTCGCTCACGACGCGGCGCATCGTGGTCTTCTGGAACCGCGCGGGCAGGTCCGGCCAAGCAGTGAGTTTGTATTGCGTCATGATTCCCAACGAGGTCGGCCGTGTGGTTTGTATGTTTCGGAAGACAATGGACATTCGTCGTTCCGCCGGGTGAGGCCGAATATCACCACGGACAGAATTTAAACCGGCCATTTCCTTTTGAGGAAGCCAGCTTGGCCCGAGTTTGTAACGACTTGAGTCGACTAATTCACAGTTGCATCGCCTGATGATCGTCCTCGGCATCGAATCCTCCTGCGACGAGACCGGCGTCGCCCTCGTCGAAACGATTGACGGCGGCGTGCCGCGCCTGCGCTCGCAGGCGTTGCATTCGCAGATCCGCATGCACCAGGCCTACGGCGGCGTGGTGCCCGAGCTCGCGTCGCGCGACCACGTCCGGCGCGTGCTGCCGCTGCTCGAGGCGGCGCTGGCCGACGCGTCGCTCGAGCGTGGCGACATCGACGTCGTCGCCTTCACGCGCGGCCCCGGCCTGGCGGGCGCGCTGCTGGTGGGGGCGGGCGTCGCCTGCGCGCTGGCGGCCTCGATGGGCAAGCCCACGCTGGGCGTGCACCACCTCGAGGGCCACCTGATGTCGCCGTTCCTGTCGGCCGACCCGCCGCAGTTCCCGTTCGTGGCGCTGCTGGTGTCGGGCGGCCACACGCAGCTGATGCGGGTGGACGACGTCGGCCGCTACGAGATGCTGGGCGAGACGATCGACGATGCCGCCGGCGAAGCCTTCGACAAGTCGGCCAAGCTGCTGGGCCTGGGCTACCCCGGCGGACCGGCGCTGGCCGCGCTCGCGGCGCACGGCGACCCGGAGGCGATCGCGCTGCCGCGCCCGCTGCTGCACAGCGGCAACCTCGACTTCTCGTTCGCCGGCCTGAAGACGGCCGTGATGACCGCGATGCGCAAGTTCGGGCCCGCACCGACCGAGCAGCAGCGCGCCGATCTCGCGGCGAGCACGCAGGCGGCGATCGTCGAGGTGCTGGTCAAGAAGTCGCTGCGCGCGCTGCAGGAGACGCGCCTCGCGCGCCTGGTGGTGGCCGGCGGCGTCGGCGCGAACACGCGCCTGCGCGAGCACCTGGACGCCGTGGCCGCGCGCCGCGGCCTGCGCGTGCACTACCCGGAGCTGTCGCTGTGCACCGACAACGGCGCCATGATCGCGCTGGCCGGCGCGCTGCGCCTGCAGCGCGACCCGTCGCTGGCCCGGCCCGACTACGCGTTCGACGTGAAGCCGCGCTGGCCGCTGGCGCAGGCGTAGGCGTAGGACCGCGGATGGCGGGTCAGACGACCCGCCCTACACGTGCATGCGTGACGCGCGCGTGGGTGTCCGCGCGTGGGTGTCAGGTCTTGCCTTTTGCCTGCGCGGTCTCCTGCATCGCATGATTGTCTGCGTGGGTGTCAGGTCTTGCCTTTTGCCTGCGCGATGGCCTGCATCGCCCATGCTGGCAGGGCGGGGCGTTCGACCCGCCACGTGACCCAGTCGGCGCGCGAGAGCGGCGGGTCACGTGCCGCGCGCCCCCATGCACGAAAAAAAGTCCTTCGCGCCCGAAGGCGGAAGGACTCGCGCAGCGCCGGAGGTTGGGGTGGCGCAGCAAGGCCGGACGCGCTGCCCGGCCGTTCGAGGAACCTCAGTTGACGGCCAGCTGCGTGGTGGCCGGGCTGCGCTTGGCCAGCGTCAGCGTGAGCACGCCGTTGTCCAGCTTGGCCTGCGACGCGGCCTGGTCGATCTCCGACTGCAGCGTGAAGCTGCGGGCGAAGCTGGCGACGGCGCGCTCGCGCAGGATCGTGCGCTCGCTGCTCTTGGGCGCTTCGGCGGTCGCGTCCGTGGTGGCGGCGTCCGCGGCGGGCGTCTCGGCGCGGGCCTCGGCGACGATGCTGACGCTGCGGCCGTCGATCGACACCTTGACGTCCTCGCGGGTCACGCCCGGCACGTCCAACGTCACGACATAGGCGGTGTCGGACTCGACGACGTCGATGGCGGGCCGGCGCACCGGCGCCGAATCGGCGGCGGGCTGGGCGAAGATCTGGCCGAACGCGTCGTCGAACAGGCGGTCGAAATGACGGGCACGGACGGCGGCGCGGCGGGAGACGGGAACGATGAACATGAGTGGACTCCTGGTGGGTCGGAAGGGTTCTTCGACGTCATGCTCGTCGCCGGATGGCGCGATTGAAGCGTCGCATGCCATCCCAGTTGGAATCGCCCGCAATCATTTCAAGGGACCATATTTTTCGCGGGCGACCATTGAAATCCGCGTCGCCGAACCTACGATCGGCGCTGCCGGGCAGGGCGCCCGGGCGGGTGCGGATGAGCGGCGCCCCGGCCGCAAGTGGCAGCGGCGGTCGCTTTCGGCTATAATCTTTCGCTTGTCCTGGGAGTCGGCTTCCATGCGTGGAAACGTCGCCGGGGCAGATCCAGCACGCCCCGGGTCGGTTTCACTCGGGTGCGCAAGTCGTCAAGGAAACCGAGCAGGCCCCGCCGCCCCTTGCGGACGCGGCGTGGCTGCGAATCCGGACCCGCGTCCGGGCCAGCGCTGCCGGTTTCCGATTCAACATCAAGGAAATCCGCAATGACTGACATCAACAAGGCAGAGATCGTCGCCGCCCACGCTCGCGGCACCGGTGACACCGGCTCCCCGGAAGTCCAGGTCGCCCTGCTGACCGCGCGAATCAACGCGCTGACCCCGCACTTCAAGCAGCACGCCAAGGACCACCACGGTCGCCGCGGCCTGCTCAAGATGGTCAACTCGCGCAAGAGCCTGCTGGCCTACCTGAAGAAGACGGACGCCAACCGCTACCTCGCCCTGATCGGCAAGCTCGGCCTGCGCAAGTAAGCAGCGATGCATGAAAAGAGCCTGTCTGGAACCCTCCAGGACAGGCTCTTTGCGTTTGGAGCTCGACCCGTTGCGTTGCCGGCCGATGTGTCATTCCACCGATGTTCTTGCCTGAATCTCGCTGGAATGGCATCGCGCCAATGAACGGTCGCCTCCCGTCTCCCGCGCCACGACACGGCGCCACATAAACATCGGAGAAAGAACAACATGAGCATGTTCAACAAGGTCACCAAGACGTTCCAGTGGGGCCAGCACACCGTTCGCCTCGAGACCGGCGAGATCGCCCGCCAGTCCACCGGCGCCGTCGTCGTCGACATCGAAGGCACCGTGGTGCTCGCCACCGTCGTGGCCAAGCGCGAAGCCAAGCCGGGCCAGGACTTCTTCCCGCTGACGGTCGACTACATCGAGAAGACCTACGCCGCCGGCAAGATCCCCGGCAGCTTCTTCAAGCGCGAAGGTCGCCCGAGCGAGCACGAGACGCTGACCTCGCGCCTGATCGACCGCCCGATCCGCCCGTTGTTCCCGGAAGGCTTCTTCAATGAAGTCCAGGTCGTCATCCACGTGATGTCGCTGAACCCGGAAGTCGACGCCGACATCGCCGCCATGATCGGCTCGAGCGCCGCGCTGGCGATCTCCGGCATCCCGTTCGCCGGCCCGATCGGCGCCGCGCGCGTGGGCTACATCAACGGCGAGTACGTGCTGAACCCGGGCAAGACCCAGCGCACCGAATCGAAGATGGACCTCGTCGTCGCCGGCACCGAAGCCGCCGTGCTGATGGTCGAGTCCGAAGCCGACCAGCTGCCCGAAGACATCATGCTCGGCGCCGTGGTGTTCGGCCACGACCAGGGCAAGGTCGCCATCAATGCGATCCACGAACTCGTGCGCGACGCCGGCAAGCCGCTGTGGCTCGAGTCGGGCGAATGGAAGCTGCCGGCCAAGGACGAGGCGTTGATCGCGCGCGTCACCGAGCTGGCCCAGGCCAAGATCGAAGCCGCCTACCAGATCCGCAGCAAGCAGGCCCGCACGCAGGCCCTGCGCACGGCCACCGCCGAAGTGCAGGCCGCGCTGGCCGAAGGCGAAGCCAAGGTCGACGCCGTCAAGGTCGACGCGCTGCTGTTCGACATCGAAGCCAAGATCGTCCGCGGCCAGATCCTGGCCGGCGAGCCGCGCATCGACGGTCGCGACACCCGCACCGTGCGCGCCATCGAGATCCGCACCGGCGTGCTGCCGCGCGCCCACGGCTCGGCCATCTTCACGCGCGGCGAGACGCAGGCCGTCGTCGCCACGACGCTGGGCACCGAGCGCGACGCGCAGACCATCGACGCGCTGGCCGGCGAGTACTCCGAGCGCTTCATGCTCCACTACAACATGCCCCCGTTCGCCACCGGCGAGACGGGCCGCGTGGGCTCGCCCAAGCGCCGCGAGATCGGCCACGGCCGCCTGGCCAAGCGCGCGCTCGTCGCGGTGCTGCCGTCCAAGGAAGACTTCCCGTACTCGGTGCGCGTCGTCTCGGAGATCACCGAGTCCAACGGCTCGTCGTCGATGGCCTCGGTCTGCGGCGGCTGCCTGTCGCTGATGGACGCCGGCGTGCCGCTGAAGGCGCACGTTGCAGGCATCGCCATGGGCCTGATCAAGGAAGGCTCGCGCTTTGCCGTGCTGACCGACATCCTGGGTGACGAGGACCACCTCGGCGACATGGACTTCAAGGTGGCCGGCACCACGCAGGGCATCACCGCGCTGCAGATGGACATCAAGATCCAGGGCATCACCAAGGAGATCATGCAGGTCGCCCTGGCCCAGGCCAAGGAAGCGCGCCTGCACATCCTGGGCAAGATGGTCGAGGTCGTGGCCGGCGCGAACGCCGAAGTCTCGGAATTCGCCCCGCGCCTGTACGTGATGAAGATCAACCCCGAAAAGATCCGCGACGTGATCGGCAAGGGCGGCGCCACCATCCGCGCGCTGACCGAAGAGACCGGCACGCAGATCAACATCGAGGAAGACGGCACGATCACGATCGCGTCGACCGACGCCGATCGCGCGGCGCAGGCCAAGAAGCGCATCGAGGAGATCACCGCGGAAGTCGAAGTGGGCAAGGTCTACGAAGGCCCGATCACCAAGATCCTGGACTTCGGCGCGCTGGTCAACCTGCTCCCGGGCAAGGACGGCCTGCTGCACATCAGCCAGATCGCCCATGAGCGCGTCGAGAAGGTCACCGACTACCTCAAGGAAGGCCAGATCGTGAAGGTCAAGGTGCTCGAGACCGACGAGAAGGGCCGCGTCAAGCTGTCGATGAAGGCGCTGCTGGATCGCGAGCCGCAAGGCGACCGCCAGCAATAAGCGGCCAGCGAGCCTGCCCGCACCGCCCGTGAGCCACGACGCCAACGCGCCGACGATGCGCGCCATCGAGATCGCCGGATACGGCGGTCCCGAGGTGCTGCGTGCCGTCGCGCGCGCGCGCCCGGTCGCGGGTGCGGGCGAGGCGCTGGTGCGCGTGACGGCGGCGGGCGTGAACCGCCCCGACGTGCTGCAGCGCAAGGGGCACTATCCGGTGCCGCCGGGCGCGTCCGACATCCCGGGTCTGGAGATCGCGGGCGTGATCGACGGCGGCGATGCCGCGGCCCTGGCGGCCGCCGGCCTGGCGGTTGGCGATCGCGTCTGCGCGCTGGTGGCCGGCGGCGGCTACGCCGAGTACTGCACGGCGCCGGTCGGCCAGATGCTGCCGGTGCCGGCGGGCTTCAGCGACATCGAGGCGGCCGCGCTGCCGGAGAACTTCTTCACCGTGTGGTCGAACGTGTTCGACCGCGGCCGCCTGGCCGCCGGCGAATGGTTGCTGGTGCAGGGCGGCTCCAGCGGCATCGGCGTCGCGGCGATCCAGCTGGCCAAGGCGTTCGGCGCCAAGGTGATCGCCACCGCGGGCTCGGCCGACAAGTGCTATCGCTGCTTCGAGCTCGGTGCCGACCACGCGGTCAACTACCGCAGCGAGGACTTCGCCGCGCGCGCGCTCGAGATCACGGGCGGCAAGGGCGTGGACGTCGTGCTCGACATGGTGGCCGGCGACTACGTCGCGCGCGAGGTCTCGTGCCTCGCGGAAGACGGCCGCATCGTGCTGATCGCGGTGCAGGGCGGCACGAAGTCGCAGGTCGACGCGGGACTGGTGCTGCGCAGGCGCCTGACGCTGACCGGCTCGACGCTGCGTCCGCGTCCGGTCGCGTTCAAGGCGGCGATCGCGGCCGCGTTGCGCGACAAGGTGTGGCCGCTGCTCGAGAAGCGCCAGGTGCAGCCGGTCATCCAGGAAGTCTTCCCCGCGGAGCAGGCGTCGCGCGCCCATGCCGCGATGGAAGAGGGGAGCCACGTGGGCAAGCTGATGCTCTCGTGGGTCTGAACAACCAATCGTCAAGAACAATCCCATGCGCAAGAAGCTCGTTGCAGGCAACTGGAAGATGCACGGTTCGCACTCGGCCAACGCCGAGCTGCTGCAAGGCATCCTGGCCGCGCGCCCCTTCGCGTGCGACGTGGCCGTGTGCGTGCCGTTCCCCTACCTGAGCGAAGTCGCGGTGGCGCTCGCGGGCAGCGATGTCCGCTGGGGCTCGCAGGACTGCTCGCAGCACGACAAGGGTGCGTACACGGGCGAGGTCTCCGCGGCCATGCTCGCCGAGTTCGGCTGTCGCTACGCCATCGTCGGCCACTCCGAGCGCCGCGCGATGCACGGCGAGACCGACCAGGTCGTGGCCGAGAAGGCCAAGGCCGTGCTCGCGCGCGGCCTGACGCCCATCGTGTGCGTGGGCGAGACGCTGGGCCAGCGCGAGCAGGGCACGGCGGCCGATACCGTCAAGCGCCAGCTGTCGGCCGTCATCCACGCGCTGGGCCATTGCGTCGGCGAGATGGTCGTGGCCTACGAGCCGGTGTGGGCGATCGGCACCGGCGTGACCGCCACGCCGGAGCAGGCGCAGGAGATGCACGCGCTGATCCGTGCCCAGCTGCGCGCCGCCACGCCGCAAGCCGACGCGATGAAGCTGCTGTACGGCGGCAGCATGAAGCCCGAGAACGCGGCCGCGCTGCTGTCGCAGCCGGACATCGACGGCGGACTGATCGGTGGCGCCGCGCTCAAGGCCCCCGATTTCATCGCCATCTGCCGCGCCGCCGGCTGAACCACTCTCATTCGAACGATTTCCCTGGAGCTCCAAAGCAAATGCAAGTCTGGTCCAACTTCCTCTTCATCCTGCAGGTCCTGTCGGCGATGGCCATGATCGGCCTCGTGCTGATCCAGCACGGCAAGGGCGCCGACATGGGCGCGTCCTTCGGCAGCGGCGCGTCGGGCAGCCTGTTCGGCGCCACCGGCAGCGCCAACTTCCTGTCGCGCTCCACGGCGATCTGCGCCACGGTGTTCTTCGCGACGACGCTGGGCATGTCGGTGCTGTCCACCGGCCGCGGCACCGTCGGCGGCGCCGAGATCAACCGCCTGGACACGCCGGCGCCGGCCGCCGTCGCGAGCGCGCCGCTGAAGGGTGCTTCGACCGCTGCCTCCGCCGCCGTCGTGGTGCCGTCCTCGGCGCCGTCGGGCGTGCAGGGCGTGCCGACGCGCTGATACGACGCGCACTTGAATTTTCTGTAGCGGATATCGGTTATCGATGATTTTTCCGCTATAGAATGTGAGGCTGTTCGGTGAGCTACAACCCTCATGCAAACCGAGCAGTCAAGGATGGCTTCAGCGCCATTCGAGCCGACGTGGTGAAATTGGTAGACACGCTATCTTGAGGGGGTAGTGGCGAAAGCTGTGCGAGTTCGAGTCTCGCCGTCGGCACCAGAATTCTTGACTATCGGATTGGTCGCGACTCCCCTCCAGTGAGCGCCGCGACCGACGCGCCCTGCGTCACTCACCTGACTGGACGGCGAAACGTGCGGGCGCACTCGGGATCAGCAAGCTGTGATCTGTCGAGGCGCTCTTTTTTCTGTCCTCGGACAAATCGACGCAGCCGGCAAACGACACGAATCTAGCCATGGACCTGACCGCCTACCTCCCCGTCATCCTGTTCATCCTGGTCGGGGTGGGCATCGGCGTCGCGCCGCAGCTGCTCGGCTACCTGCTCGGCCCCAAGCGGCCCGACGCGCAGAAGAACTCTCCGTACGAGTGCGGATTCGAGGCCTTCGAAGACGCGCGCATGAAGTTCGACGTTCGCTACTACCTCGTGGCGATCCTGTTCATCCTCTTCGATCTCGAGATCGCATTCCTGTTCCCGTGGGCCGTCGCTTTGAAGGACATCGGCCACACCGGCTTCTGGGCAATGATGATCTTCCTGGCGATCCTGGTCGTCGGTTTCATCTACGAATGGAAAAAGGGCGCGCTGGACTGGGAGTGATCCCAGGAATCCGGAGCTGCAAACACCATGGCTGCACCCAAAGGCAATGAAGGCCTCCTGAAAGAGGGTTTCGTCACCACCTCGGTCGACGTCCTCGTCAACTGGTCCAAGACCGGCTCGCTGTGGCCGATGACGTTCGGCCTCGCATGCTGCGCGGTCGAGATGATGCACGCGGGCGCGGCCCGCTACGACATCGACCGCTTCGGCATGCTGTTCCGCCCGAGCCCGCGCCAGAGCGACCTGATGATCGTCGCCGGCACGCTGTGCAACAAGATGGCGCCGGCGCTGCGCAAGGTCTACGACCAGATGGCCGAGCCGCGCTGGGTGCTCTCGATGGGCTCCTGCGCCAACGGCGGCGGCTACTACCACTACAGCTACTCGGTGGTGCGCGGCTGCGACCGCATCGTGCCGGTGGACGTCTACGTGCCGGGCTGCCCGCCCACGGCCGAGGCGCTGCTGTACGGCATCCTGCAGCTGCAAGCCAAGATCCGTCGCGAGAACACGATCGCGAGAGCATGACAGCCCCCACGCTCCCGCTGGTCGCTGCCCCCCGAGGGGGTGCTCGGATCGGCTCGGGTGCGACCCTCGCTCCCCGAGAGCTTGGCTAAAGACAACACCGCCACTCGCCACCCAGCGGACAGCTCGGAACAACGCCCAAATGACCCAACGCCTCGACGCCCTGCAGGCCGCCCTCGAAGCCGCACTTGGCGCCCGCATCACGAATTTCAAGCGTGAGCGTGGCGAGATCACGATCACCGTGTCGGCCGCCGATTCCATCGCCGTGGCCACGCAGCTGCGCGACGACAAGACGCTCGGCTTCGAGCAGCTGATCGACGTCTGCGGCGTCGACTACTCGGCGTACAAGGACATGCCCTGGGACGGCCCGCGTTTCTGCGTCGTCACCCACCTGCTGTCCCTGGCCAACAACTGGCGCGTGCGCCTGAAGGTGTTCGCGCCGGACGACGACCTGCCCGTCGTGCCCGCGCTGACGCCGGTCTGGAACGCCGCCAACTGGTTCGAACGCGAAGCGTTCGACATGTACGGGATCATCTTCGAAGGCCACGACGACCTGCGCCGCATCCTGACCGACTACGGCTTCATCGGTCACCCGATGCGCAAGGACTTCCCGGTCACCGGCCACGTCGAGATGCGCTACGACCTCGAGGCGCGCCGCGTGGTCTACCAGCCCGTCACCATCGAGCCGCGCGAGATCACGCCGCGCGTCATCCGCGAGGACAACTACGGCGGCCTGCGCTGATGCACGCCGCCGCTCGCCACGTTTCCCCGCGCGCCATCTGACCGGACAGCACTGCAATGGCTGAAATCAAGAACTACACGCTCAACTTCGGGCCCCAGCACCCCTCCGCGCACGGCGTGCTCCGCCTCGTGCTGGAGCTGGACGGCGAAGTCATCCAGCGCGCCGACCCGCACATCGGCCTGCTGCACCGCGCCACCGAGAAGCTGGCCGAATCCAAGACCTACATCCAGTCGCTGCCCTACATGGACCGCCTCGACTACGTGTCGATGATGTCCAACGAGCATGCCTACTGCCTGGCGCTCGAGCGCCTGCTGGGCATCGACGTGCCCGAGCGCGCGCAGTACATCCGCGTGATGTTCGCCGAGATCACGCGCCTGCTGAACCACCTGATGTGGCTGGGCGCGCACGCGCTGGACTGCGGCGCGATGAACGTGCTGCTGTACGCGTTCCGCGAGCGCGAGGACATGTTCGACATGTACGAGGCGGTGTCGGGCGCGCGCATGCACGCGGCCTACTTCCGTCCGGGCGGCGTCTACCGCGACCTGCCCGACACGATGCCCAAGTACAAGGCGTCCCGCATCCACAACGCCAAGGCGATCGCTCGGATGAACGAGAACCGCCAGGGCTCGCTGCTCGATTTCATCGATGACTTCTGCCGCAAGTTCCCGGGCCGCGTCGACGAATACGAGACGCTGCTGACCGAGAACCGCATCTGGAAGCAGCGCACCGTGGGCATCGGCGTCGTCACGCCCGAGCGCGCGAAGAACCTCGGCTTCTCCGGCCCCATGCTGCGCGGTTCGGGCATCGAATGGGACCTGCGCAAGAAGCAGCCGTACGACGTCTACGCCAAGATGGACTTCGACATCCCCGTCGGCGTCAACGGCGACGTCTACGACCGCTACCTGGTGCGCGTGCAGGAAATGCGCGAGGCCAACAAGATCATCCAGCAGTGCGCCAAGTGGCTGCGCGCGAACCCGGGTCCGGTCATCACGACCAACCACAAGGTCGCCCCGCCCACGCGCACCGAGATGAAGTCCAACATGGAAGAGCTGATCCACCACTTCAAGCTCTTCACCGAAGGCTTCCACGTGCCCGAAGGCGAGGCGTATGCCGCCGTCGAGCACCCGAAGGGCGAGTTCGGCATCTACGTGGTCAGCGACGGCGCCAACAAGCCGTACCGCCTCAAGATCCGCGCCCCCGGCTTCTCCCACCTGGCCGCGATGGACGAGATGTCGCGCGGCCACATGATCGCCGACGCCGTCGCCGTCATCGGCACCATGGACATCGTGTTTGGCGAGATCGATCGATGACTCAAACCACCCAAGACAACGTGTCGCACGTGCCGTTCTCGGCCCAGATGCAGGCGCAGTTCGCGCGCGAAGTCGCCAAGTTCCCGGCCGACCGGGCGCAGTCGGCCGTCATGGCCTGCCTGACGATCATCCAGAACGAGCGCGGCTGGGTGTCGCGCGCCGCGGAGGACGAACTCGCGGCCTACCTGGGCATGGCGCCGATCGCCGTGTACGAGGTCACGACGTTCTACAACATGTACAACCAGCAGCCGGTTGGCAAGTTCAAGATCAACGTCTGCACCAACCTGCCGTGCCAGCTGCGCGACGGCCAGGCCGCGCTCGCGCACATCTGCAAGAAGCTCGACGTCGCCGTCGGCGGCACCACGGCCGACGGCCAGTTCACCGTGCAGCAGAGCGAATGCCTCGGCGCCTGCGCCGACTCCCCGGTGATGCTGATCAACGACCGCGAGATGATCAGCTTCATGAGCAACGACCGGATCGACGATCTGCTCGCCACGCTCGCGCAGGCCAAGTGAGAGGCTGAGAGAAACCCATGGTCGATCTTTCCCGATTCAAGTCGCAAGGCGTCGAAACCGCCTTCCACGACCGCCACATCAACCCGCAGATCATGGCGGGCCTCGATGGCAAGAACTGGCACCTGAAGGACTACGAGGCGCGCGGCGGCTACCAGGCGCTGCGCAAGATCCTCGCTGCCGGCGACGCCGGCATGACGCCCGACCAGGTCGTCGCCGAGGTGAAGGCCTCGGGCCTGCGCGGCCGCGGCGGCGCGGGCTTCCCGACCGGCCTGAAGTGGAGCTTCATGCCGCGCCAGTTCCCGGGCCAGAAGTACCTCGTCTGCAACTCCGACGAAGGCGAGCCGGGCACCTGCAAGGACCGCGACATCCTCGCGTTCAACCCGCACATCGTCATCGAGGGCATGATCATCGCGGCCTACGCGATGGGCATCTCCGTGGGCTACAACTACATCCACGGCGAGATCTTCGAGATCTACCAGCGCTTCGAGGAAGCCCTGGAAGAGGCGCGCGCCGCCGGCTACCTCGGCGACAAGATCCTCGGCTCGAACTACAGCTTCCAGCTGCACGGCTTCCACGGCTTCGGCGCGTACATCTGCGGCGAGGAAACGGCGCTGCTGGAGTCGCTCGAGGGCAAGAAGGGCCAGCCGCGCTTCAAGCCGCCGTTCCCCGCCAGCTTCGGCATCTACGGCAAGCCCACCACGATCAACAACACCGAGACCTTCGCCGCGGTGCCCTGGATCATCCGCAACGGCGGCCAGGCCTACCTCGAGGTCGGCAAGCCCAACAACGGCGGCACGAAGATCTACTCGGTGGTCGGCGACGTCAACAAGCCGGGCAACTACGAGATCCCGATGGGCACGCCGTTCTCGACGCTGCTCGAGCTCGCCGGCGGCGTTCGCACGGGCCGCAAGCTCAAGGCCGTGATCCCCGGCGGTTCCTCGGCGCCGGTGCTGCCCGCGTCGATCATGATGGAGCTCACGATGGACTACGACTCCATCGCCAAGGCCGGCTCCATGCTGGGTTCGGGCGCCGTCATCGTGATGGACGACTCGCGCTGCATGGTCGAGAGCCTGCTGCGCCTGTCGTACTTCTACCAGCACGAATCCTGCGGCCAGTGCACGCCGTGCCGCGAAGGCACCGGCTGGCTGTGGCGCATGGTCGACCGCATCGAGCACGGCCACGGCCGCATGGAAGACATCGAGCTGCTGAACTCGGTGGCCGACAACATCCAGGGCCGCACGATCTGCGCGCTGGGCGACGCTGCCGCGATGCCGGTGCGCGCCATGATCAAGCACTTCCGCAGCGAGTTCGTGCACCACATCGAACACAAGACCTGCCAGGTCCCGGCAGCGGTCTGATCGGGACGAGACGACACCCATGATTGAAATCGAACTCGACGGCAAGAAGGTCTCGGTGCCCCCGGGCAGCATGGTGATGCATGCAGCCGATGCGGCCGACACCTACATCCCGCACTTCTGCTACCACAAGAAGCTCTCGATCGCGGCCAACTGCCGCATGTGCCTGGTGGACATCGAGAAGGCGCCCAAGCCGATGCCCGCCTGCGCGACCCCGGTCACGCAGGGCATGATCGTGCGCACCAAGAGCGACAAGGCCATCAAGGCTCAGCAGAGCGTGATGGAGTTCCTGCTGATCAACCACCCGCTGGACTGCCCGATCTGCGACCAGGGCGGCGAGTGCCAGCTGCAGGACCTGGCCGTCGGCTACGGCGGCTCGGCCTCGCGCTACACGGAAGAAAAGCGCGTCGTCTTCCACAAGCCCGCCGGCCCGCTGATCTCGATGGAAGAGATGAGCCGCTGCATCCACTGCACGCGCTGCGTGCGCTTCGGCCAGGAAGTGGCCGGGCAGATGGAGCTGGGCATGGCCCACCGCGGCGAGCACTCCGAGATCCAGACCTTCGTCGGCCGCTCGATCGATTCCGAGCTCTCGGGCAACATGATCGACGTCTGCCCGGTCGGCGCGATCACGTCCAAGCCCTTCCGCTACCAGGCGCGCACGTGGGAACTCTCGCGCCGCCGCAGCGTGAGCCCGCACGATTCCGTGGGCGCGAACCTGGTCGTCCAGGTCAAGAACAACCAGGTGCTGCGCGTCGTCCCGTACGAGAACGAGGACGTCAACGAGTGCTGGATCGCCGACCGCGACCGCTTCTCGTACGAAGCCCTGAACTCCGACGCCCGCCTGACCGCCCCGATGATCAAGCAGGGCGGCCAGTGGCAGACGGTGGACTGGCCCACCGCGCTGAACTACGTCGTCGACGGCGTCAAGCGCGTGAAGGCCGAGTTCGGCGTCGCCGGCATCGGCGCGCTGGGCCACGCCGGCTCGACGGTCGAGGAGCTGCACCTGCTGGCCAAGCTCGTGCGCGCCCTGGGCAGCGAGAGCGTCGACTACCGCACCCGCCATTCGGACTTCACGCACACCGGCGGCGTGCGCTGGCTGGGCACGAGCATCGCGTCGCTGACCAAGCTCGATCGCGCCCTGGTCGTCGGCTCGTTCCTGCGCAAGGACCACCCGCTGCTGGCGCAACGCCTGCGCCAGGCCGCGCGCTCCGGCGCCGAGATCCACAGCATCAACGCACTGGCCGACGACTGGCTGCTGCCGGTCGCCTCGCGCGTCACCGCCGCCCCGAGCGGCTGGGTGGCCGCGCTGGCCGCCGTCGCCCTGGGCGTGGCCAAGGCGCAAGGCACGACCGCGCCGTTCGCCGGCCAGGCGACGGAGCAGGGCGACGCGATCGCCGCCTCGCTGCTCAATGGCACGTCCAAGGCCGTGCTGCTGGGCAACGCCGCCGCGCAGCACCCGCAGGCCTCGACGCTGCTGGCGCTGGCCGGCTGGATCGCCAAGGCGACCGGCGCCACCGTCGGCTACCTCGGCGAAGCCGGCAACAGCGTCGGAGCGCAGCTGGTCAACATGCTGCCGGGCGCCGGCGGCCTGAACGCCGGCCAGATGCTGTCGCAGCCGATGAAGGCGCTGTTCCTGCTGGGCGTCGAGCCCGAGCTGGACGCCGCCGACGCCGCCGCCGCGCGCGCCGCCCTCGGCGCGTCGGGCCTGGTGGTCGCGCTGACCCCGTTCCGCAACGCCGCCGCCGACGTCGCCGACGTGCTGCTGCCCGTCTCGCCGTTCACCGAGACCGCCGGCACCTTCGTCAACGCCGAAGGCCGCGTGCAGTCGTTCCAGGGCGTGGCCCGTCCGCTGGGCGAGACCCGCCCCGCGTGGAAGGTGCTGCGCGTGCTGGGCGACATGCTGGGCCTGCCGGGCTTCGGCCAGCAGTCGGCCGACGAGGTGCTGGCCGAAGCGCTGGGCGACCTGAACCTGACGCCGCTGTCCGCCCGCCTGGACAACGCCGCCGCGCTGCCGTCCGCGCTGCCGACCGAGGCCGCATCCGGCTTCGAACGCATCGCCGACGTGCCCATCTACGCCACCGACAGCCTGGTGCGCCGTGCGCTGTCGCTGCAGCTGACCGCCGACGCCCGCGCGCCGCAGGCCTGGCTGCCCGAGCAGCTGTGGGCCGACCTCGGCCTGGCCGCCGGCGACAAGGTGCGCGTGAGCCAGGGCGGGGCGCAGGCCGTGCTCGCGGCCCGTCTCGACAAGACGCTCGCCCCGACGGCCGTGCGCGTGCCCGCGGGCCACGTGCTGACCGCCGGCCTGGGCGCGTCGTTCGGTGCCATCACCGTGGCCAAGGCCTGACCCGGAGCGAAGAAAGCCAATGATCGATTCCATCAATCAATGGGGCTTCGCCCACCTGGGCGGCATCGCGTGGCCCATCGTCTGGGCGCTCGTCCGCATCATCGTCACCATCCTGCCGCTGCTGGGCCTGGTCGCCTACCTGACGCTGTGGGAGCGCAAGGCGATCGCCTGGTCGCAGATCCGTCCGGGCCCGAACCGCGTCGGTCCGCTGGGCCTGCTCACGCCGATCGCCGACGCCGTCAAGCTGATCTTCAAGGAGATCATCCGCCCGACGGCCGCCAACAAGAAGCTGTTCTTCATCGCCCCGGTGATGACGATCATGCCGGCGCTGGCCGCCTGGGCCGTGGTGCCGTTCGATCCGGGCGTCGTGCTCGCGGACGTCAACGCCGGCCTGCTGTTCATCATGGCCATCACGTCGCTCGAGGTGTACGGCGTGATCGTCGCCGGCTGGGCGTCGAACTCCAAGTACGCGTTCCTGGGCGCGCTGCGCGCCTCGGCGCAGATGGTCAGCTACGAGATCGCGATGGGCTTCTGCCTGGTCGTCGTGCTGATGGTCTCGGGCACGATGAACATGGGCGAGATCGTGGCGGGGCAGGGCAAGGGCATGATGGCCGAGCACGGCATCAACTTCCTGTCCTGGAACTGGCTGCCGCTGCTGCCGATCTTCTTCGTCTACTTCATCTCGGGCCTGGCGGAAACGAACCGCGCCCCGTTCGACGTCGTCGAAGGCGAATCGGAAATCGTGGCCGGCCACATGGTCGAGTACTCGGGCATGGCGTTCGCGATGTTCTTCCTGGCCGAATACGCCAACATGATCCTGGTCTCGACGCTGTGCGTGATCATGTTCCTGGGCGGCTGGCTCCCGCCGTTCGGCTTCCTGTCGTTCATCCCGAATTTCATCTGGCTGTTCGCCAAGGTGTTCTGCGTGGTGTCCATGTTCCTGTGGGTGCGTTCCACGTTCCCGCGCTATCGCTACGACCAGATCATGCGCCTGGGCTGGAAGATCTTCATCCCCGTGACGCTGGTCTGGCTCGTCGTCATCGGCCTGTGGATCCAGTCCCCGCTGTCGATCTGGAAATGAGGCGAGGCTAGAAAACCATGTCTGCTACCACTGTTGCCAAGCCGGGCTTCTCGTTCAAGGACTTCTTCTCGAGCTTCCTGCTCGTGGAGCTGTTCCGCGGCATGAAGCTGACGGGCAAGTACTTCTTCTCGCCGACCATCACGGTGCAGTTCCCCGAGGAGAAGACGCCGATGTCGCCGCGCTTCCGCGGCCTGCACGCGCTGCGCCGCTACGACAACGGCGAGGAGCGCTGCATCGCCTGCAAGCTGTGCGAGGCCGTATGCCCCGCGATGGCCATCACGATCGAGTCCGACGTGCGAAGTGACGGCACGCGCCGCACCACGCGCTACGACATCGACCTGACCAAGTGCATCTTCTGCGGCTTCTGCGAGGAAAGCTGCCCGGTCGACTCGATCGTCGAGACGCACATCTTCGAATACCACGGTGAGAAGCGGGGCGACCTGTATTTCACCAAGGACATGCTGCTCGCCGTCGGCGACCGCTACGAACGCGAAATCGCCGCCGCCAAGGAGGCCGACGCCAAGTACCGCTGAGGCTCCACGCCTCCAGCGTCACTGGCCAAGCATTGCCATGACAACCATCTCCGTCCTGTTCTACATCTTCTCGGCCGTGCTGCTGGCCTCGTCGTTCGGTGTGATCACCGCGCGTTCGACCGTGCACGCCGCGTTGTTCCTGGTGCTGGCGTTCTTCAACGCCTCGTGCCTGTGGATGATGCTCAAGGCCGAATTCCTCGCCATCACGCTGGTGCTGGTGTACGTCGGCGCCGTCATGGTGCTGTTCCTGTTCGTGGTGATGATGCTGGACATCAACACCGAGGAACTGCGCGCCGGCTTCTGGAAGGCGTTCCCGCTGGCGGCGCTCGTGGGCGTGCTGATCGCGCTCGAGATGGCGCTGGTGCTCATGGGCGGCTTCAGCCGCGCCGCGGCGCCGGTGGCCGACGCCGTGGCCCAGAAGATGGGCAACACGCGCCTGCTGGGCATCGAGGTCTACACGAACTACCTGTACCCGCTGCAGATCGCCGCCGTGCTGCTGCTGGTGGCCATCATCTCGGCCATCGCGCTGACGCTGCGCGAGCGCAAGGACACCAAGGCGATCGATCCGGCCCTGGCGCTGCGCGCGCGCAAGGCCGACCGCCTGCGCGTCGTGAAGATGGCGCCGACGATCGAGGTCGCATCCGCGCCGGCCGCTCCTGCGGCGGAGCCGGGCAAAGAGGGAGGCAAGGCATGAACTTCACTGACATCTCGCTGCCGCACTACCTGACCCTGGGCGGCATCCTGTTCGCCCTGTCGGTGATCGGCATCTTCCTGAACCGCCGCAACCTGATCGTGCTGCTGATGGCCATCGAGCTGATGCTCCTGGCCGTCAACATGAACTTCATCGCCTTCTCCCACTACCTGGGCGACATGGCGGGCCAGGTGTTCGTGTTCTTCATCCTGACGGTGGCCGCGGCCGAATCCGCGATCGGCCTGGCCATCCTGGTCGTGCTGTTCCGCAACCGCGCCACCATCGCCGCCGACGAACTCGACGCGCTGAAGGGCTGATCCAAGACATGTCTGCCAATCTCTCCCTCACCCAGCTGGTCGCGGTGCCGGTGGCGCCGCTGGTCGGCGCGATCGTCGCGGGCCTGTTCGGCAAGCAGATCGGGCGCGCGAACGCGCACCGCATCACCATCCTGGGCGTCGGCATCGCCTTCGTGCTGTCGTTCATGACGCTGCTGTCGGTCGTCAACGACGGCGCGCACTTCTCGGGCACCGTCTACGAATGGATGAACGCCGGCGGCCTGAAGATGGAAGTCGGCTTCCTGATCGACGGCCTGACCGCGATGATGATGTGCGTGGTGACCTTCGTGTCGCTGATGGTGCACATCTACACCATCGGCTACATGGAAGAAGACCCGGGCTACCAGCGCTTCTTCTCGTACATCTCGCTGTTCACGTTCTCGATGCTGATGCTCGTGATGAGCAACAACTTCCTGCAGCTGTTCTTCGGCTGGGAAGCGGTGGGCCTCGTCTCGTACCTGCTGATCGGCTTCTGGTTCAAGAAGAAGACAGCCATCTTCGCCAACCTCAAGGCCTTCCTGGTCAACCGCGTCGGCGACTTCGGCTTCATCCTGGGCATCGGCCTGATCGCCAGCTACGCGCACACGCTGAACTACGCCGAGGCGTTCGACGCCTTCACCAAGTCCGGCGGCCTGGCCAACGTGGCCTTCGGCATGGGCACCGACTGGCTGCTGATCTCGGTCGTCTGCATCTGCCTGTTCATCGGCGCGATGGGCAAGTCCGCGCAGTTCCCGCTGCACGTCTGGCTGCCCGACTCGATGGAGGGCCCGACCCCGATCTCCGCGCTGATCCACGCCGCCACCATGGTGACGGCCGGCATCTTCATGGTCACGCGCATGTCGCCGCTGTTCGAGCTGTCGGACACCGCGCTGAACTTCGTGCTGGTGATCGGCTCGATCACGGCGCTGTTCATGGGCTTCCTGGGCATCATCCAGAACGACATCAAGCGCGTCGTCGCGTACTCCACGCTGTCGCAGCTGGGCTACATGACGGTGGCGCTGGGCCTGTCGGCCTACCCGGTGGCCGTGTTCCACCTGATGACGCACGCGTTCTTCAAGGCGCTGCTGTTCCTGGCCGCGGGCTCCGTGATCATCGGCATGCACCACGACCAGGACATCCGCAACATGGGCGGCCTGCGCAAGTACATGAAGATCACGTACTGGACGTCGCTGGTAGGCTCGCTCGCGCTGATCGGCACGCCGTTCTTCGCCGGCTTCTACTCCAAGGACTCGATCATCGAGGCCGCGCACGCCAGCCACCTGCCCGGTGCCGGCTTCGCGATCTTCTCGGTGACCGCGGGCGTGTTCGTCACGGCGTTCTACTCGTTCCGCATGTTCTTCCTGGTCTTCCACGGCCCGGAGCGCTTCCGCAACAAGCCGTTCCCGGCCGAGCATGACGAGCCGGCGCCGGAACTGGAAGAGGACGATTCGCATGGCCACGGCCATGGCGACGCGCACGGCCACGCGCCGGCGCACGCCGCCGCGCACGCGCACGACGACCACGCGCATGCCGACCACGGCCATGGCCACGACGACCACCACGACCACGAGCCGAACGAGTCGCCGTGGGTGGTGTGGCTGCCGCTCGCGCTGCTGGCGATCCCGTCGGCCGTCATCGGCTACATCGGCATCAAGCCGATGCTGTACGGCCCGTTCTTCGGCAATGCCATCGTCTACAACTCCGAGAAGCATCCGGCGATGGAAGAGCTCGCCAAGGAGTTCCACGAGCATGGCGACGCGCTCGGCATGGGCCTGCACGCCTTCGCGTCGGTGCCGTTCTGGCTCGCGCTGCTGGGCGTCGTGCTGGCCTACATCATGTACATCGTCAAGCCGTCGCTGTCGGAAGCGGCCGCCAAGGTCTTCAAGCCGGTGACCTGGGTGCTCGAGAACAAGTACTTCTTCGACTGGTTCAACGAGAACGTCCTCGCCGCCGGCGCGCGCCTGCTGGGCCGCGGCCTGTGGAAGGGCGGCGACCAGGGCCTGATCGACGGCCTGGCCGTCAACGGCTCGGCGCGCCTGGTCGGCCTCGTGGCCGGCATCGTGCGCCTGGTGCAGACCGGCCACCTTTACTGGTATGCCCTGGTGATGATCCTGGGCGTGTTCGGTCTGCTGACCTGGCAGCTCCTGCCTTATTTCCAGAGCATCGCTCACTGATCGCAGCCGGCGGAGAACAAGAATGATCTTTCTGAACCTGGCCATCTGGCTGCCGATCCTGGCGGGGGTGGTGTTGCTGGCGATGGGACGCGATGACAACGCGCGTGCCGTGCGCTGGATGTCGCTGGTCTTCGCGATCGCGTCGTTCGTGGTCACGATCCCGCTCATCACGGGATTCGACACGGCGCAGGCCGGCATGCAATTCCAGACCGACCTCACGTGGATCGAGCGCTTCAACGCGCACTACCACCTGGGCGTGGACGGCATCTCGGTGTGGTTCGTGCTGCTGACGGCGCTGATCACCGTGGTCGTCGTGATCTCCGCCTGGGAGGTCATCACCGAGCGCGTGAACCAGTACATGGGCGCGTTCCTGATCCTGTCGGGCCTGATGATCGGCGTGTTCGCGGCGGTGGACGGCCTGCTGTTCTACACGTTCTTCGAAGCCACGCTGATCCCGATGTACATCATCATCGGCATCTGGGGCGGGCCCAAGCGCATCTACGCGTCGTTCAAGTTCTTCCTGTACACGCTGCTGGGCTCGCTGCTGATGCTGGTGGCGATCATCTACCTGTACATCCAGTCCAACGCGAGCTTCGACATCCTGGCCTGGCACAAGCTGCCGCTGTCCATGGGAGCGCAGACGGCGCTGTTCTTCGCGTTCCTTGCCGCCTTCGCGGTCAAGGTGCCGATGTTCCCGGTGCACACGTGGCTGCCCGACGTGCACGTCGAGGCGCCCACCGGCGGTTCCGCCGTGCTGGCCGCGATCATGCTCAAGCTGGGCGCGTACGGCTTCCTGCGGTTCTCGCTGCCGATCGCGCCGGACGCCAGCCACCACTGGGCCTGGCTGATCATCACGCTGTCGCTGATCGCCGTCGTCTACATCGGCCTGGTGGCCATGGTGCAGACCGACATGAAGAAGCTGGTCGCCTACTCGTCGATCGCCCACATGGGCTTCTGCACGCTGGGCTTCTTCATCTTCAACTCGCTGGGCATGCAGGGCGCGATCATCCAGATGATCTCGCACGGCTTCGTGTCGGCCGCGATGTTCCTGTGCATCGGCGTGCTGTACGACCGCGTCCACTCGCGCGAGATCGCGGCCTACGGAGGAGTCGTCAACACGATGCCGTGGTTCGCCACCTTCGCCGTGCTGTTCGCGATGGCCAACTGCGGCCTGCCGGGCACCGCCGGCTTCGTGGGCGAGTGGATGGTCATCCTGGCCACCACCGGCTTCAACTTCTGGGTCGCCGCGCTGTCGGCCACGGCCCTGATCCTCGGTGCTGCGTACACGCTGTGGATGGTCAAGCGCGTGTACTTCGGGCCGGTCACCAAGGGCAGCGTCAGCCGCCTGCAGGACATCAACTCCCGCGAATTCTTCATGCTGGCGGTGCTGGCCGTCGCCGTCCTGGCGATGGGCCTGTACCCGAAGCCCTTCACCGATGTCATGCAGGCCTCGGTGGACGCCTTGCTGAAGCACGTCGCCCAGCCCAAGCTGATCTGAGCGTCGCGGAAAGATCCCCATGATTGAAATGACCTCGTTGCCGATCGTCTACCCCGAGATCTTCCTGCTGCTGATGACCTCGGTGGTGGCGCTGGTCGGTGTCAACGCCAACGACAAGCGCCTGGGCCTGACCTACTGGATCGCCCAGCTCTCGCTGCTCGTCTTCTCGTTGATGCACCTGCACGAGCTGCAGGTCGGCAGTGCCCTGTACGGCATGTCGCGCATGGTCGTGATCGACCCGCTGGGCCACCTGCTGGCCTGCGCGGCGGGCTTCGCCACGATGATCACGCTGGGCTTCGCGCGCCCGTACCTGAAGTCGCGCGACCTGCTCAAGGGCGAGTTCCTGTCGCTGGCGATGTTCTCGCTGCTGGGCGTGTCCGTGATGGTCTCGGCCAACAACTTCCTGGTCGTCTACGTCGGCCTGGAGCTGATGACGCTGTCGCTGTATGCGCTGACCGCGCTGCGCCGCGACCACGCCGTGTCGACCGAAGCGGCGATGAAGTACTTCATCCTCGGCGCGCTGGCCAGCGGCTTCCTGCTGTACGGCCTGTCCATGATGTACGGCGCCGCCGGCACGCTGGACATCCCCAACGTGCTCGAAGCCCTGCACAAGGGCACCGTGAACCCGCAGGTGCTGGTGTTCGGCCTCGTGTTCATCGTCGCCGGCCTCGCGTTCAAGCTCGGCCTCGCGCCGTTCCACATGTGGGTGCCGGACGTCTACCAGGGCGCGCCCACGGCCGTCACGCTGCTGATCTCCGGCGCCCCGAAGCTGGCCGCGTTCGGCATCACCTTCCGCATCCTGGTCGAGGGCCTGTCGGGCCAGGCCAAGGACTGGGAAGAGATGCTGATCGTGCTGTCGGTGGTGTCGATGACGCTGGGCAACCTGGCTGCCATCGCGCAGTCGAACCTCAAGCGCCTGCTGGCCTACTCGGCGATCGCGCAGCTGGGCTTCATGCTGCTGGGCTTCACCCCGACCGTCGTCGACATGAAGACGGTGGCCGCGGCCAATGCCTACAGCTCGGCGCTGTTCTACATCATCACCTACGTCCTCACGACGCTGGGCACCTTCGGCCTGATCATGGTCCTGGCGCGCAACGGCTTCGAGAGCGAGGAGATCTCCGACCTGGCGGGCCTGGGCAAGCGCTCGCCGTGGATCGCCGGCGTGATGTCGCTGTTCATGTTCTCGCTGGCCGGCATCCCGCCGCTGGTCGGCTTCTACGCGAAGTTCGCCGTGCTGCAGGCCCTCGTGAGCACGGGCAACCAGACCTACATCGTGCTGGCCGTCATCGCGGTGCTGCTGTCCCTCGTCGGCGCGTACTACTACCTGCGCGTCGTCAAGACGATGTTCTTCGACGAACCGGTCGACAAGTCGCCGGTGCGCGGCGAGACCGGCGCCACCGTGCTGCTGGCCCTCAGCGGCATCGCGACGCTGGGCCTGGGCCTGCTGCCCGACGGCCTGATGGGCGTCTGCCGCGACGCCGTCCTGAAGGCGCTGAACTCGTAAGCGCCTTGCAACGGAGCCTGGCGTGACGGAGAAGAACGTGGAGGCCATCGTCGCCGGTGGCTCTCCGATCCGCGCGCAGGAGGGCGTCGACGCCCATCTCGTGGAGCGCCTCGTGCGCTCCGACAGCGTCTACGACGGGCACTTCCTGAAGGTGCGCCGCGACCAGGTCAAGCTGCCCGACGGACAGCTCGCCTGGCGCGAGCACATCGTGCATCCGGGCGCCGTCATGATCGTGCCGATCACCGACGACGGCCAGTTGGTCGTCGAGCGCCAGCACCGCTATCCGCTCGACCACGTGCTGCTGGAGTTCCCCGCCGGCAAGCTCGACTCGGGCGAGACCACGCTGGCCTGCGCCAAGCGCGAGCTGCTCGAGGAGACGGGCTACACCGCCCGCGAGTGGGCCTACGCCGGGCGCCTGCACAACGCCCCCGCGTACTCCAACGAGTTCATCGAGATCTGGTTCGCGCGCGGCCTCGTCGTCGGCGCCCAGCAGCTCGACGCCGGCGAGTTCCTCGAGGTCTTCACGTTGCCCGAGGCGGCGCTGCTGGCCCAGTCGGCCAGCGGCGAGCTGACCGACGCCAAGACCATGGTCGCCTTGCTCAAGCTGCAGCTCTGGCGCAGCGGGCAATGGGCGCCGACGTGGGTCGCCGGCGAGTGACGCGACCATGAAGGTGCTCGACCTGCGCTGCGCCGCCGGCCACGCCTTCGAAGGCTGGTTCGCGTCCGAGGACGACTACGGCTCGCAGCGCGAGCGCGGCCTGCTCGATTGCCCCGTGTGCGGCAACGCCGAGGTGGTGCGCCTGCCGAGCGCGCCGCGCCTGAACCTCTCGGGGGCGCGCGAGCCCGCGCCGGCATCCGCACAGGCCCCCGCGCGCGCAGGCGAGGGCGCTGCCGGCGAGGCGGCCGCGCCGCCCGTCGATATGGCCCTGCACGGCGGCGCCGTCCAGCGCTTCGTCGAGGCGGTGGCCGAGCTCCTGAACGGCACCGAGGACGTCGGGACGCGCTTTGCCGAGGAGGCGCGCCGCATCCACTACGGCGAGAGCGAGGCCAAGGCCATCCGCGGCCAGGCGACGCCCGAGGAGCGCGAGGCGCTGGCCGACGAGGGCATCGAGGTCTTCACGCTGCCCACGGGCGTGCCGCCGAAGTCCTCGCTGCAATAGGGCGGGTCGTTTGACCCGCCGTTCGCCGGCAGGAGGTGGCGCCCGCGAACGCGACCTGGTCGTTTCGCCAAGCCCCGACGATGCGCCGCGATGTTTGGGCGGCCCGCATCGGTACGACGCCACCGGGCGGCAGGTCCAGCGGCCTGCGCTACGAATCCACCGTATCGCTGCCCGGCTCGAATGGCTTCAGCGCCACCGGTCCCACGCGCGTCGCGCCCAGGTGCGAGCGGGCGCCGTCGGCGGTGGCCGCGGCGCGCACCATCACCCAGTCGATGCGCGCGACGCCGTCCGATTCGCCGAGGGCGCTGAGGTGGCGCATGAACTCGGCGCACAGTTGCGCCGACGTCTCCTCGCGCTCCTCGCGGCTGGGGACGCCCGCCGCGGCCGCGAACGACCCGGGCGGCATCATCCGGGTGCGGTGCAGCGTGGCGATGCCCAGGATGCGGCCGTCCTGGTCGACGCACTCGCCACGCACGCCGGGCGGCGCGCCGGCCGGGGCGGGGGCGGCGGCCTTGCCGGCCTGCAGGTAGTCCTTGATGTGCGCAGCGGACTGCCGCAGCGCCTCCTCGCCGGCGGGCAGGCCGGCGATGCGCCGCATCAGGCCCGCGAGTTGGGCGTGCGGCGCGGGGCGCGAGGCGTCTTGCGTGTCTAGGATCCAGATCTCGGTGCGGGCGCCGAAACGGCCCGCCCGCTGCGCGGGCTCGCCGGTGACGAGCGACCCGTAGGCGACGTCCTGGCCCCAATATTCTCGGCAGGGATGCATGTGTGGAACGCTTGTCTCCGTGCGCCGCCGTGCGGGCCTCTTGGGTTGCCGGCGCGTCTGTGGTGGCGGGACTGTAGAGGCAGGGCGGCCAGCGATCCAATGCCGAGTGGCTGAGCGGTCATGCTCGATTTGCATGACGCCGGAATGAAATTCCTGCGGGCTTGTGCTAATGCGGTTAACCCTCGACCCCTGCCTGAACATGTCCAGACAAGTCGCGCCTCAATCGGGCAGCAGGACGCCCGGGTTGAGCAGGCCGTGCGGATCGAGCGCTGCCTTGATCGCCCGCATCATGGCCAGCGCGGGCGCCGGCTTGCGCAGCGCGAGCTCGCCGCGCTTGAGTCGGCCGATGCCGTGCTCGGCCGAGAACGTGCCGCCGAAGCGGCCGACCACGTCGTGCACGCAGGCGTTGGCCGCGTGCTCGTGGCGCGCCAGGAAGGCGGCGGCGTCGGCGCCGGACGGGGCCTGCAGGTTGTAGTGCAGGTTGCCGTCGCCCAGGTGCCCGAACGTGATGTGCCGCACGCCGGGCACGACGGCCTCGAGCGCGGCGTCGGCCGCATCGACGAAGTCCGCCAGCGACGACAGCGGCACGCCGACGTCGTGCTTGATGTTCAGGCCCTCGGCGCCCTGCGCCAGCGGGATCGCTTCGCGCAGCTGCCACAGCGCCCGGGCCTGCGCCTCGCTGGCGGGGACGGCGATGTCCACGGCCTCGCCGGCGTCCAGCGCCGCGGCCAGCGCCGTCTCGGCGCGCTCGCGCAGCGCCGCGTCGTCGTGCGGGGAGGCGAGGTCGACCAGCACCGACCACAGCGCCGCCCCGGCGGCGTCGGACAAGGGCAGGGGCGCGCGCAGCGACGCGAAGTGGCGCTCGACGAGCGCCAGCGAGGCCGCGTTCATCGCCTCGTAGCCGACCAGCTCGGCGTCGAAGTCCGCGCGCAGGCGGCGCATCAGGGCGACGGCGTCGGCCAGGGTGCGGCAGGTGGCCCAGGCCGTGACGCCGGCGCG
>Ga0207427_100377_pt1 | contig 27053 bp, 27 predicted proteins | sample AraplaCL_Cvi_mMS_FD_184268 | JGI IMG/M metagenome (GOLD analysis project Ga0207427, IMG submission 184268) | Arabidopsis root microbial communities from the University of North Carolina, USA - plate scrape CL_Cvi_mMS (SPAdes) (version 2) | ecosystem: Host-associated > Plants > Roots > Endosphere ... | reverse complement strand
AGCTCAAGACCCGCAAGCTGCTGGGCCGCGCCCAGTCGGTCTGCGCGCCCAACTGCAAGGAAGCCGACGCTCCCGCAGCTTGATGGCTGACGGCGGAGTGCTGGTCGGCTCCGTCCCACGCTTCACGAACGCACGCCACCCGGCGTGCGTTTTGTTTTTGGGGCGCGGCTTTGCCGTGCGCGGAAATCGGTGCCGAAACCCCGCGAAACGCGCCGGGCAGGTTCCGCTGTCGTGGCCATACTGAGGCCATGACGACATCACCAGACGCCCCGCCCGTGCTCGACTCCGCGCTGCTGCGCGCCACCCTTCGAGAGGAGCTGCGCGCGGCCTGGCGCCAGATCCGCGAGGCCCACGCGCAGGACGGCCTCTATGGCTTCGGTGTCTACACCACCCCGTCGGCCGGCTACCTCAACGTCACGGCCTTCAGCGAGAAGGGCCTGGACGAGGTGGTGGCCGACTACGTGCGCGAGTTCGGCGAAGGCGGCCGCTCCGCCAAGGTGCGCCAGGCCGCCTTGAGGATGGGCGGCCGGCCCGACGACCCCGACCTGCTCCGACGATCGCTGCGCTGGAGCCCGTGCGATTCGCCGCTGCACACCTTCGGCACCGACCTGCTGGCGCGTTCCGACAGGATCATCCACGCCGCCGACTTCGAGGGCCGCTGGGTCGACGATGACGACCTGGACGACGACGAGTTCGACGACGCCTGCGAGACGCCGGACCCGGACGTGCAGGAGGTCTTCCGCATCGTCGTCGAGGAGCTGCAGCGGCTCGATCGGGAGGGGTTCTTCGGCACCGGCGCCGAGCGCCAGGGCTTCGTGCTCTCGATCTGGCAGGGCGACCAGTCCAACCTGTCGCGCCACGCGTTCGCCAAGATGCTCAACCCGCCCGAGACGGCGGCGCGCTTCGGGCGCGAGATGAACGACTCGGTGGTGGCCCACACCCTGGCGATCCATGGCGAGAAGGAGCGGCCCGAACTCGATGTCTTCGAATGACCGGTGCGCCCCGGCGTTGCCGAAGGCGAGCTCGTCGGCGGCCGATGCCCTTGCTCTGCGTGTGATGGCCATGCCCGAACTCGACGCCCACTTGTTGCACACCACGCTCGCGACGAATTCGACCTCGAAGGTCGCTGGGACGATGATGCCGAGACGGACGGCGACGAGTTCGAGGAAGCGCTGGAACAAGGCGATCCGAATGTCGACGAGGTATTCAGGGTCTTCCAGCGCTCGCTGGCGGATCTCGATCTCGAAGGTTTGTTCGGCCACGGCCGGAGCGCCATCGGCTCGTGTTGTCCATCTGGGAATGCGACACGAGTCGCGCCTCGCGTTCGCCAAGTCGCTGAACCCGCCGTCCGTGGTCGCCCGCTTCGGTCGCGAGATGCATGAAGGGGCGCAGGCCTACGACCGGCTCTACCATGGGCCGGCGGCGGCGCGGGAGGACGACGTGGCCGAGTGAGCGGGCGCTGGACGCCCGCCAAGCCGCGCTCGCCAGGCGATATGCTTGGCGCGCGCCAACGCCCGCACCGGCGCCACCGGATCCCGACATGCAATCCAATCCCTTCGCACCACCCCAAGCCGCCCGCCTCGAGGTGGCACACCGTCGGCGGCGCAAGCCGATGGGCGTCTGGGTCGTCCAGGCGCTGCTTCTGCTGATCGGTGGGTTCATCGCCCGCGACCTGGTCCAGGGCGTGCTGGATCTGATGGGACCGTGGGTCGTCGCGTGGCCCGGACAGTTGATCTCGATCGGTCTCGAAGGGCTGATCCTGGCTTGGGCGGGTGTCGCGATGATCGGCGCGGAGTTTCGCCAGGGCTTCGCGCGCTGGATGGCCTTGGTCTTCCTGCTGCTTGCCAGCGGCCTGGTCACCTATGTCAGCCTGTTCGTCGATCCGCAGGCCAAGCCGTCGGAGGCGCCGTTCGACCATGGCATGGGGACGCTGTCGCTCGCCATCGGCCTGGCGGTCGGCGGGTGGCTGGGGTTCGGCACCCAGGCCAAGGCCTGGTTCCGCGTCGAGCCGGGCCAGCGGAGCAGCGATGGCATCGCCTGAAGCGGACGCCCAGCGCGCGGACTGCAAGCACCCGGCGGGCACATTCGCGCCGGTCATCGATCCCAATCGCTGCGAAGGCAAGGCCGCCTGCGCCGCGGAGTGCCCGTACGACGTCTTCGTCGTGCACCGGCGCGAGCGCACCGAATTGCCCGGCCTGGGCCTGCTCGGCACGGTCAAGTGGTGGGTGCACGGCGGCGTGCAGGCCGAGGCGGTGAATGCCGACGCATGCCATGGGTGCGGGCGCTGCGTCACCGCCTGCCCGGAGAGCGCAATCACGCTCGCGCGCGTCGCCGCCCCGGCGGCGCAGACGTGAATCCTGCGGACGGGCCGGGCAAGGCGGCGATGCTCCGAACGAAATCCAGTCCCGACCCGGCCGGCCGCGGGGCCGTCGTCCCCGACAATCGGAGCCGGTCCGCCTCCGTCGAGCGTCGCCCTGCCATGACGATCCATCCGTGTCACTTTCCAATCCGTTCGCTCCTCCGTTGAGTCCCGACGCCGAGTCGGCCCGTCGCGCCGGTGTCCGTCGCAGCCAATGGGCCGTCGCCTCGCTGTTCGGCGCGCTCGGCTTCAGCTACGGCACGTGGACATCGCGCCTGCCGGCGATCAAGGCCAGCCTCGGGTTGAACACCTCGCAGGTGAGCGTGGTGCTGCTGTTCGCCGCGCTCGGCGCGATCCTCTCGTTCCCCGTGACGGCGGCCGCGCTGCACCGGCTGGGCTCGCGCGGGGCGAGCCTGCTGTCGGGTGGGCTGCTCGCAGGCGGCCTGGTCGTCCTCGGCCTCGCGCCGAACTGGATCTTCGCCTGCGCGGTCATGGGCCTGTACGGCGTCATCGCCAGCACGATGGACGTCGCGATGAACGCGCAGGGCGTCGAGGTGGAGCGGGCCACGCAGGAGCCGGTGATGTCGCGGCTGCACGCCGTCTTCAGCCTCGGCACGATGAGCGGGGCGTTCTTCGCGTCGGGCATCACGAGCGTCGTCACTTCGGTGCCGCTGCACTTCGCGCTGGCCGCGGGCGTGGTGCTGGCCGCAGTGCTGCTGCCGCGCGCGGGGCTGATCGCCGACGCCAAGGCCATCGAAGGCGGCACGCGCTCGTTCGCCATGCCACGCGGCGCGGCGCTGCTGATCGGCGCGATGGCCTTCCTGGGCATGATCGCCGAGGGGTCGATGGTCGACTGGTCGACGCTGTACCTGCGCGAGCGCACCGGCGCCTCGCAGCAGGTGGCGCCGCTGGGCATCGCCAGCCTGCAGGGCGCGATGCTCGTGACGCGCTGGTTCGGCGATCGCGCGCGCGTGCGCTGGGGCGCGCGCAAGCTGCTGTTCGCCGGCTCGTTGCTGGCGGGTGTGAGCCTGGCGGTCGCGTTGGTGATGGGCGGCGTCGTGCCGGCGCTGGTGGCGCTGGGGCTGTTCGGCGTCGGCGTGGCCACCGTGTCCCCCTGCGTGTACGCGGCGGGCGCGCGCGAGGGCGGCGTCGCGCTGGCCGCGGTGATGACGCTGGGCTCGCTCGGCTTTCTCGTCGGGCCGCTGCTGATCGGCGCGGTGTCGCAGGCCACGAACCTGTCCTGGGGGCTGTCGGTGGTGGCCGCGGCGGCGTTCGCGCTGGCGCTGCTGTCGCGGCGCGTGCGCTGGGATTGAGGCGTTCGCGATCCGTCGCGACGCCGACAGCACGCGATTCCCGGCAGCCAACTCCTGCACGTTGAAGGTGCCGGCTGCGGCCGATTCCCCCTGCCCGTCATCCTGCGCGCAGTCGGACAATCCATCAGCGCTGGGCCCTTGCCCGTGTCAGGAGGATCCTGCGACTGCGCGCACGATGACGGGAGCTTCTTCTTGTCGGCCGTTCGATGGGCCCGCGTCTGGCGGTTCCCTGTCGGGACTCGATGGGCCCGCGGGTTGCTACCGCCCGAAGCGCAGCACCCGCCAGCGCGTGTCCGTCGACGCGGTTGAGATCTCGGCCGTATGCTGCAGCGCGAGCCCCAGCGCCGCGAGCAGCGCCTCCACGTGCGCCGGTGCATGGTTGGCGAACAGGCGGCCGTCGGGGTCGTGGCCGTCGACCAGCAGGTCGGCGCGCATTTCCGGCAGCGCCAGCAGCAGGCGGCCTAGTGGACGCAGCACCGACACGAGCGCCGCCAGCGCCGCCGGCAGGTCGTCCGGCGACAGGTGCATCAGCACCGCGCAGCAGACGATGCCGTCGAAGCCGCCGCCGAACGGCTGGCCCAGGTCGGGCAGGGTGGCGGCGGCGACGCGGCCGGCCAGGCGCGGGTCGCGCGCCAGCGCGCGGGCGCGCATGGCGTCGTTCGGTTCGACGCCGTGTGCGTCGAAGCCCATGTCCAGCAGTGCGACGACGTCGCGGCCCTTGCCGCAGCCGACGTCCAGGACGCGCGCGCCCGGCGCGAACGTGGCCTCGAAGTGGCGCGAGATCGCACTGCGCTCCGCCTCGACGCCTGCGGCCGCCCAGGTGTCGTAGAACGCGGTGGTGCCGGGGGCGACGCTCATTGGCACTTGCCCGTGCCCGTGAGCAACTGCAGCGCATTGCGCGGCCCGGCTGCGGGCGTGGATCGCGGCTGCAGGCTGCGCGCCTCGAGCGGCGTGCCGCAGGCGGCCTTGCTGCGCGTCATCTGGTGCACGAACCACGCCCCGCCCGCGATGATCGCGATCCACGCGGCCAGGCCGAGCGCGACCAGCGCCCATTCCCGCGAGGTCAGTCGAGCGAGGCCTCCGGCGTGGACGGTCATGGCGCGAGCCTGTCGATGCCGGCGGCGGTCAGAGCATGCGCAGGTCGGGGCCGGCCGGCGCCGACGCTCCGTGGGCCAGCGGCGGCCGGTCGTGCCGCGAGGCCTGCTGCTTCGGATTCCACTCGTTCGATGACGTCATGCATCCCGCTCCCCGTCGTGTTGTGCCCGGAGCTTAACCCGCCGCCCGGAGGCTGCCGGGCGGCACGCGGGGCATTTCGCGCGTCCCGGGCCGGGGAGGGCGGCACGCGGGACAATCGCGCCATGTCTTCTCGAACGCCTTCCCCGCGGACGCGCCGCGTCCGACGCCTGGCGGCCGGCGCCGCGCTCGCCCTCCTGGCGCTGCCGGCCATCGCCGCCGACCCGCTGCCTGCGAGCCCGGCTTCGGCCACCCCGCCGGCCGCGGCGTCCCAGCCCGCCAGCGGCCGGGCCGCGGCGGCCAGGCCCGTGTCCGCCGCCATCGACCCCGACGAGATCGTCTTCGATCGCCCGCAGGCCGAATGGTCGCAGGCCTATCTGCAGTGGGTGGCCGCGTTCCCGCGCGGCAGCAGTCCCGTCTCCGACACCAGCGGCGCGCTGTGTGCCGCCAAGCAGGGCGGCGACGTGTGGTTCCTCGCGAGCTCGGACGGCACCGCGCCGGTCGAGCGCAGCTGCACGGTGCCGGCCGGCAAGACGCTGTTCGTGCCGATCGCGAGCGTGCTCGAGCGCTCGGGCAATCGCGAGCCCGATTGCGCGGCGATGGCGCGCGTCGCGGCCACCAACCTCACGCACGTGAGCGCGCTGTCGCTGGCCATCGACGGCAAGCCGCTGGACGACGTCGGCGCCTACCGCCAGGCCAGCGGCGGCTGCTTCGCGCTGGGCCTGCGCCTGGTGCCGCGCCAGGACGCGCGGCAGGCCGTCTCGGACGGCTGGTTCGCGATGCTGCCGCCGCTCGCGCCGGGCGCGCACACCATCGTCGCGCAGGCGCGCTTCGACAGCACGCCGCTGTCGACGACGTACCACCTGGACGTGCGCTGAGCCGTCGCCGCGGGCAGGCAGAATGCGGGTCGTTGCCACGACCCGTGCCTGCGATGACCTACCGACGCCTCCTTCCGCTGCTGCTCCTGCTCGCCGCTGCCGGCGCCTGCGCCGCCGACGACCTGCTGGTGCCCGCCACCCAGGACGTGGCCGGGGCGTCGCAGTCGCAGTGGTCGCGCAAGTGGTGGCAGTGGGCCCTGTCCTTCGACGCCGAGGACAGCCCCGTCGCCGACCGCACCGGCGCGCTGTGCCGCGCCGGCCAGCAAGGGGCCGTGTGGTTCCTGGCGGGCGGCTACGGCGACTCGCGCATCGTGCGCGAGTGCGCGGTGCCGGCCGGCAAGTACCTGTTCTTCCCGCTGGCCAACTACGTGGCCACGCCCACCGAGGGCGGGGCGCCGACGTGCGAGACGATGATGCGCGACGCGCGCCAGCTCACCGACGGCGCCAGTCGCCTCGTGCTCCGGATCGACGGCCAGCCGCAGCCGGGCCTGGAGGCGCACCGCGTCGACACGCACGGCTGCTTCGACGCCGGCGCGCGGCGCGCGCCGCCCGAAGCGGTCTTCCCGTCCGCCGGCAACGGCTACTACGCGATGCTCAGGCCCTTGCCGCCCGGCACGCACGAGATCGAGTTCGGCGCCATCCTGCCGACGGTCACGCAGGCGATCACGTACCGCCTGAAGGTGCGCTAGGACCGGGCCGGCGACGCCGTTCGCGCGGACGCCTCAACCCAGCTCGGTGCGGCGCTCGATGATCCTGGAGATCAGGCCGTACTCGATGGCCTCTTCCGGGCCCATCCAGTTGTCGCGCTCGATGTCGATCTGCACCTTCTCGAGCGGGTGACCCGTCTCGCGCGCGATCACGCGTGCGATGCGTTCGCGGGCCTTGATGATCTCGCGCGCCACGATGGCGATGTCGGTGGCCTGGCCGCCGGCGCCGCCGCTGGGCTGGTGGATCAGGAAGCGCGTCTGCGGCAGGCAGAAGCGGCGCTCCTTGGGCACGGCCAGGAACAGGTGCGTGGCCGCGCTGCCGACCCACCCGGTGCCGATCATGCGCACCGGCGCGTTGATGAAGCGCACGACGTCATGCACGGTGTCGCCCGACTCCAGGTGGCCGCCGGGCGAGGAGACCAGCATGTCGATCGGCGCGTCGGAGGCGGCGTCGAGCGCGATGAGGCGGCGCACGGTGTCGGCGGCCGTCTGGTCGTTGATGGCGCCGAACACGAGCACCGTGCGCGACTTGAACGCCTTCTCTTCGAGGAAGGAACTGCGGGCGTCGGCGTGGGTGGCGGGCGCGGGTGGGGTTTCCATGTGCATTTGTCGAGCTCCGGGGTTCGTCTTGGTCGATAGGGCGAGCGTACCTCGTCTGGGCCGCCGTCCGCGGCGCAGGGCTGTGGTCGGCTGCTCGGCCATTCGTACAGGTGGAGGCGATCGGTGCGCCTTCAACTCGAACCGACCTCATGCATGGCCTGACCTGGACCTGACGACCTTCCCGCTCGACGCCTTCGTGACCAACGAGAAAGCCTTCGCCGCGCCTATCGGCCCAGAACCATCACTTCGTTGACCGTCGCGCTCCAGGATTCGCTGCCGGTGGTGCCGACCACCCGGACGCCGAGGATGCCGGCGGTGGCGCTGCCCGAGAACGTGAACGTGGTGCCGCTCGCCGACGCCGTGCCCGGATAGGCGGAGGCGAGTGTCCAGCCGGCGCTCTTCCAGGTCGACCCGTCGGTGGTGAACTGCAGGTCCACATGGCCCTGGAAGTAGCCGTTGCCGTCGCTGTCGACCTTGCCGTTGGCGAACTGCACGCTGGTCACGGTCCTGGGCGATTCCCAGACGATCCCCGCGGCCTCCCAGCGGACGAGGCCGCCTTCGCCGTCGGGGTTGATGACGCTGCCGACGGAGGCCACGCCGTCGTTGATGGCCGCCCGCGCGCGGCGGTTGGCGTTCGCCGTCGCCGTGGTGTTCCTGGCCCAAACGTAGCCACTACCGCTGCGCTCGATGTTGCCCACGCCCGTGGAGACCGCGGCGAAGGACGCCGCGATCGTGTGCTGTGCCTGCACGTTGCTGAACGTGTACGTGGACACCGCCCCGACGGAATGTCCGTCCACCGTGACGGCGCCGATGTCGTAGCCGTCAGAAGGGTGGATGCTGAACGTCAGGTTGCCGCCCTGGAGGACAGACACGGTCCCGCTCGGCGTGATGACGCCACCGGCGTTCGACGTGGCGACGACCTGCAGGGTGTTCGGCGCCGTGGTCGATCCCAGTCCCGACTTCAGCGCGTTCCAGAACGATGCGTCTTCGTAGCCCATGGCCCACACGCTGGTGCCTGCCAGGCCCAGGCTGGCGACCAGGCCCGCCTTGGCCTGGATGCTCTGGGCGTCGTCGTACCACAGCACCGGCTGCCGGTTGCCGGAGGTCCAGTCCGTGCCGTCCGCCTGTTGCCTGACCGTGCCCCAACTCGCCCAGGGCGTGGCCGCTCCGGTGTCGCGGCCGTGCGTGGCCCCGGCGTGGGCCGAAATCGTCTTCTGGAAATCGGCCCAGTGCACCTGCTGGCCGGTGCTGTAGTCGTAGCCGTACGAGGGCAGGCCCGACAGCAGCTTGCTCGACGGCATGCGGGACACCGCGTAGGTCAGCACCTGGCGCTGCCAGTCGAGGCCCGATTCCGGGCCGGGCCAGGTGCTGCCGTTGCCGGCGTCGCTGCTCCAGCCCGGACCCACTTCGTCGTAGGTCATCACCTGGACATAGTCGACGGCCGAGCCGATGCCCGCATAGTCATACCCGTCCAGGTACGAGGCGCCGCCGTCGCTGGTCTTGGCCGGCACGCTCACGACCAGCTTCATGCCGTAGACGTGGAGCGCCGAAGACAGCGAGGAGAGGAACGCCGTGAAGCCGGCCTTGCCCGCGGGCTGGACGGCTTCCAGGTCGACGTCGATGCCAGCGAAGCCGTTCGCCGAGGCCAGCCTGACCAGGTTCGCCACCGCGGTCGCGCGGCTGGTCGAAGTCGCCAGGATGCCCTTGGACACCGCGGCATCGAAACCTCCGGTGTCGTTGCTGAAGTCGGAGACAGTGGGGTAGAGCGGCAGCCCGTGGGACTTGGCGAACGAAATGATCGATTGCGTGGTCGAGGTCATGCCCTCGCTGCTGATCGTGCCGTCCGGGCGCATGGAATAGGTCGAGCCCAGGCCCACTGCGCTCAGGCTGGACGAGAACTGCTGCAGGTTGGTGTACGAACCGGGCACCTGGCCGTCCGCGTAGGCCAGGACGAACGGCGCAGCATGCGCGGCGGACATCCAGAAAGCGGCGCAAACGCTCGCGAGGGTCGATCGGCAGGAAAGGTGGGTGTTCATGGCAGGGACGAGTCGCACTGAATTCGGGCAGCGCGATGGTGACAGAGCGCCGCCGCGCGGGCTTCGGGCGCGAAGTAACTTGCGTGAACGCGGGTAGGCGATGGCCGGGAAGGCCGGCGCGGTGGCCCCAGGAAATTCGGGCGGGGCCAAGGGCGACACCCGGCGCAGGATCTTTGACGGGTTCGGCGGGTGTCTGCGCGGCATACGTCGAATCCCTCGGGCCGGCCCGCGGCGCCGGGCGGGCACGGATCGGCAGGCACTCTGCACACGTCCAGATCCAGGATCGCGACGCGTGTCGCTCCTGTCCGCCAGGAGTCCATCTTGCTCCTCGCGAAATTGGCCAAAGCCAGCGTGTGACCGATTCGTATCGATCGAGCGCGGCGGCGGGCTGCCCATACCGCTTCCATCTCGACATTGAACTTCAACAGCGGCTATGGCCAGATTTCACACGGCTCGACGTACACCGAGTCCGGCGTGACCTTCCAGGCGCCACGGGGCGTCTATTCGGTCTACGACATAGGCTACGACGCGACCTACCATCCAGACGGATACATCGACCTGGAGGGCTCTCCGCTGAGCATGACGTTCGGCGCGGACACCACGTCGGTCTCCTTCGACTTCGGTGGCTTCTACGACGACGCCGTTGCTCTCCATCTCATCCTGAGCAACGGAGATTCCTACATGATTGACTCGCCGAGCTCGGGCTACGCCTTTTTCGACCGAAGGTCTGAAGAGGCTTGACGACATTGCGCGTTCGGCCGGGCGCTGAGCTTCCCCGACTGCGCAGCGGCGAAATGAAACGGCGGGACGCCGGGTCGTCCGGTCGTCCCGCCGCCGTGGCGGTGCCGCGGGAGCGGCTTACTTCAGCAGCTGGTCGATGATCGCCGGCTTCGGGCTGCCCCAGCCGGTCACCAGGTCGAAGTTCGTGCCGGCCTTGTAGCTGCCGGACGTGCCGCTGGTGACGTCATGGAAGCCCGTCGAATAGCTGGACGTCACGTTCTGCGCGTAGATCTTCGGGTTGAAGAAGCCCACCGGCGACTTGCCCGTGCTCGCGGCCTGCTGGTTGGCGAGCGCGACCAGGCCGGCCCACATCGGCGCGGCGAAGCTGGTGCCGCCGTAGGTGTTGGCCTGGCACGTCGTCTGGTTGTCGCAGGTGTAGAACGTGAAGTTGGCGTTGGCCGCGACGTCGGGGCCGTTGCGCAGCGTGGTCGAGCCCTTGTTGGCCGTGGTGATCACGCCCGAGATCTGCTGCCAGCTCGGGATCGCGACGCGGTCGGGCGAGATGCCGCCGCCGGAGTCGGCCCACGCGGTCTCGGACTTCCACGCGCCGCCGGCGCTGGCCGTGACGAGGTCGGTGCCGCCCACCGAGATGATGTGCGCGTCGTCGCCCGGCCAGGCCTCGGCGGCGCCGGACTTCTTCCAGGTCGAGTTGTCGCCCGATGCCACGAAGAAGCTCTGGCCCTGCACGGCCATCTTCTCGAAGTACGGGTCCAGCGTGCTCGCGTCGGCCGGCGTCCAGCCCCAGGAGCAGCCGATGGCCAGCGCCAGCGGGCTGTGCGTGGTCATCGCGCTGATGATGGCGGTGTCGGTGGAGCCGACGTACATCTCCAGGCCCGCGAGGCCCGGCGCCATGCCGAGCGCCTGCGTGATGTCGAGCTCCTGCTCGCCGTCGTCGCAGTTGTTCTTGGCCAGGCACGAGGTGCTGGTGCCGTCCACCGAGATCAGGGTCACCGGCACCTTGTTGGTCTGGCCGATGTTCTTGTAGTAGGTGGTGAGGTCGGCGAGGTCGGTGCCGTAGTACTCGAACAGCGCGACGTGCTGGCCGGCGCCGGTGAGCGTGCCGCTGCCGTAGTAGGCCGCGCGCATGTCGCTGCCGGTGAACGAGCCTGACGGGCCCGAGCCGGTGGTGGCGTGGCTGACCACGGCCTCGACCGAGATGCCCTTGGCGGCCGCGTAGTCGCTGCGCTTGACGTATTTCGGATGCGGGATCGAGAAGTTGTCCATGCCCGAGACGTGCCACAGCTTGACGGCCAGGTCGGTGCTGGGCTCGCGATCCGGCGAGAAGAACGTGCGGTTCTCGGTCGGGTGCCTGTAGTTGCGCATCGTCACGTGGAACGCGCGCTCGACCTTGTCGACCGAGCCGCGCACCTGCACTTCCATGCCGTCGCGCGTGCCGCCGGTCACCTTCAGGCCGCGCTCCTGCATGTAGCGCACGACGGCGTCGTAGTCGGCCTGGGTGGGGCCGAAGCGCTCGGTGAACTGCGCCGGCGTGAGGTAGTGGTGGAACAGCGGGCTGTCCGGATCGGACACCGCGACGGCCAGTGCCTTGAGCTCGTCGCGGTTGCGCACGGGCAGCACGATGTCCAGGTTCATCACCTGCGTCGGGGCGGGGTTGCCCACCATCTGCGCCTCGCCGCCCTGGATGGCCGCGTGGACGTGCCTCGTGTGCGCGCCTTCGGCGTGCGCCGCGCCGGCCAGCGCCAGTGCGGCGGCCACGGCCAGCGTCGTGGCCAGCGGATTTCCTGCGATTCCCGATCGGATCATCTGAAACTCCAATATATGCAGTGAAGGGGCCGGGTTGTGCCCGGAGGCCCGCAATATAGGTTTGGAGCGCTGCCGCCGAGATATATCGGAAACGCGCATCGCGTTTTCCCGCGAATATGGCGCGTTGTATTGGTGCCAATTTCGGAAGAGATTTCCGGTGGCGGCCTGCGCCGGGTGCCGCAGCCATGGCGCCGCGGGGGCATCACGCCGGTGCGCCGTGTGCCGTGACGTGGCGTGCCGGCGCCGGATCGGTGCGCCGCGGCCCGTGCCGATCCAGCGCCGACTCATTTGGATCGGGTGCACCTGGATTCAAATTGGACAAAGCCCGTGCAATACCCCGATCCGGGTACTTGCGATGAATCTGTCGGATAACTGTCGCAGGCCTGAATATTCTGGTCTGCGGGCGGGTCATGGAAATTGGCGGCGAGTGCGGCGGAGGCGCGCGGATTGCCGCCGGCCGGGGGCCGACCTCACCGCAGCGGGGTCTCGCGCCGCGAGGTACAAAGCGGCCAACGCGCGGCGTGTCCGCGCCGCGTCTCTCGACCTCCCAGGAGTTCCCATGGCGTCTTCCACCGTCACCCTCACCGCCGCCGACGGCTTCCAGTTCCCGGCCTACGTCAGCGAGCCCGCCGCCAAGCCGCGCGGCGCGATCGTCGTGCTGCAAGAGATCTTCGGCGTCAACTCGCACATCCGCGGCGTGGCCGACCGCTTCGCGGCCGCGGGCTACCTCGCGATCGCGCCGTCCACCTTCGAACGGGCCGAGCGCGGCGTCGAGATGGGCTACGGCCCCGACGACATGAAGCGCGGCAGCGCGCTCAAGGCCGCCATCGAGGCGCTGCCCGCACCCGGCGTGCTGCAGGACATCCAGGCCGCCGTGCAGCGCGCCGGCGAGGCGGGCCGCGTGGGCGTCGTCGGCTATTGCTGGGGCGGACTGCTGTCGTGGCGCGCGGCGGCCCAGGTGCAGGGCCTGGCCGCGGCGGTGACGTACTACGGCGGCGGCATGACCATGGGCCAGGAGCCCGGGCGCAGGCCGGCGGTGCCGACGATGTCGCACTTCGGCGAGCTGGACAAGCACATCACGCTCGAGTCGGTGAAGGCGTTCGAGCAGAAGCACCCCGAGGTCGAGGTGCACCTGTACGCGGCCGACCACGGCTTCAACTGCGACCAGCGCGGCTCGTACAACGCCGGCGCCGCGGCGACGGCGCTCGAGCGCACGCTGTTCCACTTCGCCAAGCACCTGGGCTGACGGACGCGCGATCCGGAATTTCTGGCGGCGGGGGATCATGCGCGCGGCGGCGCTCGCGCGAGCCGGATTTCGTGGGCGGGTTAGCCGGCAGGCGTCACCCACCATGCCGGCGCGTCGTGACGCCGACGAACGAACGGCGGGTTGCGCCTGCGGCCAACCCGCCCTGCGTGTCCACGGCCGGTGCCGCGCCCGCGTCAATCTTCCAGCGCGATCAGCTCGGCCACCGTCTGGCGACGGCGGATCACGCGCGCGCTCGCGCCGTCGACCAGCACCTCGGCCGCCAGCGGGCGCGTGTTGTAGTTCGAGCTCATCGACGAACCGTAGGCGCCGGTGTCGTGGAACACGAGCAGGTCGCCGACCTCGGCCGGCGCGAGCGCGCGCGGCTCGACCACGCCGCCGGCGTCCTGCGTGAACACGTCGCCCGATTCGCACAGCGGGCCGGCCACGACGGTGGGGCGGCGCTCGCCGGCCAAACCCAGGTCGGCGCGCACTGCGGCGTTGGCGCGCGGCAGCACGCTGATCGCGTGGAAGCCGCCGTACATCGCGGGGCGCACCAGCTCGTTGAAGCCGGCGTCGCACAGCACGAAGTGGTTGGCGCCCATGTCCTTGACGGCGCGCACCTCGGCCAGCAGCGCGCCCGACTCGGCGACGAGGAAGCGGCCCGGTTCGATCTCCAGGCCCACGGGGTGGCCCAGTTCCGCGGCGAGCCGGCGGCGCGCGGCGTCCCACAGGCTGAAGTAGTGCGCGGTGTCGACGGCCGGATCGCCTGCGCGGTAGGGGATCGACAGCCCGCCACCGGCCGAGATCGCGGTGACGTCGTGGCCGTGGGCCACCACGTCCTGCACGTGCGCCACCATGGCGTCGCACACGCGCTCGAGGTGGCCGTAGTCCACGCCCGAGCCGATGTGCATGTGCAGGCCGACCAGGCGCAGGCCGTGGCGCGCGATGGCTTCGAGCGCGGCGGGGATGTCGGCCGGCCAGATGCCGTGCTTGCTGTGTTCGCCGCCCGTGTTGGTCTTGCGGCTGTGGCCGTGGCCGAAGCCGGGGTTGATGCGCAGCCAGACGCGGTGGCCGTTCGCGCGCTCGCCCAGGTGGTGGCCGAGCTGGTCGAGCATGTCGACCGAGCCGGCGTTGACGGGGATGCCGTGGCGCGCGACGAGCTCGAGCGTCGCGCGGTCGATCTCGTCGGCGGTGAAGACGATGCCGGCGTGCTCGTCGTGCGCGTCATAGCCCGCGTGCAGCGCGCGCTCGATCTCGCCGGCAGACACCGCATCGACGCGCACGCCCAGCGAGCGCAGCAGGCGCAGCACGTGCGTGTTGGAGCAGGCCTTCTGCGCGAAACGCACGGTGTCGAACATGCGCAGGCGCTCGACGCGGGCGCGGATGGTGTCGGCGTCGTAGACCCACAGCGGCGTGGCATGGGCCTGCGCCAGCGACTGCAGGCGCTCGGCGGTGAAGGTGGCGGGGGCGGGGTGCTGGAGCGTCGTCATGGGCGCATGGTGCGGGGGAACTGCATATCAGTCCAATGCTTTGGTTTGCCGAGTCGTTTCACATTTGATATGGTCGCGCGATGCCCGCCGCACCGCTCCTGACCCACCGCCACGTCGAGGTGTTCCGCGCCGTGATGACCGCCGGCAGCGTCACCGGCGCCGCGCAGGCGCTGTTCACGTCGCAGCCGACGATCAGCCGCGAGCTCGCGCGCATGGAGTCGCTGCTGCGCCTGGCGCTGTTCGAGCGCGTGCGCGGGCGGCTGCAGCCCACCGCGCAGGCCTACGCGTTGTTCGACGAGGTGCAGCGCTCGTACGCCGGCCTGGAACGCGTGGCCGACACGGCGCTGCGGCTGCGCCAGTTCACCGAAGGGCAGCTGTCGCTGGCGTGCCTGCCGGCGTTTTCGCACGCGCTGCTGCCCGGCGCCTGCGCGCGCTTCCAGGCCGCGCACCCGGGGGTCAGCGTGTCGGTCAACCCGTACGAATCGCCGCTCCTCGAGGAGCGCCTGGCCGCGCAGGCGCACGACCTGGGCGTGACCGAGCACGACAGCGCGCTGGCCGGCGCGCAGCCCGCGCTGCTGCTGGAGCTCGACGAGGTGGCGGTCCTGCCGGCCGGCCATCCGCTGCTGGCCAGGAAGCGGCTGGCCGCGGCGGATTTCGCGGGCCAGCCCTTCGTCAGCTTCCACCCGCGCGACCGCTACCGGCAGTGGGTCGACAAGGTCTTCGCGGAGGCCGGCGTCGACCGCCAGCTGGCCGTGGAGACGGACAGCGCCGTGGCCGTGTGCGCGATGGTGCGCCACGGGCTGGGGCTGGCGATCGTCAATCCGCTGACGGCGCTCGCGCTGTCGGGGCCGGCATCGGGCATCGCCGTGCGGCCGCTGGCGTTCTCGATCCCGTTCCGCGTGCATTCGGTGCGGCCCGCGCACCGGCCGGGCAACCCGCTGGTGGCGCGCTTCGAGTCCGCGCTGCAGGACGAGTGCGACGCACTGCGCGCGACGATCGCGCGGGCCTGGGAGCGCCCGGCGCGCGCCCGTGGTCGCGGTTGAGTTCGCCGCCAGCGAAGCACGCATTGGCGAGGGGAGAACCCGCGACGCGGCGAGGGCCGGCTCCAGGCCCTAGAGTGAGGCCATCGCTGCCTGCGCAGCCCCGGAAAGGGCCACCGACATGACCGCCGCCAAGATCGATTCCGCGCAATTGCCGGGATTGCTGTCCCAGCTCCCGGGCTGGTCGCTCGACTCGAAGGCGTCGTCCATCTCGCGCCATCTCGAATTCGCGGACTTCAACGAGGCCTTCGCCTTCATGGCGCGCGTGGCGCTGGCCGCCGAGCGGCGCGACCATCACCCGGACTGGTCGAACTCCTACAACGTGGTCGACGTGACGCTGACCTCGCACGACGCCAAGGGCCTGACGATGAAGGACATCGAGCTGGCCCGCTTCATCGACCGCACGGCCTCGGGCACGGGCGCATCCGCCTGAGCGGCGCGACGCGCGCGCGGGCGAGGGCGCCCGCGCGTGACGCGCCCGCACGGGCGCGCCGGGTGGCGATCAGCGCTGGCGCGCGGTGCCGACGATCACGTCCACCATGTGCACTTCGGGCGTGCCGCCCAGCAGCGACAGGCCGGTGATGCCCAGCTCGCGCGGGATCTGGCCGGTGAGGTGCGCGAAGCGGGCGCCCGTGTCGGCGAACGCGGCGAAGGTGCCGAAGTGGCTCTCGTCGTACTGGTTGGCGAACCAGGCCAGCGTGCCGGCTTCCTTTTCCACCAGCGGGACGCAGTCGCGCATCATCTTGGCGACCTCGGCTTCCTTGCCGGGCTTGGCCTTGAAGCGCAGCACCAGGCCCTTGGTGACGCCCGCGAGCGCATTGGGCATCTTGCAGCCCAGCAGCTCGATCTTCGTGACGCGCGGCGCCGCGTTCATCAGCTTGTGCTCGGCAGCGAACACCTTCTTGGCCGGCTCGCCCTGGAGATGCGCCTCGCGGGCGGCATCGTCGTCGTAGACCGAGTACATGCCGAACTCGCCGCGCATGTAGCGGATGCCGAACCAGGCCTGCGTGGCCTTCTCCCACGACACATCGGTGGCCAGGTCCTCGAGGAACGTATCCATCGTGTCCTCGTCGGTCTGCGACTCGAATCGAAACAGCAGGGCTTTGGAGATCATCAGTGTCCTTTCGGGTGTCTGCGGACGGGCATCGCGGGCATGGCCGTCGCTTGAGACATATCGTACCCAGAAAAGCCGGGGGCGCCCGGGGGATGTCCCTTGGCGGCCACACGCTGCGGACGGCGCATCCCGACGCCTCCGTGGATCCTGCGACTGCGCGCAGGATGACGGGTCGTCGGGCGGGTCGCCTGGCCCGCCGTGCGCGCGGGTCGGCGCAGGTCCTGAACCTTGCAAGGAAAACGCCCGGCCCGCGCGCCGGGCCGTCGGCTAGCATGCGCGACAGGGACAGGGAGACACCATGACTTCGAATCGGAGCGGGGCCGCGCGCGCGGCGCGTGTCGTGCGCTGGCTGGTCGTCGCGGCCGCCAGCGGCGCCGCCTTGGGGGCGTTCGCGCAGACGATGTACCGCTGCGGCAGCAGCTTCCAGGATCATCCGTGCCCCGGCGGGCAGGCGGGCGTGGTCGTCGGCAGCAGTCCCGTGCCGCAGGCGCGGGCGGCGTCGGGCGGCGTGGGCGCGCCCAGCGTGCGCTGCACGCAGCTGGGCATCGCGGCGCAGAAGATCAGCTGGAGCCGCGAGGCGGGCAAGACGCAGGCCGAGCAGGCCGCGACGGCGAACTCCGAGCGGCGCGCGCTGATTTCCGAGGTCTACGCGCGCCGCGGATCGTCGGTCGAGGTGCGCGCGTCGATCGAGTCCGACTGCGCCGCCGCGGAGGCACGCGAGCAGGCGGCCGCCATGGCTGCCGCGGGTGCCCGTCCGAGCGGCGGCCTGGGCCTCGGCTCCGGTAGCGCGGCGTCGAACGACGACGTTCCGCAACCGGACCCCACGCCCGCGCGCACCGCGCGCCCGGACAACCCCGCCGCCAACGACGCGGCCCGCAAGGCCGCGACCTGCCAGCAGTTGCGGAACTCGCGCGACGCCGTCGCCGCGCAGCAGCGCAGCCCGCACACGCAGGCCGGGATGGAGCAATTGCGCAAGCAGTACCGCGACGCGGACGAGGGCCTGCGCAAGGCGGGCTGTTGATCCCCTCCGGCCTCGGGGCGCGAAGCCGGAGGTAGTGCCTCGGTCGCGCGGAGATTCGAAGGGCAGGGTCAAGCCGCCACGGCCGACGGCTCGATCAGCTCGCCGATCGGCGCCGGCTCGTGCAGCAGGTAGCCCTGCGCGAAGTCGACGTCCATCGCCTGCAGGCGCTCCAGCACGGCGGCCTTGTCGACGAATTCGGCCACGGTCGTCAGGCCCATCACCTTGGCCACGTCGGCAAAGCAGCGCACCGCGACCTCGTCCAGCGGGTCGTCGACCAGGTCGCGCACGAACTGGCCGTCGATCTTGAGCGTGTCGACGCGCAGCGTCTTGAGGTAGCCGAACGACGCCGCGCCCGCGCCGAAGTCGTCGAGCGCCACCTTCACGCCGAAGGCCCGCACCTGGTCGATGAAGGCCGCGGCGTCGGCGATGTTGGTGACGGCGGCAGTCTCGGTGATCTCCAGGCACAGCGCGCGGCACAGCGCGGGGCCGGCGTTGGCCAGCACGTCCAGCGCCCAGCGATGGAAGCTGCTGTCGCCCACCGACTGGCCGGACAGGTTGACGCTCAGCAGCTCGATGCGCGACGGATCGGGCAGCGCCTTCATCCAGTCGACGACATGGCGCAGCACCCAGCGGTCGATGCGCGAGGCGAGGTGGAAGCGCTCGGCCGCCGGCAGGAACGCGCCCGGGGCGACCAGCGTGCCGCCGTCCTGGCGCATGCGCAGCAGCACCTCCGCGTGCACGCGGTCCGAAGTGCTCTTGAGCGGCGTCAGGCGCTGCGCGAAGAGCACGAAGCCGTCCTCGTCCAGCGCGTGCTCGATGCGCGTGGTCCACTGCATCTCGAACTGGCGTTCGCGCATCGCGACGTCGGTGTCGAACCAGGTGTGCACGCGGTTGCGGCCCGCCTCCTTGGCGGCGTAGCACGAGGTGTCGGCCGCCTGCTGGATGGCCGCCGTCGTCTGCCAGCGGCGGTCCACCGGCACCAGGCCGATGCTCATGCCGATGCGGAAACGCCGCTCCTCGTGCACGAAGCGGAAGTCGTCCATGCGGTCGCACAGCTTCTGGGCCACGCGCTGCGCCTGGGCCACGGTGCAGCGCTCCATCAGGATCGCGAACTCGTCGCCGCCCAGGCGCGCGATGGTGTCGCGGGTGCGCACGCTGTCGGTGAGCATGCGCGCCATCTGCGTGAGGAGCTGGTCGCCCACCGCGTGGCCGCAGGCGTCGTTGACGAGCTTGAACTGGTCCAGGTCGATGTAGAGCAGCGCGTGCTCGCCGCCGTGCTCCTGCGCGGCGGCGAGCAGGCGGCCGAGGCGCGCCTCGAATTCGGTGCGGTTGACCAGGCCCGTCAGCGCGTCGTGCGTCGCGCGCCAGCTCATCTCGCCGGTCAGGCGCCGCTGCTCGCTGACGTCGTGGAACACGAGCACCGTGCCCAGCACCGTGCCGTCCTCGCGGCGGATGGGCGCGATGGTGTCCTGGATGCCGAACTCCTCGCCGTTGCGCGACAGCAGCAGCGTGTTGTCCGAGCGCGCGACGCGGCGGCCCTGCTCGAGGCAGTCGCGCACCGGGTCGGGCGCAGGCTCGCGCGACTTCTCGTCGACGATGTGGAACACCTGCGTGAGCATGCGGCCGATCGCCTCCAGCGAGGTCCAGCCGGTCAGGCGCTCGGCCACCGGGTTGAGCCAGGTGATCTGGCCGCGCGCGTTGGTGGTGATGACGGCGTCGCCGATCGATTCGAGCGTGACGCTCAGCAGCGAGCGATCCTCCGCGAGGTTGGCCGCGAGCTCGCGCAGCTCGGTGATGTCCCAGTTCGCGCCGATCAGGCGGATCGGCTTGCCGTCGATGTCGCGCATCGCGCGCGCCGTCCCGCGCAGGTGGCGGATGCGGCCGTCGTCCAGGACGATGCGGTAGTCGCGATCGAGGAGCTGGTCGCCCTGCGCGGCCTGGCGGACGGCCTCCTGCAGGCCGGGCAGGTCGTCGGGGTGCACGCTCTGCGCCCACAGCGCGATCGGTGCCGCCCGGCCGCCGCTCGTGTCGCCGAACAGCTGGTACATGCGCGCGTCCCAGATCAGCTCGCCGGTGGCGATGTCCAGGTCCCAGATGCCGATGCCGCCGCTCTCGGTGGCCAGCGCCACGCGGTCGTTGACTTCCTTGATCTGCAGGCGCTGCGCGATCTTGTCGCTGATGTCCTGGAACGCGCCGACCAGCCGCACCGCCTTGCCGTCGACGAACTCGGGCGAGCCCACCGCGCGCACCCAGATGCGGCGTCCGTCGGTGCGGATCAGCGGCAGCTCGAGGTCCCATGACGTGCCGTCCTCCCGAGCGGCGCGCACGGCGTCCTCGATGGCGGCGCGCGCATCGGGAGGGTAGAACCGGATCGCCGCTTCCATCGAGGGCACGTAGTCGTCGTCGACGCCGTGGATGCGCCGCGTCTCGCGCGACCACACGACGGCGCCGCTGACGAGGTCGACCTCCCAGCCGCCGATGCCGGCCATTCTGCCGGTGCGATCCAGGAAGGTCTCGCTCTTGCGCAGGTCTTCTTCCTGCTGCTTGCGCTCGGTGATGTCGAAGGTGACGGACAGGTAGCCGACGATGCGCCCGTCGGCGTCGACGTCCGGGATGATGCTCTGCTGCACCCACTGCTGCACGCCGTTGACCAGCGCCGGCACCTCGAAGCGCTGCAGCTCGCCCTGCAGCGCGGCCTCCACGTGCGGCCCGATCCACGCCCACTCCTCCTCGCCGCGGAACGCGCGGTGCGACATGCCCACCATCAGTGCCGGATCGATCCCGTAGAGGCGGCGCATCTGCTCGTTGGCGTAGCTGCAGATGCCGTCGCGATCCATGCGCACGACCGTGGCGGGCAGGTTGTCGGTGATGGTGCGCATGCGGCGCTCGCTGTTGGCCAGCGCCAGCTCGGCCTTCTTGCGCTCGGCGATGTCCAGCGACATCACGTAGAAGCCGTCGACGCCGCCGGCGGCGTTGACGTCGGGCACGTAGCTGACCATGAACTGCGTGTCGGCCTGCAGCCCCATGCCGTGCCGCTCGAAGTGCACGGTCTCGCCGGCGAGCGCGCGCGCCACGTACGGCGCCAGGTGGTCGCGCGTTTCCTGGCCGAGCATCTCGGCCATGGTGCGGCCGATGTAGGCCTGCGGTGCGACGCCGTGCAGCGTCTTGAACGCGGCGTTCGTGAAATGGAAGACCTCGAACTTGTCGACGTAGGCGATGCGCGCGGGCATGTTGTCGGCGATCGCGCGCAGGCGGCGCTCCCCGAGCTCGAGCTTCGCGCGGCTCTCGACCAGCGCGGCCGTCATCGCCGCGCGCACCCGCATCTCGCGCAGCACCATGACCGCGCCGCCGGCCATCACGGCCGCGAGCAGCATCAGCGAGACGCCGGCCCAGGTCTCGGCGGCATGGCGGCCGTCGCGGCTGGCGGCCAGGCGCTCGTCGAAGCGCCGGCCTTCGGTGGCGGCCATGGCGTCGGCGAAGCTGGCGATGTCGTGGCGCACCTGGGCGCTGTCCATGTCGGACGCGCCGGCGCGGCCCGCAGGCGGCGCCAGCGCCTTGTCCAGGCGCGCGAAATGGGTCTCGACGGCCATGCGCAGGCCCGACAGCAAGGCCCGCTGCTCGGGGTCGTCGCCTATCGTGGCGGACAGGCGGTCGAGCTGGCGGTGGGCGTCGGCCGTGGCCTCGCGGTAGTGCGCCAGGCCGCTGGGCGCGCCCAGCAGCACGCTCCGTTGCGCGGCCTCGGCATCCGCGGCGGCCTGGGTGACGGCGCGGACGGCGGCGACGTTGTCGCGGGTGCGGCCGGCCCAGCCGACGGTCTCGTCGAGACGGACGGATTGTTCGTGCGTGGACCAGGCGATGCCACCCAGGACCGCGACCCCGACGGCGACGACGAGTGCAAACGCACGCCTCAGGCGCGCGGACGATCGGTTCATGCTCGCTGTAGCCCGGAAGCGCCTCGCCCGGTCTGGAGCCGTTCGGCTGGCGCATGCCCCCTTGCCCGACGAGTCTACGGCGGCACACGACACTTGGGTGGGGTTGTTTCCCGCAGGTAGCGCTGACATGCGCAGAACTGCCCGGATTGGGGGCCGTGGCGGCCGTCGGCCGAGCAAGCCCGCCCGTCGGCACCGGGACCTGGCACCGAGCTGCCTGTCACCGGGTTGCCTGGCGCCGCCCAGCCGCCGCGTGCGCTGTCCGGCCCTACACTGGGTCATGCCCGTCTTCGAGATCAAGCCCGTCTTCATCGACGGCACGGATGCCGCGGCCGAGTGGGTCGACGACCGGCACTCCGCGTGGAACGAGCCGCTGCTGCGCGCCACGGCGCCGCTGGCCGAGCGCTGGCAGCCGCCGGCGCTCGAGCTCTACCGTTCCGAGATGAGTCCCACCGCGGTGCTGTTCCATCCGACGGCGCACGTCGTGTCGCAGGGCGTGCGCGACGAGCTGTCGCACTTCCCCGAGCTCGAGTTCCTGCCCGTGATGGTGGCCGGCTACGGCATCTTCTTCGCGATGCACGTGCTGGCCAGCTGCGACCTGCCCGAGGGCAGCGTGGCCGATCGCGGCCCCGGCACCGACATCGCGCTGATCCGCGCGTTCCCCAAGGCCTTCGAGCCGCCGTCGCCGTTCTTCCGCATCCGCCATCCCGGCACGCTCACGGCGCGCGGCATGGCCGTCTGCGTGCCCGATGTCTACGCCAGCGAGGCCGCCGCGACCGCCGTCATGCGCGTGGCCGGCAAGTTCCTGCGCGCGGTGCGGGTGCCGATGGCCTGACGGGCGCCGCCCGCCAGGCCGGGCCTGCGCGCGTCAGCCGCGGCAGCGCTGGGGCACGTACTTGAGCAGGTCGACCGTCGAGCACGACCACGTGACGTGGCGGCCGGCGTCGACGTTGGGCGTGAGCTGGATGGAGCCCGCGACCTTGGGCGACACCTCGATCTGCACCGTGAGGGCGCCCGAGATGCTGTCCTGCTCGATGCCCTTGACGTACTTGGACTGCGGCTGCACCTGTTGCACGATGCGGTCGATGTCGGTCGGGTACGACCCGGTGGCCTCGAACTGCTGGCCGGCCGCGTTGGCCACTTCGGTGCCTTCGAGGATGGCCTCGGAGACCTTGGCCTTCATGGTGTAGGTCTGGTAGGCCGGCAGCGCGATGGCGGCCAGGATGCCCGGGACGAACAGCATGATCACCAGGGCCACGACGACGGCCACGGTGCTGGTGCCGCCCGCGGCCTCGAGCCGCGCGAGCACCTGGGCCTTCGTGCCGCCGCGCGCCTTCACGTCGCGCACGCGGGCCTGGCAGTGCCGGTAGTACCAGCCGTTGGCCATGATGGCCGGCACGATGAACATCGCGAGCCAGGTGCCCAGCACCAGGACGGGCGCCAGCACCGCGAGCGGCCCCAGGACGGCGAATACCACGCCCAGGACGAAGAACAGGATCCACGGCGAGAAGAAGTAGATCAGCGCCGGCACCCACATCCTGCGGAACAGCAACCAGTACCACGTGACGAGGAAGGCCGGCCAGTTCCAGCCGCCGCCCTGGCTGCGCTCGATGCGGTCGAAGGCGTCCAGGTAGTACTGCGTGCCCGAGTTGCCGATGACGGCGGCGAGCGCCTCCTCGTCGGTGAGCGGCGCGGACGGATCGCCCGCATGGCCGTCGGCGTCCGCGTTCGGCGGCGCGAAGCGGTTGCGGCCGCCGAGGTCGCCCGGCGCGGGCGGCGGGGCCATGGGCGGGGCCGGGGGGACGGCCAGGGGTTCCAGGCGCGTGGGCGTCTTGGTCGGGGCCACCAGGGGACGGCGGCAGGCGGAGCAGAACAACGCGCTGTCGGCGTTGTCCTGCCCGCAGGCATGGCATTTCACTTTATCGACTCCTCCTCAGGATGGCCGGCAGGATAGCCGTTCCTGGGGACGATTCGCGCCGGCTAGAGGAAGCTCCCGGGTTTGTCCGGCCCGGGCAAACGTTTGCCTGCGACGGACCGCACGAACGGCGCGGGTGCCGCCTCAGGTGCGGTAACCCGGATCGAGGCGTTCGACCTTGCGCAGCAGCGCCGGCCAGACGAAGGCGCCGCCCTGGTTGCCCGTCTGCACGCGCATCGATTCGGCCACGCCGGCGAGGATCTCGGGCTGCACCGTCGTCAGCGGCCCGCCCGCCTGCGCGGCGAGCTGGATCTGGCAGGTGGTCTCGAACATGTACATCGCGAGGAAGGCCTCGGGGATCGAGCGCCCCACCGTCAGCAGGCCGTGGTTGCGCAGCATCAGGTAGTTGGCATCGCCCAGGTCGGCCTGCAGGCGCGGCTTCTCGTCGTCGCGCAGCGCCACGCCTTCGTAGTCGTGGTAGGCAAGCGAGGCCAGCACGAAGGTGGACTGCTGCGAGATCGGCAGCACGCCGGCCGCCTGCGCGCTCACGGCCACGCCGGCGCGCGTGTGCGTGTGCAGCACGCACTGCGCGTCCTCGCGCGCGGCGTGGATCGCGCTGTGGATCACGAAGCCGGCGCGGTTGACCGGAAAGGGCGACTCGCGCAGCTTGTTGCCTTCCTGGTCGATCAGCACCAGCGACGATGCCGTGATCTCGTCGAACATGAGGCCGTACGGGTTGATCAGGAAGCTGTGGTCGCCGCCGGGCACGCGCGCGCTGATGTGCGTGAAGACGAGGTCGCTCCAGCCGTAGGCGGCCACGAGGCGGTAGCAGGCGGCCAGGTCGCAGCGCAGCTGCCATTCCTCGGCGCTGACCACTTCCTTGAGGGACGGGATGTGCATGGGGCCTCCTGGGTGCCGGGGGTGTGGATTCCCGCGAGGATAGCCCCGTTGCGAGGACTACGTCGACGCCCGCGAGACAGGCGGCGCGGCGGGGGCCGGCTCGGGAGGGCGATCCTGTTGGCGCCGCGCGGACAGCGCCCGCGCGATGCGTTGCAACTGCACGATCTCGCCGCTCGTCCACGTCCGCGGGGCGTCGACCTGGGTGCAGCTCACCAAGCCCCAGGGCGCGGCCTCGTGGCCGATGGCCGCCTGCAGCAGGCTGCGCACGCGGCGCGTGCCGACCATGGCGGCGTGCGCCAGGCCCAGGCGCGGGTCGGCGTGGACGTCGCCGGCCGCGAACACGCCTTCCTGCGACAGCGTGTCGTACCAGGCCGACGGGCCGGCCAGCGTCAGTTGCAGCGGCTCTGCCAGCGGCATGGCCAGCGTCGCGTCGAAGCCGCCGACGCGCGTGAGCAGGCGCAGGCCCGGCGGCCCGGCCAGCGTCCACAGCGTCGCGCTGGCGCAGCGCAGCCGGCGCGCGACGTCCTCGCCGACGTAGTGCGCGGCCTCCTGCTGCGTCAGCGCGCCGCGCTCGACGCCGTCCTTCAGGCGCCGCAGCAGGTCGTGAAAGTCGTCCATGGCCTCACCTGGAATACGTTGGCCCTTGTCTATTCGGCCGGAATCGATGTTCGTTTAATTCATCCTTTCGTGGCCGAGATGCGCCGGTGGCCGGATGCCCACACCGTCGTCATCCTGCGCACAGGATGACACCTGTCTGGCGATGACACCAGTGTGGAATTGGTGCCGCTCTGCTGATCGCGGGGCGGCATGCCTCGAGGCCTACCCGGGCCGCTGGTCCGTCGACGGCTTCTGCCAGAGGTTGATGCCGCCCTCGACCGCGTGCTGGTCGATCGCGATCAGTTCGTCGGGCGAGAAGTCCAGCCGCTTCATGGCGCCGGCGAGGTCGACGATCTGCTCGGCGTGGCTGGCGCCGATCAGCGCGGAGGTGACGCGCGCATCGCGCAACACCCAGGCGGTGGCCATCTGGGCCAGCGTCTGGCCGCGGCCGCGGGCGATCTCGTCGAGCGCGCGCACGTGCGCCAGGTTCTGCGCGTTCAGGTGCTCGGGCTTGAGCGAGCCGCCGCCTTCGCGCCTGATGCGCGAGTTGTCCGGCACGCCGCTGAGGTACTTGTCGGTCAGCAGCCCCTGCGCCAGCGCGCTGAACGCGATGCAGCCGGAGCCGACGTCGTCCAGCGCGTCCAGCAGGTCGTCCTCGATCCAGCGATTGAGCATGCTGTAGGACGGCTGGTGGATCAGCAGCGGCACGCCCAGGGACTTCAGGATCGCCGCGGCCTCGCGCGTCTTGCCCGCCGAATAGCTGCTGATGCCCACGTACAGCGCCTTGCCCTGCTGCACCGCGGTGGCCAGCGCGCCCATCGTCTCCTCGAGCGGGGTGTCGGGATCGAAGCGGTGCGAGTAGAAGATGTCGACGTAGTCCAGGCCCATGCGGTGCAGGCTCTGGTCGAGGCTGGCGAGCACGTACTTGCGCGAGCCGCCGCCCTGGCCGTAGGGGCCGGGCCACATGTCCCAGCCGGCCTTGCTGGAGATCAGCAGTTCGTCGCGATAGGGGCGGAAGTCGCGCCGCAGGTGCTCGCCGAAGTTGATCTCGGCGCTGCCGTACGGCGGGCCGTAGTTGTTGGCGAGGTCGAAGTGCGTGATGCCCAGGTCGAACGCGGTGCGCAGCATCTGGCGCTGCGTCGCCTGCGACGTGGTGTCGCCGAAGTTGTGCCACAGGCCCAGCGAGATCGCGGGCAGCTTCAGGCCGCTGCGGCCGCAGGTGCGGTAGGGCATGCGGCCGTCGTAGCGGTGGGTTTCGGCGGCGTAGGTCATGACAAGTCGTGGCAGTGGAATCAGCCGAAGATTCTGGCCTGCCTGCGGCGTTCGCAGGCCTCAGGAATCGAGCGCCTGCAATGCCGGAATGGACATCAATCGTCGATGCGCGTGACCTTGGTGCCCTCGAGCGTCGCGCCCGCCATGATGCCGGCGTTGGTCATCACGAAGGCGATCGTCGGGGCGCGCGCGGCGTTGGCGTCGACCTGGCCGTTGGCGCCCACCGTCAGCAGCGCGACGGAGGCGTCGACGCCGCCGGACCAGCCGTGGCCGGCCCGGAAGCGCTGCAGCGCGTCCTCGGTCATGAACAGGAACACCAGCGCGCGCGATTGCGCGCCGATCTGCCAGCCCACCGAGCCGGTGGTGGTGCGGTAGTAGCCCTCGACGCGCCCGTGCTCGCGCAGCTGGCCCTCGCCGTACGCGCCGCCGATCACGAGGCCGGCGGAGATCACGCGCGGGAACACGAGCACGCCGCGCGCCTTGGACACCAGTTCCCGCGTGCCCGGGTTGGAGGCGTACAGGCGCTCCAGCGTCTCCTGGTAGCTGGCGTCGACCGCGTGGCGCGATTCCGCGGTGCTCGGGTGGTCGCCCTCGCCGGGCTTGGTCACGCTGGCGGTGGTCGAGCAGCCGGCGAGCGCGGTGGCGGCCGCGAGCGCGGCGACGGAGAACAGGCGGACGGTGTCCATGGAGGGCTTCCTTGTCGGGTTGCGGCGCGCACGCGCGCCGTGGCCGGTCCGCCGGAATGGCGGGTTGCCCATCGTCGGCAATCGGGATGCCGGGACGCGGTCCGGCGCGCCGTCATCCGGCCGATGGCGGGGGCGCCGGCGCGCTGCCGTCCGGCGCCGCGGCGGGCGCGGCC
>Ga0207427_100374_pt1 | contig 27280 bp, 30 predicted proteins | sample AraplaCL_Cvi_mMS_FD_184268 | JGI IMG/M metagenome (GOLD analysis project Ga0207427, IMG submission 184268) | Arabidopsis root microbial communities from the University of North Carolina, USA - plate scrape CL_Cvi_mMS (SPAdes) (version 2) | ecosystem: Host-associated > Plants > Roots > Endosphere ... | reverse complement strand
TGCGCGCCGCGCTGCTGGCGCTGGAAGGCGAGCCGTCCCCGCCGGCGCGGGCGCCGGACGAGTCGCTCGCGCAGGAGCCGTCGTCGCCGCTGGATGGGCCGCTGTGCGCCCTGTGCCGCGGCCGCTGCTGCCGCTTCGGCCTGAACGGGCACGCGTTCCTCGAGCCGCAGCACCTGCGCGCCTGGCTCGCGCGGCACCCCGGCGCCGCGTGGGCCGACGCGGTCGACCACTGGCTGGGCTTCATCGGCGCGGAGCACCTGCACGAGTCCTGCCTGTTCCACGGCGCCGCCGGCTGCACGCTGCCGCGCGACCACCGCTCCGACGTCTGCAACCAGTTCGCGTGCGACGCGCTGGAGCAGGCGCGCGACGTCGCGGGCGCCTCGCACGACGCCATCGCGGTGGCGGGCATCGCGGGCGCGCACGCGCTGCGCGGCGCGGCGGTGGTGTCGGCGCAGGGCAGCCGGGCCATCGAGCTGCGCGACGCGCCATGAGAAAGGCCGCGCGTCCGAAGCGGAACGCGCGGCCGGCCCAACGACGCGGGTTGCTTGTTATTTGTCGGCGTAGTAATCCGGCACCATCATGCCTTCGGGCACGGCCTGGCGCGAGTAGTGCTCGTGGCGCAGGCGCTCGGGCAGTTGCACCGGCGGGTGCTGCACCTCGGTGTAGTCGAACTGGCCCAGCAGGTGGTGGATGCAGTTCAGGCGCGCCAGCTTCTTGTCGACGGCCTGCACCACCCACCACGGCGACTCGGCCGAGTGCGTGCGCTCGAGCATCACTTCCTTGGCCTTGGTGTACTCCTCCCAGCGGCGCCGGCTCTCCAGGTCCATCGGGCTCAGCTTCCACTGCTTGAGCGGGTCGTGGATGCGGCTGAGGAAGCGCAGTTCCTGCTCGTCGTCGGTGATCGAGAACCAGTACTTGATCAGCTTGATGCCCGAACGCTGCAGCATGCCCTCGAAGGCGGGCACGGAGCGGAAGAACTCCTCGTACTCGTCGTCGGTGCAGAAGCCCATCACGCGCTCGACGCCGGCGCGGTTGTACCAGCTGCGGTCGAACAGCACCATCTCGCCGGCGGCGGGCAGGTGGGCGGCATAGCGCTGGAAGTACCACTGCGTGCGCTCGCGGTCGTTGGGTGCGGGCAGGGCGACGGTGCGGCACACGCGCGGGTTCAGGCGCTGCGTGATGCGCTTGATGACGCCGCCCTTGCCGGCCGCGTCGCGGCCCTCGAACAGGATCACGACCTTCTGGCGCGTGCTCGACACCCAGTCCTGCAGCTTCACGAGCTCGCCCTGCAGGCGGAACAGCTCGCGGAAGTAGCGCACGCGCTCGGCCGCGTCCTCGCCGCTGGCATCCAGCGGGTCGGCGACGAGGCGGTCCTCCATCTCCATCTCGATCTCTTCGTCGTAGCCGTCGACGAGCTCGCGCTCGATGCGGCGGCGCATCGCATCCTGGTCGAACAGTGCATTCATGGCGTTCACTTTCGCGCTTCGCGAAGCGCTGCTGGTTTCAGAACCGGCGCTGCCGCCCTTGCGGTAGCCGGAAGTTCGAGGGAGCGGGAGAACCGGCTCTGCCGGGCTCCTCGCGGCCGGCCCTTCGGGGGCAGCGACCGCCAGGGAGCGTTGGGGCTCAAAAGACCTTTGCGAACAGCCAGTAGAGCGAGCCCGACAGCAGCACGGCCGCCGGCAGCGTCAGCACCCAGGCCATCGCGAGGTTGCGGATCGTGGCCCACTGCAGGCCCGACCGGTTCGCGGCCATCGTGCCGGCCACGCCCGAGGACAGCACGTGCGTGGTGGACACCGGCAGGCCGAAGTTGTCGGCCAGGCCGATCGTGAACATCGCCACCAGTTCGGCCGAGCCGCCCTGCGCGTAGGTCAGGTGCGACTTGCCGATCTTCTCGCCGACGGTCACGACGATGCGCTTCCAGCCCACCATCGTGCCCAGGCCCAGCGCGATCGCCACCGCCACCTTGACCCACAGCGGAATGAACTTGGTCGCGCCGTCGATGTTCTTCTTGAAGGCCATCAGCTTGTCGTGCGTGTCGGCCTCGAGCTTGACGTGGCTGTCCTTGTCGACGAGGCGGATCGTCTCGGAGGCCAGGTACATGTCGTTGCGCACGTTGGCGACGGAGGCGGCCGGCACCTTGGCGAGCGTGTCGTGCTGCTGCACCTGGTCGCCGATCGAGCCGGCGATGGCGGCCAGCGCGGGCAGGGTGTCGGGCGCGACCGTCTTGGTGCGGACGTAGGTCGACAGCGTCGCGCGCGCGTCCGCGGGCACGGCGCCCGGGGCGGTGGTGGCCAGCGACTGCTGCGCCGCGTGGGCGACGATCGCGAACTGCGTGGTCTGGTCGGCCGGCATCGCGCGGTTCAGCGCGTACGAGATGGGCACCGTGCCCACCAGGATCAGCATGATCAGGCCCATGCCCTTCTGGCCGTCGTTGGAGCCGTGCGAGAACGACACGCCCGTGCAGGTCAGCACCAGCAGGCCGCGGATCCACCACGGCGGCGGCGTCGTGCCCTTGGGCGCCTCGTACAGCGCGCGGTTCTTCACGAGCGCGCGCACCGCCAGCAGCAGCAGCGCCGACGCGATGAAGCCGATCAGCGGCGACAGCAGCAGCGAGTAGCCGATCTTGACCGCCTGCGACCAGTCGACGCCGCTGGTGCCGTCGCGCCCGTGCATCAGCGCGTTGGCCACGCCCACGCCGATGATCGAGCCGATCAGCGTGTGCGACGACGACGCCGGCAGGCCCAGCGCCCAGGTGCCCAGGTTCCAGACGATGGCCGCGATCAGCAGCGCGAACACCATCGCGAAGCCGGCCGACGAGCCCACCTGCAGGATCAACTCCACCGGCAGCAGCGAGATGATGCCGAAGGCCACCGCGCCGCTGGACACGAGCACGCCCAGGAAGTTGAACAGGCCCGACCACACCACGGCCACCTGCGGCGGCAGCGAGTTGGTGTAGATGACCGTGGCCACCGCGTTGGCGGTGTCGTGGAAGCCGTTGACGAACTCGAAGCCGAGCGCGATCAGCAGCGCCAGGCCCAGCAGCACGAAGGGCCAGACCGCCGTCGCCTGCTCGCCGGAGCCGGCGTAGTCGGTGGCGATGCTCCAGGCCGTGTAGCCGAGGCCGGCCAGCAGCAGGCCGGCGAACGCGATCCACGTGGCCGCGCCGGGCTTGTGGTCCAGGCGCGGGCGGCTGGGGGCCGCGAGCCCGCCCGGCATCGAGCCGACATTGGTGTTCATGATGGGGATCCCTCTTCTTGCTGGACGTGAGACAACCGGTGGATCGTCGGGCGGGCATGTGACACCGGGGTGACAGGCGTCCGGAAGGAAAGGGCGGGATCGCCCGTCGCGAAGGCGTCATGCGGCGTGCGGCGAAACGCGGGAGCGCTGACCCGTCGGCGGCCGCAGCGAGCGTCAGGCCTTGCGCGGGCGCGGCGCGGCCGGTGGGGTCCAGGTCAGCGGCTGCCACATCGGCAGCGCGGCCAGGGCGGGGCTGGCGGTGACGAGGTCGGCCAGCGTGTAGTGGTCGAGCCCGGCGAAGAAGGCCTTCATGGCCTGGGCGAGCGCGTCCTGCAGGCCGCAGCCGCCGGTCAGCACGCAGCGGTTGTTCTCGCCGAAGCATTCGACCAGCGCGAAGTCGGCCTCCAGGCGCTGGATGACCTGGCCCAGCCGGAGCGTGCGCGGCGCCACGCCCAGGCGCATGCCGCCGTTGCGGCCGCGCACCGTCTCGACCCAACCCGTCTTGCCCAGCACGTGGGCGACCTTGGTCAGGTGGGCGTCGGAGATCTCGAACGCCTGGGCGACGTCGGCGATCGTCACCAGGGATTCCGTGCGGGTGGCCAGCACGAGCAGCACGCGCAGGGCGTAGTCGGTGAAGACGGTCAGTCTCATAAAGATTCATTCTATATGTTGCTTTTGATGCGACGCGCCGATAAGATGCATTAACGATGAATGTTTTGGCACCCGACCGCGCGTGCGGCCGGCCCGACGAAGGAACGACGACCATGACCGACGCCCTGCAATTCGATTTCGCCCGCAACGCCGCGGAGGCCCGCACGCTCGACCTGCACGCCGTGCCCGAGACCCTCCATGCCGTGCCCGGCGCGTTCGGCGACCATGTCGCGTTCGTGCTGTGCAAGCTGTTGCGCCTGAGCGCCGACCTGTTCTTCCGCAAGCGCTACCTGCACCGCTCGGTGGTGCTGGAGACGGTGGCCGCCGTGCCGGGCCTGGTGGGCGGCGCGCTGCAGCACCTGCGCTCGCTGCGCGTCATGCGCGGCCGCGCCGACATGGTGCGCATGCTGATGGACGAATCGGAGAACGAACGCATGCACCTGATGGCCTTCGTCCAGCTGTGCCATCCCAGCCTGTTCGAGCGGCTGCTGGTCCTGCTCGTGCAGGGCCTGTTCTTCAACGGCTTCTTCCTGCTTTACCTCGTCTCGCCGGCCGTCGCGCATCGCATGGTGGGCTACTTCGAGGAGGAGGCCGTGGTGAGCTACACGCGCTTCCTCGAGCAGATCGACGCCGGCGCGATCGCCAACATGGAGATCCCCGCGTTCGCGCGCGACTACTGGAAGCTCGGCGCGGACGCGCGGCTGCGCGAGCTGGTGCTGGCCGTACGGGCGGACGAGATGCACCATCGCGACGTGAACCACCAGCTGGCGCTGATCGAGCGCAGCCGCTGAAGCGCGAGAGGCAGGAGCACGACCATGGCCACGCGCCTGCTGACCATCGCGGAGCCGCAAGGCGGCGCCCGCGCCGCGTTGCCGGGGCCGGCGCCGCATGGCTGGCCCGGCCTGCGGCTGGGCTTTCGTCCGTTCTACCTGGCGGCGGCGTTGCTGGCCGTCGCGGCGATGGCGTTGTGGCCCGCCGTGTTCCTGGGCCGGCTGCGACCGGTCGGCGGCCTCGGCGCGACGCCGTGGCACGCGCACGAGATGATCTTCGGCGCCATGATCGCCGTCGTCACCGGCTTCCTGCTGACGGCCGGCAAGGCGTGGACGGGACTGCCGACGCCGCGCGGCGCGCCGCTGGGCGCGCTCGTCGCGCTGTGGCTGGCCGGGCGCTGCGCGGGGCTGCTCGCGCCGGCGTGGCTGTTCGCGGCGGTGGACGGCGCGTTCCCGGTCGCCGTCGCGTTCGTCTTCGCGCGGCTGATCTGGCGCGCACGACAGGCGCGCAACGCCGGCGTCGCGGCGGTGCTGTCGCTGATGGCGGCGGCCAACCTGGCGTTCCACGCGTCGGCGCTCGGCGCCTGGCGCGTCGATGCGATGACGCCGCTGCATGCCGGGCTGGCGCTGCTGGTCGTGCTGGAGAGCGTGATCGGCGGCCGCGTGATCCCCGCGTTCACGCGCAGTGCGACGCCGGGCCTGGTGCTGGTGGAGCGCAAGCGGCTCGACCGCCGCGCGATCGCCGCCACCGCGGCGGGCCTCGCGCTGGGGCTGGCCGACGTCGCGGCAGCCGCGCCGGTGCTGGCCCTGGCCGCGCTGCTGCAGGCGGTGCGCCTCGCGGGCTGGAAGCCCTGGGTCGCGCGGGCGCGGCCCATCCTGTGGATCCTGCACCTGTCGTATGCGTGGATCCCGCTGGGCCTGGGGCTGCTCGCGCTCGCGGCGACGGGCGCGGTCGCGCGCAGCGCGGGCGTGCATGCGCTCGCGGTGGGCGCCACCGGCGGACTGGTGATGGGCATGCTCACGCGCACCGCACGCGGACACACGGGGCGCGCGCTGCAGGTGTCGCGCGTGGAGGTCGCGGCCTACGTCGGCGTGATGCTCGCCGCGGCGCTGCGCGTGGCGGCGGCGCTGGTGCCGGCTTGGTTCGTGCCCGCGGCGATCGGGGCCGGTGTCGTCTGGATCGCGGCGTTCGCGCTGTATCTGTGGCGCTTCGCGGCGTGGCTGATGGCCCCCAGGATCGACGGCAAGGACGGCTGATCCGGGCGCGACAATTGCCGCCCGCCCCAGGCCCTTTCCATTGCCAAGCTGCCATGATCCCCGTCTTCGACCGCATCGACCACATCCACGTCTACGTCACCGACCGCATCAAGGCGGAGCGGTGGTACGCCGAGGTGATGGGCTTGGCGCGCGTGCCCGAGCTCGAGTCCTGGGCCGACGGCGGCCCGCTGACGCTGTCCAACTCCTCGGGCACGGTGCACATCGCGTTGTTCGAGGCGGCGGCGCAGCCCTGCCGCAGCGTGATCGCGCTGTCGGTGGGCGCGCAGGAGTTCGTCGCGTGGCGGCAGCACCTGGTCGACACGCTGCGCCAGCCCGTCGAGCCGGAGGATCACCAGCTGTCGTGGTCGCTGTACTTCGCCGATCCCGACGGCAATCCGTGGGAGATCACGACGTACCAGCATGCGGTCGTGGCGACGTTGTTGACGCCGACGGGGACGTAGGGCGGGTCGTCTGACCCGCCATGTGCAACGCCGCGTCCGGCTCTTATTGCGCCGTCAGCAGCGTGTCCAGGATGATGTCGGTGGCCACGGCCGCCAGCACGAAATCGCCGTTGACCTCGACCCAGTGGTAGCCGCGCGTTGACGCGGGCGCAACGCGCCCTGCAAATTCACAGCTCGTCGATGAGCGCACCGGCCGCGTCGCAGGCCTTGGCGACCGCGGCGAACGGCAGCTCGACGATGCCCTTGGCGACGGTGTGCACGGTCGAGACGGCGGTCTCGACGCCGTCGACCACAGCCTCTGCGCCGCTCGCGATGGCGTCGCCGACGTCGGTGACCGCCGTCGAGATGCCGTGCTTGAGCGAATCGTAGAGCGAGGCGTCGTGATGCTCGGGCGCGGGCAGCGGCGCGGGCGCGCCCATGGCCGAGTTGCCGGAAGACGCCGCACGGCTGGCGGCCAGCGCCTGCGGGCTCAGGGTCACCGTCGTGCTCGGTGCCGGCGACGCGCCGGGCACCGGGGCCGGCGCGGGCGCCGCGGCCGCGGGGGCGGCGGGCGGCGGCGTGACCGGCTTGGCCGCCGTCGACGCGGCGGTGGTCGACGGCAGGTTGATGTTGAGGCTGGGGGTGATCATGCGGCGGTCCTTCCGCGCGAAGACTTCTCGCGCCAGACGAGTCTAGGCAGGCGCGTGGCATCCGACCGCCGGAACAGCGCCGCGTTCCGGGTGCTTTCCCGCCGCGGCTATCGAGCGTCGGCGCGGAATAGGGGCCGGTTGGGGCCGCTGTTAGGCGTTTTCCCGCGCGGGCGCTTGCCCAGAATGGCGGCAGGGAAGCCGCTCGTGCGGCCGCAAAGGAACCGGGATGGAACGAACCAGGGCCGGCGCGTCGGTGCGCCGTCGGATCATGCTGCTGGCGCTCGCCTGCGTCGCGCTGGCACTGTGCGCCGGCGTGCGCCTGCTGCAGGTCGAAGGGCTCACGCTCGTGGCGGCGACGTGCCTGGCGCTGGGCGCCGTGGCGGTCGGGCTCGCGCTGTCGTTGCAGCGCCAGCTCGCGCGCTCGCTCGCGCCGCTGCAGGCCAGCGTGCACGCGATGAAGGACGGCGATCTCTCGCGGCGCATCGACACCGTGCGCGGCGCCGAGTTCGGCGCGATCGCCGCGTCGCTCGACGACGTGAACGCGAACCTGTCGGCCCTGGTGGCCGACATCCGCAGCGAGGCGACCTTCGTCTCGCAGGCCAGCCAGACGCTGGCCGCCGGCACCACCGAGCTTGCGCAGCGCACCGAGCGCCAGGCCGCGAGCCTGGAGCAGACCTCGGCCAGCGTGCAGGACCTGAGCGGCTCCGTGAAGCAGAACGCGCTCGACGCGCGCGCCGTCGAACAGCTCGCGAGCCGCGTGCACGAGATGGCCGAATCGGGCGGCAGCCGCATGCGCGAGGCCGTCGAGACGATGCATGCGATCCGGGCCAGCTCGCAGCGCGTGCACGACATCATCGGCGTGATCGACGGCATCGCCTTCCAGACCAACATCCTGGCGCTCAACGCCGCCGTCGAGGCCGCGCGGGCGGGCGAGAGCGGCCGCGGCTTCGCCGTGGTGGCCGCCGAGGTGCGCACGCTGGCCGTGCGCAGCGGCGACGCGGCGCGCGAGATCAAGTCGCTGATCGCCACGTCCAGCGAGCAGGTGGCCGCGGGCACCTCGCGCATCGACGAGGTCGGCGAGCTGCTGGCCAACGTCGTCACGGGCATCGGCGAGGTGGCCGGCAACGTGCGCGCGATCACGTCGGCGGCCGAGCAGCAGAGCAACAGCCTGGGCCAGATGTCCGAGGCGCTGCACGGCCTGGACGGCATCACGCAGGAGAACGCGACGATGGTCGAGCAGACCTCGTCGGCCTCCGCCGGCCTGGGCGAGCGCGCGCACAGGCTGGCGCGCACCGTGAGCACGTTCCGCCTGCGCCAGGGCACCGCGGACGAGGCGCATGCGCTGGTCACGCGCGCCGTCGCGCTGTTCAAGCGCCGCGGCACCGCCTGCCTGCCCGAGATCACGGATGCGGCCAGCGGCTACGCCGACCGCGACATGTACGTGTTCGCGTGGGATCGCGGCCTCGTCTACCACGCGTTCGCCGGCAAGGCGCACAACGTGGGCAAGACCGGCGCGCAGATCCTGGGCACGGACGTCACGCAGCTCACGCGCGACGTCTGGGCCGCGGCCGCGAAGGGCGGCGGCTGGGTCGACTACGACTTCCTGAACCCGGCCACCGGCCAGGTCGCGCCCAAGACCTCGTTCGTCGTGCCCGTCAGCGACGATCTCGTGCTGGGCTGCGGCATCTACAAGACGGTGCAGCGGCACTGAGGCGCGCGGCGCGGCCCGCGCGACGCGGGCCAGCGCGGGGGCGCCACGGTCGAGCAGGCGCCTAGAATCCGGGGCCCCTCGTCGTGGGGGACGTCGCCATGCCCAAGGGAGCCCCACAATGAAGATCCGTTCGCTGCTCGCACTCGCCGCCGCCGTCCTTGCCGGTTGCGCGTCGGGCCCGCCTGCACCATTCTTCGTCGAATCGACCACGCCGCTCGCGCCGCCGCCGGCCGACAAGGCGCAGATCGTCTTCCTCGACCCGGCCAACGCCATCCAGGGCGTGATCCCGGCGTGGCTGTACGAGGTGAATGACAAGGACGGGACGCTGCTCGCGGTGATGGGCCCCCATTCGAAGTCGGTGCAGCTGGTCGCGCCGGGCCACCACGTGTTCGCCAGCAACGCGCCGGGCGGCACGCACCTCCTGGAAGCCGACGTCGTCGCCGGCAAGCGCTACTACGTGCTGCTGCGCTTCGTCTATGCGCACGGCATGCAGCTGCGGCCGCTGCGCGCGACGGGCACGACCGAATACACGGTGAACTACAAGGACTTCGGCGACTGGGTCGCGGGCACCACCTTCTACGTCAAGACGCCGGCCGCCGACGAATTCAACCAGAAGCACGCCGACCTGTACGCCAGGGAGATGGAGGCCACGCGCGTGGAGTGGAGCAAGAAGTCGGCGGCGCAGCGCGCGGAGCTGACGCTCAACGTCGACGACGCGGTCGAGCGTTGATGCGTCGGGTGCTGCTCGCGACCTGCGCGGCGGGCCTCACGCTCGCGTCGCAGGGCCCTGCGCTGGCCGCGGCCGCGTCGGCGCCGGCCCGTTCGGGCCCCTGCCCGCGGGCATGCTTGCGAAGGCCGACCACGTCGTCGTGACGCACCACTTCCACTTCGTCAAGGGCAGCGCGTCGCCGCAGGCCGCATCGACCCCGGAGCCCGGCGCCCAGCCCTGAGGGCGGCTGCGCGCGCCGGCGCTCAGTGCGCGGCAGCGACCGCCGTGTCGTGGCGCGAGGTGTACGGCGACGGCACGTCGCACTTCTGCACGCCGTTGGCGACGGTGCGGCAGCCTTCGATCTTGTAGGAAGCGCCGTCGTGCAGTTCGGCGACGACGGCCTCGCGGGTGCGTTCGCGGCCGGTCGGCACGTCGCAGACCTGCACGCCGTTGGCCACGGTGCGGCAGCCGGTGCTCGTGTCGGCCTTCGCGTGGATCTCGGCGACGACGGCGTCGCGGCTGCGTTCGTGGCCAGTCGGGACGTCGCACAGCTGCACGCCGTTGGCGTTCGTGCGGCAGCCGTCGTCGGCGGCGAATGCGCCGGGGGCGCAGAAGGCCAGGGCGAGGGCGGCAGCGTGCAGGAGGTGTCGGGTGTTCATGGTGTTCTCGTGTTGTTTCCGGGGCAGGCCCGCGTCGCCGACCGCTGGAGGGGCGCAGGCGTCGCGAAGCCTTGTCGTCATTCTGCGAAGGCCGGCCGTCCGGAAAAACCATGCCCGGTGGAATTCACCATTGCTGAAAATCGAGGCCCAAGGGTATTGCGGCGCGCGCTTGCACGACGGCGCGGAACGTGCAAGGGCTGGGTGCGACACTGCCTCGCGCGCCCCAATGGCCGCGGCGCGCCAGCGGGGAAGCAGCGATGGACACCGAAGCGAGTGCGACCACGCGGTCGACGGACGATTTCCCGGCGCCTTCCTGAACTCCCGCGACTGGTCGCGCTCGCCGCTCGGGCCCGTCGCGGCCTGGCCGCACGCGCTGCGTGCCGCCGCCTCGCTGATGCACGACTCGATGGTGCCGATGTGGCTGGCCTGGGGCGAGTCGCTCACCATGGTCTACAACGAGGCGTATGCCGCGATGCTGGGCGCCAAGCACCCGGACGCGCTCGGCGCGCCGCTGGCGCAGGTCTGGGCCGAGGTCTGGCCCGACGCGCTCCGCGCGAGCTCCGGCTACACGCGCAACGCCATCGTCCACAACGGCATGCTCGACGCCGGCGTGCACTTGCTCGGCAAGCCCTATTCGCCGGACGAACTGGCGGCGCGCGTGCGCCAGGTGCTGGACGAGACGGCCTGAAGGCCTCAGGGCGCCTTGGCCAGCGAATCGCGCATCACCACCGTGGGCACGAACTTGCGCGAGACGGGCAGGTCGGAGCCGAAGCGGGTGTTGATCAGCATGCGGCAGGCGTTGAGCGCCATCTCGGCGATCGGGATGCGCACGCTGGTCAGGCGCGGCGAGAGGAAGGCGGCGACGTCCGAATCGTCGTAGCCCATCACCGACCACTGCTGCGGCACACGGATGCCGTGGTGGCCAAGGAAGCTGATGGCGCCCATGGCCATCTGGTCGTTGGCGCAGAACAGGGCGGTGATCCTGGGCTTGCGCGCGACGAGCCGCTCGCAGGCTGCCCAGCCCGATGGCGCGCTGAAGTCGCCCTCCTCGACGATCACCGAGTCGGCCGCGATGCCGGCTTCGCCGAGGCGGTCGAACAGGCCCTGCAGGCGCTGCTTGTTGTCGCCGGCGATGGCCGGGCCGGTGATGACCGCGATGCGGCGGTGGCCGTGCGCGATCAGCGCGTCGGCCGCGGCGCGGCCGGCGGCGCGATGGTCGACGGTGAAGCAGTGCGACTTCATGCCCTTGACGTCGCGGTTGACGATGGCCAGGTTGGCGAAGTCGTCGCGCAGCGCGGCGAAGTCGGCGTCGCGCAGCGCGTTGCTGCACATGATGATGCCGTCGCATTCGCGCTCGATCAGGAAGCGCACGCCGTCCAGCGACTGCTGGCGGGTGTCCTCGTCGCCGCAGCCGTTGGCCGCGACCATGTGGCGGTCGTGCTGGCGCAGTTCGGCGTCGATGGCGTCCAGCAGCGGGCCGTAGAACGGGCCCTTGAAGTCGGGGACGAACACGCCGATGGTGCCGGTGCTCTGCAGCGAGAGGGCGCGCGCGATCGCACTCGGCCGGAACCCGAGTTGCCGTGCCGCCGCCTCGACACGCGCCGCGGCGGCCTCCGAGAACGAGCCCTTGCCGCTGATGACGCGCGAAGCGGTGCCCACGCCCACGCCGGCGAGCTTCGCGACGTCCTTGATCGTTGCCATGGGCCAGACGATATCAGCGGGCGCGGTGCCGGAACGCACCCGCGTGCAGATCGATGCGTTCCTGCGACACCGGGTCGAACACGCTTGCACGATCGAGGTCCATCTGCACGCCCACGCGGTCGCCGATCTGGTGCTCGCCGGCGGCCGGCACGATGGCCGACAGGCGCTGGCCCTGCATGTCCAGCCAGATCACCTCGTGCGCACCCATGGCCTCGACGAGCGTCACCTCGGCTTCGGGATGGACGCCGCCGGCCGGATGCAGCGCGAGATGCTCGGGCCGCACGCCCAGGACGGCCGCGACGCCCGGCGCATCGCCGCCGGCCGACACCTCGCCCTCGATGAAGTTCATGCTGGGCGAGCCCAGGAAGCCGGCGACGAACATGTTGGCCGGCCGCGCGTACACCTCGCCCGGCGTGCCCACCTGCTGGATGCGGCCGCCGCGCATCACGGCCACGCGGGTGGCCAGCGTCATCGCCTCGACCTGGTCGTGGGTGACGTAGATCATCGTGGCGCCGAGTTCGCGATGCAGCGCCTTGAGCTCGCGCCGCAGCTCGGTGCGCAGCTTCGCGTCGAGGTTGGACAGCGGCTCGTCGAACAGGAACACCTGCGCCTCGCGCACGAGCGCGCGGCCGATCGCCACGCGCTGGCGCTGGCCGCCGGACAGCTGCGCCGGCTTGCGCCCGAGCAGCGGCTCGAGCTGCAGCATCCGCGCGGCGCGGGCGACGCGCTGCGCCACCTCCGCCTTGGGCGTGCCGGCCACGCGCAGGCCGAACGACATGTTGCGCTCGACGTTCATCGTCGGATAGAGCGCGTACGACTGGAACACCATGCCGATGCCGCGATCCTTCGGGTCGGCCCAGGTGACGTCGCGCCCGCCGATGTGCACGGCGCCGGCCTCGACGTCGATCAGCCCGGCGATGGCATGCAGCAGCGTGGACTTGCCGCAGCCCGACGGCCCCAGCAGCACGAGGAACTCGCCGTCGACGATGTCCAGGTCGAGCTTCTCCAGCACGGGAGTGCCGCCCATGTGGACGGCGAGTTGTTGGATGGAGACGTTCAAGCTGGCTAGCCTTTCACTGCGCCGGCGGCGATGCCTCGCACGAACCAGCGACCGGAGACGAGGTACACGGTCAGCGGCACCAGCGACGTCAGCAGCGTGGCCGCCATGTTGACGTTGTAGAGCCGCTCGCCGGTGGTGGTGTTGATGATGTTGTTCAGCTGCACGGTCATCGGCAGCCACTCGTGGCCGGCGAACACGAGGCCGATCAGGAAGTCGTTCCAGATCGCGGTCACCTGCATGATCACGGCCACCACGACGATGGGCAGCGACATGGGCAGCATCAGCTGCACGAAGATGCGCCAGAAGCCGCCGCCGTCGATGCGCGCCGCCATGAACAGCTCGTGCGGCACGCTCGCGTAGTAGTTGCGGAACAGCAGCGTCATCACCGGCATGCCGAACAGGGTGTGGATCAGCACGACGCCGGGCAGCGTGCCGAACAGGCCCAGGGTGGCGAGCGCGCGGATCAGCGGGAACATCATCACCTGGTAGGGGATGAAGGCGCCCGTCAGCAGCACGACGAAGAAGGCCTGCGCGCCGCGCGGCCGCCAGAACGACAGCGCGTAGCCGTTGAGCGCGCCCAGCAGGATCGACAGGATCGTGCTGGGCACCACGATGGCCACCGAGTTCATGAAGCCGACGCGGATGCCGCCGCACTCCAGGCCCGTGCAGGCCGAGGTCCAGGCCTGCACCCACGGTTCCAGCGTGATCCTGACCGGCCACGCGAACAGGTTGCCCAGGCGGATCTCCTCCATCGGCTTGATCGAGGTGACGACCATCACGTACAGCGGCAGCAGGAACGCGACGGCCGCGGTGGCCAGGAACACGTACAGCCCGATGCGCGCGGGTCGCGGTCGGCGACCGATTCCATGCCCAGCCCGCGCGGGCCGCTGGCGGCGGCGTCGGTCATGCGGCCGCTCCCTGGGTGGCGCTCGCGCGCAGCGCGCGGGCGCTGCGCTCGCTGCGGCGCGCGGCGTGCGCGCGGGCGTAGAACCATGGCGCGAGCAGCGCCAGCACCGTCAGCAGCAGCACCGTCGACGCGGCCGAGGCGAGGCCGATGTTGGCGCGCACCAGCAGGTTGTCGATGATGAACTTGGCCGGCACCTCGCTGGCCAGGCCGGGGCCGCCCTGGGTCATCGCGACGACGACGTCGAACACCTTGACCACGCTGACCGACAGCAGCACGAACGCCGTGCCGATCGACGGCCCGAGCATGGGCAGCACGATGCTGAGGTAGACGCGCCACTTGGGGATGCCCTCGATGCGCGCGGCCATCCACAGGCTCTCGTCGATGCCGCGCAGGCCGGCGAGCATCAGCGCCATCACGAGGCCGCAGGCCTGCCAGACGGCGGCCACGACGATGGCCAGCATCACCGTGTCCTGCTGCACGATCCAGTCGAACTTGAAGTTCGGGAAGCCCCAGCCGCGCACGGTGGACTGCAGCCCCAGCTCGGGGTTGAGCATCCACTGCCAGACCAGGCCCGTGGCCACGAAGGACATCGCGTACGGATACAGGAAGACCGTGCGCAGCACGCCCTCGGCGCGCACCCGCTGGTCGATGAACACCGCCAGCAGGAAGCCGATCACGAGGCAGCCGGCGATGAACAGCGCGCCGAACAGCGCCATGTTCTGCAGCGAGAGCACCCAGCGCTCGCTGTCGAACAGGCGCGCGTACTGCTTGAGGCCGACGAAGTCGGAGATCGGCAGCGTGCGGCTGCTGCTGACCGAGATCCGCATCGACCACAGCACGCTGCCGACGTAGACCCACAGCACCGTCGCCACCATGGGCAGCAGCGCGGCCCAGGCGACGAGGTGGCGGAGAGGGCGGCGGGAGGAGGAACTCACTTAGCCGTTCTTCAGCGCGGCGGCGATGGCCTTGGCGGCATCATCGACGGACTCGTTCGTGTTCCAGAACTTCGTGATGACGTCCTGCAGCGAGCCTTCGAGGTCCGGCGAGATCAGCATCTCGGGCGTCGGCAGCTGGCGCGACACGTCCTTCATGATCGTCACGCCCTGCTGCGCGCACAGGTCCAGGCCCTTGATGTCGACGTCGGTGCGGATCGGGATCGAGCCCTTCTTGTTGGAGAAGGCGACCTGCGTGGCCGGCGCGGTGAACGTCGTGGCCAGCAGCTGCTGCGACTTGATCTGCGCCGCGTCGTTGATCTTCGGGAACACGAACACGTCGCCCGCGACCAGGTACGGCGACTTCGCGCCGAAGCCCGGGAAGCAGCCGAACTCCTTGCCCGCGGTCATGTGCGCGGTGGCGAATTCGCCCTTGGCCCAGTCGCCCATGATCTGCACGCCGGCCTTGCCGGAGATGACCATCGCGGTGGCGTCGTTCCAGTTGCGGTTGGGCGAGCCGGCGTCGACGTAGTTGTGCAGCTTCTTGAACGACGTGAGCACCGCCTTGAACTGCGGCGTGGCGGGCAGGTTCACGTCCTTGTCGCGGTACAGCTTCATGTACATGTCGGGGCCGCCCACGTTGGCCAGCCAGGCGTAGAACGTGATCTTCTCCTGCCACGGCTGGCCGCCGAAGGCCAGCGGCACGAGGCCGGCCGCCTTGAGCTTGTCGAGCGCGGCGAACAGCTCGTCGGCCGTCTTGGGCTCGTCCTTGATGCCGGCCTTGGCGAACGCGGCCTTCGAGTACCAGAACCAGGCGGGCATGTGGATGTCCACCGGCACCGCGTAGAAGTGGCCCTTGATCTTGATCGAGTTCAGGATCGGCGCGGGCAGGATCTTGTCCCAGTTGTTGGCCGCGGCCACCGCGTCGACGTTGGCCAGCATGCCCTGGTCGATCAGGTCGAGGAACTGCTTGGACGTGTTGAACTGCGCCGCGGTGGGCGGCGTGCCGCCGACCATGCGGTTGACGGCCGCGGCGCGCGCCTGCTCGCCGCCGGCGATCGCGGCGTCGACCCAGGTGCCGCCGGCCTTGGTGTAGGCGCTGGCCAGCTCCTTGACGGCCGCGGACTCGCCGCCGGACGTCCACCAGTGCAGCACCTCGGCGCGGTTGGCCTGCGCCTGGGCGCCGGAAATCGCGCCGAACGCGAGCGCCAGCGCGAGGGCCAGGCGGGTGGTCTTGTTGGACATGCGTTGTCTCCTTGCTTTGGTCTTCATGCGGCGTCGTCACCGGCCGCGGCGGCTGGAAAGGTCGTCAGGCCGCGGCGCGGCGGGCCTGCAGGTATTGCTTGAACGCGAGCGCGCTGTCCTTGGGGGTGCGCACCTGCGTGTCGTAGTCGACGTGGACGAGGCCGAAGCGCTTCTCGTAGCCGTAGCTCCACTCGAAGTTGTCCATCAGCGACCACGCGAAGTATCCCTTCACGTCGACGCCCTGGCGCATCGCCTGGTCGATGGCCGCGAGGTGGCTGTTGAAGTAGCGTGCGCGCTGGGTGTCCTGCACCCGGCCGCCTTCGACCACGTCGGCGCTGGCCATGCCGTTCTCGGTGATGTAGAGCGGCGGCAGGTTCGGGTAGCGCTGCTTGAATCCGACCAGCAGGTCGCGCAGGCCGTCGGGGAAGACCTCCCAGCCCATCTGCGTGCGCTCGACGTCGGGCAGCGCCTTGACGACGAAGCCGTGGCCGCCGTCGCCGGCGATGACCTGGCGGAAGTAGTAGTTGATGCCCACGAAGTCCAGCGGCACGCCGATGGCCTTCATGTCGCCCTCGCGCACCGGCGCCACGGCCTGCGGCCACAGCTCGCGCAGCGGGGCGGGGTAGCGGCCCAGGAACAGCGGGTCGAGCGGCCACACGTTGGAGCTGGCGTGCGCGCGCTCGGTGGCGACGCGGTCGACCTCGGAATCGCTGGCCGGCGTGACCTCGCAGACGTTGGCCACCAGGCCGATCGGCGCGTCGTCGTGCGCCCGCACGGCCACCGTGCCCAGCCCGTGCGCCAGCAGCAGGTGGTGCATCGCCTCGACGCCGTAGCGCGCGTCGGTCAGGCCCGGCGCATGGCGGCCCTCGGTGTGGCCGATGAAGGCCGAGCAGAACGGCTCGTTGAGCGTCATCCAGCCGGCGATGCGGCCCTTGAACGCGCGCGCCATCTCCTCGGCATAGTCGGCGAAGCGGTAGGCGGTGTCGCGATTGAGCCAGCCGCCGCGATCCTGCAGGTACTGCGGCAGGTCCCAGTGATACAGCGTGGCCCAGGCGGCGATGCCGCGCTTGTCGAGCTGGTCGAGCAGGCGCTGGTAGAAGTCGATGCCGCGCGGGTTGATCCTGCCGTCCACGTCCATCACGCGCGGCCAGGCGATCGAGAAGCGATAGGCGTCGAAGCCGAGGTCGGCCAGCAGCGCGACGTCCTGCTCGTAGCGGTGGTAGTGGTCGCAGGCCACGTCGCCGCTGTCGCCGTCGTGCGTCTTGCCGGGGGTGTGCGAGAACGTGTCCCAGATCGACGGCACGCGGCCGTCCTCGCGGGCCGCGCCCTCGATCTGGTAGGACGCCGTGGCGGCGCCGAACAGGAAGCCGGGGCGGTTCATCGCCGAGCCGGGCGGCGGCGAGATGGGAGGGATCGCGTTGCTCAAGTGGGGCCTTGGTGCGCGCGGCGGGGCCGCGGGGAGACCGACCGGTTCGCGTCGTGGGCGTGGAACCGGTTCCAGTGGCGCGATTCTGCACGGCAGGGCAGGGGGACGTATCAGTGGAAACACCGACGTCCCGGGGCATGACCCCGACGGACCGGGTGTCTTTGCCGCGGCCCCTATGCTGGCCGCGACGTCCCCCATCCTGACGGAGCACCTGCACATGCGCAACCATCCCCTGGGCCGCACCGGCCTGTTCGTGTCCGAGCTGTGCCTGGGCACGATGACCTTCGGCGGCAGCGAAGGCCTCTGGAGCAAGATCGGCGACCTCCGACAGGGCGACGCCGAGCGCCTGGTCGGCCAGGCGATCGACGCGGGCATCAATTTCATCGACACGGCGGACGTGTACGCGGGCGGGGTGTCCGAGCAGATCACGGGCCAGGCCCTGAAGAACCTGAAGATCCCGCGCGAGAGCGTCGTCGTCGCGACCAAGGTGTTCGGCGAGACGGGCCCCGGCGCGAACGCGCGCGGGCTCTCGCGCGGGCACATCGCCGACGGCGTCAAGGCGAGCCTGAAGCGCCTGCAGCTGGATCACATCGACCTGTACCAGGTGCATGGCTTCGATCCGGCCACGCCGGTCGAGGAAACGGTGCGCGCGCTCGACCTGCTCGTGCGCCAGGGGCACGTGCGCTACGTGGGCGTGTCGAACTGGGCGGCGTGGCAGATCGCCAAGGCGGTGGGCGTCGCGGAGCGGCTGGGACTGTCGCGCTTCGAGTCGCTGCAGGCCTACTACACGCTGGCCGGGCGCGACCTCGAGCGCGAGATCGTGCCGATGGTCAAGAGCGAGGGCCTGGGCCTGATGGTCTGGAGCCCGCTGGCCGGCGGCCTGCTCAGCGGCAAGTACCAGGGCGGGGCCGAGGCCGGCAGCCGCCGCCAGGCCTTCGACTTCCCGCCGGTCGATCGCCCGCGCGCCGACAAGGTGATCGCCGCGATGCGGCCGATCGCGCAGGCCCGGGGCGTGTCGGTGGCGCAGGTGGCGCTCGCGTGGCTGCTGCACCAGCCGCAGGTCACCAGCGTGATCGTCGGCGCCAGGCGGCCCGACCAGCTCGCCGACAACATCGCCTCGACGCAGGTGAGACTGGGCGCCGAGGAGCTGGAGACGCTGGGCGAGGCCAGCGCGCTGCCGGCCGAATATCCCGGCTGGATGTTCGAGCGGCAGGGCGAGTACCGGCGCAAGCAGGTGGCGGACAGCGGGCGCTGATCCGCCCAGTCGCGAGCGGCCATCCACCAGGCGCGTCATCCTGCGCGCAGTCGCAGGATCCACGGCGGCGTCGAGGCCTCACTGCATCGCGGGAGGTGGATCCTGCGACTTCGCGCAGGATGGCGGCGTTGGGTGGTCGCGAATGGGGGCGGCCCAGCTCGACCGTCCGGCATTCGTTACGATTCTTTCGTCACGAGAGCCCAAGGCCGCGCAGGGCGTGGGCCATCATTGGCCGCCTGACTTCCGCACCCTCGCCGCGCCACGGCGCGCGGCCTTCGACCGTGACGACGAGCTCCCTGCCGCCTTGCCCTGCCTGCCCCGAACCGCCGCGACCGGGAGGGCCCGGCGCGTGATGAAGTACCTGCCCTTCGTGTCGGCCGAGCTGGTCGAGCCCGCGCGGCGCGGCTCGCGCTGGCAGCGTGTCGCGCTGTGGTTCGTGTTCGCGTGGTTCCTGCTGGGCGGGATCGCGCACTTCGCGTTCACCGACCTCGAGGCGCGCATCGTGCCGCCGCAGATCCCCGACGCGCAGGACGTCGTGCTGATCGTCGGCTTCCTGGAGCTGCTCGGGGCCTTGGGCCTGATGCTGCCGTGGACGCGGCGCGCCGCCGGCTGGGGCCTCGTCCTGCTGACGCTGGCGGTGACGCCGGCCAACGTCTACATGCTGCGCATCCACGACCAGTTCCCCGCCATCCCGGTGTGGCTGCTGTGGCTGCGCCTGCCGCTGCAGGCAGTGCTGCTGTGGCTGACCTGGTGGGCCAGCCGCTGGCGCAAGTCCGCGCGGCACTGGTACTGAGCGTCGCCGCTCAGGTCAGCTCGTTGAGGACCTTGCCGCCCTGCTTGACGATGTAGGTGCCGTAGTTGGCGGCGGTGCTGGCGATGCTGCCCACGCCCGAGAGCACCGCCTTGGCGCCGACGCCCACGTCGGTCGCGGCCGTGCCCAGGTTGGTGACGGCCACCTGGGCGTCGTTCCCCAGCGTGGTGGCCAGGCTGGTCACGGCCGAGGCGCCCTGCGTCGCCACGCCCCACACGTCGGCCGCCGCGTTCTCCACGTGCACGATGCCGTGGCCGATCGCAGTGGCCGTCTCGGCCAGGCCGTCGCCCACGCCCTTGACGGCGTCGACCAGGCCATGCTCGAGGCCCTTGGCGACGTCGACGACGCCGCTGCCGATGGTCTTGACGGTGTAGTACGCCGCCTCGCCGATGTCCTCGACGCCGGTGAGCACCGCCTTGCCCAGGAACTCGCCGGTGGCGGCCAGCGCGTGCAGCGCCTCGTCGCCGAAGCTCACCTGCGTGCCGTGCCGGGGCGCCGCGGGCGCGCCCGCGACGGGGCCGACCGGCCGGGGCTGGGTGATCTTGGGAACGGCGATCTTCTTGTCGGGCTGGGCGGCCGCCTTGGCCTTTCCTTTCGACACGGGAGTGGCGAAAGGGGCCAGCGCGCCACCGGACGAGCGGACTTGGGTCATGGTCTGACTCCGGTTTCGATGCCTCGATATTAGGCATCCGCCCGTCCGTGGATCGACCGATGAGCGCGGCAATCCCCCCGCTATATCAAGGCGGACACAGTTGCGCAAACTGCGGATAAACGGCGCCCGGACGGCCATTTCCGCCCTGTCGAGTGCCCGTCCTACGACAGGGTGCTCTGCTCTTGGGTAACCTTGCGCGGCCGGCGCCGTGCCATGGCGCCCATCCGCCAAACCCCCGAGGAGGTTCACGCCATGCCCAAGACCCTATCCCCGAAGAAGGCCGCCGCCGCCAAGGCGCGCCGCGGTGCCGCGATCGCCACGCCCAGCGACCTGGGCGCCAAGGCCACCAAGGACATCGCCGGCGCGCTCAACGCGATCCTGGCCGACGTCTTCGCCATCTACCTCAAGACCAAGAACTTCCACTGGCACATGAGCGGGCCGCACTTCCGCGACTACCACCTGCTGCTGGACGACCAGGCCGACCAGATCTACGCGATGACCGACCCGATCGCCGAGCGCGTGCGCAAGGTCGGCGGCACCACGCTGCGCTCGATCGGCCACATCGCGCGGCTGCAGCGCGTGTCGGACAACGACGCCGAGTTCGTGGGCCCGCTGGACATGCTGGCCGAGCTGCACCAGGACAACCAGCAGCTGGCCACCAGCCTGCGCGGCGCGCACGAGGTCTGCGACGAGCACGGCGACATCGCCACCGCCAGCCTGATCGAGAACTGGATCGACGAGACCGAGCGCCGCGCCTGGTTCCTGTTCGAGGCCAGCCGCAACGCCGACACCGGCGGCCATTGATCCGCGGCGCGGTCGCGCTAGGATGGGCCTCGTCACGCCCATATCGAGAACGAGGAGCTCCCCCATGAAAGGCGATCCGCAGGTCATCGCACACCTCCAGGCCCAGCTCAAGAACGAGCTGACGGCCATCAACCAGTACTTCGTCCACTACCGGATGTTCAAGCACTGGGGCTTCGACAAGATCGCCAAGAAGGAATACGACGAGTCGATCGGCGAGATGAAGCACGCCGACAAGCTGATGGACCGCATCTTCATGCTCGACGGCCTGCCCAACCTGCAGGACCTGGGCAAGCTCCTGATCGGCGAGACGCTGCTCGAGGCGATGGAGTGCGACCTGAAGCTCGAGCGCGCCGCGCAGGCGACGATCAAGGACGGCATCGCCGCCTGCGAGCTTGCCCGCGACTACGTCTCGCGCGAGCTGCTGCAGGGCATCCTGGACGACACGGAAGAGCACATCGACTTCCTGGAGACGCAGCTGGACGTCGCGGCCAAGGTGGGCGAGCAGAACTACCTGCAGTCGATGATGGGCGAGATCGAGTAGTTTTCTCGGCGCTCGACCTTCGAACGCGCGGCTCCGGCCGCGCGTTTGCTTTTGGGCGGGAGGAGCCTCCGGCCCGGAACTGGCCGGCAAAAGGGCTTTGTTCTTGCTCTTGTGAATGCGAACGATTCGCGTTAGTATTACGCCTAGCCATCGCCACCGGAACGTTCGAAATGCTGTCCAACGTCGTTTCCCGCCTCGCCGCTGCCCAGGAGATCCGCCTGTGATCGTCTGCGTCTGCCACCGGGTTTCCGACCGCGACATCGAACGGGAAGTGCGCCACGGCTGCGCCTCGTTCGAGGAACTGCAGGACGAGTTGCGCGTGGCCACCGCCTGTGGCCGCTGCCACGATTGCGCCAAGGACACCTTCGATGCGGCCCGCGCCTGCCGGCCGACGCCGGTCGAGGCGCTGGCCCATGCCGTCGCCCGCGTGATCCCGATCGCGGCAGCTCCGCTCACGTCGACGCCCCTGGCGGCCTGAGCAACCGCGACCCCGTCATCCTGCGCGCAGTCGCAGGATCCACGGTGGCCGGCAGGTCGGCTTGCCGAGGTGGATCCTGCGACTGCGCGCAGGATGACGGCGCGTGGGGGTGCGACCGTCATGGCTGCGCCGCGGCCAACTGCCGGTACACCTCCGCCGACACCTGCGTCAGCGCCGCCCGGTCGGCCGGTGCGGTGATCGCGTAGCGGAACGGCCCGTCCACCCACCAGAACACGTTGACCGGGCCTTCGCTGGCGAAGCGGAAGGCCGTGTCGGGGCGCGCGTCGCCGCCGCCGCGCAAATCGGTGTTGGACAGCCCGGTCGCGGCGCCGCCCGTCTTCTCGTTCGACACGTACAGCGTCAGCCGATGCCCGGCCTCGTCGCGGTACATGAATTGCGCCACCGGCCCGCGCTCGCCGGGCAGCAGCCGACCCCCTTCCAGCGCGTAGCCCAGCGCCTGCAGGTGCGGTGCCTTCATGGCCGCGCCCATGCGCCTGGAAAGCCAGGTGACGAGCTGCTCCTCGTGCGCCGCGTCCACCTCCACCGGCCGCTTGACCTCCGGCGCGTAGACCGTGTGCGCGATGGCGGCGCGGGCGGCGAAATCGTTGGCGCGGGGGGCGGCAGCCAGCAGCGGGGCGTCGTGCGCGCCGCGCAGCGCCCAGCCGCTCCCGCCGGCGGCCAGCACCAGCAGCAGCGCCGCGGCCGCGGCCAGGGCAGGGCGGCCGAACCAGGGCGCGGGGCGGCGCGACGCCCGCTGCAACGCGGGCGGCACCGCCTCGTCCAGCACCGGGTCGAACAGCGCGCGCAGCTCGCGCTTGTGCGTTTCCCAGGCCCGCACGCGGGCGGCCTCGTCCGGCCGATGGGCCAGCCAGGCCTGGACTTCGGCCGCGCGCTCGGGCGTGAGCTGGCCGTCGGCGAAGGCGTGGAGTTCGGCCTCGGTCGCGGGCAGGTCGGACGGGGGAGGGGCAGCGGAGGTCATTTGACGACTTTCAGGCGCACGGCGTCGCCGCCGGGCACGGACGGCGCGCCGTCCAGCAACAGGCGCAGCCGCTCGCGGCCGCGCGACAGCCGCGACATCACGGTGCCGAGCGGGATGCCCAGCGTGTGCGCGATGTCGGCATAGGCCATGTCCTCGAGCGCGACGAGCAGCAGCACTTCGCGCTGCTCGGGCGCCAGCCGCTCGAGCGCGGCCTGCAGGTCCAGCACGGCGGCGCGCGCGGCCTGCGGCGGCGGCGCGACGGCATCGGGCGTGTCGTCGTCGAGCGCGACCACGGCCAGCCGCCCGCGGCGCAGCGCGTCGACGTGCAGGTTGTGCATGATCCCGAACAGCCAGGCGCGCATGTCGGCCACGTTGCGCCAGAGCGCGGCACGCGACCAGGCGCGTTCGAGCGTGTCCTGCACCAGGTCGTCCGCGTCGTCGCGGTTGCCGGCCAGCGCGCGGGCGTAGCGGCGCAGGCGCGGCACCCAGGGCGTCAGGTCGTCCGGCATGCTCATGGTCGGGCGTCTTCGTCGAAGAAGCTGTCCGGCCACGACGCGGGCGGCTCGCGCGGCGCCTCGCCGGCGCGCGCGGCCGAGCGCGCGAGCAGCGCCTGCAGGCGCCCGCGCAGGCGCGCGGGACGCGCGGGCGCGGGCGGGCGCGGCGTGTCGAACAGGGGCAACTGGCCGGCCTCCGGCGCCGCGTCGCGGTCGACGTCGGACGACAGCGGCGCCCAGGACGACGCGCCGGCCAACGAGTCGGGTCGTGGAGGCCGGGCCATGGCGAGCGGGCTCAGCCCTTGATCACGTGCCAGATGTCCTTGAACTTGTCGCCCGTGGTGTCGCCGGGCTTGGCGTCCTTGGAGAACGTGTAGATCGGCGCGCCCTTGTATGCCCACTGCTTGCTGCCGTCGTCGCGCGTGACGATGGACCAGTCGCCGCTGGCGGCATCGGCGGCCTGCGCGGCGACCGGCGGCCACAGCGTGGCGCAGGGGCCGTTGCAGGCGCTCTTGCCGCTGCCCACGGTGTCCTTGTCGAAGGTGTAGACGGTGGCGCCGGACGGCGTGGCCAGCACGCCGTTCTGCGGGGTGGCCGGCGCACCGGCGGCCTGTGCCGAGGCGGCGGACAGGACGATGACGGCGGCGGCAAGCGAAGTCTTGAGCATGGGGTCTCCTCGTTGGGGTTGTACCGCGAAAGGCGGTCACGACGGTGTGGACGGGACGTCCTCGCCGTTTATTCCCGCGCATCGCAAAAATAGTTTGCGCGCCGCTGTCAGGCCGACGTTAGCCGCCTCCCGTATGCTCGTCGTCCGAGGGCGCCGCTGGACGGTGCTCCGCCCACGACAATCGCCGCCATCGCCAGCCGGTGGACGGCGCACGGAGACACGACGCATGACCGCACCCACCGGCACCGGCGCCGCCGCCTTCCTGGCCGCGCGCGACTTCCTGCTCCAGCACCGCGAGGACTACGCCACCGCGTACCGCGACTTCCGCTGGCCGCAGCTGACCGATTTCAACTGGGCGCTCGACCACTTCGACGTGCTCGCCCGCGGCAACGACGCGCCCGCGCTGTGGATCGTCGACGAGAACGGCGCCCAGGACCAGCTGAGCTTCGCGCGCATGAGCGAGCGCTCGAACCAGGTCGCCAACTGGCTGCGCAGCCTGGGCGTGCAGCGCGGCGACCGCGTGCTGCTGCTGATGCCCAACGAGGTGGCGCTGTGGGAGTCCATGCTGGCGTGCATGAAGCTGGGCGCGGTGATCGTGCCCACCACCACGCTGGTGAGCACCGACGACCTGACCGACCGCTTCGACCGCGGCGCCGTCAAGCACGTGATCTGCACGGCCTCGGCCACGTCCAAGTTCGACGTGTTCCCCGGCGCGTACACGCGCATCGTGGTCGGCGCCGCAGCCGGACAGGCGCCGGCGGGCTGGAACGACTACGCGACATCGAACCAGGCGCCGGCCGCGTTCGCGGCCGACGGCCCGACCCGCGCGAGCGACCCGCTGTTCCTGTACTTCACCTCGGGCACCACTTCCAAGCCCAAGCTGGTGCTGCACAGCCACCAGAGCTATCCGGTGGGGCACCTGTCGACGATGTACTGGATCGGCCTGAAGCCCGGCGACGTGCACTGGAACATCAGCTCGCCGGGCTGGGCCAAGCATGCGTGGAGCTGCTTCTTCGCGCCGTGGAACGCGGGCGCGACGATCTTCATCTACAACTACGCGCGCTTCAACCCGCCGGCGGCGCTCGACGTCCTCGTGAAGCACAAGGTCACCTCGCTGTGCGCGCCGCCCACCGTGTGGCGCATGCTGATGCAGCAGGACCTGGCCCGGTACGAGACGTCCCTGCGCGAGCTGGTGGGCGCCGGCGAGCCGCTGAATCCCGAGGTGATCGACATCGTCAAGCGGGCCTGGGGCATCACGATCCGCGACGGCTACGGGCAGACGGAGACCACCGCGCAGGTCGGCAACCCGCCGGGGCAGCCGCTCAAGGCGGGCTCGATGGGGCGGCCGCTGCCGGGCTATGCGGTCGCGCTGCTGGACGCCGACGGCCAGCCGGCCACCGAGGGCGAGATCAGCCTGGTGCTGTCGCCGCGCCCGACCGGGCTGATGCTGGCCTACCAGGACGACCAGGCCAAGACCGCGGAGGTCATGCGCGACGGCCACTACCACACGGGCGACGTCGCCGCGCGCGACGCCGACGGCTACATCACCTACGTCGGCCGCGCCGACGACGTGTTCAAGGCGTCGGATTACCGCATCAGCCCGTTCGAGCTCGAGAGCGTGCTGATCGAGCACGAGGCCGTGGCCGAAGCCGCGGTGATCCCGTCGCCCGACCCGATCCGCCTCGCGGTGCCCAAGGCCATCCTGATCCTGCGCGCCGGCTTCGCGCCCAGCCCCGAGCTGGCGCACGCCATCCTCGCGTTCGCGCGCTCGCGCCTGGCCTCGTACAAGCGGATCCGCATCGTCGAGTTCGGCGAGCTGCCCAAGACGCTGTCGGGCAAGATCCGGCGCGTCGAGCTGCGCGTGCGCGAGAACGCCCGCAAGCCGGGCGAGGCGTTCCCGCTCGAGTTCCGCGAGGCGGAGAAGGGCGAGTGAGGAACTCGCTGCGCCGTGCGCCGCTGCTCGCGGCGTCGCTGGCGATGGTCGCATCGATGCCCGGCCACGCGGCGCCGGTGGACGCCTGCGGCCCGCAAGGCGACTTCGCTGACCGCGTCGTCGTCGACGGCGCAGTCGACGCGGTGCGCGCACGCCTGGTGGGCGGGCTGACGGTGGTGCACGAACGCGACGACCCGTTCTATCGGCGCTACGGCTTCACGGCGCACGTGCAATCCGATTCCCCGACCTGGCAGCCGGCGTTGGTGGCCTCGGTCGAGAACCCGCTGTTCGCCGATCGCTGGTTCCGCGATCCGGCCCATTGGGCAGACCTCTACGTCCACTTCATGGGCGAGGCCATCGTGTCGTCCGGATGGTGCTCGCGCGGCCGCGCGGTCGACACCATCGCCACCTACGTGCTCAGGCTGCAGGCGGCCGGGCCGTATCGCACCGAGATCGTCGTCGGGAGTGACGACTCCCGCGTGCCGGTCGGCAGGTCGTTCAACGTGCATGCCATGGGTCGGGTCAGCGACTTCGCCGCGCATGACCCCGCACCGGCGGATCGCTATCGCCTGCTCGTCTACGCCGCGCACCTGGCCGGCACGGAACTGCCGGCCATCGCACCACCCGACTCGACGCGTTGAGGCGCGGATGCCGCGCCGGACGGCTCAGGTGGACACATCCTGGATGATCGCCAGGATGTTGCCCTCCGAGTCCTTGAACCATGCCGCCTTGGCCCCGCCGGCGGTGATCGCGCCGCTGGGGCTGCGCTCGCCGGGCATGTCGTCGTAGCGCTCGAACACGACGCCGCGCGATGTCAGCTCGGCGATCTCGGCGTCGACGTCGGCCACCTGCCAGAAGGCCTGGCTGGCCTGCGAGGTGCCGGCGTGGGGCGTCAGGTAGAGGAAGGCCTCGGTGCCGCCCGCGAATGCGTAGACGACGCCGCCCGCGATCTCCATGCTCGGCTTCAGGCCCACCTTGTCCTCGTAGAACCGGCGCGCGCGCTGGATGTCGCGGGCCGGCAGGTAGGCATAGAGCGGGAAGTTCTGCAGCATGGTGGCTCCTGGCGCATGGAAGGCCCGGTTCGCGGCAAACGGGTCGCCTGCGCGCCGTTCGTCGAGCGTCGCTGCAGTTCGTCCGCGCGGGACGTCGGCTCGTCGGCCGGGCGTGGCGCCGCGCCGGCAGGGCTTCCAGAATGCCGCCAGCTTCAAGGAGACGCCCATGGACACCGAACGCCAGTCCCGCCTGCGCTATGCGATCGTCGTGTTCGCCGCCGTCGTGGCGGCGGTGTTCGTGGCGGGCTCGACCCACGCC